>Ga0181557_1000002_pt1 | contig 323798 bp, 287 predicted proteins | sample 011ome_23_FD_148632 | JGI IMG/M metagenome (GOLD analysis project Ga0181557, IMG submission 148632) | Coastal salt marsh microbial communities from the Groves Creek Marsh, Skidaway Island, Georgia - 011506CT metaG (spades assembly) | ecosystem: Environmental > Aquatic > Marine > Intertidal... | reverse complement strand
GCTTCGGCATTGCTGGGATTTTACGCACCCCATAAGCCCACCAGTGCTACCCTGCCCCGGGCTGAACTTGTGGAGTTATTGGAAAATTTACCGGCCCTTTCCGCTGCTGAGCATGTTGACCCCGTCCTCGTTCAGATCGGGAAGTATCATAGTGACGTCATCCTCAGCCAAGAGGATCGCGCGACATTGGCCTATATCGATGACTGCGTGACCCAGATCCTGCGGCAGACTGACCTGGACTTCAAGATTGAAGCTTTTATTCGCAACTTGACCCCTTATATTGCGGTTATGGCCCTACGCCAAGGCGTGCAATCCATCTTCGAACCACAGCCTATCCTCAACTTAATGAATACGCTGATTAATGAAGGTCTCGGTTGGAGCGAGGATCTCGGCATACTGGGCGAGCAGTTCATGGACAAGATCGAGCTCATGGTCCGGGCCATGGTGAGCAGCCGAATGTCGCTGGAAGACTGTCAGTCAGAACTGGACCTGATGTTCTCCAAAGACAAGCCGATCTTCAAGAAGATGGAAGCCCGCCTACTCGATGTTGAGATGAAGGTCCTGAGTCGACAAAAGGCCAAGTATTACTCAGCAGAATTGCTCAATCAGCAGATGGCGGGTAAAAAGTTGCCTCTATTCATGATTTTTGTTCTGCAAGGCTCCTGGTACGAATTCCTCCAACAAGTCTTGAGCGCCTATGGTGAAGAGTCTCCTGCTTGGCAGAAGGTGACCAAGTTAACCGAGGCGCTGATTTGGTCCATTCAGGTTCAACCGGACACCGCCCGCCAGGCGACTCTGATGGAAAGCTTGGCAGGACACATCCAGGCTTTTTGCCAAAAAATGAACTTCGATACCTCGGCAGTAGAAGCCTGCCTGGAAGACCTCGCCCTGGAACACGAGGCCATTCGTGAAGGCACACCATCAAGCGCCTGCGACTTTGAACTGATCAAGGTCGAGCAATCCTCACTCTTGTCTCAGCAACAGCTGGATGCAAGTATCCTGGCCGATATTCGTGAGATACAACCTGGCCAGTGGTATCTGCACGACGATAAGCGTGACCCTGATGAAAAAGTCGCTCGTATTAAACTCATCCTGAACTGGCAAGATACGATGCGTCTGCTGTTTACCAACCATAATCGCCGCAAAGTATTGCACATGAGCTACCCTGAGTTTGCTCAATATCTCGCCGAAGGCACGCTCAAGCCCCTGAGCCCAAAATCAAGCACCTGGGAGGTCATCAAGCAACACTTGCTCACGGTGGTCCAGGGCGTCCAGGTACAGAAGCAGAAAGAATCCAAGGTGGAAACACCTCAAGATAAAAAGCTGGTGACTCGAGAATATCTCGACCGCCGGAAAAACGAAATCATGACGGCGATGAAGCAGCACAAGCACACCGCCGAGTTGAAGCAAAAGCGGGCCTTGATACTTCGAGAAAAGGCTCAGCAAAAAATCCTGGCGGCTACAAACGCCATAGAATCGTTGCGAGTGGATGCCTGGCTGAAGTTACCCGTGATGGAAGGCACTTTGACACCCTGCAGGCTCGTCGCCGTTATCGCCGCCGCCGACAAGTATATTTTCGCCAACCGTCATGGACTGAAGGTCGGCGAGTTTACTAAAGGTCAGCTGATTCAAATGCTGATTGCCGAGAACAGTGAGATTCTTGACACCGGTGCCGAATTCGAAAACGTCTTGAGCTCAGTTGTGTCTGCCTTGCGAGACAATAAAAACAAAAGTTACGACGAACTCACCGGCGCCAGTGTCTAACGACCTGACTTGAGCTTTTCAATAATAAACTTAAGCCTTCTGGCACACGAACGTGCTGAAATGTGGGCTGCGCAAATGCTTGTGATTGAGCACCTTCAGACCACCCTCAGCCAAAACCCAGAGCCAGTCATCGACGGTGAACTTGTTATGCACGGGAAACAGTCTTAGCATGGCGCGACGCATTGTCTGCTGTTGTTCGGCCGCCAGATCAGCATTCACCATACGTTCCAGATAAACAGGCAGCGGTGTTCGAACCCAGTCCTGAAGCAGGAATATGCCATCGTCGGCGAGCAATCGACAGACTTCTTCACAGGCTGCCAGCGGATCGTTCAGAACATGTAAGACCGCAACCATCGACAGCATATCTACAGAGCCATCCGCCAGGGGCACCGGGTCACGGGCAACATCAAGCAACTGGTACTGCGGCGCCGCCCCATCGTAGACTACTTTATCTGTCGCATAATCCAGCATAGCCTGAGTAACATCAAAGCCCCACAGGCGCGCGCCGTCAATTCGGTCGCGCAAATCGCGCAACAGTAACCCCGGCCCACAACCCAGATCTACCATGGATGGGTGCGACGGCAAGTGTGGCACGACCTGGTCGGAAAAATAATCCCAGAAAGCCTCATCGAAGCGATCATCGTGACTGGCAATCATTCGATTGACCAACTCTTCGTCGGTGATACCGCCTAATTCTTGATGGGTAGCCATGACAATTTCCTCGTTACGCCGTACATAAATTTACATCATTGTTCAATCGTTCATAACGCTCTAGCACTTATTTATCCACAGGGTTGCCCACATTAAACACGCCACCGGTATATACCATTCCTGGTTGACGCTCATTTTCAGGTGGAAAAGCTGCACGTTTGGCCGAAAAATAAGCATCACGAACATCGCCCCCCTCGCCCTGTCGATTGTAGGTAATGTACAACGCTCGACGAGCGCGGTCGGTTTCGTTCATAGCCGATCGATGGGGCAGATAAGAATCAAATAACAACAGGTCACCCGGCTGGGTTTCCACAGACTGCCAGCTTAATTGGTCGATTGCCGTCTGGGTCATGGTCAAGTCAGGATTCATCGCCAACAGCCCCTTCAGGTGTGCGCCACTGGCCACCTCAAGACAACCGTTAGCTTTCGTCGTCTCATCCACACTCAACATCATGGTGATATGATAGTGCTGATCAAATGAGGTAAATGCCGGCGCATCCTGATGCGCAGCAAAGCCGTTGCCCGCCGCCAATTTAAGATTAAGTTTTTCTTTAAACAACACGGCGGACTCCCCCATCAACTCACTAATAAGACCAAGGGTACTGCGACCCCGGGCAAGCCGTTCGAGCCGCGGTTGGTAAGGCAGGAAATTCTCGATTCGACACAACTGCTTACCTCGCGCCGTATGCTCATAATACTTCATCCATTTCCCGGGACTATCTGGTAAGGCCTGCAACTGCGCCACCTCGGCGCATATGGCTGCCACTTCCGTTGCGTTAAACCAGTCTTTGATATGCAGATAACCGTTGGTTGCAAAAAAAGCCAACTCCGCCATCGACAAACGCTGAGTCTTGTTTCTTCTCAACATGGCGCTGTAGTGGCTGACGGGCGGTAAACTCACATCCAGTCGTTTGGCGGCTTCATCCCAGGCCCGTAGTTTGAGAATATCGGTGAATCGCGCCTGCTGCTCGAACGCCAGCACCTCATCGGCTAGCATGGGCCCACCCTGAAAGGCCAGGGTCTGCTGGCTGGCAGCTGATAGCTTGGCAGCATAAGCCGGACGGGTCGCCACCAGGTAACGCTTAGCATTCACATGCTGCTCCACCAGGGTCGCTATGGTTTCATCGAGACCCGACAAGCGCAGGTATTCTGCGCCCACCGCTTCATGTCGGTGAACCCCAAAATCGATACCGTCTGCCAGCATTGCCCCTGCCCGCGGGTCGCAAAAATGGCCGATATCGTGGAGCAATGCGGCTAAAATCACGCACTCATCGGCATCCTCCTGAGCGGCAAAATCAGCGCACTGCAACGCATGGGCTAACTGGCTCAGCGGCTCACCGATATAACCCACATCCTGTTGCAACTTCAGCAGCTCAATGATTTGCTCACTCGGATTAACCAACAATGCCTTGCGCCCTCAATGCTTCGATCGCGGCCTGATCCAGGCCCAAGGCCGACTCTAAGACCCTATCCGTATCCACGCCGAGCTCCGGTGGCTTAATGCCGTAGTTAATCTCAGAGCGAGAATATTTAATGGGGTTAGCCACCAATGGCATACCCTCAAGATCTAGCTGCGTGCCACGCTCCCGGGTCTGCGGATCCGAAAACAACCGGTCAATGGTATTGATCGGACCGCAGGGTACACCGGCGGACTCAAGTATCTCGAGCCATTGATCCATTGACTGATTGACCATGCTCGCCTGAATCTCCACAACCAAACTCTCTCGATGAGCGACCCTTAAGGCGTTGCTCAGATATAACGGGTCTTCACCCAGGTTGGGTTTGCCAATCGCTGCACATAACTTACGAAACTGACTGTCGTTACCCACGGCGACGATGATATAACCATCTAGAGTCGCAAAGGTCTGATAAGGCACGACATTGGGATGAGAATTTCCTAATCGATCCGGCGCCACACCTGACACCAAATAATTAGAGGCTTGATTTGCCAAACTGGCGGCCATCACATCAAACAGCGACATATCGATACTCTGACCCAAGCCACTTCGCTGACGCTCTTGCACAGCCGCCAGAATCGCGATGGTGGCGTACAGACCAGTGAGCACATCGGCGACGGCCACGCCAACTTTCTGTGGTCCATCGTTGGATTTAGCCTCCGGCTCGCCGGTGATACTCATCAGACCGCTCATGCCCTGAATCATAAAATCGTAACCCGGGCGCTCCTTGTAAGGGCCGGTTTGGCCAAAGCCAGTAATTGAGCAATATATCAATTGTGGATTCAGCGCTTGCAGACTCCCATAGTCGAGACCGCGGCGTTGCATATCGCCCACCTTAAAGTTTTCAATCAAGATGTCCGAGCGTTGCGCCAGGTCTCGAACCAAAGCCTGGCCTTCGGTGGTCGCCATATCGATAGTCACTGAGCGTTTACCACGATTGGCTGCAATAAAATAAGCTGACAGCTGCTCACCCTGCGCATTGGTATGCCACGGTGGGCCCCAACTCCGAGTATCATCACCGACGCCGGGACGCTCGACCTTGATCACGTCGGCACCCAAATCCGCCAGCGTTTGACTAGCCCAGGGGCCCGCCAGTACTCGACTCAAATCCAAGACTTTAATACCCGCCAGCGGCGCTTTATCTGTTACAGCCATGACCTTACCTGTCGTTATCTCTACTTGCCGTTCGATGTATTCGTTTGTCTGCCCGTGCCCGGCTGGTCTTTAGACGCTCACGGCGGCCATCCTAATCGAGGCCACCAGGCCTGTCCACGGACAACCCCTTAAAGCCAGAAAGGTATTGCCTGGGTCGCCGTGCCCGCCACCAGATACCAAGTCACCAGCAAGCCGTTCAGACAAGCACCCAAATAGACGCTACCGGTCCTTTGCCAGCAGAAGGTTGAGATCAAACCCACTACCAGCATGATCGGCACGAATTGAAAGGCGACGATACTGAGTAATGGCTGAGACGCAATCAGCAGGGTCCCGCCCAAAAGTAGCGGTATGTACTGTACCAACAGCAAACCCACATATCCCACACAAAGCACCAGGGCATTGCACCACATGGCCTTGGTTGGCTGGTCCGGATACCAACGTAGCTGACCATGCAAGCCGGCAGACTGAATCACGAAGAACAGGGTAAACGGCACCAGATAGATCAAAAAAGTAGCCGCTTGGATCGGTGACATTGCCTTCAGGGCGATGACCCAAAATCGCAGATCGACGGTTAGCCAGGCGTCGGCCAGATAAACCAGCAGATACAAACTGGCAAAGACTGTCGCCGCGATAGTCAGTATCGCCGGCACTTGCTTCCACTTCAGCATCAGACCCGACTCGGCCAACCCGGGCGCACCCGTCCACAACATCAACAGCGTCAGCAGACCATTACCCCAGGCCCACAGCAACACCCCATTGGTGATTTGTTGGGGTAGAAACTCATTGGCTGGCAACAATACATCAGCAAGGTTCTGCAAGGGGAAAAACGTCAGCACAGGGATCAATATCATCATACCCAGAGTCAGCTTGTTGACACCCACACCGGCAGAACCCGCAACCACAGGAGGCAACAGGCTTTGCTCGAAATACTTCAGGCCAAGGGTCAGCAGCGGAAAGATCAATATCACCAGACCTATCAGTGCCGCCAACGTCGCCAGCTCTTTCCAGTACCAGATCTGCGTCTTGCTGGCTGCGGTCTGACCCAGGGTGCTGTCGAACCAGTCAATCGCGTCCTCTACCGCCTCTGTGGATAGATGATCGCCAGGATGCGTCACGGCTGGCATGGTCAGCTTGCGGGCCGTACCGGTAGCTTTGTCGCCGTAATCGCGCCCGACAACCACCGACTCATGGGTGCCGAACAAGGTCTTGAGCTTATCCGTTTGTTTGATGCCAGCGGCGGTGTCACTACCCCACATCAGCTCTGAAAACTCATCAAAACGACTAAATATCAGCAACAGGTTACGCGGTTTGGTGGCACTACCCGCAGGCGCACCGAAGGTGCCCGTTGAAGAACCCGCCAGCACCATAGCCTTGTATCCATCAGGCATGGCTGCCGCTGCCATCTGCACCGCCCAGCCACCCATGGAATGCCCCTCAAGACCGATGCGATCGGCGTCCACATAATCCAGCGCCTGCAGGTACTCGAGCCCCGCCGGCCCGCCGAATCCGGCACTGAACGCGGGTGGATCTGAAAAGCCATGACCGGTCTGATCCAGCGCCAGTACCACATACCCCCGCCGAGCGAATTCGATGGCAAAGGACGACTGAGTTTCTCGAGAGTTAATATAGCCGTGAATCGCCAGGATCGCCGGCGCCGGATTGACAGCACTAACCTCTTTCGGCACATACAACAAACCACTGAGACGCTGCCCGCTTGCCGCCTCAAAGCGAACATCGCTGACTTCAACCGAGTTTCCTGCAGTCTGGACCCAGGCTGCCGCCAGGCAACCCAAGACCACCAGGGCCACGGCGTACATTAATCCTCGATTCAACATCTTAAACTCAATTGTGGGTGCTTCCTGACGACGTCATGACGCAAGCTGCGCTATGGATGCTTCGCATTTTGATGATTTCACGCCAGTTTAACGCCCCATAGACACAGATAGCGAACAAGGCGCCCAGAGTATCCGCCGTTATATCCTTCTGCGCATCCCAGACATCGCCCTGGCTGCCCAATACCGCGAGACCCGCCTCAGGATCGGCCAGCAACGCAAATTGCCACTCGAAAACTTCATACAGGGCCGCTACCCCCAAAATAGTGAGAAACGGAAATAGCAGCAAAATCAGGCTTGAATTCACCAGGCGTTTTTTCATCAGCAACTCGGCAATCGGGTAAGCATAAAAACCGACGCTGAAATGCGCCAGACGATCAAAATGATTGCGCTCAAAGTCAAACAGTTCTGTCACCCACGCAAAGGGGACGTTGGCGAAGGTAAAATGCGCACCAATCGTGTGCAGCACCACCAACACCGACATAGCCAGATAACTCAATGGTGAGAACACATGGTGGCGGTGCAGCCAGGCGATGAACGCCATCAGCAGGACGATAGGGAGGTTCTCGGTGAACCAGATGACGCGATCAAATGGCGCTATGCCTAAGTAGATAAACAACAGGGCGTAGCCACCAAAAAACAACCAAACCAACCGCGGACCTCGAGAGACCTTGCGCCGTTGCAGATTGACCATGTTAGACGGCCTCCGCCTGAACCTCGGCCAGATGCTCGACCCAGAACACAGTCCCGCCTGCCACAGCCGCGGGAATGAGGATCAAATTGAGTAGTGGAATCGCCACCAGCACGTAGGCGATGATGCCGAACAGCAGGCCATCGAATTTATTGCTCGCCATCCGCCGGCGCAGCTCGGAAAAACTGATCTCATTATTGTCAGCAGCATAGTCGGCGAATTGGATCGTCATCATCCAGGCACCAAACGCGAGCCACAGAAATGGCGCCAAGGCATTGAACACCGGAATGATGGATAGAATCAACAAGCCCAATAAGCGCGGCAGATAGTACGCGAGCTTAATAAACTCCCGACTCACGGATCGCAGGACCACCAACGTAAACGGCGTGTTAGAGGTCAAGGGCCGTCCCAACAGATACTCCTCGACCTTAACCGACAGGATGGCATTGAACGGCGCAGCAATGATATTACCGACGATCAAAAAACCATAGAGCAAAATCGCAAAGCCAACCAAGAGCCCCAGGACACCAATAATCCAAGATAAAAAACTCGCCCAGTCCGGCAAACTGCCGGCAATATAGGCCATCCACTGATCATATTGGGCTATGCCATAGACGATGAAAAAACTCAGCACCACCACATTGATCAAAAAGGGAATCATCACATATTGGCGCAGCCCGGGTTTGAGTATCAGGCCCAAGCCCTGAGCAAAGCAGCCCAATCCATTCATCCGTGAATACTCCTGTTCAAGATTAAGTTGTCATCGACAAGTCACTGTTCGATTTTGGCACAATTGCTGATACTGAGGTTAATGAAACCGATGTCCCGAGACATCATTCAGGCTCGCCAGCACCCAATGTCCATGGCGGCGAAACTCAGCGGATGGCTGCACCAGATCGGGCACCTGGACCACAGTCATGCCTGCCGCCAGGGCCGCCAGCACGCCATTTTCTGAGTCTTCCAACGCCAGTGCCCGCTCCGGCGCAATGTTCAACACCTGCGCTGCCTGCAGGTAAATATCGGGCTCAGGCTTACTGCGCTGCACACTGTCACCACCGACAATGTGATGAAAGTAATCCAACAGGCCGGCATCCCGCAACTTCTCGCGCGCACGGGCCGTGGCCGTCGAGGTCGCAACCGCCACCGGCAACCCCAAACCGTTGATCGCCTCAAGTAGCGCCATGGCGCCGGGCTTCACGGGAATCGGCGCCGCTGTGACTCGCGCCTGATGCAATTGCTCCCAGCAAGCACTGAATGCTTCGATCTGAATCTTGCCCGCCAAACCCTCGGCCAAAATCATCTCGCCCCGCTGCTGATTAGTACCTATACAGCGATAAAACAAAGCTGTTTGGTCTCCCAGCGCCAGTTGCACGCAGGCCTCACCAAAGGTCTCCAGGGCGATGCGCTCGCTGTCCAGCAACAAGCCATCCATATCGAATATCACACCACTAAAATGTTTCATACAACGTCTCTTGGCGCTTGCGCGATATCCGCTTGGATGCCGCCACAAGTCCCAGGTTGAACTCGGCAACAGGCTTGCGCCGCAGACTCAACAACAATCCCAGCGCAACTGCTCACACAGATCAAAATGACTAGCGAATCTCTCGCCAAACATCATGTTTACCCGCATCAGGGTCATCCACCAGGACTGACTCGGTATCAAATACCATCGTCTTGCGACTCGACAAATCATAGGCGGGCCAACCGGGATCGCCGGTTTGGATAAACTGAATCCAGGCGGCATGCATGTGTTCGGCTAAGGCTTCCGGCACTTCACCCTTGCCAAGAAAAATGCTCACGCCGGGCTTATTCAAATTGTTAAAGACAAAGGGGATCTCCAGCGCGTGAGTCGCCTTAAGATGACCGGTGCGGGATTCCCAACTGAACAAATACATCCAGGTGTCCGGCGTATGGGCGGCGCGCGCCTCGGCCAGACGCAGTGCCGGCATTCGAAAGGTATGGTCGGTGGACAAGGCGATAGACAAAGCAGTGGTGGACATTTCCGGGTAAAGACCTTGATAACAATCAATCAATGCCTGGTCACCACCGTAATGCCCAGCTTCCTTGACCAACTGCTCGGCATCGACTTTACCCTGAATAAACAGAGTTGCTTCATCTTTGTTGGTGCCTGTGAGTACGGCCACATTCGCCGCCATACCGTCTCGAATCGCCGTCAGAGGGCTACCCGGCAGTATGGCACTGCCTTCCACGGGGTAAAACGCGGAAACAGTGCCTAGTGCGCCACGCAGGGTCTCATCCACACGGATCTGCGCCGCGAGGATATCATCGGCAGTCGCCGCCAACACCCCGCCCATGTCCTGAGCCTGCATGGCATCCAGAAAAGCGTCTGCCACCAGCGCACCCTGCGCCACTGTCAACGTATGCTGGGCACCACCACTTTGGGGAATCGCTTGCTGGAACAAACCCTGAGCACGGGCTGAGCCAAGCAGTGTACAGACGCTGAAACCACCAGCGGATTCACCCCCAATGGTGACGCGGTCCGGGTCACCGCCAAATTGGGCAATATTGTCTCGCACCCACTCCAGCGCCATGATTTGGTCGAGGATACCGTTGATACCGGAGGTGGCATAATCCGCTCCGAAACGAGACAGATCCGTAAAACCCAAGGCACCTAGACGATAATTGATACTGACTGTGACGATGTCACCGTTGTGTGCAAACTGCGCGCCGTTATACCAGGGCACAGCCCCCTGGCCGGTTCGGTAGGCACCGCCATGAATCCAGAAAAAAACCGGTCGTTTGCGATCATCGGCTGCCGGCGTCGAGATATTCAGGAACAGACAATCTTCACTCCAGGGCACTGACACACTATTGGTCATGCCACCAGTGGCCACCTGCGGGGCAGCACGACCAAACCGAGTCGCGGGCCTGACCTCACGCCAACCCGGATGGGGTTGGGCCGCCATAAAGCGTCGCGCACCGGTCGGCGGTGCCGCATAGGGAATACCCGAAAACATCAAGATATCGTCTTTTATGTGACCCTCAACTGGGCCTAGGGTGGTCGTCACAATCGTCATATTTTGATTACCTTCAACAACGCAGAAGATCGTGCCTCGTCAGTTGGCAGACCGAGGAGGCACGCTAGGCAGTTAGATTCGCTCAATGATGGTTGCTGTGCCCATGCCGCCACCGGTACACATGGCGATCAGCGCCGTGGTCTTGTCGCGGCGTTCAAGTTCATCCAGCACAACCTGAATCAACATGGGCCCGGTCGCACCAATAGGATGCCCTAGGGCAATAGAGCCGCCAGCAACATTGATAATGTCATCACCGACGCCCAGATCTTTTTGAAACTTCAGCACCACAGCCGCAAAGGCCTCATTGACTTCAAACAGATCGATATCCGCTTTAGTCATCCCCGCCTTGCGCAGACAGATCTCTGCTGCCGGTCCCGGCGCGGTGAGCATGATCACCGGCTCAGTGCCGGCGGTGGCTGTCATCACGATTCGAGCTCGAGGTTTAAGACCATGAGCCTTGGCATACTTGGGTGACGCCAGAAGAATAGCGCTGGCTCCGTCTACCACGCCGGATGAGTTACCGGCGTGGTGCACATGGGTCATGGCTTTGACATTCGGGTAAACCGATTTGCAGATATCATCAAAGGTTCTAACCTGTCCGTCGTACAGGGTCTTGCCCATTTTCTCGAAGGACGGGTTGAGTCCAACCATCGACTCCATGGTTGTGCCTGGACGCGGATGTTCGTCACGATCGAGGGCAAGTCGGCCATCGGCATGATAAATTGGCACCAATCCACTCTTGAAATATCCGGCTTCGATAGAGGCCTGGGTGCGTTCCTGACTCCGCACAGCATACCCATCTACGTCTTCGCGACTAAAGCCTTCAATGGTTGCAATCAGGTCCGCCGAAATACCCTGGGGTATCAGGGGGTACTGTTCGAACAGATGAGTATTGTTAGCCGTAAATCCATCGGTATGGTTAGGTGCATAGCGTGACATAGACTCCACACCACCACCGATGACCAGGTCTTGATGGCCAGCCATAATACTCTGCGCCGCTACCGTCACTGCCTGTTGTCCGGAACCACAAAACCGATGCAAAGTGACGCCGGGAGTAGTGATGGGCCAACCTGCATCCAGCACTGACATTCGAGCGATATCGTGGGCATGGTCACCGGTACCCGAGCCGTTGCCAGCAACAAAGTCTTCAACATCAGCCGGATCAAACCCGACCTTGTCTTTCAGACCATTGAGCACCTGCGCCATAATGCGCTGCGGATGAATCTCGGACAGACTACCTACACCCGGCTTGCCTCTACCTCGCGGGGATCGCACACCGTCAATAATCCAGGCTTCACTCATGCTATTTCCTCTTCTTTAGCTCATGTTATGGTTGATTGATTGGCACCGATTGTACTGCGCCAGCGGGGTCATGTCACAGCCCCACACAGACCTTATATTCAATGGGGATGGCCCCCAAAGTTGCACATAAAAAACGCCAGTGGGCGAGGCCCATGACGTTGGCCAACGGGTCCAGCCAACATCACAGGCCGACGCGCGGCTTATCAGGCCTGCGCCAGTGACGCCGCCGGTCGATCCGCGGCGACAATCGAGACCCGCTCGCCATAACGACTGTGAGGATGATAGTCCCAGATGGCATGATGCTGAGTGCAGCGATTATCCCAAAACGTCAGCGTATTCGGCTGCCATTGCACCCGGCACGTGAGCCGAGGCGTCGAATCAATGTGGCGGAACAACATATCCAGCAGCGCACGGCTCTCGGTGCGACTCAAACCCTTGATATGACTGGTAAATCCCGAGTTCACATACAATAGTTTTTTACCGGTTTCCGGGTGAGTGACGATCACCGGGTGCTCATGACGAGGATACTGTCCCTCTGCCGGTTGAATCTTATAGTTGCCTAAGTAAGGTAAAGCGCCATCATGAACCGCCGTGAGACCTGACAACAGGGACTTCATGGTGTCCGACAGTAGCTCATAGGCCAGATACATATCAGCAAACAGCGTGTCGCCACCGCCGCACGCCGGTACTTCCGTGATATATAACATGGAACCCATGGGCGGGTATTCGTCACAGGTGACATCCGTGTGCCAGCCATCACCTGCCGTATAAGCCGAGTTCGCTGTGGTCTTGACGACGAGAATCTCCGGATTACCCGATCGCTGTTGATTCAGCGGGTGGACGTGCAATTGTCCAAATTTGCTTGCGAAGGCTTTATGCTGTTCCTGACTCAACAGCTGATCGCGAAAGACCAGTACCATATGGTCCAGATGAGCCTGGTGAAGGGCTGAAAAATCTTCATTATTCAATGGCTGAGATAAATCGACACCCAGTATTTCAGCACCAATATGCGGGGTTAGCGTTCTGATTTCCATCGTCAATACCCTTCAATGTAGATTAAGTAGATCACGGGATGTTTGCCCGTCCGGTTCAATACGACCCTCGATACGATCCTCGATACGATCAGAGTGACGTAGGTTGCTACCACTCACACCGCTGGCGGCGCGCTGGACAAACGCCAGGCGGCAACAACCTGGAGCCCTTATTCTGCTACTTTCGATGCTGAAATAATACCTCCCTCCCCTGCGCCCGGGGCTCAACGTCAATAAAAGTCAAATTCAGCATGTCGGTTCGCGATCAGTATCACTACAATAGCCTTGTCTGCGGCCAGTAAACACCGGACATTTACCATCATCCACCACCGGGAAACCCAGCTATGATTCGAGTCATGTTGCACAACTCAGAGACCGGGACAACGACCACGGGCGGCATTGAATTAATCTCACCCTGGCGCGACAGTAAAGACCTGCTCTGGGTTGATCTCTATGCTGAAGATCCGGCAACGGAACTGGCTTTTCTCGGCAAAGAATTCGGCATTCACAAGTTGGCGGTGCAGGATGCCCAACGAGACCGGCACCCACCAAAGTTCGAAGAATTCGAAGGCTATTACTTTCTTCTACTGAAGGGCTTGTCGAAAGCTTCAATGGGCATTAATTTTGAGACCATTCAGATCGCAATGCTGGTAGGCGAGCGGTTCCTGATCACTCGGCATAGCAGCGAATCAAGGAGCATTGAACAACTATGGGCACTATGCTTGTCCGACGGGCGTGTCTTCCATAAAGGCCTGGCGGGTCTGACCCCACGCCTGGGACGGATGGTGGTCAATCGCTACCTGGATCTGCTGTTCAACATCGAAGCCAACCTCGATACCATAGAACAAGACTTGCTACTCCAGGACCCCAGTAACGACCAGCTCGGCATGCTGACGACCTACAAAACCCGTCTCAGGATCATGCTGCGAACCTTCAATTATCACGAGCAGATATTTAATCAGTTGCGCCACAATAAAGCCGTCACTGTCGACGACCTACTCGAACATGAGTTCACTGATACCTATGAGCAACTCGAACGTGCCGCATCATTGGCCAACCTGTACTATGACCTGTCAGACGATTTGATTAATTCATCGATCTCCATGGCCTCCCATCGCTTGAATGGCATCATGAAGGTTTTGACCATTGTGACTGCTATTTTTGTACCCTTAGGCTTCCTCGCCGGGCTGTATGGCATGAACTTTGAGAATATCCCCGAACTTCACTTCGAGTACGGCTACTATGTTCTACTGGGATTGATGGCGACGGTGGTCGTCTCACTGCTGACCCTGTTTCGAATCAAACGCTGGCTCTAAACTCGACGGCAGGCTCAACATGACCAGCAGGTTCACTAAGCCGCTCACTCACATAAGGACACAGACTCATCAACGATTTCGTTTTCGATTGGCTCAACCAGCACCAGCAATGGGCACTTTATCTGGTGCCGGTGATCGCTTTCGCCGAAGCCTGCCCAGGGGTTGGGCTGGTGGTACCCGGGATCATTTTGCTCGGGGTCTGTACTGCGATATATACGGAGCAGATAGCCACACTGACACAGATGTTGCCATTGGCATTCGCTGGCGCCTGCCTGTCTGATCATGCCGGCTTTTATCTCGGCCGCTGGATCGGCCCCCCGTTCCATCAGACCCGCCTGGCACTGCGGCGCAAAGCCATGCTGGACAAGGCTGAAGCCATGTTTCGCAAACATGGCGAGTTCGCCATCATCGTGGGTCGTATGGTGACGGCGATCCGCAGCTTCACCCCTCTGCTCACGGGTATCAGCGGCATGTCACGACTTCGCTATAGCCTTATCGACACGCTCGCTTGTGCGCTCTGGAGCGCTGGACTTGGCTTACTCGTGATCGGCCTTGACGACGCTGTCAGTCGTTTGGGTCAATAGGGATAAGGCCTTACCATCCAGATCAGCCGGAAATTTCAGCCCCATGGACGCCGCTATGGTCGGCGCTATATCAACGCTACGAGCCGCACCCGCTATATTTCCCGGCACAACCCCGGCACCGTAGAACAGCATCGGGATGGCTCGATCGTAATCATAGAGTGAACCATGGGTCGTGCCCGTTTTGTCTGTGCGGATCACGCAGTCAGGGTAAACCTGCAGCATCAGATCGCCGCTGCGCCCAGGCACCAGTGAGTTCCGCAACAGGCGCGCCTCCTCTGAGGTTCCAGCCATAATCTCAGCCTGGGTCCAGGCCTGTTTGATGATGTCCTCCGACTCAAAGTGATCCTTTAAATCGGCTTTTATCTGGCTAAAGTCGAGCTGATTCGCAGCCACGTAAGCGGGGTTTATATAGACCTGATTCCCCAAAATTTTAATCAAATCTGTGGGCAAATCGAAAGGGAAGGTTTCCCGCCAATAGACCGAACTATATAGCCGCGCCATAAACGGATACAGATCTAACCGGCCGCTGGGGTTCGGACAACGCGCTGTCTTATTTTCTAACTGCCACTCCGGTAAATCGGCAACGCCATGATCTGCCGTCAGCACTAACAGGTAGTTGTCTTCGCCGATGTTTCGATCGAGGTAGTCCATAAACTCGCCGAGCGATTGGTCGATCTGCGCCAATGTCGCCTCAGCTTCGGCACTAAAGGGACCATACAGATGACCCACGTTATCGTTGCCTGACAGGCTGATCGTTAATAAATCAGGCACCGCGTCTTGACCGAGACGCTCTTGCTCTACCACGGTTCGCGCCAAGGTCATGGTCGCCACATCGAGAAATGGAGAATAATAGATCTGCCCACCTCGGCTATCCAGTTCCCCGCTATTCAACGGGTGTCCACTGGTGCGCTGATATTTCGTGGACTCACCGGGGTAATCATCGGCTCGAAAGTGACCGGCTGCATGCACCCAGGTGGCGGGCACGCTCGACAGGAACCCTTCGGGGCCATTAAATGCTTCCACATAATCTGGTAACGCCGCCTGATAGTAGGCGCTACTGGTAAACTGCCTGGCCTTGGTGCTATACCAAAAAACGCCATCAGGATGCTGGCCGCCCATCACAACGGCTGCCCGGTCCTTGCCTGACACCGAAAAAACTCGCGCCTTGGGTTGCTCCGCCTTGAGCCAATCACCGAGCGTATCGACCTTGAGCAGTCTTGGTGAGCGGCCGCCTTCACCGTTGATGACTCTCGCGTCTGGGTTATCGTCATCAACGCAGTAACGACTTTGCCAGGACTGATTATCGACAAAATCATTCCCCGCGATACCCGCTCTGCCCGGCTGCACGCCAGTCACAATCACCGAGTGACCAGGGCACGTATTCGTTACGCCGTGATCAAGACTCGAATCGACAAAATTCCGCCCCCTCCGCAACAGCCGGCCTAACCCACCAGGCATTGCCGCAGACAATCGATCCTTGCGCAGTTGGTCGACTGCCAGCACCACAACCAAGCGCGGATTTGCAGCGCTAGCTTCAGCTTCAGTGGCGACAGATGCCAGGCTAAAAGCCAACAAACCCGGCAAAGCCAGCAACATGAAGCGGGTCTGTCGAACAAACCTGATTGAGTGATAACGAATCATGGAGGATCTCATTCTGAATAAATAATACACATAAAAGCTACCCGCCTGCGCGGCCGATAGCTAAGTTTGATTTAGTCAATTCGCGATATGGACTCGATAACAATCGGCACCACCGGCACATCGGCATAATCGGCATAATAGTCTGTCTCAACATTTTCAATGGCCTTCACCACGTCCATCCCTTGGATAACGCGGCCAAACACTGCATAACCGAAGGTCTTGCAGGTCAATGGCTTGCGCAGCCCACGGATCAGCGCCTTCTGCCGCGCGGCCTCGTCCATTCGCGTGCAACTGGCCGCGCTGTGATCAAGATTGCTGTTGTCGCTGACATTAATATAGAACTGGCCGGTTGCACTGTCGATATCCTCAGACCGAGCAAATGCAAGGGTACCCTGAACGTTTTTCAGCCCATTATCCGCTTCGTTGCGAATCGGCGCCAAGTCCTCAATTTCACTGAGATCGAATCGATGCCCACCGGCTTGAATCATAAAATCAGGAATCACGCGATGAAATATCGTACCGACATACCGCCCCTCATCCACATAAGCCAAGAAGTTGGCGACGCTAATGGGCGCCTGACGGCTGTTTAGTTCGAACACCACAGCACCGAGACTGGTCTGCATTAGAACCTTTTGCTCGTCCGCTTGCGCGGCACTCGTCGCCAGACACAACCATCCCAGACAGATTAATAGCCAGAATTTGAGTTTAAATACGCCCTGCAGGCACATCAACAGTGTCCATTTCCGCCTATTGTCACACCACCCCATGGGTAATCTCATCGACCGAGCTCTACTCTCTGTGTCTGCCACGCGCGGCAGCATAGTCGAGAAAAGTGTCCTCAACAAGCCACCAACCGACTGGCAGCGCTGCCGGCAAACCGTTAGGATTCAGCTTTTACGCAGTGGATCCGTTATCCCATGACTCGAGAACTTGACGCATTTCGAACCGAAACCCGCGCTTGGCTGGCCGCGAATTGTCCCCCAGGCGCACGCGGGCCAGGCTTTATTCCTTGGGGCAGTCAAAAGATCGCACTTGAGCCGGACACAGCACTTTGGTTAGAGCGCATGTCGGCGCGTGGCTGGACCGTACCCAGCTGGCCGCCGGAATATGGTGGTGCCGGCGTGAGCCGCGACGAATATATGGTTATCCAGCAAGAAATGCGCCGCATAGATGCCCGGCCCGCCCTCACCGGCCGGGGTATCAACTACATTGGACCTACCATTCTCGAATTTGGCACGCCTGCACAGAAAGCCCGCTGGTTACCCCGCATGGCCCGCGGCGAAGGTGGCTGGTGCATGGGTTACAGCGAACCAGCAGCGGGCAGCGACTTGGCTAACCTGCAGATGCGCTGCGTCGATGGCGGAGACCTGTGGCGCTTGAATGGTATGAAAACCTGGACATCGGACGGTATCTACGGTGATTGGATCTTCTGTCTGGTCAGAACCGCGCCGGAAAAACCCAAACATGACGGTATTAGTCTGGTCCTCGTGAAGATGGATCAGCCCGGCGTCAGGGTCCGGCCGATTCGCCTGATCAGCGGCGACTCACCCTTTGCCGAGACCTTCTTCGAAGACGCGGAGGCCGCCAAAGATGACCTGATAGGCCCCATCAACCAAGGCTGGGGGATCGGCAAGCGGTTGCTGCAGTATGAGCGTTCAGTCCATGGTGGCGTCAACACCAGCGGTGCCCAGGTGGAACAAAAGACCCAGTCGCTGGCGGAAATTGCCAGGCACTATCTGGGTAGCGGGGCCGCCGACACCCGTCTCAGCGATCTGCAGTTTCGCAATCGCTTGCTGACATTGGAGATGAACAGTCGAGCCTATGCATTAACTCAGCAGCGGATTATTGCCGAGACCCAGACCAGCGCTCCATCATTGGCAACTTCCATCCTGAAAGTGAAAGGTGCGGAATTCACACAGGAACGCACAGAGGTCCTGCAGCAGGCCATGGGCACTCAAGGTATCGGTTGGGAGAACGAAGGTTTTACTGCGGCAGAAATTGATGCTAACCGTGATTGGCTAACGACCCGCGCGGTTTCTATCTACGGCGGCACCAGCGAGATTCAAAGGAACATCATTGCCAAGCGGGTCATTGGCTTACCGGACTAGTCGCACTGGACCCACCAACTCGCCTCTAACGATAACCTTCAGCCACAGGGACTCGTGGCAGGCGCCACCAAGCAGCATCACAAGCCGCCATCAATTCAGCATCAAGGGTCAGGGTGAGCGCGGCCAGGTTGGCATCTAACTGTTCGGGTCGACTCGCGCCAATGATCGCCGAGGTGACGCCTTTTTGCGCCAGCACCCAGGCCACGGCAACAGATACCATATCGAGGTTCATTTCCTGCACGATGGTCTTGAGGCTCTCCACCGCTTCAAATTGGGCGTCATGCCAGTAGCGCGCCTGATACCGCTCGGCGGCCGTACCCAGTGTAAAACGTGTGCCGGCCTGCGGGTCTTGACCAACCGTATATTTACCCGATAGAAAACCACCGGCTAAGGGGTTATACACCAGCACACCCAACCCCGCATCATTCGCTAAGGGCAACAGCTCTGTCTCAATTTCACGATATAGCAAATTATAACGGGGCTGGACTGATTGATAGCCACTAACCCCCAGCTTGTCAGCGGCACGTAATGCCTGACCCAGTCGCCATGCCGGGTAGTTCGAACAGCCAACATAGCGTACCTTGCCCGCCGTCACCAAATCGTCAAAGGCTCGCAGGGTCTCTTCAATCGGCGTTCTCGGATCAAAACCATGACTCTGATAGATGTCCACATAATCTGTTTGCAGACGTTGCAAGCTGTGATCAATGGATTCAATAATATGCTGACGCGACAAGCCCATGTTGTTAGGACCGCGGCGAGTCGGTGCAAAGCATTTAGTCGCCAGAATTATTTGATCTCGATTGCCCCGTTGCTTCATCCAACGGCCGATAATCGATTCGGTATCGCCGATTGTTGCCCGCGTGCCGCCCAGCGGATACGCGTCCGCAGTATCGAGGAAGGTCAAGCCAGCACTATAGGCTTTATCGAGAATCGTCTGAGACACGGCTTCATCCACTTGCAGGCCAAAGGTCATGGTGCCCAGGCACAAGGCAGGTACTTCAAGGCCATGCCGGCCCAGTCTTCGATATTGCATAGAGATCTCGCGCAAACTAGTCGTAGTACATACCAGTTAACGCATTTTGATGGGGAATAACAAGTAGCAGCAGACACGAATCGGGTCTGATTTAGCCGATCAGACCCGATCTAATGACGTCTGACCGGCTAAGCTTAAGTGTCGAGACTAACCACTTTCTGGCGCAGGGTAGGAATACGAAAGTTCCGTATCGAGTATGGAATCATCAGCATGGCCGGCGTCACGATCAGCGTTAGCAAAGTCGCAAAACTCAAACCTGAAACGATCGCCGATGCCAACAGCACCCAAAACGAAGCCACCGGACCGCCCATTTCGAATTCTCGACCGATCAGATCAATGGACACACCACTGGCCATGGGCAGCAGTCCAAAACCAGTCGTGAAAGTGGTGAGGAACACGGGCCTGAGGCGCAAACAACCGGTCTGAATAATAACTCGTTTGATATCCCAAGCGGGATTTTCTAGCCGCAAATAGTTAAAGGTATCGATCAAAACGATATTGTTGTTAACAATAATTCCCGCTAGCGCAACGATGCCGACGCCGGTCATAATCGCACTAAAGGGCTGATCAAGGAGCAGCAGACCTAGCAGGACACCCACCGTCGACATGATCACTGCAGATAATATCAGTGCCGCTTGATAGAAGCTGTTGAACTGCGTGACGAGCAAGATCCCCATCAACGCCAGTGCCAGCGCGAAGGCTTTGCCGATAAAGCTCATGGAATTATTTTGTTCTTCATTGGCGCCCCGATACACAACCTCTAAAGAAGGATCCAAATCTGCGGTCGCAACCCAGTCCTGGATCTCTTTGACTTTTTCATCCGCTAATACGCCAGTCATGGTGTTCGCCCGCACGTACATAATGCGATGACCGTTCTGACGGAAAATGGTACTCACCTTGGCCTTAGCCTGGCGTTCGACGAAGCTGCTGATGGGCACCTGACCTTCTTTGGTTGACACACGAAGTTCGTCCAACTGGGTGATTGCTCGGTATTCTTCGGGATAACGCACTCGAATGTCCACTTCGTCATCTACATCATCCGGGCGATACTTGCCCACCAGCACGCCGTTAGTCACCAGTTGAATAGCCGCACCGACACTGGCGATATCCGCGCCGAGCATGGCCGCTTTTGCTCGATCGACATTGATCTCCCATTCAATACCCGGTACTGGCGCCGTATCGTCGACCCCTACAAGACCAGACAGCGACTGTACATACTCACTCAGCCGTCGGGTTTCTCGAGCCAGTATTTCCAAGTCGCTGCCAATGACTTGAATTTGAATGTCCTTACCCACCGGCGGGCCATTTTCGACCTTGAGCATCTCGGCCCGAACACCCGGCACATCGCTGATAGCCTCGCGATACGCAGCCTCCACCTCGTAGCCATTAATATCTCGCTGCCTTCGATCGGAGATTTCAATAAACATACTGCCGATTTGATCGGCTGAGGAGCCGCCGCCAGAGCCAACACTCAAGCCACCGCCGCCACTCCGCGTATAAATACTTTGATAATTACCCACAGCGAGTATTCGCTGTTCTACATCAACGACGATGTCACGGAGCTCGGTCGCGGAAAAATTACCCTTTGCCGCCACATTGACACCCGTGAAGGTCGGGTCCACATTTGTAAAAAACTGCATGCCATTGTTGGCTTCGCCATACCATCGAACAATCCCGAACAAAACCAGGCCAGCAATAGTTACCACCACAAAGGGGTGATTTGTGGTGAACCTAAGCACTCGAGCATAAGCACCCAAGGCACCACGCAGTTCATCGAATCGGCCCTCGTCTACTTTTTGATTCACACTATCCACTTCCGGCTTGACCTTGCTCAGCAGCGTGCCGAGGACTGGCGCGAACAACAGCGCATATAACAAAGAACCGGCCATCACCGCGAAGACCGTCACCGGTAGATAGCGCATAAAGCCACCCACAACGCCGGGCCAGAACATCAAGGGTAAAAATGCCGCCAGTGTCGTCGCTGTCGATGCGATCACGGGCCAGAACATCCGATTGATGGCATACAGATAAGCCTCCCGGGGCGTACTCCCATTGCCCATCTCCCGATCTGCCAGTTCGATCACGACAATCGCCCCATCAATCAGCATTCCCAGACCCAACAACATGCCGAACATCACCATGAAATTGTAGGTAAAGCCCAAGAGATTGACGACAATAAAGGCGAACAGAAAGGAAAACGGAATCCCCATCGCGACCAGCAGCCCCGACCGCAGGCCGACCGCGGCGACGACCACCGTCAAGACCAAAAACATGGCCGTCGAGATATTGCCTTGCAGCGTACTGATCTGTTCAATCGTTTCGGGCGCCTGGTCGGCCAGATAGCTGACTTCCACATTCGCCGGGTAATGATGTCGCAAGGCTTCAGTGACCATCTTGACCTTGGCAACGGCATCCACCAGCGAGACGCCCTTGCGCTTGGAAACTTCGACGGCGACTGCGGGTACACCATTGGCACGCGTAAAGCTCTTCGGGTCTTTGAAGGTTCGCCTGATGGTGGTCACATCCCGCAACGTCACAACGCCGTTAGGCGTCGCAGTCACCGGGATTGACAAAACATCCTCTGCAGACTCAATTAAACTGGGTATTTTGACGCTAAAGCTACCGCGACCGGTATCAACGGCGCCAGCCGCGATCAGACGATTATTGCGTGCCACCGCCTGAATCAATTGATCGTTACTGATGCCATAGGCTTCAAGCTGGGCAGGATCAATAACGGCTTCCAGCAACTCTTCGCGCTCACCGTTAAGTTTGGCCTCAAGCACCTCAGGCAAACCTTCAAGCTCATCCTTGAGTTCTCGCGCCAGACGGTAAAGCACTCGGTCTGGTACAGCGGCGCCACCTAAACTGACCGTGATAATAGGGAAATCCCCCGCTGAAACCTCGTTAATAATGGGCTCTTCTGCACTGCTCGGCATCTTCGCCTTGGCCTTATCAACCGCCTCACGTACATCGACCAACGCCTGATTGGCATCGAAACTGTAATCAAACTCAATCACGACCGTCGCCCGCCCTTCACTGGAGTAGGAATTGACCTCTTCCACGCCGACAATGGTTTTGAGTTCCAGCTCTAACGGCCGAGCGAGCAAGCGCTCGGCGTCCTCTGGAGAAATACCTTCATGGGGCACCGTGACGACGATGATCGGGACTGACACGTCAGGATTAGATTCGACCGGAATACTCAGATAAGCCATGATGCCAGCGCAAATAATCACCGCCATCAGGGACAAGATCGTTCTCGAGCGATCGATACAGGAAGCTATGTAGCTGGACATATCGCGGCTTGCCTTTAAAAATAGTTACATGATGACTTAACAGTGGTTACGACACGGGTGCGCAAACTGCGTTATTGATACACCCCAGAGCGCCCGCCGATAGTGCCTAGTTTCGCACCAAGCCCACGAGCGGTGTTAAATCCATAACGACGATTTGGCCATCAAACACCTCTTCTTGACCAACGGTGATCAGCCTGATGCTCGACGGCAGACCCTTGACCCAGACACCATCCGCTTCTTCGCTGACAACCTCGACTTTAACAAACCGGACGGTATTGCTCTCATCGACGATTCGAACGCCCATATAACCCGCATCATTCAATACCAAGGATGCTGGCGATATTAAATGTGCCCGTTCCACGCCGACAGGCACCTTCATGTCGGCCGTCATCCCCGCTCGCATCCGATCAGCTGAGCCGTTAACTGTCACCTCAATGGGATAGGTTCTTGTCGCAGCGTCGGGCACACGGCTGATAAAGCTAATCAAGCCCGTCAACTGATCACCGGTGATCAGGGTGACTCGAACCTCATCACCCAGGGCGACCTGGCCGATATTCTTTTCAGACACTTGGCCGATAACCAACATCGGATCAATCTCCATCAGTGTCACACACACCTGGCCAGGGCTGAGATAATCACCAATTTCCACGGGCTGACTCTCTATCACGCCAGCAAAGGGTGCTCTTAAACCGGTTTTCAACAGAGCGAGCTCGCCCTCTTTGGCTCGCGCTCTCGCGCTTTCAAGGGCTGCCTTGGCTTTTGCGACATTAATTTCTGACTGCAGCCCACGACGTTTGAGATCCAGCACGCCGTCATACTCCAGTTGAGCACTCTTGAGCTGGGCCCGGTTTTCATCAAGCTCACTCTGGCGAGTATCCACCGCGATTTGACACAGCAAATCTCCCGCATTGACTCGGGTACCCTTGACCGCAGGCAACGCTTCAATTTTACCCGCAATTTCCGCCTTAACCTGGACCACACGATTGGCTCGGGTCTGCCCCCGAACCGCGAGGAGATCCTGACGCTCTACGGCCTGGCTTTCCACGCCTCGAACCAACGGCGGCGACTCAGAAGCAACATTATTCTCTGCCTCAGCCGCCGTCAGGGTGCTGGGCACCAGCTCACCAGACAGCAGCCACGCACCCATGGCCAGAGCGATCATTAACGCGATTGAGCGCTTGTTACCCACTGTAGTTACTCACTGTCGTTACTCACTGTCGTTACGTTCACTATTTGCGATTGATCCGGGCCCGCCGACTTCGACATCAGACTTCGACATCAGAGCTCGACATCAGAGCTCGACATCAACAGCCTGGCTATCTGGCCTTCACTGACGTGTCTCTCAAGCCACTCAACAAGACGTTTATCCGCGATTTTACGCGCGCATAGCTTATTTGGATCACCCACTCAATGCAAGTTTGAATCACCCAACAACCGCCGACGTAAACTGCAAAACCCACCAATCTGCGGTCGACAGGGCGAATCATAAAAGAGTCTAAACTCACATTCGCGCAATTGCGGCAGGCGGTGCTTAACTTACGCCGAAGCGACAATTCGGCGCCTTTTTTGCCTTCGAATGGTATCCTGTTGGCTCATAAGCCTCATTGAGGTGTCAACAACACGCGTGCAGGTAAGGCGATCCCATGATGGAAATAGTGAGCACGGCCCTGGTCTTCTTTCTGATCATGGATCCCTTGGGTAATATTCCCCTGTTCCTGTCTGTGCTAAAAGATGTGGACTCGACACGGCAACTGAAGATTATCTTTCGCGAACTGTGTATCGCCTACGCTGCCCTACTGTGCTTCTTATTTGGCGGACACTATGTCCTGGATTTTTTAGGACTTTCACAGGAAGCCATCGAAATATCTGGCGGAATCATTCTGTTTCTCATCGCCCTACGGATGATCTTTCCGGTCCCTAATGGCATATTCGGTGACAGTCAGGCCGGAGAACCCCTAATAGTGCCACTCGCCATACCCGCTGTGGCAGGGCCATCTATCCTGGCGGTCTTGATGTTGATGACCACAACGCAACCCATGCTGCCCCTATTTATATCCCTCACCAGCGCCTGGATACTCACAGCAGCCATTCTCCTAGCCGCCGCCCCGCTACATCGGATCCTCGGGCGCCGAGGCCTGATCGCTATAGAGCGGCTGATGGGTATGCTGCTGGTCATGATGTCCGTGCAAATGATGCTCAATGCGCTGCGTTCATTCGATTGGGCCGCCAACTGACACAGTGCTCTGCATTTAGTGCTCTGCATTTGGCGCTCTGCATTTGGCGCGATTCAATGGCATACTAAGCACCAATCTTGACCTAAGAACATTGTCTAAGAACATTGTCTAAGAACATTGCCTAAGGAAATTTGCCAGCGAACCTTCAATTGGCGAAATCATGAATTCATTAAAACAGTGAGACACCCATGAGCAAACTCCATCAACACCACGTTGTTATCGTCGGCGGCACTTCCGGTATTGGCCTGGCAACTGCCGTGCTGGCACGAGATGCAGGCGCCACGGTCTGGGCTGTAGGACGCTCAGCGGAACGCGTCGCGGCGGCCGCGGCGGCAAACCCGGGCATTCAATTTGAGACCCTCGACACCCATGATCGGGCAGGCTTAACTGCGCTATTTTCAAAAATCGGCACGATCGATCATGTGGTCGCTGCGGCCACCGGCGCCAATCGCACCATGGCACCCTTTCTCGACCAGACCCAGGAGCAATTTCGCGAGGCTTTCGACAAATTCTGGGGCTATTGTAATGTCATTCGTGAATCAGCTCCGTTTCTCGCGACCGATGCCTCAATCACACTCGTCAGCGGCAGCCCCGCTCGCAAGTGCAATCCCGGCATGAGTTCGATCTCCTGCGTCGGCAGTGCCGTCGAAGCCTTAACCCGGGCTTTAGCGGTGGAGATGGCGCCAAGAAGAATCAATGTCGTCGCTCCCGGACTGATCAGCACAGGCATGTTCGATCGACTCGGCGATCAACGAGACTCGGCGTTAGCCCAAATGACGCAGAACTTGCCTATTAACCGCCCCGGTCAGTCGGAAGAGGTTGCCAGCGCAATTTTGCTGACCCTGACCAACGGTTACATGACTGGCAGCACCCTTGATGTCGATGGCGGCACCCTGCTGCCCTAGTCCCTTGGCCGTTGTTAGCGGCCTTCAGCGGGTGATTTTTTGTGCCGCTGGGCCGACTAACAGATTCTTGCGTTGCAGCTCGGACAACAATTGAGCCGCCGGCAGTGGCCGGCAGTAGTAGTAACCCTGAATATAAACGCAACCACTGGACTTTAGCCATTGTAGCTGCTCGTTCGTCTCAACGCCTTCAGCCAAGACTTTTAGATTCAAGTTATGTCCGAGCGCAATAATCGCTCGCGTAATCTCGCGGCCATCAGCGCTCGTGGTAATGTTCTGGATAAAGCTTTGATCTATTTTCAAGGTATTGAGCGGAAGACGATTCAGGTAGGCAAGTGACGAATATCCCGTACCGAAGTCATCAATACTGATCCCTATACCCATGGCGTGCAGCTCTTTGAGTATCACGATAGTGCGCTCAATATCTTGCATAACGACGCCTTCGGTAATTTCCAGAATAAGAGCTGAGGGAGAGATCCCAGTTTCGCGGACAACATCTCGCACAAGTGCTACCAAGTGACCGTCAAACTGTCGTGCCGACAGATTGACTGCAACCTGGAAACCCTGACATCCCGCTAGTTGCCAACTGCGAAGCTGCTGACAAACTGCCCGTAACACGAACTCACCCAACAGCACGATCAAACCGGTTTTTTCCGCGATTGGGATAAAGTCAGCGGGGGAAATTATGCCACGAGTTGGGTGCCGCCATCGAACCAGGGCCTCCATACTGACCATTTTCTCCGTGACGGCATCAACAATCGGCTGATAATAAATCTCAAATGCCCCATCAAGTAGCGCTTGCTCCATACCGCTCTTGAGCTGAAGAAAAGTCAGCGCCGTCTCATACATATGACTATCAAACATAACTTGAGAACCGGCGCCTTCAAGCTTGGCTCGATGGATGGCATTGTCCGCGTCGCGAATGATTTCGGCGGTCGTGTGATAGCCGTCATGATGCAGCACAAGGCCAATGCTGGCGGACAGATCCATGGTGGTCCCCTGCACGCTCAGAGGAGGACGGATCGCCGCCTGAATATTACGACACACCTCTATCGCTTCCGCGGCCGTATCAACAGGGTCGAGTAGAAGGGCAAACTTATCACCCGTGAAACGCGAGACCGTATCCTTCGTCCCTACTGTCGAGGCGATACGCTGCCCGATCTCCCGTAACACCTGATCACCCTGCTCGTGACCCAGACCTGAAGTTATTGCGCTAAAATTATCTAGACCGATAAACATCACGGCAAACAAAGTTTGATCGCTGCCACTTCGGCGCCGTAAAGCAATCTCCAGATGATCCATAAATAAGGTGCGGTTCGGCAAGCCTGTCAGCGGATCAAAGAACGCACTGCGGCGAATTTCCTCCTCATAATCTAGCTGCTGGCTGATATCGCGAAAAGTAATGACCATGAGATCTGCATCTAGACTGCGGTTGATGCTGACCGCGATTTCCACGGGTAGCACACCACCTTGTTTGTTGCGAATTCGCTGGCGACCGCGTCGGTCCGGAGATAAGCTGCGACTCAACTCGACAAGATCTAACTCAGCGTCCTCGGGGCTGAAGGGACGTAATCGTAAGACTTCGGTCAGGGTACTGGCCCGAGCTTCGTCTTGACTCCAACCCGTCAGCGCCTCGGCGACGGGGTTCAGCATCAAAATCCGGCCCTGCATATCAGCAGAAATAACTCCATCACTGACATTCTCTAGGGTCGCATCCAGATGGCGACGAGTATCGGCCAGATCTTTCTCCACAGCATGCTTATACAGCGCGATTTCTATATTAATTTCCATCTCGCGATTATCAAATGGCTTCAGCACATAACCATAAGGGCCAGCCACTTGGGCACGCTGGAGGGTCTCCGTATTAGAGTAGGCGGTGCAAAAGATCACGGGCACATCGTACTGCGCGCGAATATTAAGCGCAGCGTCGACGCCGTCCATCTCACCCTTTATATTGATGTCCATCAATACCAGGTCAGGCCGCAAGCGCAATACGTTTTCCACCGCTTCTTCACCTCGCGACGCTGTGGCCAACACTTCGTAGCCCATGCGAGTTAACCGCGCCTTTATATCTCTGGCCACAAGGATTTCGTCTTCGACAACAACTAGTGTTTTCTTAGACATCAAGTTTCACCTTCTGTGGAAATGAAACCTCAAATCTGGCACCCCCATTACTCTCAAAAGTAATCTCCCCGTCAAGCTGCTGAGTCAAAATTGATACAATCTCCATGCCCATGGTCAACGCAGCGTGAACATCAAATCCGGCAGGCAGACCAATACCGTCATCACGAATGTGCAACACATTTCGGCCTTCGACTTGCGAAAATTCAACGAATATAGTGCCTTTACCTTGTCGCCCGACAAATCCATGCTTCAGCGAATTGGAGATCAACTCATTAATAATCAAGCCACAGGGGACCGCTGAATCAATATCTAACGAGACGTTAGTCACGTGAATATCGAGACTCACAGCAACACCCGGAACCTCATAGAGGTGGCGTAGACTGCCGGCAAGCATTGTTATGTAGTCGTCGAAATCAATTTCAAGCAAATCCTTAGACTGATAAAGATTCTCGTGAATCAACGCCATAGACTTAATGCGCTGCTGGCTTTCGCCAAGCAATTCAGCAAGCTGTTCATTACCCGTCGTCTCAGCCTGAATACTCAAAAGACTGGAGATGACCTGCATATTATTTTTAACTCGATGGTGCAGCTCTTTAAGCAGCAGCTCCTTTTCTCTTAAGGAGTTTGCTAATTCTCGCTGCACTAACATGGTTTCAGCGATTTCATGCTCGAGTGCTTGAGTTCTATCAGCAACCAAAACTTCCAGATTACGTCGATAATCGGCAAGTTCCGACTCAGTGCGCTTTCTCTGCGTGACGTCACGGGCAATGCACACATAGGCCGTCACATTGTCCCGCGCATCACGCACCGCTGCCATCGTTACATCGGTGGTCACAACCAGCAATCCGCTTCTCGAGTTGACCTCGCCGTGCCAGCGCCCGTCAGAGCACAAACCCTCAGTAGACTTGCGTACATCGTCAGGATCCGTAAAGAGCAACTTCAAAATCGACCTGCCCACGGCCTCTTCAGGCGTGACACCCAGTATTCGAGCCGTCGCATGGTTGGCATACATTAACTTTTTATCGGCATCAGCGATCAAAACACAGTCACTGGCCAGATCAAGTGACTCAATATACAACTGCAGACGTGCGCTGTAGCGTAACTCGGCCTCTCGCCGCAAGCGTCGCGCATTGGCAACTTGTAATTGGTAAAGCACCCCCAGCGCAAGGACTAGATAGACCCCATAGGCCCACCATGTCGCCCATATAGGCGGCAAAACAGTTAATTTCAGTAGGGTCGGCGTCGGGTTCCAGACGCCGTCATTGTTCGAACCCTTGACCTTGAAGATGTATTCTCCGGCATCCAAGTTGGTATAGGTGACCTGCCGCATGCCTTTAACGTTCACCCAAGCTTGATCAAAACCTGCCAACATATAGCTGAACTGATTCTTCGACGGCGCAGTAAAATCCATCGCGCGGAATTCGAAGCCAATCACCGAGTCGTTGTAGGCCAATTCGATTTCTGTCATGTGGGTGATGGGCTGACTGAATCTCTGCGCCACATTGAATTTAGAAAATTGGGTGATTCGTACTGGCGGCACATAGGCATTACCGCTGATGCGGGCCGGGTCAAAAGCATTGAAGCCATGACTCCCACCAAACAAAAAACTGCCATCTTCGAGCTGCAGATAGGCGCCACTGTTGAAGTCATCGCTCTGTAATCCGTGATGGGCGTCGTATACTGTAAATTCGCCCGTCCTTGGGTCTAAGACGCTGAGACCTTTGCCGCCACTGATCCAAATTTTACCTTGTTGGTCTGCGAGCATGCCATAGACTGCATCGCTAGAAAGGCCTTCTGCCTTGGTATAACCACTGAACTTGCCTGTCTCTACGTGATACAGATTCATGCCCCGGTCTCGAGTACCCACCATGATTGAACCATCCACGGCGAGTAAGGAGATAACGTTGTTACTCGTCAGACTGCCCGGGTCGTCAGGCTGATGGGTTAAACTCTGGACGTTACCGCTATCCGGATCAAGCAACATGACACCGCCGCCGTCGGTTGCGATCCACATGACCCCGCCAGGCCCCTCAATGATACCCAACGCTCTCGAGTCAAAGGCCATACTCGGATCACGATCAGCGCCGGGATAGCGTCGAAATTTTCCAGCCCCAAGATATCTATTGACGCCCCCGCCGTAGGTGGTCAACCACAACTGTTCTTGGCTATCCACATAGATTTGGCTGATCGCATCAGCGCTGATAGACGACAAATCCTCGGGGTCATGGGCATAGGTACCAACGACCACATGATCTTTGATCAACGTGACACCACCTGCCATAGTACCCACCCACAAGACATCTTCATAAAACTTCAACGACATGACGAGTTGATTGCCTAAGCCAAGCGGAAGATGAGAAAAATTCATAAACTGCTGAGTTTGTTTGTCCCATTTATTCAAGCCCTCAAATGTACCAATCCAGATATCCCCCTGTGGCGACTCAGCGAATGAGGTTATGGCATTACTCGACAAATCAATATCCCGGCTGGCACTCTTGAGAAAATGTGGGAAAGTTTCCGTGCGTGCGTTCCACTTACTGATACCGTTAAAGGTTCCGACCCAGATCACACCACCGCGATCCTGAAACAACTCGAAGACCGTGTTATCGCTGATGCTATGCATATCTGTCGGGTCAGTAACATAACGACCAAACCGGCGAAGTTTTTTGTTCCACAGATGCAGACCACTGTCAGTACCCACCCAGACATCTCCATCCTGGTCTTTGAGTAGCGACCGAGCTCGCTTGAACTCAGAGATTGGGAGTCGTTCTGCTGTGCCTGTCTGCGTATCAAATATCGACACACCGCCGTTAAAGGTAGCTAGCCAGAGCAGCCCCGGTTCCACCTCAATAATAGCTCGAATATAGTTGTCACTAATGCTGGCTGGATCGTCTGGGTCAGAACGATAATGGGCGAAGTTTTGCTTCACTTCATCAAAGCGATTTAGACCACCGAGCTCGGTGCCCACCCAGATTTTCCCGAACGAGTCCTCAAAAATAGCCCTAACACTGCCCGCGCTGAGACTCTTCGGGTCTAGCGGATCATGATGGTAATGTACCATCTGACGTTCAGTACCCATGCTGACCAACCCAGTACTGGTACCGATCCAGATGCGGCCCGCTGAGTCCTCGAACAGTACATGTATGGCACCGCGGTCCTCACCGGATTCAGTCCCTAAAGGCGGGTCTAAAGCAACGGACTCAAACTCATTGCTTGTTTCGTTATAGCGATTGAGTCCAGCGTCAGTACCTATCCAAAGATTGCCTTGCGTGTCGCTTAGTATGTCCCAGATAGAATCATGAGACAGGGATGCTGGATCAGCAGGCTGATGGTAATAGGTCTCAAAATGATAGCCATCAAACCGATTCAGGCCCTCTTGACTACCCACCCAAATAAAGCCATCTTGATCCTGCGCAATAGCGCTGACCGCGGCTTGCGACAGACCCGCCTGGGTTCCCAGTCGATCAAAAATTAAATTTCGATGGTCGGCCAGTCGCGTGTGCTCCGCCGCGACAATCGGATTCCCACAAAACACTAGCAACGTCAACAACAGTGCATAGCACATCTGACGCTGACGGCTTGAGGAATGCGCTAACCGTGGTGAGAAAAGACGCTTCGCGGCCGGGTCGCAATAGCCTTCAGTCACTCTTGCTCAACCCACTTGTCGATACTCACCAAAGCAGGCTTCACGACACCGCTATTTTCTAGCACCGTCATGTTCCAGATATAACCGCTATTTTCCGCGTTTAGCATATTCCAGATATAGCCGGCGTTCTGGGCAGCAGCCATATTCCAAATATAACCACTATTTCCAGTGTCTCGCATATTCCAGATATAACCGCTATTTTCAGCGTCTCGCATATTCCAGATATAGCCGCTATTTTCAGCGTCTCGCATATTCCAGATATAACCGCTATTTTCAGCGTCTCGCATATTCCAGATATAGCCGGCGTCCTGGGCACCATCCATATTCCAGAAATAACCGCTATTTTCAGCATCTAGCATGTTCCAGATATAACCATCTTCCTCGAGGCTGGCCATATTCCAGATATAACCATTCGCCTCGAAATCACTCATATTCCAGATATAACCATTCTGCTCCAGCGCGCTCATATTCCAGATATAGCCCATATTCCAGATGTAACCCATATTCCAGATGTAACCCATATTCCAGATGTAGCCATCCGTTCTAGGCGTGACACCCATGTTCCAAATATAGCCGTCCGCGGTGGTCATATAAAAATTGCCATCGGCATCGACATTAGCGGGCCCACCAAAATGGGCTAGTCCCTGCAGATCCTGGTCAATATCTAACCCTAAATTGACACACCCAGAGGCAGCGCTGTACACCGCACTCCAGGCGTTGATCAAACCTGCCCCCTGCTGAAACAGACTATAGGCCAGCCCACCCGCTGCATTGGTCGCCGCCTGGGCTGACGCCATCAACCGACATTTAACATCATCTGGGCTCAATTCAGGATGTACTTGTAACATCAACGCCGCCACACCGCTGGCTACTGCCGAGGCCTGCGACGTACCTGACATCAGAAAGTAAGAATAGCCGTCGTGAAACTCAGGGTGCTCGTTAGCAATAACACTTTTCAGAGACATTTGGCCCATCATATGGCCACCGGGTGCAATAATTTCTGGCTTGACGAACCCTTCCAACGTTGGCCCGGCCGCGGAAAAGGTTGCCAGATAGTCATCGCTCAGATCGTCCGGCGTATAGTGGTCCGTCATGGCGCCAACGGTGACCACATAGGGGACATTGCCCGGCACACCAATGGTCATGGGTTCAGGACCATTGTTACCGGCTGACACCAAAACCACGATTCCTGCGCGCCAGGCTGCCATCACCGCCAAATTCAAAGGATCTTGCCAATAGTGGGACATGGGCGTGCCACTAAATGACAGGTTCAGCACTCGAATATTGAACTCCTGTTGATGAGCAATGACATAGGCGATGGCTCGAATCACCTGCAAGTAGTCACCTCGACCCTGCGTGTCGAAGGCGCGGACAATGACCAGGTCTGCATCAGGAGCGATGCCGTGATAACTGCCCGGCTTGTTACCCGCCAGATCTCGCGTCTTGCGCGAACTCGCCAGGACGCTAGCGATGTGGCTACCGTGGCCATTCTCGTCCGTCATCGGCAGCGTTGTCGCATTCTCAATGGCATCATAGTAAGCACTAATTCTAGGCTTGCCGACTGTATTCCGGCTTAAGGATTTATTCGCCCAACTTCCCGTGTCGATAATGGCGACGCCCACACCTTTGCCCGTAATACCTTGAACGTGAAGCAGATCGGCATCTACTAGCGATGGGAAGAAGGTATCGCGTCGGCGCCCTTGCATGGGCAGGCTCGATTGACTCGCATATTCGATCATCAGCCCCTCGTCAAATTCGAGAGCAATCGCATAATCGTCAGGCAAATCAACTGCGGGCGCAGAGAACACCAACGTCAGCACTGCGGTCTGTTTGGGCTTTAGGCGACCGGTCGCCTCAATAGCAGCCCCTTCCATCAACTCATCAATAGCAATGGACTTACCGTCCAACAATATTTTCACCAAGGCACCGTTGGCTTCGGGCCAGGAGAGCGTCAATTGCGCCAAATTGAGCTTGCGTTTTCCGAGGTTTAGTATCTCCCAACTGACCTGACGGCCAGTCACATCCAGGGTCGGCGCGCCCTTGGCAGAGTAGATCAAAGCAGCGGTTCGAAGATCTCTATTAGCAGAGATACTCAGGACATTAGCATTACTTTTTAACGCCTGGATCTGGCGCTGATTCAAGCTCACGACTACCATATTCAGCACCGTGAACTCCTCGGTGACTGAGACGTGCAAACCATCAAGCTGAAGCTTAAGCAGAGCTAGATCACGGGCAACCACAAGAACGGGCACAGATACTTCTGCTCGCCTATCATCTGCTCGCCCATCATCTGCTCGCTTGTCATCTGCTCGCTTGTCTGCTCGCTTGTCAATAACAGGGCTCGCCATCACCGGGCCGGCTGCAGCGGCAACGAAACTGTTTGCTACAACCTTTTCTGTCTCGTCCTCACCGAATGCTGTCTCGCCCTCACCGAATTCTGTCTCGCCCTCACCGAAGATATTACGCGCGCCCTTTTCGTCACCCACCTTTCCAGGGTATTCAGTATCATCCCAAAGAAAACGTACCAGATAATTATCTTCAGACTCAGCGGCGACAGCAGTATTGGCGAGTAAAACGGTGACACAAACTAATACAGCAAACCATTTACAACTAAACATCATCAACCCCATGGTAACTACATCGAAACCCAACAACTGACAAGCTAACCTGAAAGTTGCAAACCGATTACCGCCGCTCCTCAAGGCATGACGATGGTGTATCTGATGCAGAAGTCATGCCAAAACATCCCTCGCGCCTATGTGATTGTATTCGCTGAACTTTAATATTTCTTAATGCACCACTGAAGAATATGGCGAACGGTTTCTGATTATTTAGAAAAATATGGGCGTCATATTTTTTATTTTCCCGTCTCTGGCGGACTGTGGACGAGGATTTATTAGCGCACTGATGACGGCATCCTATGGAGCAAGCCAGGTCATTGAGTACCTTGCAAAGACTCGTCTACCGCTATAACTCAGTGGCTAGTGCTAAGTGGCTATAACTTAAGCGATGATACCTGAGCTGCTCTACGGAATTTATTAGGAAGAATTGGCTAAATACAGCGAGGCTAAAACAATAGGGCTAATACAATGGGGCTAATACAATGGGGGCTAGGATAAATCTGCTCGCAAGCGCCGATAAGTCGGCAATGACACCCCGAACAGTCGGGCCGCATCTTGATGATGGATAGGCTGAGATTCCAATTCTTTTATGAGTGCCTGCGAGACCATTTCCAGCAAAGGCTGCCGCCGACTCGCAGCAAGCTGCAGCAAACAATCGATAGTCGGCATGGTGGAATACCAGTTCGCTGGACGTTGAACAATGCCGTCACTGTACTTCTTCCGCATGCGGGCGACTTTACGCCGCAGCGTCGACTCGGGCATGTCTAAAGCCTGCGCTGCTCGAATCAGGACCTCCTGATTGAATGTCATACAGGCGAGTATTAAATCCTCTTCCAACCAGGGTCCCAATGACGGTATAGCCTTTGGATCCGCGAGCGCCAAAGTAACCTGGCTCTTCATCCAACTCGACAGTCTATCAACAGTTTGAGCCTCTTCACTGACGAACTGATGGTGCTGTGGCTCAATGGCTTTCGATCCGTGGCTTTCTGGAAACAAGCCCAGATGAATCGAATTTAGCTGGGAATCTTTACACAAGATCACCGCGCGGTTGATCACATTGATAAGCTCTCTAATATTACCCGGCCACCCATAGTCGCTCAAAGCCTGTTCTGCATCGCGAGTAAAGCCCGCGACAGACTTACCATAACGCCGTTCAAACACCTTTAGGTAGTGTTTAGCCAACAGGATAATGTCATCGGGACGGTCACGTAAGGCCGGTGATTCGATGGCGAACACATTCAAACGGTAGTACAGGTCTTCGCGGAAATCGCCAATCTCAATCAGAGCCTTAAGATTTTTGTTAGTCGCGGCTAATATTCGCGTGTCTACCTTATTGTAAACACTACTCCCCACGGCGACTATTTGTCGATTTTGAACATAGCGCAGTAGCTTGACCTGAATATCGAGAGGCAACTCGCCGATCTCATCCAGCAATATTGTGCCACCATCGGCCTCCTTCAATCGCCCAGAAAAATGTTTATCCGCGCCGGTGAATGCGCCCTTAACGTGGCCAAACAATTCACTCTCGATCAAGTTACCAACCACAGCACCACAATCAACAATGACAAAGGGCTTGTCCGCTCGTGAACTCATGTCATGGATAGCCCTGGCGAGTAATTCCTTACCCGTGCCTGACTCGCCAGTGATCAATACCGTAGCGTCCGTTGGTGCCACCAGCCGGCAGCTATCCAGGACACTGCGCATCTGCGCGGACTGATAAACCAAGGTCTCGGCATCGTCCCCCCCTCTGACCTCGACAATGCGATCAAAATTCGTCAGTCCCGTCGCAAAATAACGGAGTAATGTCCGCAAAAAATCTATTCCTGCCGTATCTAAGGGTAACTTGGCTTGCAGATACAAGCTAAAACCTGCCGCAACTGGCAACACATAGCTGTTATTGAAATTGACGACGATTGCTTTCGACCACGCATTGTTAATGCGCTCAAAATCCTTAGCCGTTAACTCAAGATCTTTGATGCCAGTAAACTCGCCACCTGACAAGGCGCCACCTAGGGCCTCCAGACTCTCAGCCTGTTGCATCAAGACCGATGCATGAACCAAGTCAAAGGATTCCAGAAGGTGTCGACAGAGCATATCGCTCATCTCTTTCGCGCTGCCCGCTTTCATCACCAGACTCATGACATTCCAGAGCAATACGACATTGTCATATTCCCGGCGCCTGAGACTCTGACTCCCATGGGTCGACGCCTTGTTATCAGAGGCATCGTTCCAGACAATAACACGGTCGCCACCAGATTCCTGGGCGACATTAAGCGCCCAATTGGCCCGTCGAAACAACTCGAAGGGCTGCTGCTCCCCCGCATCGGTCTGCGCCAGACCAATCGAGAATTGCAAATTATCATGATCCAAAGGTATCCCCTTAAGCGCTTTCAACACCATCTGGGCAATTTTTTTTCCGGCTTCCAGGCTGGTATGAGGCAAGCTTACAGACAATTGATCATCGCCTAAGGCACTTACCAGATCAGTGGCCCGCAAGACTCGGTCCAAGCGTTGCGCTAAGACCTGCAATAGCTTCCCATCAACGGCAGATCTCTGACCGCCTTGCCCGGACGATCTGCGAACCCCGATAGCCAACTGACACATGGCCGATTCAGCCACCCCGAGAGACTCGGAACCCAGCTTGGATCGCAACGGCTGGTTGGTCGGCAAGGACTCTAAGGGATGGGCCAACCCCGACAACTCACGCAAAATCAGCACAGCACCAGGCAACATCGGGCCGACAACGCCATCCACCAAATGCGAGAGACCGGTGGCTGAGTTCAGAATAAAGGCAGAGAGCTTGCTAACCTCACTGCTCTTCAAGGCAGATTCTATCCGCAGAAACACTGACGAGCCGGTTTTGAGCGCAAGCACATCGTGCCAGCGCTGGCCAATGACCTGTTCGTGCTCGGTCCCAAGCAGCCGCTGGGCATCGGAATTCAGATTGCTGACCAAACCGGTCTCATCCAAAAACACCAAGGCATTGCCAATGCAGGCCAGCGCATTTTGGAGTAATTGTTGAGTTTCACGGAGTTCTTGTTCGATATTGAAGTTGTACAGCGCCAGGTCAATGGCTATTTGTAGCTCACGATAATCAACAGGCTTAATAATAAAGCCATAGGGCGTCACTGCTTTTGCCCGAGATACGGTTTCCTCATCAGAGTACGCCGTCAGAAACACGACGGGGACTCGCCGCTCACGCTGGATGGCCAGCGCCACATCAATACCGTCTGCCGCATTTTTTAAGTGAATATCAGTCAGCAGCAAATCAGGCAGTGTCTCACGGGCCAGCGCTACGGCTTCGCTACCGCTCGCCACCCCAACCACATCGAAACCCATACGATCTAGGCGCCCCCGCAGTTCGTGGACCACCAAGGCTTCGTCCTCAATGATCAGTATTCTGTACTTGGGTTGAGACATGAGTTTAGGCATGAGTTTAGACATGGGCATTAGACATGGGCATTAGACATGAACCCATCCTTTCTGCTGCGGACTAAACATCCTGCGAGCAGACATTGATACCACACATCCCGCACGCTTTACGGCATTTTCAGCTTGCCGCCTTGGCAATTTATCCCTTTGCTTGTAACGCAACGTCACCACAACAGAGTGCGGGCTCCTGCCACATAGCCTATAACAAGAGTCGCGCTCAAATCTAGCAGACATTAGATCAGACGATATTAAATGCATATCACATGATCTAACGTCTCACTCAGGCATTTTCAACCATGTAATCGTTTCGCCTCACGGCGCCGCGCATGCAAGACGGGTTCGGTATAACCATTGGGCTGTGCAACGCCTTTGAATACCAAATCGCAAGCCGCCTGGAAGGCAACACTCTGATCAAACGCTGGGGCCATAGGCCGATATAGGCTGTCACCGGCATTCTGGCCATCCACCACCGCTGCCATGCGTTTTAGGGTCTCCGTCACTTGGGCTTCACTGCAGACACCATGACGCAGCCAATTCGCGATATGCTGGCTTGAAATGCGCAAAGTCGCCCGGTCTTCCATCAGACCCACGTTATTGATATCCGGGACCTTCGAACAGCCCACGCCCTGGTCGATCCAGCGGACCACATAGCCCAGAATACCCTGTGCATTGTTATCGAGCTCTGCTTGAACTTCCTGGCTCGAGAGATTGGTACCCGCCAGCACCGGAATCGTTAACAAATTTTCCAGACTGGCCTTCGCCCTGGCCTTGAGTTCGTCCTGACGAGACCAGACATTCACCATATGGTAGTGCATGACATGCAGCGATGCGGCTGTGGGTGATGGCACCCAAGCTGTATTAGCGCCTGCCAGGGGGTGACCGATTTTTGCGGTCATCATCTCGGCCATCTCATCGGGCATTGCCCACATGCCCTTACCGATCTGTGCCTTGCCCTGCAGGCCCGCTTGCAGGCCCACATCGACGTTCCAGTCTTCATAGGCTTGAATCCAGGGCTGCTGCTTCATCAGTGTTTTCTTGACCATCGCGCCGGCTTCCATACTGGTGTGGATTTCATCGCCGGTCCGATCCAAAAAGCCGGTGTTGATGAAGATCACGCGCTCTTTGGCGGCACGAATACAGGCTTTCAGATTCAAGGTTGTGCGTCGTTCTTCATCCATGATGCCGACTTTCAAGGTGTTATGGGGCAATCCAAGCACCCCCTCGATCTGACTAAACAGATCGACGGTAAACGCCACCTCAGCAGGTCCGTGCATTTTGGGTTTAACTATGTAAACGCTGCCACAACGCGAGTTCCTTAGCGACCCAGTTCCCAGCACATCATGCATGGCAGCGAGGCTCGTCACCAGACCGTCCATAATACCCTCTGGTATTTCTTCGCCCTGGTAAAGCACGGCATCGGTCGTCATCAGGTGACCGACATTGCGCACCAGCAATAAGCTTCGACCGTGAAGCACAAGCTCGCCGCCCATAGGCGCGGCATAGACTCGGTCTGGGTTCAATTCGCGACGGACTACGGTATCGCCCTTGGCAAACTCTTCGGCCAAATCACCTTTCATCAAACCCAGCCAATTACGGTATACCAAACACTTGTCTTCGGCATCTACGGCGGCAACTGAGTCCTCACAGTCCTGGATGGTCGAGATCGCAGACTCCATCAGGATATCTTTAACACCTGCCTTGTCGGTCTTGCCAATGGTGTCATTGCGATCGACCTGTATCTCGAGATGCAAACCATGGTGCTTCAGCAGAATGCCGCTAGGATCCGTCGGCTCGCCGAGATAACCGGCGAACTGCGAGGGCTCCGCCAGACCCGAAGTCGTGCCATCCTCGAGCGTGATGACCAGGTCACCTGACACCACCTGGTATTGGCTCACGTCTTGATATCGACCCGCCGCCAACGGCAAGTGGTCATTAAGGAAATTAGCGGCATATTCAATGACCTGGGCGCCACGTACCGGATTATAGCCGCGACCCTTCTCGGCCCCCGCGGCTTCCGGAATCACATCAGTCCCGTAGAGCGCATCATACAGGCTACCCCAACGAGCATTGGCCGCATTCAGGGCGTAGCGGGCATTCATAACGGGCACTACCAGTTGCGGTCCGGCCAACAGGGCGATTTCTGCATCGACGTTGTCAGTCTCAATGGCAAAATCATCGCCTTCCTCCAGCAGATAACCGATCTCTTTCAGAAATTGTAGATAGGCAGCCGCATCATGGGGCCTGGCGCTATTGGCTTGATGCCATTGGTCGATCTTGGCCTGAAAGTCATCTCGCACCGCCAAGAGCTCACGGTTACGGGGCACGAGCGTCGCCAGAATCTGCTCGAATCCTAGCCAGAACGTGGCCGGATCAACACCGGTACCCGGTATGATTTCCTCATTTACCAGGTCATGTAAGACCTTTTCAATGGCCAGATTTCCAATCGAGATTCGTTCACCCATGATGTCGTATGCTCTTGCTGTGTTTTATGAAGAGCCGCCATGCTACTAGAAATTGTCGTTTCCGTCATGCTCGGCGGCCTCTCGACCTGCGGATCAATGCCAATGGTTAGCTTTCCTGACATCGGCTGCATAGCCAAAACTGGCAAATGCCGCCATACTCAGGAACATCTATCATTTTCAGGAATTAGGGCCACCCATGATTGAAACACACGCGGACATCGAGACCTCCGACGGCGCAATGAATACCTTTATCGTCTGTCCCGACGAGCAGGGACCTCACCCGATAGTCCTGTTTCTGATGGATGCACCAGGCAAACGTGAAGAACTACATGATATGGCTCGGCGGATTGCCACAGCTGGCTACTATGTCATGTTACCCAACCTGTACTATCGCCGCGTGCGCGAGTTCGTCATCGATGGAACCCCGAATAGTCGAGAAGTCATGTTCGGCCATATGAACAGTCTCAGCAACGCCATGGTCGTTGATGATTGTCGCGCGCTGTTGTCCTATGCCGATTGCGACCAGCATGCACGACCTGGCTATTGTGCCGTGATCGGCTACTGCATGAGCGGCTCGTTCGTGTTTGCCGCCGCGGCCCAACTCTCGGCTCGCGTGCGGGCCAGCGCCTCGATTCATGGCGTTCGATTGATGACCGACGCAGCTGATTCCCCCCACCTCACCGCCGACCAGATCCAAGGCGAAATTTATTTCGGCTGCGCCGAGACCGATGACTGGGCACCCCCGGCGATGATAGCAGCACTTGATGCCCACCTTGCGACCAAGAGCATTAACTATCGAATTGAATGGTACCCGGGAACCCATCATGGCTTTGTTTTTCCTCAGCGAGGCGATATTTATGCCAAGCCCGCTGCCGAGCGCCATTGGGAACGGTTGTTCAGCCTCTTCAAGCGCAATTTGTAATCGGTCTGTTCATCACGGACACAGCCTCGAACGAGTAGCTCACATGAATCGTTATGCCCTGCTATTTATCTTTATTACTGCGCTCCTGGATGCTATCGGGTTCGGCATTATCATGCCGGTTCTGCCGGGGCTATTGATGGAAGTCTCAGGTGGCGACTTGTCGACTTCGGCCCGCTACGGCGGCCTACTGATGTTCTGTTTTGCCGTCACTCAGTTTTTCTTCTCACCGATCATTGGCAACCTGTCGGACCATTTCGGCCGCCGGCCAGTATTATTGTTCTCTTTGTTTGTGATGTGCGTCAACTATTTGATTATGGGTATCGCCGGGTCCCTGACGGTGCTGTTTATTGGCCGGGTTATCTCCGGCATCGGTGCCTCAACCATGAGCACCTGTAATGCCTATATCGCTGACGTCACCCCTGAGGATCAGCGGGCTCAGAATTTCGGTTTGATGGGCGCGGCATTTGGCATGGGCTTTGTTATTGGTCCAGTGATCGGCGGCTTTCTCGGCGAGTACGGCCCACGCATGCCGTTTATCGCGGCTGCCGTCTTGTCATTTGCGAACATGCTATTCGGCTATCTGGTCCTCAAAGAATCACTGCAACCGGAAAACCGCCGCCGGTTTGACATCACTCGAGCCAATCCACTCGGCACTCTGGCACAGATGCGCCATTTCCCGGTGGTGATTGGCATTATCGGCGTGATGTTTCTTTACAACATGGGGCACCATGTTTTGCCCGCCACTTGGAGCTTTTTCACCATTGAGAAATTCAACTGGTCACCGAAAGAAATCGGCTATTCCCTGGGTTTTATCGGCATTTGTATGGTCGCCGTGCAGGGATTTTTAATTCGCTGGGTGCTACCGCGGACGGGCCTGCGATTCGCCGGCATCATCGGCATGTTGTTTACTATCGCGGCCTTTATGGGTTATGCGGCCGTTAACTCACCTTGGATGATTTATATGGTCATGTTGACTGGGGCCCTCGGGGCTCTGGCAGGGCCTGCCATGCAGGGTATTGCCTCAAGCCAGGTGGGGGCATCTCAGCAAGGAGAATTGCAGGGCGGCCTGTCTAGCATGATGAGCCTGACCTCCATTATCAGTCCCATCTTAATGACCCAGACATTTGGCTTGTTTACCTCGGACCAAGCGCCGGTTTACTTTCCCGGCGCGGCCTTTTTGCTGGCTGGCGTATTGACGATTGGCAGCCTTGGGCTGTTTATTCGAGTGACCCGCGAACTCGGGGGGGCCACGGCGCAACAACCCCGGCGCTGACTCTATCGGCCTCGCCGAATGTTTGGCTCGCCTGGATCTGCGCCTCTGGTTTAGTGCTATGCTTGAGCATCATGATTGAAGCGACAAGTGAGTATGGAAACCCGGCAACCCTCTGTAACAGATAGCGACGCTGACGGGGGCTCGGAGCTCCATTCCTACAGTGCGGTGACACTGCGTAGCCTGCTAGCCCAGAAACATATTTCGGCGCTGGAGTTGACCGACGCCTACCTGGCGCGAATCGACCAAGTGAACCCCAGGATCAATGCCATTGTCACCCTGGTACCGGACCACGCTCGGCAAATTGCCCGGCGGATCGACCAGCAAATCGCCCGCGGTCAAGATCCCGGCCTACTGGCTGGTCTGCCGGTGGCGCACAAGGATCTCGCCGAGACTCAGGGCATTCGTACGACCTTTGGCTCGCGGTTATTTGCCGACAATATCCCCAAGCACAACGCCTTGATTGTGCAGCGCATGCTGAATGCCGGCGCAGTCACCCTCGGCAAAACCAATACGCCGGAATTTGGCGCTGGCTCGCAGACCTTTAATGAAGTCTTCGGTACCACCTTGAATCCTTATGATCTCACCAAGACCCCCGGCGGCAGCTCAGGCGGCGCCGCCGCGGCATTGGCCGCACGCCTCGTCGCCCTCGCCGACGGCAGTGACATGGGGGGGTCGCTGCGTAACCCTGCAAGCTTTTGTAATGTGGTCGGGTTCCGTCCCTCTCCGGGCCGAGTACCCACTTACCCCAGCGATATGGCCTGGTTCAACGTCCCTGTCGTTGGTCCCATGGCGCGCACGGTGGAAGACTGCGCCTTGTTTATGGCGGCGATCGCCGGACCAGACTCGCGGGTACCTATTGCCTTGAACGCCCCTGGCACAGATTTTTTAGAGCCCCTAAAACGGGATTTTACGGGCGCAAGGATCGGCTTCAGCCCTGATTTTGCCGGCCAGATACCCATAGCTCGCGAGGTCAGCGAGGTCATCAACAACAGCGCCGGTGTATTTGAGTCTCTGGGCTGTCGCTTGGATGAGACCTGCCCGGATTTCGCCGATGCGGATAACATCTTCAAAACCTTGCGCGCCTGGTCCATGGCCGCCGCTCACGGCCCGCGCCTCAAACAGCATCGCGGTCTGTATAAGGCCAGCTTGATCTGGAATATCGAGCAGGGACTCGCCTTAACTGGCGCCAACATCGCCACCGCCGAGCAAATGCGGACGCGTCTGTTCCAGCGGGTTAGCACCTTAATGCACGAGGTTGAATTTTTGGTTTTACCCGTGTGCCAGGTCACGCCTTTCAGTGCCGCCGTTGAATACCCCACTGCTATTGAAGGTGTGCCGATGGAGACTTATATCGACTGGATGAAGTCTTGTTACTATCTGTCTTCAATCGGTCTGCCCTGTATCTCGGTTCCCTGCGGTTTTACGCCACAAGGCCTACCCGTGGGTGTGCAAATTGTCGGTCGTCCACATGCGGATTTCAGCGTGCTGCAGCTGGCTTACGCCTATCAACAAGCCACGCTGCACTGGCAGGCACTACCCAAGCTAGCATGAGCCATGAGCCGCGCTCATTCAGCCATGCGCGCCGCTATGTACTCGGCTATGCACAGGTCCGCTCATCAGACGTCAATAATTAACTAAGCACCCCGGCCGTTCCGGCCTGTGGCCTTGACCCGCTTGACCTGGCATGTCGAGTTAACTCATGACGCCAATTAACGCTGACTCAGTCACAAAATCTGCGTATACTGCTTACGTCCTTAGGGGTGGCATTGCCTGAGAATCCGCTTTAGCGGTAAACCCTAGAACCTGATCCGGTTAATACCGGCGTAGGAAAAGGTGCGCAATACATCTCATCACACGTCTTATTGATACCGGGTCTCTTACTTTACGACGAGAGAGACTCATGCCAAACACAACTAACAACACCCCAATACCCATCGGGTCCTATGGACCACGCCTGCTCAGCGGTCTGTTGCTGCTCGGTTGTTGCAGCATCGTTGCGGCGCCTGCGCTCAGCGCTGAGCTTGAGGAAGTCGTGGTTATGGCTGACTATCGGGACCTCAATGACGCTCAGTTAGCCACCAGCATCACCGTCATATCAAGCGCCGTGGTCAGCCAAAGGGCCGCCCAACATTTCGAAGAGATCATCAATAGCATTCCCAACTTCAATGTCTCTGGGGGTACGGGGCGCAGCCGTTTTTTCCAAATCCGTGGTATCGGCGAGCGCAGCCAATTCATTGAGCCCATCAATCCATCGGTAGGCTTGCTGATAGATAACGTCGACTACAGCGGCGCAGGCTCTATCGCGACCATGATGGACGTTGACCAGATCGAGGTGCTGCGTGGCCCCCAGGGCACGCGATATGGCGCCAATGCCTTAGCTGGCTTAATCAACATTACAACCCGAAACCCGGAACCGGAATACGCCACTAGCCTGAAAGCCAATGTCGGCGACTACGGCCATCGCACCCTGGGCTTGACGACCACAGGGCCCATCACTGCACTCAGCAGTTTTCGCCTGGCTGCAGAGACCCATCAGAGCGATGGCTACTATACCAACAGCTTTCTCAACCGCGACGATGTTAATCAGCGAGACGAAACCAGTTTGCGCGGCAAATTGCAGCTGATCTCCGCGCCGGGTGCAGATCTCACCTGGGAGGCCCTCCTGACTCTGGCGAACACCAACGTCGACAATGGCTATGACGCCTTCACATTGGACAACTCTCGCACCACCTTGTCTGATCAGCCGGGCCATGATCGTCAGGAATCCACGTCGCTGGCACTAGACAGCACCCTGCACCTGGCGTCTGTGGACCTGCAATTACTCGCCAGCCTGGGGAATACCGACAGCGAGTATGGTTATGACGAAGACTGGACCTTTGCTGGCATCCATCCTGACGGCTACAGCGCCTTCGACGATTATCTTCGTCAGCGGGACACGTTGAACCTTGAGGCGCGAGTCATCTCGAATCAGCCGATCAAAACCGGTTCATTAAGCACTGACTGGCTGGTGGGTATCTACGCCTTGCAAACCCGTGAAGATCTGACTCGGATCTATACCTACGACTCAGACTTCAACAGTGAATTTGACTTCACTAACCTGGCTATATTTACCCAATTGGATACCACCATCACCGACCAGTGGCAATTCAGTACGGGTTTGAGATTGGAACAACGAGACGCCAGCTATAATGATTCTCAAGCGGTGGCGTTTAACCCGAAGGAAAACTTTTGGGGCGGGCGCATAGCCCTGCAATACTTTCCGAATGATGGCAAAATGCTCTATGCGAGTTTGTCTCGAGGCTACAAGGCCGGTGGTTTCAATACTGACGGCTCCCTTGATGCAGATCTGCGCCAGTTCGATGCAGAATATTTGGTTGAGCTGGAACTGGGCGCGAAACTGAGTCTTGCAGACGACACCCTGCAACTCAAAGCGGCGGTCTTCTATGATCAACGTCGAGACCAGCAGGTCAAAAGCTCGCAACTACGAGTCCGAGCTAACAATAGCACTGAGTTTGTCGAATATCTGGGGAATGCCGCACGCGGCACGAACCGCGGCTTCGAGCTGGAAAGCCGCTGGCTAACCCACGAAAACCTCACCCTGTTCGCGAATATCGGTCTATTGCAAGCCCGCTTCGATGAGTTCGTTAACGAGGCAGGAGAAAATCTGGCGGGACGCGATCAGGCTCAGGCGCCAGCCTATACCTATAACCTCGGCGCCAATATCGACATAGGTCACTGGCACACCAGTGTTTCTATTGATGGCAAAGACGAATTCTATTTTTCTGATAGACACAGTTTAACAAGCACAGCTTACACCCTGTTAAATACCAATATCAGCTACGTTCAAGCGCGCTGGAAATTGAGTTTTTGGGGCCGCAACCTAACCAACAAAGATTACACAATTCGTGGCTTTGGCAGCTTTGGTAACGATCCACGTAAGGGGTATATCACCGAACCCTATGTCCAATACGGCGAACCCCGAATGATTGGTGTCAGCGCTGAGTACGAATTATGACTGATTCAGCACACCTGTTGACGTCCGTCGATATCAGCCTATACCCGCTTACCGATGACTACATTCCTGCCGTCGCAGACTTTATTCAGCGAATCAGTGCCTATCCTGACATCACTGTTAGGCGTAATGATTTGAGCACTCAGTTGTTTGGTGAGTTCGATGCCATCATGGATCTACTGAAAATTGAAATTCGTCACAGCTGGCAACAGTGGGGTAAGGGCGTGTTAGTGATCAAGTTTCTGGCTGGCGATTTGCAGGGTTTAAAGGATCTATAAATGCTTCAAACCCTGTTAGATCAATTTCTGCAAAACAGTGGCCTTGAACTCCTGGCAGTGGTTCTGGCTGTGGCTTATTTGCTGCTGGCGGTTAAGGAGAATGATTACTGTTGGCATGCCGCGTTTTTCTCAACGCTGATATTTCTCTATCTGTTTTGGCAGGTCCGACTTTATATGGAATCAGCACTGCAGATATTCTATCTGGCAATGGCGGTCTACGGCTGGCAGCAGTGGCGCCAGGAGACTGACAACAAACCACGACTGGCGATCCAACGTTGGTCATGGCTGCGTCATGGCCTGGTAGTTTCCTGCGTATTGCTGCTGAGCGGCATTTCCGGGTTGCTCTTGAGTCACTACACCGACGCTCAACTACCTTACCTCGACGCTTTCACTACCTGGGCCAGCATTGTCACCACCTACATGGTGACCCAAAAGGTTCTCGAGAACTGGGCCTACTGGCTGCTGATTGATAGCGTCTCGATTTATCTGTATCTGGACCGCGCCTTGTATTTCACGGCGTTGCTATTTTTGATTTATATTCTGATCATCGCTTATGGTTGGTCTACCTGGCAGCAGCGATACAGCCAGCAGTCAGTGGCTGACTCCGCGCGGCGCTGAGAAAAACCTAATAGCCACCGTCAAATATCCCACATTGACTGTGCCTTTGGAGCCTGCCATTTGGTTTAATAGGTCTTTTGTTTCAATCAACAGGTATCGGCTTATGCAGGATTTATTTTCTATCAAGGGCAAGGTTGCCTTAGTCACCGGCGGTTCACGGGGCATCGGCGAGATGATCGCCGCAGGATTTTTAGCCCATGGTGCTAAGGTTTATATCAGCTCACGCAAGGCTGATGTCTGCGATGCCACGGCTAAACGCCTGATGGCGCAGTTTGGTGGTGAGTGCATTTCAATGCCCGCGAATCTGGCAGAGGTCGACAGTATTCAAGCCTTCGCTAATGATCTTGCCAGCCGCGAATCACAACTCGATATTCTGGTGAATAACGCCGGTGTCTCCTGGGGCGCAAGCCTGGACGACTTTCCTGAGGTTGGCTGGGACAAGGTGATGGACACGAACGTCAAGGGGGTATTTTTCCTGACTCAAAAGTTGCTGCCCCTGCTGCGCACGTCAGGCAATGCTGAGGACCCCGCCCGAGTCATCAATATAGGCTCTGTTGACGGCCTGAAAACCCCAGCCTTCGAGACCTTTTCTTACGGCCCATCCAAGGCCGCAGTACATCACCTGACTCGGGTTCTGGCGGCGCATCTAACGAAAGAACATATCATCTGTAATGCCATCGCTCCCGGCCCCTTCCCTACCTGGATGCTCAGCACCGGTGTTGGCGGCGGCGGCGATACGGATATCGACTGGCGTACTGTCGGCAGAAGCAATCCCCGTGGCCGAGTAGGCACCATGGAAGATATCGCCGGGTTAGCCATTTTTCTGAGCTCCCGTGCTGGAGCCTATACCGTCGGCGAGGTTATTACCTGTGACGGCGGCGCCACCTACGCTCGCTAAAGCCTGAGGTATTCGAGCCCCGCGATCTGATAAATGCCTAGCCACTATCCTGGCAACTATCTGGCAATAAAAGGGGCTGGCACGCTGCAGTAGTGGTTACTGATTGCGCGGAAACGGATATTCGGCGCCTGCAGGTAAATCCACCTCAAAGGTATTCAGTGACATACAGACCATGGTGTAGAAACCCGCGACGTTAATAATTTCGGCGACCCCTCGCTCACCAAAAAATTCCACCGCTGCAGCAAAGGTGGCGGCACTCACTTGGCGCTGAGTCAGCAATTCATGGCATACCGCATAGGTCAATCGATCACCCGTGTCATCAAACGCTGGCATCTGCCCAGCCTTTATAGACGCAATGACATTATCCGGAAGACCCGCCTGACGAGCCATGGGTTCGTGTGCATACCATTCAAACTGAGCTTGCCAATCCGCTCCGATCATGAGAATCGCCAGCTCGATATAGCGGCGGTCCACGGCTGTTCGAAACCGAAACATACCGCCCAAACCATTCAACCGGTCACCCATCTCCGGGCTCAACACCCAGATATCAAACGGCCCGCCGATATGACCATCGGTCACACCTTGACGACCTTTTGCAATTTTATCGAAAAGTACTTTTTCTTCATCGCTGAAGTCGGCATAACTGCGTCGAGTAAGGCGTGACATGATTGATTTCTTTGTTGAGGCCAACCACCAACATGACAGACCAGCGGCATCAACGTCAATACGACATCCTCGTTTTGCCTAGCTAATCAGCCACATCATACAGCGCAGAGGTTTTTCGCCAGTCGGCCAACCACAAGCCGGCCTTATCATCAAGGCGAGCTTGTAGTTGGCCGATTTACAGTTCAGCAGGTCAGATGAAAATCTTTAGTCGATTTTGATCTGATGACGTTTTTCCTGTTCCGACTTCTTAACGACGACTTCCAGCAAACCATTCTTGAATTTAGCAGACACGACTTCTGCACCGGCCGCTGCAGGTAGTGAAATCGTTCGCGAAAATTTGCCTTCGACAATTTCCTTGCGGTAATAGTCATCCCTATCATCCACATCAACCTTGCTCTTCTCACCCTTGATCGTCAGGGAATGGTTCGACATGGTGACCTCAAGATCTTTTTTATCGACACCCGGAATTTCAGCCCGCACAATAATTTCATCATCGCGCTCGACCACATCAACGGTTGGCAACTTGTTTTCGAACTGCATCAGCTCGCGAAAGGGCAGCAATTTTCTCGACCATAAAGTCGGAAAATCTTCATCAAATAAACGGTCAAACATATCCAGAGAGGCTGGATAACGACGAGTTGACTGCGGCTCTACAGCTTTTTTAGACACGGACTTTTGTATGCTATTAGCCATGAAACATTCTCCTTGAGATGATTTTTATGCGCTTTTTGGGAACGCCTATTATCAAGCTTATTAGTCTCACGCCCCTGATTCAGATCAAAAAAAACCCCGCTGAAGCGGGGTTCGAAAAAGTCAGAATCAACTTATTGCGGCGGGAAACCGACAATGATTTTATCTACCATACGGATGACATTTTCCTCTGAAAAATTCTTCTGGGTCAGGGCCACCGAACGCCAACCACGCCATATCAATCGATCCTGAGTTCTGTCGACAAGATCAATGATCAGCACGGCTTCCTCATAGGTTTCCACATCGGGCGTCGCGAATTGGATCGAGCGACGCCAGTATGAATCATAATTGCGATAGCCGAGACCGATCCCATAACCTATTGCACGAATTCTATCCTTGCTGGTGGTGTGATAGGTCACCAACATATCCGGATTATCGTTATCCTCGACGTAGCCGCGACCCACCAATGCGCTGAGTACCGCTGCCTTAACACGCTCGTCCATAATGGCGCTATCGAGTATGGGGTCCTCAACCTCTTGCACCTCTTTCGGGGCCCAGGCGAAGGATTGGTATTGCGAAAAATCAACATCTTTCGCCGATTCACTCCGAGGCGATATTGCGCAGGCATTCAGCATCAGCAAGCCCACTAACAGGCAGACGCGCTGCAGCGCTGTTGTGCCGGTCCTAGGGGTTTTAAAGAACACCAGATTAATGTGCGACATTGAGTTAATCCTCTTATCCTGTATTTGACTTGATACGAATTGGTAGCATCACGGGCTGTCGTACTTCGCATCTTGACCTGAGTCAACTCGAAGTTTTATTCTGATTTTCAGCGGAAACTATCGACCAACTTAGCGAAATGTTCTGTCGATCATTCATCAGCCTCCGCAGGGACTCATGACGTTATGCGCTACCATCGCGGCTGGAATTGGCAAAACCGTTACGCTCATTGCAAGCCAGTAGACTACAATCTCTGAGCCCCATTTGACGACTTACCTGCATGGTAAATCAGCACTGGGTGGTTAGCAAGGACTGCACCTCTGTCGAACGACTCTCTGGTGTTGATGCCTAGGTTGTTATTGCTGACCGACGACGCTCAGCCCATCGGGGCTGGCGTCCCCAATGCAATTCGGCGGATGTTTCGACTGACTCACTGTCGTGACTCACCCGACCCAAAAGAACCGTAACCTTGGAGCAACAGCATGGCGATGACGGACAATCTCGAAAAGTTATTGAAGGACGGCGCCGACAGCGCAAGACTGCGTTTTGGCCTTGGCAGCGCTTACTTCAACCAGCGCCAATTTATTGAAGCGATTCCCCACTTACAAGCTTGCATTGATATGGACCCGAACTACACCGCTGCCTATAAGCTGCTGGGCAAAGCTTTGATAAAAACCGATGATAGAGCGGCGGCAAGGGTCATATTTGAACTCGGATTACCCATCGCTATCGCGAGCGGCGACAAGCAGACCGAGCGAGAGATCAGCGCTTTTAGCCTGAAACTGTCTCAAGACGGGACCCAACCCTGACACCAACAACGTCACCGGCCCACATCCGCCCATGCTCGGCCAGATCAGTACTGGTAATAACCTAGGGTTTAGGGGCATCGCATTGCTGTGGTACCACCGGCCGCATCAATATTAGCTTGACGCATCCGAACGTCAGTTTTAACTTCAGTTTTCGGGCTTTCGACAATGAGTCAGGCCAGTCAATAACAGGATTTAAAATATGACGCAGCAACTATTTAACCTGGCAGGTAAAGTCGCACTGATTACCGGCGGCAATGGCGGCATTGGTCTCGGCATGGCTGAAGGACTTGCCGCGGCTGGTTGTGACGTTTGTATCTGGGGCACTAATGCCACCAAGAATGCCAGCGCACTCGATCGCTTGAAGTCTTTTGGCACTCAGGTTTCTGCGCTTCAATGTGACGTGGCTGATGCAGCCGCGGTGGAAGCCAGTTTCGCGCAGACCATTGCAACCCACGGGCGCGTCGATGGTTGTTTTGCTAATGCAGGCATCGGCGGCCGGGGCACCGCTTTCGAAGACATGACGGATGCAGAGTGGCACCGAATTATCGACGTCAACCTGCATGGCGTCTTCCACACGTTTAGGGCAGCCGCTCGCCACATGCGAGAACGCGCAGAACAGGGTGATGCATTTGGACGCCTGATCGGTACCGCAAGCCTGGCCGCAATTTCAGGCCAGGCCAGGGGCGAGCATTACGCGGCAACCAAAGGTGGCCTGGTCTCGATGATGAAAGCTTTGGCCGTGGAATACGCCCGCTACGGGGTGACGGCCAACTCAATTCTACCCGGCTGGATTGAAACAGACATGACCCAAGGTGCCATGAGCAATCCAAAATTTGTCAGCAATGTGATGCAACGCATACCGACCAGACGATGGGGCAAAGCCGAAGATTTTGCCGGCATCGCCGTTTATATTATGAGCCATGCCAGCAGCTATCACTCAGCGGACACCTTTCTGATCGATGGCGGCTACGCCGTTTTTTAAACCCGGCGGCAAACCCCATGCTCAGTAACTGGCGCCCATGCCCGCACGCACGTCGTTGTTGACCCCATACTGAGGTATGGGATAGCGCAGACCATTTTTAGACAACGCCTCTAAACCGGCAATTACCTTCGGCAAGTAAGATGGCGGGATCGCCATGAGCAATTCATCTTCCATGACGCCGCCATACCGGCGTTCCGCAAAACAGGGAATTGACAGGCTTGGCTCACCGGTCTTCAACGCTCGCCCCCATGAATCGGCACATGACGACTCACCCACACAGCCCCAATCGAGCTTCTTATAACCGGTCCACTGCAAGCCATTGATAAACAGAATCATCTGCGCCGGTGTTGCGTAAATCAAACAAATATCCGGTGGGTTGAGTCGGCCAGCGGCTAGCGGGCTGACCGCCATAGCCTCATATTGGCCGTATGTCAGGACGCTCATCTCAGCCTGATGCGCCGCCGCATCTTCAGCCGTGGCATACCAGACGCCCTGCATACGATCACCCGACAGCCATTGCTCATCTCGCGGATGCAAACCGATGACGGTACCGCACTGAGCACCCACCAGGTCGTCCATGGTAATCCCTACCGTCCAACCATTACGACTCGCCTGACCGACTATCTGGTCCGTTGTATGGATATCCTTCGGCCGTCTAATCCGTGGCACAGCTTCCATCTCAGCCCGCGTTTTGAACATCTTCATGCCAATGGGTGTCGTCCGCAGCCTCAGCAGTCGGTTTAAGTCATTCACCAACATGGGCAGGTCCAGCACTGATTGATCTGTCGCGATCATCGTCTCGGTCATCAGTTTCTCCTTTTTAACGGCTACTAAATATTTTTGGCACTGGTCTTATCTGCCAGTCGCGCCTGCTTGCGGTGCACCAACTTCTCGACTCGCGAATGCATCTTCGCATTCAAAGGCCAGGTCACGCTCAAATACAGCGCAACGATAAAGAGTACGGTCGGCACGATGGCATACAGTATGCCGAGCCACATCAGTTCGCTCGGGCCATTATCCACCCGCGCCACTGCAGAGTATCCCACCAGTCCCAGAATCGGCAAAGATAAGCCTCCCACAGAGGCTGCACATTTGGTCATAAATCCGAGTATGGCAAAATAGCTTGCCGGGCGTGAGCTGCCCGACCTGATAGTATCAAGATCAACCACATCGGCGAGCATAGCCCGCGGAATATAGGCGAAGGCACCGAAACAAAAACCCTTGGCAGCAAACAACACATAAAAGAAGGTGATATCGCCATAGTCGAGCATAAAGCACGCGATGGATATCAGACTCACCAACACCATCGCCCCCGCCAGCGCCTGATGCTTACCCATACGAGTCGCGATACGATCCCATATGGGAATCGCGGCAAGGCCAACCCCAAAATAGATGACATACAGACGTCCCACACTCGCGGCACCGATATAGTCTTGAATAAAGAACAGGGACAGCGTGTTGCGAAAATTTTCGCCGCTGGCAATCAGCAATTCAATGACCAGCAAGCGGAAAAATAGCTTGTTCTTGTACATATTCTTCAATGAATTCACCAAAGAAACCTTTGGCGCATTGAAGTCCTGCACTTCTGGCACACGCCAGATGACCAGCATTGCGGTTACCGGTAATAATGTGACAATCACCCATGAAAAGTTACTGAGAACAAAACTCGCGCTGTTATCGTGCCACAGCTCTTCCGATAGCAAGACGATGCCGGAGGCCATCATCAGCCCGATCATTACATACTTTTCTCGCGCCGACTGGATCATGGTGCGTGTATGGTAATCCGCCGACAGTTCCATCCCCCACGCAGCATAAGGCAGGCCGAAGATCGTGGTGGACGCCCTCAACAGCAGGTAATAGAACCCCAAGTAATACACAGTCGCCCCAGGAGAGGGATTTAGCAGCATCCAGACCGCAACGGCATAGATGGGCACCCCTACTAACAACCATGGTCGACGGCGACCCCAGCGGGTCTGGAAACGATCACTTAGAAAACCCATCAATGGATCAGTGACGGCATCAAAAATCGCAGCAGAAAAAATAACCAAGCCAATCAAGCTCAGCGACAAGCCAACCTCGGTAGAATACAGGCGTGGAATCCAGACGCTTAGGGGATAACCTATGATAGCGAGGGGCAGACTGACGGAGCCGTAGATCCAGGCGGTGGATCGGCTTAACTTCGGTTTATTGGTCGTCTTATCGGCAACGGCTTCAGACACGGGTGATCGCCCCTAACTCTTGATTGGTGACTATAGCCCAACGCTAAGACCCAACCCTTAAGGCTTGCTCGTCGACGCAGGTACCAGAACGGACAATATCAAAAATCCGAACACGCAAATCAAGTATTAGTTTGACTGATAGGACAATAGCGCAGAAATAGGCTGCAGCAATTCAGGGATTTAGGCCTTAGATTTTGATAGGCGGTTTAAAACGCCCGTCTAGCATTGAACTTTGCGGAACAGCCTCGGTAACACTCGATAGCACCCGCTAACGCCCAGTAACAAAAAAGGCAGCCCTTAGAGCTGCCTTTATGTTCGATCAAAACATCTCGGCGGTCAATAACGCCAGGTCATGCAGCCCGAATCAGGTAGCGATCAGATGCGTTTGCATCTTCTCGAAAGCACGCACTTCAATCTGTCGAATTCGTTCCATTGAAACACCGTATTTTTCTGCCAGCTCTTTCAGGCCGGCCTTATTATCAGCCAACCAGCGACTTTCCACGATATCTCTCGAGCGCTCATCCAACGCGTGCAGCGCATGGGTTAGCCCTGCTGTATTGAGGCTTTTTAGCTCATCATCCTCAGCCACCCAGGCGGGATCCATACTTTCGCCATGACTGAGGTAGGTGACCGGCCCCGCGGGCATGTCATCATCGCCGCTGACTGACATCTCAAAGCTCTCATCGAAACTGCCGAGACGATTCTCCATCTCCAGCACTTCCTCGGGTTTCACGCCAAGATCTGCTGCAACCTGTTGTACTTCGGCAGGGTTGAACCAACCCAGACGATTTTTCGCTTTGCGAAGGTTAAAGAACAACTTGCGCTGGGCCTTGGTGGTTGCCACCTTGACAATTTTCCAGTTCTTCAGGATATATTCATGAATCTCAGCCTTGATCCAATGAACCGCGAATGACACCAGACGTACGTCGTGATCGAGACTGAATTTCTTCACCGATTTCATCAAACCCACATTACCTTGCTGAATCAGGTCTTCCAGGGGCAGGCCGTAACCCGTATACGAACGCGCAATGTAAGCCACGTAGCGCAGATGCGAGAGCACCAAGGTGCGAGCAGCCTGGAGGTCATCATTTTGCTGGAAATCGGCGAACAGCGACCGCTCTTCTTCCTTGCTCAGGACAGGAATACGCTGAACTGAATCCAAATAGCCTTGCAAACTACCAGAACTCAGTGTCGGCAGCTGTTGTTCGTAACTCATTATACTCATCTAGGCCTCCTGGACGATTCTATAAGATGCGATTGAAGTGGTAGATCCCTTACCCCTGTGGCACTGCTTTGCGATCTTTATTTAATGATATTTACTGATATTTACTGATATTTACTAATTATTGCTGATTAAGTTTTTTACGCCTAAGCTCTCCTAAGCTCTAATGCATCAACTCGTTGACTAAAAATCTCAAAGGAACACCTCATTAGAGCCCTATTCGCCATCAAGTTCCTTAGATTGAGGTCAGTTTATGTCTTTTCAAGAGCAACGGTGCATATTTTTTTGATTCAGCTCAATAGCCTTAGGGCCTGTAGCCATTCGCCGTCAGTCTCGATAGACTCGTTCTTATGGGACCAAAGCAATCACAAGCACTCATCGAAAATCCAAACCAGCTCAATATGGTTCGAGTCGCCCGTTATGAGCGCTTGATCAAGGCGAACCTCGAGCGCGTTTGGGAAAATGTCAGGGACTGGGCGCATTTACCCTGGTTACATTCTGGCAGCTTTAACTTCGTCAGCCTGGATATGGAGGGCGATTGGGGCTGGCGTACCTGGTCCTCGGCCAGCCACAGCGGCCATGTTGAGCTTTGTATCGACCTGCCTCGGCAACGCTATGTTGCCCGCTCCTATCGTCACCAGCAACAAATCTCAGAGATCTGGACAACGCTGACACCGATAGACGACGACACTCAAATTCTGGTGGAATTCCACGTCCCTGACGTCGCCCCGCAGGACTCGAACAAGGTGGGGCAAATATTTCTCGATCTGTATAAGACCTTATGGGACGAAGATGAATTGATGATGCGGGATAGACAACAACAATTGTCGCCCCAGCCGCCAGGCCCGGAAGTCGTCAACCTAGGGACGCCTGCCGCCTTTCTGCAGAGCTTACCGCGACGGGTCACCATACGGCAGCATACCTTTCAAATTAGCCTGGTTGCAGGCGACCCGGTGGTTTACACCACAACCTGCCCCCACCTGCTAGGCCCCTTGAGCCAGGCTGATGCGCTGTCAGGGCAGGTGAGCTGCCCTTGGCACGGCTATCGTTTCAACGTGCATACCGGCGCGTGCCTGTCCCCTGAGAATGCCAAGTGTCGGCTACGACAGTCGCCTGTAATCCGCCCCGACCCAGTCAGCGGCGACCTACTGCTGAGTTATTAGACTAGAGGCAGTGCAGAAAACTCTGTGCCTAGGTCTGCGTTTAGGTCTGTGCCTAGGTCAGCGCCACTGCCAGTATAATTAGGCCAACGGTCAACGCGAAAATCCCAGCAAAAGATAACATCAATGATTTAACTGTCTTGCCATCTTCTTCATTAAATACGCTCATTTTTCTCTCCAGACATATTGTCGTACTGATTTGTTTTGATAGGACCTATGGTACCGCTTCGATCGAGCCGCTGGGGCCATCTTGCCGCCATAAATAATCCGCAATAATGTCTCAAGCTCATCGGGATTGCCAGCATTAGTCTTGCCATCTTGATTTGTGGCCATCACGCTGAACGCCACTTGAAGCCCGCCCTGTAACCGATTACTCTCCTCGAGAACAAAGCTCGCAACAAGTCCCACCCAGGACAATGCCATGCAGGAAGAAAATGGGCCATGAAAGTAGCTGATATTGATTGGGACACCTGGCAGCCAGAATTGTCAGCGACACTATTATTTGTCATCAAACAAGGCCAGGTGCTGCTGATTCGCAAGAAGCGAGGCCTCGGTGCTGGCAAAATTAATGGCCCCGGTGGTCATATTGAGATCGGAGAGACTCCCCGGGAATGCGCTATCCGAGAAACCCAAGAAGAACTCCTGATCACGCCTTTGAACGTCCAGGCCAGTGGCGAATTATTCTTTCACGCCGAAGATATGCCGCGTATCCATGGCTACGTATTTATCGCCACGGATTATGAGGGCACGCCGACGGAAACCCCAGAAGCCATTCCCCTGTGGACACCCATCAACAACATGCCGTTCGACGAAATGTGGGACGACGATCGGCTGTGGCTACCTGCCGTGCTATCTGGCAAGGCCATCCATGGTTGGTTTACATTCGCCGAAGAGCATTTGTTGGACTCAAAGATCCAGGTCTTGTCAGTCCCAGCCCAGTCTACTTGATGTCACCACGCCTTCGCGGCGCACACCGGCGGGATAGGCTCCAGAGTCTTTATGACCCTGGGTTCACCTAGGCCCAGCGGCGGCAGTTGTCGACCTTTTTGCCTACCTCAACGCCAACCCGGCAAACTTCTTGATGAGGCCGCCCCGAGCCGCTATGGTAGCCTAATATTCCCCCTTTACGTTGCCGACTTAAGGTGCCCTATGGCCAAATTACAGGTTCACCAATTTCCTTGCCTTTCAGACAACTACGGCTATTTGATTCACGACAGTGAGTCCAATGTGACCGCTGCCATCGACACACCGGAAATTGAACCGCTGAATGCGGCGCTCAAGAGCCAAGGTTGGACCCTGACCCACATATTCAACACTCATCACCACTTTGATCATTCGGGCGGTAATCTGGCCTTGAAGGCGCAATGGCATTGCCAGATCATCGGCTCCAAGACTGACGCCGAACGAATACCCGGCATTGATCTTCTGATGGCTGATGGCGACAGCTTTGACTTCGGCGGTCACCGAGTTCAGGTGTTCGATGTGTCTGGCCATACGTTGGGGCATATCGCCTACTATCTGCCGGATGATGCCGCGCTGTTTAGCGGCGATGCACTGTTTGCACTGGGTTGTGGCCGATTATTCGAAGGCACGCCCGCGCAGATGTGGCACAGCTTGCAGAAGCTGCTGGCATTGCCGGACAACACACTGGTGTATTGCGCCCATGAATATACTCAGGCCAACGCACGATTCGCGCTCAGCGTAGAACCTCAGAATGATCAACTTCAACAGCGCGCTCGGGAAATTGATGCCCTGAGGGCAGCGGGCCAGCCCACTGTGCCCTCATTGCTGGGCATCGAAAAAGCCACCAATCCGTTTTTGCGCCCGATGAGCCCTAACCTGCAAGACACTATCCATATGACGGACGCAAGCCTGGTTGATGTCTTTGCCAAAACCCGACAATTGAAAGACGATTTTTAGCCGCCACTCTGAGTCAAGCCGCACACGGCACACGACTCGAGTGCCGGCACATCGCTGTCCTGGAGCGCCTTTAAGTCATGGGACAACAGCACCTGGATTAGATGACTGTCATTCAAAGACTTCAGCCACCGCCTGAGCCGATCCAGCTGAGCAAGATTCTCAGGTACCAACCAGCGATTGTACCAGGCAGGTTTACCAATATTGAATTGCACACCATCCCTGTGATTTGCGATATCACCCGCCAAAACATAGGTCTGGACTCCAGCCGGGCCTTGAACGTGCGCCACAAACACTTGGCTACCGGGGGTGTGGCCGGCTACAGGGACAACATACAAGCCCGGAAACCCCTGAATGTCTCGCAGCGGACTTTCCTGTTCGGCCAACACCAATCGAACAGAACAAGTCATCGCTGCCAGTGCATCATCGCCGCCGAAGGTTAAATAATTCTGCTGCGTATATTGTTCCAGGGTTTGATAGGTTGTGTATTGCGCACCCGCGGCACACAGATCTGCGAGTCCGGTCGTATGATCCGAGTGCAAATGCGTCAAGCCCACCCCCTTGATACTGGTGGGGTCGAGGCTGTTCGCGAGCGACTGATGATATACCATCGGTTGCCCCTGAAAACCACCCAACCACTGCTGCTGTCGCCCGAACGTCACTGCCTCGTTGGCTGACAGCCCGCCGTCAACAATAAAACGTTGACCATCGGACCAGGTCAGAACAAACGCCGGGAACGTCATATCGACGTTACCGCCAGGATTCGGATCCAGCGCCCTATCCAGCAACCGATGGCGAGCAATCTTCTGACTGGCGGTCGCCAGAAAGTGAATAGCTACAGGCAATCCTGCCTGCCTTGATCCCGCCATGATCTGCCGATAAGTTGGCAACGGCGGATGTAAACCATCAATTTGTTGCTGGGTAGTACGCAGCATGTTCAGCCATAGCAACCCGCTAGCCACAACTCCAGTTACGACAAGCGCCGTAAGGATAGCCGCCTTGCTAGCCATTCGCTTATTCTTCTGCGGGGCGCGCTCTACACCGAAAATATTTCTGTCCAAAAATTCTCAATTGAGCGACTCGCCCGTTGGTTTGCGGCGGGATTGAACACTGCCCCAAAGTCAGGATTATTAGCGTCCGGATTGGTGAAAGCGTGCATCGTACCGCCATAGGCATGGACCTGCCAGTCGACGCCAGCACCACTCATCTCCTGCTCAAATGCCAACACCTGGTCTGGCGGTACCATCGGGTCATCATGACCATGCAGACATAACACTTTGGCGCTGATCAAAGCATTGGGTTCGGCGCCAGCAGAGAAAATGCCATGAATACTGATCACGCCGCCGACATCGGCGCCCGCACGCGCCAACTCCAGCACGCACATACCACCGAAGCAATAACCCATAGCACCAACCTTCGACGCATCAACCTGGCTCAAGCCCTTGGCAAAGGTCAGTGCCGCCAAAATCCGCTTTCTGAGCTTCGCCCGATCTGCCGCGAAAGGTCCCATCAGGGCACTATTACCTTCAACGTCATTATCACTGCCAAACACGCCCTTGCCATACATATCCAGGGCAAAACCGACGTAGCCCAGACGTGCCATTTCTTCGGCCTTAGCGGTGGCGAAGTCCCGCCGCCCGGTCCAGTCATGGGCGACCAAAACCAACGGCCTCGGCCCCTTTATACTTTCGTCGTAAGCCAGATAACCCTCAAGAACTACATCGCCATCTTGATATTCAACGTTTTCCGTATGCATCATCAGTCTCCTGTTTATTTATGCTATAGCCTCACGACCTCATCCGACTCAGACTTCGGCCAAGTCCTTCAGTGCAATATCCGTAGAAAAATACACATTGCCTTTCATATTCGCAAAAAACTCAGTCTCTTTCAGCTTATCCATCACCGAGCCTTTGACTTCCGCCAGGTGCAGCGTGACACCAACTTCGGCCAGGCTATCCTGTAATAGCTCGAGCATTTCCAGACCACTAGTATCAATAAAATTGGCCGAACTACAAATCAAAATGACATGTTTGATCGCCGGCGAGTCGGCTATCTTGTTAAACAGGAAGACCTCGATATAGCGCGTATTAACGAAGTAGATGCTCTCATCGACTCGCAACGCAAGAACTTGCGGTGAAGTCTCGACCTCGTAACGTAAAACGTTGCGAAAGGTTTCCGTGTTGCCGACCCGCCCGACAACGGCAATGTGGGGTTTGCTGCTGCTTCGAATGAGCAACAAAAATGAAATGGCGATGCCCACAAGAATACCGGTCTCGACCCCGAGCACGAGGACTGCGAGAAACGTACAGGCGAAGGTCACCGAATCAATTCGATTAAATTGAAATGTCTTTCGAATGTCATGCAGATCAATCAACTGGATTGCTGACATCACAATAATCGCCGACAGCACTGCTTTAGGCAGGTAATAAAACCACGGCGCAAACCAGACCAATGTAATCACCACCAATACACAGGTGACCAAAGACGCCACCGGAGTGACGGCGCCGGAGCTGAAATTAACAATAGTTCGAGCAAAACTGCCTGCAACGGGAAAGCCGCCGACCATGGCGGAACCCAGATTGGCCAGACCCAAACCGACAAGCTCCTGGTTCGGTTCGATTTTTTCACGACGTTTGCTCGCTACTGCCGCGCCGATGGATGTACTTTCCATAAAGATCACCATCGACATCAACAACGCCGATGGCAGTAATTGTTGAATCTCCTCAAGACTCAGATCCATTTGCGCCCATGTTGGTAATTGATTAGGGATAACGCCTACCACTGACACGCCACTGCTCTGAATCAGACCCATTGACCAGACAATAGCAACAGAAATGATCACAGCGTACATAGGCGCCGATTTCACCAGGCTACCGATCCAGCGCGCGTGGATGCCGGTGGATTGCAACAGCGCTTCAAGATGATGACGACAAAACCATAAGAGAAACATAGCCCCGATAGCGATACTCATGGCCGCCAAATTGAGACTATCCACACCACTGGCAACGTGTTGCAGCACCGCCACAACGGCAGTACCAGGGGGCGCAGACAGCCCGAGAATAGACGGAATTTGGTTAGTGATAATCAATATCGCTGCGGCAGTGATAAATCCGGTAACCACCGCGTGGCTGAGAAAGCTGACCACAGCGCCAAAGTTGACAATCCTTAAAAGCACCAACACTCCGCCGGTGACCATGGCCAACTTCGAAGCGAGCAACGTGTATTCAAGGGTCCCGGGGGTTTGAAATGCAGAGACAGACTCAAGGCTCATCATCGCCAGGATTGCTGTTGGCCCTACTGCCAACGTGCGGCAACTACCAAAGGCGGCATAACACAACAGCGCCATAATCGCCGCATACAGGCCAGTCTCAGCCGGCAACCCAGCCAGAAAGGCATAGGCAATAACCTGCGGCACGGTAATAAACAAGACGACGATTCCCGCAACCAGATCGGCTCGAAAAGCTTCGCCGTTATACTCAGGCCACCACTGCATAACGGGCAGAAGATGAGTTAACCAACGTTTCAACAACATAGTGGAATTATCATATAAACAACAGTAGGAGAAAAGGTAGACGCAGTCGCGAGCAAGATCGAGCTATGACTGATCATTTTACGTCTAAGTTTACCGGTAGCACTTCCTGAGTTGAACCCTTAACTGGCGAATTCAGCAACTCCCCGAATTGTAACGACAGCGCTGTGGCTAGCGATTCACAGGCGAGTGGGCCCGGATGATAACCGTCAGGGGCGAGTTGCTGCGTCTGAAAATCGATGGCGGTATCGAACCAGTAAATGCCTGTGAGCAATTTCGCTGCTTGTTGCAAGGTCTGATCCAATAGTCGAGCGCGAACACCGAGCGCGAATCTCAGCGGTTGTGGCAAGGCCGAAAACTGACCCAGCGGTGGAATTCCCAGAAACACGATCGGTGCGCTAAAGCGCAATTTCAATTCGGCAATCAGGTGCGTAACTTCCCATTGCCATCGTGTCACTGACGTTAGATGAGACACATCATTGACCCCAATAGAGACCAACACCAGGTCGGGCTCAACGCCGTCCATTAGCGGTAAACGGGCAATTAAATCTCGGACCCGGTCGCCATTACGGCCCTGGGTTTGCCATAATATTGGCCGACTATTCTGTTGATGTAGTTTAAGTGCGAATTGCCCAGTCAGGGCCTCCTCGACATGAGTGACACCTACACCTTCGATGACCGAATCGCCGATCCCCAGTAACAGCAGCGAGCTTGAACTCTCGCCAAACCTGCCGCTACTTGGTCCTCGCGCAGTGGGCAAGGCCACCGTTCGAACTCTGACCAGCAGGCCCTGTAGCACCAGCAGCGGCGCGAGAAACAGACACAAGGTCCATAGAACAGTCAATCGCAGCATAGGGAGCCTTGGCCATGGTTATCAATTAGAGGTTGGAGTCTGTGCCTATCTGGCGCTAAATCAGGGTCACGCACTGGGTGACAGTATGAGCATGAAGGCGTTTCATGACCAATGCAAAGAAAACTTCGTTGACCCGAGTAGAAAGGACGCCTATTCTTCGCCCGTCTTTGTAGAAGGTGTCCCCGCGTTTAGTGAATCTTAGACAACGGGATGAAACGGGAAGCCTGTGAAAACCTGGCACTGCCCCCGCAACGGTAAACGAGTTAGTCCATCTAAGACGCCACTGTGCCTATCGGCATGGGAAGGCAGATGAACATGAAGTTTTTCACTCGTGAGTCCGGAGACCGGCCCGCTACTCAACATCACTTTAAACACATCGCGGCGGGCGACTGTGCTGACCGTCTCGCGGTTTGATGCACCTCTCTGCGCAAAATCAACCCTCGGGTGAGGGGGTGGAGGGCATATGACAATTCGAATTTATTCCAAGGTAATCTACCCGCTCACGTTACTATTGACAGTAGCCTGCAATACTGCCGCTGATGCGACTATTCCATCGCAGACCGTTTCATCGCAGACCGTTTCATCGCAGACAATGACCACCATCACTGTCACTGCCTCACGAACCCCCATCAATAGCGACGAAACCGCCAGCGCCCTCAGTATCCTCAGCAAAGAAGACATTCAGCAGAGAAACGCCAACAGCATCGCTGATTTGTTAAGAGAGATACCGGGTTTTGCCGTCAGCCAACAAGGATCGAGGGGGGCAGTAACTCAAGTTAGAGTCAGAGGTGCCGAAGCCAATCAGGTATTGGTTCTGATTGATGGCATTGAAGCTAATGACGTGTCTCAGGGAAGCGAGTTTAATTTTGCGCACCTGAATGCCGATCAAATCGAACGAATTGAAATTGTCCGCGGACCGCAAAGCGCCCTATGGGGTAGCGACGCTCTAGCCGGCGTCATCAACATTATCACCGTACCTCGCGTCGATAGTGGAAACCATCACCGCCTATCATTGGACTCTGAAATAGGCGCATTCAACAGCCAGGCTGTTGGCGCCAACTATTTTTTCAGTGAGCGCCAATATCAGTTCAGTCTCGGGATCAATGACTATAGAACCGATGGCACCAACATCTCCCGCCAAGGTACCGAAGACGACGGCTACGAAAATACGACCATCGCCATGAATGGTCAGTACCGAACAGATAATAACCTGCAGCTTGGCTTCAGCTATCGGCAGACGAACTCCAGCTCGGCCTTTGACGACATTGATTTTGCAATAACTGGCTTGCCCGTCGATGCTGATTTTCGGACCGATGCTAAACAGACCTACAGCATGGCATCAGCCGCATTCAGCATGCTGGATGGCAGACTCAACCAGTCATTGAGCCTCTCAAGATCAGACTCAGACAACACCAATTTGACCGGCCAAACCAGCCCCGACATCAGTCGCGGCACTCGGGATAGGATCATGTCACAAACAGATCTATTTTTAGGCCCGCACACGCTCACCTTCATTGCTGAACATGAAATCGAAGACTACGCCCAACGCGGCACCGCCAGCTTCTTCGGCGACCCCAATAAGGACCTGACTACGAGCAACAAAGCCCTAGCCGCAGAATACCGGCGTAATGGTGAAGACCTAGAGCTATCCGTAAGCGCCCGACAAGAAAATAACAGCGAGTTTCAAAATGCCTTCAGCTGGCGCACAACAGCAGCCTGGCACACTACTGATACCACGACACTGTTTGCGTCTGTGGGTGACGCGAATAAAAATCCCACTTTCACCGAACGCTTCGGTTTTTTTGATTCCTTTCGCGGCAATCCAGCACTCAAACCCGAGCAGGCACGGAGCTGGGAATTGGGGCTTCGGCAACAGATTCCGGCGCAGGGTATACTGATCTCCGCCAGCTGGTTCCACTCGAGGCTGACGAATGAAATCAACGGTTTCGTCTTCGATAGCACATCGGCCGCGTTCACCGCTAGCAACAACGCAACATTATCAGAGCGTCAAGGCCTTGAACTCGACTTGAACTGGCTAATCACCGAGCACCTGAAAATACGGGGCAGTTACACCTATCTTGATGCCATAGAGGATGCCAATGGCCCCGACCCACAAGACGAGATCAGACGTCCGCGCCACCATTTTGCCGTGAACGGCAACTATGCCTGGCAACACAGCAATTTGAACGTCGCCGTGATTCACACGGGCAGTCAGCTCGACAATTTCTTTCCACCGGTACCACCCTTTCAGATCCGCGTGAACCTGAAGCGCTACACGCTGGTCAATATCGCTTTCAATCACCACGTCAGTGACCAGATCCAACTGCGACTGCGACTCGACAACGCTCTCGCAGCAGACTACGAAGAAGTGTTTGGCTTTCGGGCTCCTGGCAGGGCCGCGAGCGCCGGCATCCACTTCAGCCTGTAGGCCTTCGACAAGAGGGCCTTCTACAAGAAGGATCTCTCTAAGAAGGACCTCAACAAGAAGGACCCCAACAAAAAAGGCCGCAACCGGAGGTTCCGGGGCGGCCTTTATTTGCGATCGAGCTGGGGGCGCCGAGCTGGGGGCGCCTAGTCCGGCAATCCAAGCACGCGTTTGGCAATAATATTACGCTGCACCTCATTGGTACCACCATAAATCGTATGGGCACGACTACTCAAAAAGGCCCGAGTCGCCTCAAGTTCCTCAGTAGCAAAGCCCTCTCCCTCCCAGCCATAACCCTGCGAGCCCATCATCTGAGCACGAAACTCGGCACCATCACGGGCGAGTGTTGCACCATAAAGTTTAAAGATCGAAATGGCCTCACCCATGGTTTTACCCGATGTGTTCTCTTCCTTGGCTCGACGTTGAGTCAGCTGAAAACTTTGGGCATTCATGGCAAACCGAACAACCGAATCACGGGTTGAGCTGTCGAGAATTTTGCCACCTTGATCCACGCCAATATAAGTTTTGGCTATTTCAGCCAGGGTCGTGGCTGGCCCCAGATGCCGCGGACCACCTTCCCCCAGACCACCTTGACCAGAGCGTTCGTGCTGCAGCAGGCGTTTAGCAACCGCCCAGCCACGATTGAGCTGACCAATCAGATCATCCTTGCGAGCGACTGCATTATCGAAGAACGTCTCGCAAAAAGGTGAAGAACCGGCGATCAACCGAATGGGTTTGATCGAAACCCCAGGCTGGTGCATATCGAGCAACATAAAGCTGATGCCTTCATGCTTCGGCACATTCGGATCTGTGCGCACCAGGGCAAACATCCAGTCAGCAAACTGAGCCCCCGAGGTCCAGATTTTCTGTCCATTGATCTCGAATATATCGCCCTTATCCACGGCCTGGGTTCGCAGACTCGCCAGGTCTGAGCCCGCACCCGGTTCTGAATAACCCTGGCACCAACCAATATCACCCATAGCGATACTGGGAATATGCCGAAGCTTTTGTTCTTCTGTGCCGTATTCAAGCAGGGTCGGACCAATCATGGAGGTCCCCATACCTGGCATGGGCAGCCTGGCCTCAATGGCCCGCAGCTCACTTTGCAAAACTTGATTTTGTTCAGGGCTTAAGCCACCGCCTCCGTATTCCTTGGGCCATAAGGGAATACTCCAGCCTTTACTGCCCAAGGCATGGCGCCAGGCCAAGAGTTCAGGCTCAATCGGCCTGACGCTGCCGATGGGGATCGCTTCACCTGGCCCACGGGCAGCCGCAGGACAATTGTCGGCGAGCCAGGCTCTGACCTCTTCTCGAAACGCGTCAAGACTCATACTTGCCCCTTTTTACGATTTATTTGATACCAAGAGTAAACCAGCTGGGTTGCCAAGCTCAATCAAATTCGAGCTCGGTGCTGGGCAAGCACTCATTCCAGTTCTTAACCCTTAACCCTTAACCCTTAACCCTTAACCCTTAACCCTTAATCCTTAACTCTCAACTCCTAGCTGGCCAGTATTGATCCTTCAACAGACGTTTATAAAGCTTACCGGTTGGATGACGCGGTAACTCTGCCAAAAAATCCACGGATTTTGGACACTTTAGGTGAGCAATTTTGCTGCGGGCAAAAGCAATCAACTCAGCCTCCAGTTCAGGACCCACGTCGGCCATCGACATCGGTTGAACCACGGCTTTGACCTGTTCGCCGAACTCTTCATCCGGGATACCGAAAACCGCAACATCCGCGACGGCAGGATGGGAGATTAAAATATTCTCTGCCTCTTGCGGGTAAATATTGACGCCACCTGAAATAATCATAAAAGACTTACGATCCGTCAGATAAAGATAACCTTCCCCATCAACATGCCCCACATCGCCCAGCGTCGTCCAGCCCTCGCTCGAGCGAGAAGAGTCTGTCTTATCCGAATCACCGAGATATTCGAACTGGCCGCCCCCCTCGAAGTACACGCCGCCCACCTCGCCCACAGCCACCTCATGCCCATCGTCGTCGAGAATATGCAGCTGGCAGTTACCCGCGGCGCGACCTACAGACCCAGGATGAGTCAGCCACTCTTCGGAACTGATCGCAGTCGAACCATTGCCTTCAGTGCCCGCGTAATATTCAAAGATAATCGGTCCCCACCAGTCAATCATGGCTTGCTTGACGACCACGGGACAAGGGGCAGCGGCGTGCACTGCGAAGCGGTGGGAACTCAAGTCATACTGCTTACGATCCTGCTCCGGTAGTTTCAACATTCGCACGAACATGGTGGGTACCCATTGACTGTGGGTCACCTCGAATCGCTCAATCAACCCTAGCGCTTGCAGCCCGTCGAACTGCTCCATCACGATGCAAGTGCCACCAAAGCGCAGCACATTCAGGTTAAAGCCCAGCGGTGCGGCATGATACAGAGGCGCAGGGGACAGATAGACCGTCGCCGTATCAAAGGCATAACGTTCTCGAGCGGCCTCAAAGACCTCGACTTTTTCACCCCAGGGGACATCGATCAGGGGTTTTTTGACCCCTTTGGGTCGACCCGTGGTCCCCGATGAATAAAGCAGACTCTGGCCATAGGACTCATCAACAATGGGCGTCTCAGGCATCGACGCGATGGCCGCTTCCCACGACTGCGCCCCATCAACCACCCCATCCAACATAAAGCATGCCGGTTGATTGACGAGGTTCGACTTAAAACCGTTGAACGTGTCCGCCAGATAACTCGAAGTCACCACCACCTTGGCTTGGCAGTCATTCACAATATACTCCACCTCTTCAGCCTGGAGTCGATAAGAAATCGCCGTAAAATACAAACCGGCACGGAACGCGCCCCAACATATTTGGAGAAACGCCGGATGGTTTTCGAGGCAGATCGCGAGATGGTCACCACGGGCTAAACCCAGCGCACGAAACAAGTGGGCGGCTTGATTCGAGCCCCGTTCTAAATCGGTATAGGTGACCACTTGGCCAGAACCGGCCATGACATACGCGGCGCGATTTGGCGTCAGACTGGCATATTTACCTGGATACATGGTCCTCTCCTCAATTCATGCTAGCGACAATCGCTCACCCTGAATGGTATTCCGCCGGGGACACACCTGAGGTTGTGACAGGCGGTCGGCGCTCTCGTGACAGACAATGCACTATAGGGCGTCCGCGCTGCAAATTTCAAATCATATTCGGGGCGGCTCGCAGGAGATCAGGCAGCGAGGATTGCCAGCCAAAAATTGAATCGATTGCACCGATCGCGGGTTAGTTTAAAGCGAAGACACGAAGGCTCAGCAGGTCGATTCGAGCCAACAAGCAGACAGCAAGAAGGCAGCAAGAAGGCAAACGGTACCGGCGAGCCCCTGCAGGCCATCAATAGATGGCAAACATATAGCCCATATAGGCCGCTAACAGGACAACGCCCCAGACTTTACCAATGGTGGCCTTTAACAGCACAAACAGCAGCAACAGCGCAGAACTCAAGAGCATGATCCAGACATCGAATGTCAAAAATGCCGCGTCTACGGGAATATCCGTCAACATGGCCGTGAACCCGAATATGGCCAGAATGTTAAAGACATTACTGCCAACAACATTACCGATAGCCACATCGGAGCTCTTATGAAAGGCCGCGATGACCGTCGTGCTAAGCTCCGGCAGCGAGGTGCCCAGGGCAATCAGGCTCAGGCCTATGACCGCTTCAGAGACTCCCCAACCCGCCGCAAGCCCGGTTGCCCCTTCGACAACTAGGTCAGCACCCAACGGTAAGGCAATAACGCCAAGAATAATAAAAGCGGCGATCCATATATTTTTACCCGGCAACCCCAAAACTCGCTCCAATTCTTCTTCTGCGTTATCCAGCGCGGGGACCAAGTCGGAGCCGCGAGTGGCTAAAAACAGGAACCCACAGAGCAGTGCAATCAGCAAGATGCCTTCTAGAAAAGTCACCGGCTCAAAGAAACACAAGACAATAAATAAGATTGAAACGCCGACCATTAAACCGGTTTGCTTAGCCAGCCCCCTCTGATCGCAGATGATCGGGTGGATCAAGACAGGGACTCCCAGCACCAGCAGAACATTGGCAATATTGCTACCGATGATATTACCCACGGCGATACCCGGAAAGCCTGACAAGGCTGACACGGATGACACCATCAATTCAGGCGCTGACGTGCCCATTGCCACCACAGTAAGTCCAACAATCATCGGCGGAATTTTACTTTCTCGAGCGAGACCCAACGCGCCCCTGACCAGCAAGTCTCCACCCATCAACAGATAGACAAACCCCCCGAACAGCTTTAGCAGATCGATCGCCTCAGGCATGGGGATCCGATTTAGGCTGCTCATCCTCTGCCTGCAGATGTTCCAACAACTCGTTGATGGATTCTGCCAGATAGGCTATCTCGTCGTCCCCTGAGGAATCACAGCGCAACTGTGTTTCGCCTTCACGCACCCGCTCTACCAACACCGCTAGCGCGTGAATCGGTCTGGCCAGGTACAGACCCAGCAAAGTTCCGCCGATAATCGCAAAGCCGGACAAGGCAAGCGCGATATCAATCATCGCCTCACGCAAACCATCCGCCCTTTGCGCCTCTTCGGCTGCATCCACCTTAACGATCAAACCCCACTGCAGGTCTTCGAGATAACGGGTAGCTGCCCAGACATCAACTTCGCGGTAGTCTTTTACCCGCTCATTGAACACGACATCTTCTCCCGCCAACACCCGGCGTATTGGCAGTGCAGCCTGATCATTCAGGTAACGTCGACCTGCGCCCGAGTCTTCATGGCGCAGCGGATTCAAGACTATCACCGTATCGCCCTCCTGCTTTACTACCATAGACTCGCCGCTCTCGCCCAGCCCTGTGTAGTTACTGGTAATAGAGAACAAATCCAGACCATCAAACACCACTTCGATCTGACCGATGCCGACACTCGCAATACTCAGCAAGCTCCCATAGACAACTCGCAAACCACCGTTACTGCCGAGATAGGAGCCCTGATAGACAATTGATTGAGTATCAGTGAGTAACCGAGGTGAGTCGAGATTGCCACTCTGACCATAGCTGGCGATGACATCGCCTTGTAGATCTAAGATATTAATGCGATCCAGGTTATCCGTAGCTGTCACCGCATTTTCAATGATTTCGTTGACCCGCAACAATGCCGACGGGTTCTGCTCAGTCAGGTATTGCTGCAGATTTTCCCGCAAATCAGTGCGACTACGGATCAATCGCAACTGATCCCGCCAGGCTTCCTGCACCTTGACGAGGTCTCGTTTCTTGCTTTCTGCCAGCGCATCCAGCTGCCGCACAGTAATCTCTTGCAGGAGCACCGCCGCCGTTTGATACGCAAAGGTACCCAGCAGGGCCATACTCAACAATGAGACAAAGACCAGAGCGAGCGCTAATTTTGTTCTAATATCCACGGATACCACTAAGTTTGAATTCTTGCGTATCTTTGCATTTTTACCCTAGCAGTTCCAGTTGCGATCCCAAGGATCGACAGGATCACAGCCTAGATGAGGCCCGCAGAATGAGCCCTCAATGGACTTCTGACAACAGTTACGCGGCAAACTTAAGCACTCGCTATCAACCGTGCCAACGGATCCAGTAATGTCTGACCCGGCTACCGAAACAGCGACAATGTCAATTGCCGATTAATAGCCTCTTGCCGAGCAGCGGCTATCCCTGGCCCGTCATGACCTGCTAGTATCCTGCGACTCAGACTCAGTGTTAGCGATAATGACATCACCCAACACACCTGCTACCGCAATCTATTACGGCTATTGGCTGATCGTGGCGGCGTTTATGGCTCAGTTCGTTGCTGCAGGCGTGCAGAATTACATCATAGGGCCATTCATGATCCCCATGACCGAGGGTCTTGGCTGGACTCGCACTGAGTTCACATTACCGAGAAGCCTTGGCCAAATTATTATGGCGATGACCGGCTTTCTGATCGGCGGCTACGTCGACCGCTTCGGGGCCCGGCGCTTTATGTTAGCGGGCACATTGATTCTTGGCGCGGCTCTGTTTGCCATGGCCTACGTCAGTGAACTCTGGCACTGGGTGCTACTGAACGGCATCGCGCTAACCTTTGGTGCAGCCCTGATTGGCAATCTAGTGGTCAACGTGACCCTGGCCAAGTGGTTCGTCAATTTTCGCGGCCGGGCTATCGCTTTCGCGGCTATGGGGGTTTCCTTTGCCGGCATTTTATTAACGCCACTGGCAACCTGGCTAATCGATGATTTTGGCTGGCGTACCACCTGGAAAATTCTGGCACTGATCACCATCACGTTGGTCGGACCGGTGGCCATGATGATGCGCCGCACACCGGAAGACTATGACTTATTACCCGACGGCCATTCAGCCGCTGACGTCGCCTCCGGCAAAAATGCCAAAGCATTATCAGACTTTGACAACTCCCTGACTCGACGCCAGGCCATGTCGAGCTATTCGTTCTACTTCCTGGTTCTGGCTTTTGGTTTATTCGGCATTACCATACAGGTCATGTTGCTGCAGACAGTGCCGTTGATGACCGATGCCGGATACACACGATCAACAGCAGCATTGATGATTACGATCACCTCGGTACCGGCATTGCTATCCAAGCCATTCTGGGGCTGGCTGATTGACGGTCTTGACGCCCGACCGCTGGCGTCGATGAGTGCTGCCTTGACCGGCGCCTCTTTGTTTATCATTGTTTTTGCAGTTCAAGGTCAGTCGCTAGCCTGGATTTATTTCGGGTTCGTGGTCCTGGGGTTCGGCTGGGGCGGCATGATCCCTTTGCAGGAAGTGATCTGGGCAAATTTTTTTGGTCGCCGCTATTTAGGTTCAGTACGCAGCGCCGCACTGCCCTTCTCGATCTTGCTGACGGCGGGTGCGCCACTGGCAACATCATACTATTTTGATATTATGGGCAACTATGACGGCGCCATCTTGATGGTGGGCTCGGCTAACCTGTTATCAGGGGTCATGCTGGCGCTGCTGAGAAAGCCAGCGCTTTGAGCGCTGCGCTTTAAGCTATGCCCGTTAAGCTATGCCCGTTACGTAATAAGCACGGCATTATCGCCAGAAAGTCCTACTTAACCGAGTTGAACCACCGCGATTCGATTGGCAGGCAGAGCCCCCCGGCCAATGCGTTTCAGAGAACCAATGGCGACAATCATCACCAGCACACACCCCAGCAACCAAAGTCCAGAAAACAACGGGTGCGCGCTAAAGCTACCCAGTTGGTAGACCGTGCTTGCGGTCACATAGGCAAGCCCCGTGCTCCAACAGAACACCAGCGCCATCCAACGCCAGCCCGCTTCTTTGGCGATAGCGCCCAGAACCGCAACGCAAGGCGCATACAATAAAATAAACACCAAATAAGAAAACGCCGCTAATTGGCTTCCAAATAGACTCGCCATATTGGTCAAGGTACTGGTGTTAACACCCTGAACTTCGGCCATCTTTGCCTGGTCGCCCAGATCGCCCATATCCAGTCCCAGGGGATCACCCAGGTGACCCAACAATTCGCTGGCGTTGGTCACGATAGACATGAATGCGGCCTGAACGGCCGCGTTGATATCCGGCGGCGCATTCAAGTCGATCATTTCCGAGCCGCTATACAACGCATCCAGCGTCCCGACGACGGCCTCTTTCGCAAACAGACCGGTGAACAGACCAACAGTGGCAGGCCAGTTATCCCGACTCAGACCGATGGGAACAAATAACGGGGTGATCGCCTTACCAACCACGGACAAGGCAGACTTGTCAGTATTAGCATGACCAAAGCTGCCATCAGTGCCGATGGAGTTGAGAAAGCTCAATGCGATGACCACCAGAACGATGGTCTTGCCGGCGCGGAACACGAAAGCCCGTAAGCGGAACCAGGTGGTTAGCAAAATATTACGTATCACCGGTAGATGGTAGGCCGGCATTTCTTGAAACGAGGGCGTCATCTCTGCAGCGAAGATTTGTTTGCGGAACACCCAACCCGTCAGTACCGCCATGCCAATACCCAGCAGATACAACAAAAAGACGATGTTCTGGCCATTATTCGGGAAAAAAGCGGCCGCGAATAACGCATAAACCGTCAGCCGCGCACCGCAAGACATGAAGGGCGCCATGGCGATCGTCAACAAACGATCACTGTCACGACCCAATGTGCGAGCCGCCATCACCGACGGGACATTACAGCCAAAGCCAACGATCAACGGCACAAACGCATTGCCAGGTAAGCCCAGCTTACTCATCAGACGATCAACCACAAAGGCAGCCCGTGACATATAGCCCGAATCCTCAAGTATCGACAGACACAGGAACAAAAACCCAATCACGGGAATGAAGGTCGCGACCAGCTGAATACCGCTGCCGAGCCCATCGGCGAGCAGAACCACCAACCATTCAGGAAAACCTGACCAGGTCAGCAGCCAACGGCTCGAATCCACAAACACCACCCCAAAAAGAATATCAAAGAAGTCGATAAACACGGCACCAAAACTGATGGCCACGGTAAACATCGCGTACATCATAAACAGGAAAAACGGGATACCCAGCCAGCGATTCAAGACCCATCGGTCGATCTGTTCCGTCAGCGAGTGCTCCACCGGCGTCATCAGCATCACCCCGTCTACCAGCCGCTTGGCCGTGTGGTAACGGCGAATCAGCTTATCACCCGTGGCTTCATCGGTATCGTGACTGACCTCTACCGAACGCTCAGTCTCGGGTTTTTTACCGGCGGTCAGGGATTCCTGCATATAGAATTTTAGGCCATCGACGCCAGTACCCCGAGAGGCAACAATCGGCACGACCATCACGCCTAATTTTTTGGACAAGGCGACAACATCAATCTCAACGCCATTCTGGTGCGCGACATCCACCATATTCAAGGCAACGACAACATTTTGGCTGGCCTCCAACACCTGCTGGGTCAGCACCAGATTGCGCTCCAGATTCGTCGCGTCGATGATATTTATCACGAGATCGTAACTCTCCTGGCGGAGAAAATCCCTTGCGATTATTTCATCTAGGCCAAGGTAATCCTGCTCTAGCGAGTAGATACCCGGCAGGTCGACAATCTCAACGGACTGGTCGCCCAGCATCATTGTGCCAGACTTTTTCTCAACCGTGACGCCTGGCCAGTTTCCCACCTTCTGATGGGCTCCGGTGAGGTTATTAAACAGCGTGGTCTTGCCGCAATTAGGATTACCGATCAAGGCTATAGTGAAGAGACTCATCCCAGGGCCTCAACTTCGATTAATATCGCTTCTTGCTTACGAATGCTCAGCAGTGTCGAGCCGATTCGTATCTGTATCGGGTCGCCCGCTGGCGCAAAGCGCAGCACCTCGACCTTAACGCCAGGATAGAGGCCTAGCGCATAAAGCCGACTTTGGATCTCTGCAACACCTGCGGCCGCCTCAAGCACTAGACATTGGCTCGCTTGTTTCATTTCTGCCAGGTTCATTGAACGGTTGAACATCCACTTGGTATTAACGTGTATGAGAATTATTATCATTTGCAGGTAGAATGCAAGTGATTGTTTTATTTACGACTTATTCTCTCTTTTACGACCTGGCCAGAACGCCTGTCGTCAGAGCTCTAGTCAGAGCTCTAGTCAGAGTTCTGCACAAATATGGCCACCGTCAACCACCAGAGTCGAACCGGTCATATAACGGGAGGCATCAGATGCCAGCAACAGTATGGGACCATCAAGATCCGTGAACTCGCCATAGCGACGCATGGGAATACCTTTGCGAAAAGCATCGGAACCATCACCCTCAAGTAAGACGCGGCTAACGTCAGTAAGAATATAGCCCGGCGCCAGGGCATTTACTCGAATGCCATATTTAGCCGCTTCCAGCGCCATGACCTCCGTGACCTTGATCAGGGCTGCTTTGGACACCGCATAGGGAAATTGCCCCTTGATGGTTCGAAATGCCGTAATGGACGCAATATTCACGATATTTCCCTCGGACTGCTGATTCGCCACCACATGCTCAGTGTAGTATTTCGAGAGTCGCCAGGCCGCCTTGAGATTCGTATCCATCACATAGTCCCAGTCATCTTCATCAATCATGGCATAAGTTTTGGCTCCAGATTCGACGCCGGCGTTATTGATGAGCACGTCAATAGGACCAAAGGCCGCTGCGGCATTGTCCAAAAAGGCTTGCGCACTGGCTGGATCGCGAACATCCAGCGCCAGCGCCAGCGCCTCACCTCCCGCCGTATTGAGCCGGTTTACCAGCGCGTCAAGTTTATCGACCCGCCTGGCACCCAGGACGACCTTGCCACCAGCAGAGGCGATCAATTCAGCGAAATGCGCACCAAAACCGGAAGAGGCACCAGTAATGACCACATGTTTACCCTGCATCGAGAACGTTTTGTCCAGCACGTAAAATCCTTATTCATAATCCTTGGGGCTAATGGAAACATAAGCCCGTGCGCCATTGCAACAGTCGCAATTGGGCTGCGGTTAGTTCGGCACCAACCACTGCAACATCAGCACCCAGGGGACCCATTGGGTCGGATGCCGGGTACTTTGATCCTTAACAGCTACATCAAGACCCGACGATGCTTTATGATCTGTGTGTCCGTTACTCACCCATTGGCCACCCATGCTCCATTTCAAGTCTACGGACCTCGAGCAATCCCGACACCGGGATCTGGCGCGTATGAAACGTCTGGCAACCGGGCTCTTGCTCGCGGTCACTGCCATTTATATCGTCGCGCGCCTGTTCCGCGACTTCGCGCCCTGGGTCGGTTACGTGGAAGCCACCGCAGAAGCCGCCATGGTCGGCGCCCTGGCTGACTGGTTCGCCGTCACCGCCCTGTTTCGGCACCCCCTCGGACTGAAGATCCCGCACACGGCGATCATACCTAATCGTAAAAGTCAGATCGCCGAGCAATTCGGACGCTTCGTGCAGGAAAACTTTCTCTCGGAGCAGGTAATTTCTGACAAGATTCGAGCCATGAACCTGAGCCGGCAAGTGGCCGTGTGGATCGTTGCACCGAAAAATGCCGAGGCAGTGGCCGAACAACTCACCGCGGGGCTGGCCGGGGCGGTTCGGGTGATGAACGACGCTGATATCCAGCGGATGATCGAACAGAAGGTCGCCGACAAAATTCGGGATACTTCATTTGCGCCACTCATTGGCGAGTTGCTGACATTTCTAACCTCTGGCAGACGTCAACAGGAGGCCATGGATGCCGCGGTTCGAATCGCCCTGAATCTGTTAGAAGACAGTGACGAGCAACTGCGCGAAAAAGTCGGCACAGAAACACCCTGGTGGTTTCCCTCGAGTCTTGACAAGGCTGTGTATAAAAAACTGGTCCGCAGCCTGAGCAAAACGCTGTATGAAATGCAGATGGATATTTTTCATCCTATGCGCATCAAGCTGGTCAAGATGACAGATCAGTTTATGGAAGACCTGAAGCACTCACAGGACATTCGCAACAAGGAAGTGTCGATCAAAGAGGATCTACTCAACCAGCCAGCATTACGGGATTTTACCGGCACACTCTGGCAGGACATCAAACAAGCTTTACTACATCAAGGCGAACACCCCAACGCCGAGCTCAAGCAGACGATTCAGAAGTCGGTGATCAAATTTGGTGAGTCTATTCTCGAGGACCGAGCGCTGGCCAACAAGATCGATGGGTGGGCAGACACCAGTGCCCGCCACCTCATTCGAACCTATGGCCATGAAGTGGCCGACCTGATTTCTGGTACTATCGACAACTGGGATGCCACCGCCACTGCCGAACGGATTGAACTGCAGATCGGCCGCGACCTACAATTTATTCGCATCAATGGCACCGTTGTCGGCGGCTTAGCCGGCCTGACGATTCACCTTATTGCCGAACTCAGCAGCCTCGCCGACATTAGCTTGACTGACCTGTGGCCACTTTAAAACCTGAGTAGCGGGGCTGGTCTATGGCTATCTGATTCGCCACAGCGTGACGCAGATAATCATGCAATCGTTCATCATCAAGGTCCTGAGTACCATCCCGCAAATCCCGAGTCAGGCGCCAGCGCAGCGCCTCCAGATCATCCACATCAGACACCGCCGAGCCATACAAGAGCCTTAACTTCTCCAACTCCAATGCCCGTGCCGGACCACCCAGTTGACTTTCACGAAGCACAATATCCAGCGCATTACCCGCAACCCGAGCGAGAAAATTAACCCGACCTGTGGTGCTCTCCATCACATCGGCGCGCAAAAAGTCACGCACCGCTGTCAGTAACTCGTCAGCCCGAGGCATATCCAGCGTTTGCGCTGCCTGCTCCGGTTGTACTGGCGTCACAATCCCGGGGATCACCAGATTCACACAATCGATCTGACACTCTGACGAACGCCGACCAATACTCGGTCGCTCCACGGTCTTATCGGGCCCGGTACGGTAATGCTCGGCCATTCCCAGGCAACCAACAGCCCACCAAAAAGAACCAAAGACTTCCCAGAACTTCACCTGCTCAATATCAACCGGCTGACCCGAGACTTCCTCATAACCACGAAACAGATCTGCATACTCGCCAAACCCGCCCACTGGATGAGCACCACCAAACCGCCAGGAGTTGACACAAATCCAGCCCAAATCGCGCATGGGATCACCGATATGGGCAATTTCCCAGTCGAGCACAGCAACTACTTTTGTTTCGTCAACCAGGAAATTACCATTTCGGAAATCGTTGTGAACCAGGCGCATCTGCGGGGCTACCGGCAGATGCTCCATCAGCCATCGAGCCGTGAAATCAATCATCGGCTGCGGCGTCTCCAGCAAACGGTAGCGCTCCCAACTCTGCTCAACAAATTCTTTCGGGGTGATTTCAAACAAGCGACTTCTTAACCCGGTGGCATCCAGGTCAATCTGATGAATCTTTGCCATTAACTTGCCGCACTCATAGGCGAGTCGAGGCCGCAGCTGCTCATAGGCGGGCGCGCGAACGATCCGCGCACCCAGGGCTTCACCTTCAAGCCACTCCATGATGAAGCCCTCGCCCAGATCATCTTCCTCTTGTAACACATAATAGACTTGTGGTTCTGGCACACCCACGGCGCGGGCACTGCGCATCAACAACGCCTCAACATCCAGGCCCGGATGGCCTGGCACGGGCTCTACCTTGACACCACCCGGGGCTCGACGCATCGCCAACAACTGTTCACCCATCGGCGTCTCGATCGCTATGCGGTAGGTTTCCTGACTCGCACCACCGGACAATCGATCGACTCGCAGCAGTTGTTGAAAATCAGGGATATTGCGGACCAATATCCCTTCAAGAGTTGCCTCGAACCCCGTCTTGATTGCATCCATGCTTACCCTACCTTTACACCCTTTGGCGCCTTCTGATTCATATAACCAAACATGTAACCAGCGATTCTGCGCATTTGAATTTCTTCTGCGCCTTCAGTGATTCGGTAGCGACGATGATGGCGATAAATATGTTCGAAGGGCTTATGCCGAGAATAGCCCAAACCGCCATGAACCTGCATCGCCCGATCAGCCGCGTCACAACACAATCGATTCGCTATGTAATTACACATAGACACCTTGTCAGAGACCATGAAATTACCGTACTTGTCCATCTGCCAGGCAGTCTTGTGGATCAGCGCCCGAAGCATCTCGCACTGCGCTTGGAGCTCGACCAACGGAAACTGAATGCCTTGATTACTGGATAATGGCTTACCGAATGGCTTGCGCTTCATCGCGTAGGCCACAGACTCATTGATGCAATACTGAGCAGCACCGAGGCTGGAGGCCGCCTGGCGAATCCGGTTCTCGTTGAAGAAATGTTGCACCACCTGCAAGCCGCGGCCCTCGCCACCAAATATCGCAGAGTCGTCCACATGCACGTCAGTAATGGAGACTCGGCCGTGGTCTGTGGGCATGTTAAAGGTCCAGAGCATCTCTTCAACTTTCATACCTTCGGCTTTCATGGGTACCAGAAAAGCCGTGATGCCTTCGCCATCGCCTGGCTTGCCACTGGTACGCGCCATGATCATGTCGTATTGAGCCTTGTGGATACCAGTATTCCAGGTCTTTTCGCCATTGATTCGCCAGCCGTCACCATCCCGTACGGCGTTCGTTTCCATGTGAGTCGCGTCAGAGCCATGATCCGGCTCGGTGATTCCAAAGGCAAAGCCCCGCTTACCTTCCAGCAACAAGGGAACCCATTCCGCCTGTTGACTCGGCGTGCCATAGGCCAGCATGAGTAGCAAACCAACGTTGTTACCAACAATGGAGTGCTCGTTCTGCAGATCATTATGCAAACCCAGCCCCATCGCTGCGAAGTGCTCGCGAATCACCGCCATACCCAGATTGGTGCCGTTCTGGCCACCATATTGCTTGTCTATCGGGTAGCGGTAGTGACCCGCCTTATCCGCCCGTTGCCGGGCTTCGCGCAGCAATGATTCCCATTCTTCATTCGGCAGTCCGCCTCGTTCCCAATCAGTTCGCGCGTCTTCGCGACGATGATCGAAGAATCGAATATTGTCGTTCTCCTGCTCCAGGGGCTTAATCTCATCAAGAATAAATTGATCGAGTACTTTCAAATAATCCTGTAAATCTTCTGGTATGTCGAAGTCCATGGAACACATCCTCTTTTTAGTTATGAATTCTTGGGTTGAAAATACTGCTGCCAGGCAGTCCTGACAATGACTTTATGTCGCGTTAATACCGAATACTCGCTTTCCGGCCAACCTTAGATAATGTCAAACTCAATTCGGCCAAAACTTTTGGGCGCTCCCGCATCATCACACATGTATTGCGCAATGTAATGCCCGGGGGTCGCCAATTGCACTCGCCCCAAAGAACCTGTCATCAGATAATGGCCCTTCAGCACGGCGTAACCCTGGGCCAGAGAATGATTGATGAGCCAAACCAGGACCGCGGCTTGACTGCCCATCGCATCGCGACCATGAGCGCGGCTCAATGCTTCGTCACCGCGGTGCAGCGTCACTTCAATGTCGTCTGGGTTCACGGGCTGCAGATCGGCTAAGCCGATAATATAGCCACCTGCTGCCGAGTTGGCGGCCACCAAGTCAGCGCCAGACATAGCCCTGCCAGCAGGATTGGGGGTGGCATAGCCAGCATCGGCAATCTCAACCATCGGCAATGAGCAATCGATATACTCGTTGAGGTTTTCAAGGCTGACCGGATGGGTGACCGCCCGGCTTATTCGATAGCCAATTTCCGTCTCTATGATCGGCCGGCAAAAATCTGCCAGTTTGATCTGACATGGTGACGGGTACTCATGTCCCGACACCAAAACACCACCGGCCGGCGTCGTCATACCCATAGACTGCTGAGCTGGTGTGTTGGTGAGCGCCGCCTTGAACCCCCGAATATGCCGGGGCTGACTCATCCCCGCCAGCAACAAATCAACATAGGCCCGCTGCAGCTCATAACCACGACTCAGAATAGGGTCTTCGCTATCACTTAACAAAGGCATGGGCTCACATGCCTCATGGGCGGCCAGGGCGCGGCGGGCAAATTCGTGGTTCGTTTCAGTCATTCGGTTACTTTCCCTCTTGCCATTCATCTGAATCAGAGAATCGATGGCGTAAAAATTCCATTGGAGCGCCGAAGAGCCCCACGCGCCAATGCCTCGCAGATCATTCTCGATGAAAGGCAACCAGTTATACCTAAATTCTCCTCGCCAGAAAAGCCTTGCTCGTCGCCCAAAAGACCCTAGTGAAGCTGCACAGCAATATCGGCGCCCTGTGAAGGGCGGCACCCGGTGCAAAATTTAAATCTAGCCAAAGCCTCGGCTTTATCTATAATGCACTGCACAATACAATTTCCGCGATCAATGGATTTAGAAGGTAACAAACATGCTGTCGATGAGCTCATCCCAGTCAAAGTATGATAGAAAAATGCGTCGAGCCAAGAGTCACGAGGAGTGGCTCGAAGCTGCCCATGAGCACGATACTGCCACACGGCGAGACAAATGGCGCCAGGAGCAACAATCCTCAAAGTATGACTATCTCAATATCCAGAGCCGAGTTGACGAGCTGCGCAAGCTGCGGGCTAATCACGATGATGTGGGCTTATTGTACGCCCTCAACCAGGGTATTCATGGCAATCAGGGCGGCATGGGCAATAGTGCCTTATATAATCAATCCAAGGTCGGCACGAAGAAGCTGATCGAAGATTACGTCGATGAGATTGTCGATGCGCTCCAACATATCAGTGACCTGCCAGAATCCGACGAAATCACTCACGAAGACAAGATTGATTTTTTCCACCGTGCCAATCTGTGCTTTGGCAGTTCGGCACTGATGTTATCCGGCGCCGGATCCCTGGGGCATTTTCACCACGGTGTCGTCAAAGCGCTACTGCAGCACGATCTGCTACCAGACATCATCTCGGGCTCCAGCGCTGGATCCATCTTCGCTGCTGTCCTGGGCACTCACACTAATGAGGAGCTTGAGGTGGTGCTGATCGGTAACAATATGCTGGACCCCTTTGACGATGATCTGGAACAGCGCCCATGGGGCAAGGTCCGACCACAAATGGATGCAGACACCCTGCGCCTGATGCTGGAATCGACTATTCCCGATATGACTTTTCAGGAAGCCTACGAAAAAACTGGGCGCTCCATCAGCGTTACGATCGCACCCATGGAAGAGCACCAATCTTCTCGTCTGATGAATGCTATTACCTCACCGAATGTGTATATTCGCACCGCAGTACTGGCATCCTGCGCGGTACCCGGCGTCTTTCCCCCGGTCATGTTGATGGCCAAAAATGTTTATGGCGAACCGCAGCCTTACCTGCCCAACCGCCGCTGGGTAGATGGCGCCGTGACCGACGACCTGCCCGCTAAACGCCTGGCCAGACTTTATGGCGTCAATCACTATATTGTCAGTCAAGCCAACCCACTGGCCCTGGCCATGATGAGCACGGCGAAATTCGTCCCCATGCCAGACCTGACTAAAAACATCCTGCGTCACACGACCCATGAAATCCTTCGCGCCAGCGAGAAGTTCTCTCGGCGCTACCTGCGCCAGGTCCCTAGCATCGGCCAAGGCATGAGTATGTTTTATTCGGTGATGGCTCAGAATTACGAGGGTGATATCAATATTGTCCCCAGTTTCAATTACGTCGACCCACAAAATCTCCTTGCTCGGCTGAACGCGAAGGAAATTGAAGACCTGATACTGGAAGGCGAGCGCGCGACCTGGCCGCAGCTTGAGCGAATCAAAATTTGCACTAAAATTGGTCGAACTTTGTCGCGGATTCTCGATCACCACGCCGAGCACGACATCAAGTCCTTCTATAAGAAGCGCAACGCCGGTCAGCGTAAGTCGTCACCGACGAAGCAACCCACGGCGAGCCAAGAATAATCATGCCACCAACGACCACGCCAACAGCATTCACTTGTTGGCGTGGTCATTTCGCGCATTTTCTTGCATCAAGCTCGGCGGTCAATCATTAGGCATTCTTGATGGTCATGCCGCCATCAACCGGCAAGACAACCCCCGTAATATACTGGGCTGCTGGCAACGCCAGACTCAGTGTCGCATGCGCAACTTCTTCGGGCTCAGCATAGCGTTTCAGGGCCACCCGCCGGCGGGCAAAGATGGCTTTTTGTTCGTCTGGAATCGCAACAGTCATGCCCGTATTGATCGGTCCTGGGCACACACAATTAACGGTAATCGCTTCAGGACCCAGTTCCACAGCCAGAGACCGGGTCAAACCCACGACCCCGGTCTTGGCTGCGGTATAGGGGCTACCAAACTTGGTAGCACCCAAGGCCTCAGTCGACGCAATATTGATAATTCGTGGATGCGCCGCCTTGCGCAGGTACGGCAAAGCCGCTCGAATAGTCAACATCTGGGCAGTGAGCAGCACCGCCAGGGTCTTGTCCCAGGCGGCAAGATACGCCTCAGCGTCAATCGGTGAAAAAATCGAGATGCCCGCATTATTCACCAAGATATCGATGCCGCCAAAATGCGCCGCTATCTCCTCAAACACGGGTTGAATAGACTCGCCCTGAGACAAATCCAGCACCCAACCCTTGGCATCATAGCCAGCGTCGGTCATTTCTCTAACCACTGCCGACAGCGCGTCAGCATTGATGTCTAGCGCCGCGACTCTGGCCCCCTCGTCAGCAAACAGATGGGCTGTCGCCCGACCCATACCACTGGCAGCGCCGGTGATGATCACGACTTTTCCGGCTACTGACCGGCTCAATGTAGATAGCTTCATTAGTTTGTTAGCCTCATTGATTCAACTCCCCTATATCGCCCTTTGACCGCTAATAATCCAAGGCTCTACAGAAGTGTGCCCCATCTCCCCCGTTCGACGCAAATAGGGTACTATTGCTGAATCCGAACACTCGCCACGAGCCGATAGTTATCATGACTGAAACCACGCGATACACCACTGTTGAGATTGCCAAGCAGGCGCTCAATTTTTCCATCGCGCATTTCACGATTTTCTCGGCGACGGAGCGCGAAGACCTCCACGGCCACAATTTTCAACTCGAATGTAAAGTCACCGCGCCACTGGGCAATGATGGCCTGCTGTTCGACTACGGTATTTTGAAAAAATTGTTACGCGCCCTGTGCGATGAAATCGATGAGCAAGTGATTCTGCCCGGCAACTCTCCGTACTTGAACTTGACTCAATCAGAAGGTTATACCGTTGCCCTTTTTAACGGTGAGCGCATTCCGTTCCTGCCTCGTGACGTCACTGTGCTGCCCATAGCGAACACAACCGTAGAGGAATTCTCGCATTACTTTCTCAACAAGTTGAGAGGCGATTCACTGATGCAAGAAAACTCGATCATTGCCCTGTCGGTCAAGGTTTCATCCAGCCCTGGCCAATACGGCATCGCCGATTGGAGACTAGAATGAAAACACTATTGATCACCGGCGCCAGCAAAGGCATAGGCCTTGCAATGGCACGAATGTGTCTTGCCGACAATTATCGCGTGGTGAATTTATCGAGAAGCCCAGCACCTGACGCAGGTATCGAGAATCACGCGATTGACCTGTCCAGCTCCAGTGCCGAGTCTCGGCTTAAATCTCTATTAGGCAAAGTGCTTGAGAAAGGCGAAATCGTCTTGGTGCACAATGCTGCAAAACTAAATAGCGACACGGCGAACAATACAACTACCGATGATTTTCGTGACATCATGGATATTAATCTGATCGCGCCACACACCCTGAATCAATTAGTAATACCTTTCATGCACACCGGCTCGAGCATCATCTATATTGGTTCAACCCTGTCTGAAAAAGCCGTCGCCAACACCTATAGCTATGTTGTTAGCAAACACGCCATGATTGGCATGATGCGGGCAACATGCCAGGATCTGGCAGGCAGCGGCATTCACACCGCCTGCGTCTGCCCCGGTTTTACTGATACTGAAATGCTTCGAGAACATGTTGGCAAAGACCAGGAAGTGTTAAGCAGCATTGCCGCCATGAGCACTTTTGGCCGTCTGGTGAGCCCCATTGAAGTCGCTACCACCATCAAGTTCGCCGCCGAGAACCCCGTGATCAACGGCGCAGTGATTCATGCTAATTTAGGCCAGATAGAAAGCTAATAGGCCACACTAACTCAAAACAAAAGCTGGTTTTAGATTGGAGACGATGATGCAGGTGAGTGACGAAGTCAGAGAAAAAAGAGAACGGGTTTTTCTGGTTCTCGCGGGTTTTTTTCTCTGCGCAATGACCATGCTGAATATCATCGGCATCACCCGCTTTGTACAGATCGGCCCCATGGCCCTCGCAGTTGGCGTACTGCCCTATCCCTTGACGTTTCTGTGTACCGATCTGGTGAGCGAACTGTATGGTCGCGCTCGGGCCAATTTTCTGGTGACTGTCGGGCTAATGCTGAATGGCTTTATCATTCTGACCATGTGGGTCAGCAATCAGATGCCATCCGCGGATGTCCAACCGCCCTGGCAGCTGATTCAGCTGGCTGAAGATATCGCCTTACCCAATGGCGACATGGCGAGCCATTCTGTTGAGTTGTTTTCTCTGCTGTATGCCACCACTTCCGGGGCAGTGCTGGCATCAATGATCGCCTATATCGCCGCCCAGTATTGTGACGTCTATTTATTCCATTTTTGGAAGCGTCTCACCAACGGTAAACACCTTTGGCTGCGCAATAACGGCAGTACGCTCATCAGTCAGGGCGTAGATTCCTTCATGGTTATCATCGTGACATTTGGCGCGCAATTCATCGCCGGGGCTATGACAGCCGGCGCCCTACTCGTCTTGATGGGTAGCAATTACCTTTTCAAAATGTGTGTAGCAGCCGCCGATACCCTGCCGTTTTATGCCGGAGTGCATTACCTGAAGCGATACCTGGAATTCAGTGACGAGGAAATGGCCCGACATATTTAAGGAGCGAGATTGCATCCCTCAAGCGTCTTAACCTATTGGATTGGCGATGCCGCCAAAGATCCTGCTGCCGCCCAAGCGCGCTCCAAATTATGGTACCGCAGTTCGGCCAAGGCAGACGCGGCGCTCACAACCCAGTTTGGCGAGATACTGCACTTGGCAGAACAACAGGCGCTGCGGCACTGGCAAAACAGCGTTCAAGGTCAGTTGGCACTGATCATTCTACTCGATCAGTTTTCGCGGAATATTTACCGCGGTACGGCGCATGCGTTCGCGAACGATAGCCAGGCTCTGGCTATCGCCTCGCAATTGGTTTTGGCCAATCAGCATCTCAGCCTCACACCCATCGAACAGGTATTTGTCTACCACCCCTTTGAACATGCAGAAGATCTTGCGACCCAGCAACAATCTGTCCAATTGTTCCAGCGCCTGCTCAACAACGCCCCAACCGCCTGGCATCAACAGCTTCGGGGTTTTTTACACCATGCCCAGGAACATCATGATATTGTGGCCACTTACGGCCGATTCCCGCATCGTAATCAGGTGCTTGGCCGGACGCATTCCGCAGCGGAAAATGATTATCTGGTTAATGCCAGGCGCTTCGGTCAATAATCAGTCACACACAACAAAAGGTCGCTCAGATGCACCAGGCTAACGACACATTGGGCAATGCCTACACCGTCAATCATGATGCCAGCGTGACGCAAATAGCCCATATTATTGACGCCTACCTCGGTTCTCAAGCGACGGTTATGCCCCTGCTTGATGAACTGTTGCGCACTGACCCAGACATGCCAATGGCCATCTGTCTGCGTACTTATCTGCTCAAACTTGGCAGCGACCCGCGCTTGGCCACGCCCATCCAACGGGGTCTCGACAGCCTGAAGGCACTCGAAGGCAGCCTCAACCCTCGAGAGAAGATGCATCTGCAAGCCCTGACAAGCTGGGTCGCCAACCAGTTACTGGCTACAGTTGAGACACTCGAGGCTATTCTTGCCAGCTATCCAAGAGATATGTTGGCCCTGCGACTCGCTCACTACTTGCATTTTTACGCGGGCAGCGCAAAGAATATGCGCGCTTCAGTCACTCGGTCTCTGAATAACTGGGCACCCGCTGACCCCTACTACGGTTACCTGTTAGGCATGCACAGCTTTGGCCTGGAAGAGTCCGGTGATTACACGCAGGCCGAGCGCTATGGCAAGCAGGCGATCGACTTTAACCCCGCCGATATCTGGGCCGCCCATGCGGTCACCCATGTGTTCCAAATGCAGGAACGTTTTGCCGAAGGAATTCAATGGATCGAGTCGTTAGTACCCCATTGGGACGAGGCCAACGGTTTCGTCTATCATCTGCATTGGCACAAGGCCTTATGCCATCTTGGGATGCGCGATAACGACGGTGCGCTGTCTATTTACGATACTCACCTTGCCAAAGCGGTTGATGACGACTTCTACTTGGACACCTGCAACGCCGCATCCCTGCTCTGGCGACTGGAGATTCTTGGCGTTGATGTCGGTCAACGCTGGCAGGCGCTGCAAGCCATATCGGCCGCCCGAGTCAGCGACAGTGAATTGATTTTTTCGACCCTGCATTACTTAATGGCGCCTGCCAGGCTGAATGACCAAGCCACCGTTGACCGCGCGCTGAAGAGTCTGCTCGCTTGGAGTCAGGCGAACACGACCCAGGGCGACATCTGCCGAGAAGTGGGCCTACCCATCGCCAATGCCCTTATCAATATCGGTAAGGGCGACGCGCACCAAGCCGCCAACGACCTGAGCGCGGTCGCCGACCAGATTTATTTGATTGGCGGTAGCCATGCGCAGCGGGACCTGTTCACCCAGATTCAACAATTCAGTGCGAGCCACTCGCACTCACATTAAAAACGACAACACACTAAAAGGTGACTCTATGGATTACGAACAAATCACTTATGAAGTTGAGAGTAATATCCTGACGCTGACGCTAAATCGGCCAGATAAGCTCAATGCCTTCACAGGAAAAATGATGGCGGAGATGATCGACGCTCTGGATTGTGCCGACGCCGATGACGCGGTCAAGGCGATTATCGTCACCGGTGCGGGCCGTGGCTTTTGCGCCGGCGCTGACCTGTCCTCAGGCAACAACACATTCAATGCTGACAGTAACGGCGGCGGACTAAAGCCCGACGGCGGCGGCCTTTTGACACTGCGCCTGTTCGATTGCTTGAAACCGGTTATCTCAGCTTGCAATGGTCCCGCTGTGGGCATTGGTGCCACCATGCAGTGCGCGATGGATATACGCCTGGCGTCAGAGGACGCTCGTTACGGCTTTGTCTTCGCCAAACGCGGCATCGTTCCTGAAGCCTGTTCCAGCTGGTTTTTACCGCGCCTGGTTGGCATTAGCCAAGCCTTGGAGTGGACCTATTCCGGCCGCGTTTTTGGTGCTGCCGAGGCCCACAAAGGCGGCCTGGTAAGGAGCGTCTATAAGCCCGCCGACTTGCTGCCTGCCGCCAGAGACCTGGCTCACGAGTTTGCCGAACAGACCTCATCAATCTCTATCGCGATGATTCGCAACATGATGTGGAAAATGCTGGGCGCCGATCATCCCATGGAAGCCCACAAGATCGATTCACGAGGCGTGTATTTCACCGGCCGGTCCGCTGACGCCCTCGAAGGCGTGCAATCCTTCCTCGACAAACGCCCCGCCGAGTTCCCCGGCAAAGTCAGCCAGGACATGCCTGAGTTTTTCCCCTGGTGGGAGACCCGTCATTTTAAATAGAGGGAGACCCGTCACTTTAAATAGAGGGAGACCCGAACTTTAAAATATCCACAGGTCCATTGATTCAAGCAGATAACGCCTGATCCTCGGCCAATGAATGATGACTAGAGACGACGTACATCAAGCGCCACTGAATCTTTGCAGGTTAAGATTCAGGCGCTTATCTCTGCTCAAAACCATTCATTTGCCGAACCAGGAGCTCGCCTTATGTCCAAGCCTCGAATCGCCATCAACGGCTTTGGCCGTATCGGTCGCTGCGTGACTCGAATCGCAAAATTACGCAACCATTATGATGTAGTGGCAATCAACGATATTGCCACACCTGAACAGCTGGCCTACGCCTTCAAGTACGACAGCATTCACGGCAAGTATCCGGGCCAGGTTAAGCTCAACGATGACGTCATGGAGATTGACGGCGATCCGTTCAAGGTACTGTGTGAAAAAGACCCCTCGAAGCTACCCTGGGCGGCCATGGATATCGATTTTGTCATCGAGAGCAGTGGCAAATTTCGCAAGCTCGCGCAACTGCAACAGCACTTGGACGCAGGCGCGAAACGAGTAATCGTGACGGTGCCGACCAAAGAACCCTTAGCTGAGACCCTGGTCATGGGCGTCAATGATCATGTTCTGCAGAAGAGCTCAACCATCATTAGCAATGCCAGCTGCACCACCAACTGTGCCGCGCCCATTGCCAAGATACTAGACGAACATTTCGGCATCAAATACGGTCTGATGACCACCGTGCATGCTTACACCTCTGACCAACGCCTGATTGACGCGCCCCATGCGGGCGATCTGCGCCGATCACGAAATGCCGCGACCAATATTGTGCCCACTTCTACGGGGGCTGCCAAAGCCATCGGTATAGTATTACCAAACCTTGCGGGCAAACTCGATGGCATCGCCATGCGGGTGCCAGTCGCCGATGGCAGCGTGGTAGATCTAACCGTTGAATTGAATTGTGACGTGACTGTCGAGATGATCAACGCGGCGATGCAACGCGCAGCTCTGGGTCCCTTGTTTGGCATTCTCGAATATTGTCAGGACCCCATCGTCTCAAGCGACGTCGTTGGTAATGCGCACTCCAGCATCTTCGACGCCGGCCTGACTCAAGTTATCGGTCAGCGACTAGTTAAAGTCGTTAGCTGGTATGATAATGAGTGGGGTTACAGCACACGTATCGAAGAGCTCATCAACAAAATGGCTCAACTAGACAAGTAACTTGCCAGGCAACTTGCCTGGCAACTTGCCTGGCAACAACAGCCCTATTGGCCAGATGAAAAGCGTATCGGCCTTTGAGGTCGACACGCTTTCAAAAGACCACCTGACGGTTAACCAGACCGCGGCGGACCATTGAACTCCAGCCCGTCCATGGTGCCTTCTTCTCTCCATGCGGTCAGTTTTTCAAAGAATTTAACCGGCCCTGAACCATAGCTGCCATTGCGAATCGTCAGCGGGTTCGGCTTACCCTCATTGTTATAATAGCCAGGCGTACAGGACTCCTGATAGCTTTGATTAAATCGCGAATGGTTGATAATTTCCGCCACCCAATTCTCTTCAGCCTCAGCTGATGCCTCAACGGTTTGAACGTTAGATTTCAGGCAATGACTCATGATGTAAGCAATATGCATGGCTTGCTCATTCATTGCATGCGGGAAGTTAACGGTGAATCCCGACTGGGCATTACTGATAATAAAGCAGTTGGGAAACCCTCGCGAATGCATACCGTGCAGAGTGGAAATGCCTTCAGCCCATTTGTCTTTTAAACTCAGACCGCCGCGACCCCTCAAATCATAGCCGGAGCGGCGAGTATAGTCGGTACCCACCTCAAATCCCGTCGCAAAGATCAGGCAATCAAGTTCATACTCAATGCCGTTAGCAACCACGCCTTTTTCAGTGATGCGATCGACACCTTGACCACGGGTATCAACCAGCTCGACATTCGGCAAATTAAAACTGTCGAGATACTCATCGTTGAAACATGGCCGTTTACAGAATTGTCGATAATAGGGCTTCAGCGACTCTGCGACTTCTGGGTCAGCGACAATCGTCTCTGCCCGCTTTCTGATTTGCTCCATTTTCTGGAAATCCGCGATCTCCATTTTCTCTGCGAGCACCGCCAAGTCTAACGGCACATCAGACTTGAAGTTGACCATAGAGGCGAGATTACGAATAATTTCGGTCCAACCATCGTTCACCAAATCTTCGTCCTGAAAACCACCGGACACCAGGACATTAAAATTGTCCATGCGCTCCTTCTGCCAACCGGGCTTCAAGTTGGCGGCCCATTCAGGATCTGTTGGAGTATTGGCTCTAACATCGATGGAGGAAGGCGTTCGCTGGAACACAGTGAGACTTTTCGAACTCGCCGCCAAGTGCGGAACACACTGTACTGCCGTGGCGCCGGTACCAATGATCCCGACTCGCTTATCTTTTAGGTGGGTAAGATCTCCCTCTGGGTGCCCACCAGTGTAGGCATAGTCCCAGCGGCTAGTATGAAAGGTATGTCCCTGAAAGCGGTCGATGCCTTCAATACCAGGCAATTTAGGTCGATTTAATGGGCCATTCGACATGCACACAAATCGCGCCTTCATCTTATCGTTTCTGTTGGTGCTGACAATCCAGCGAGAACTCGATTCATCCCAGTCCAGGCCGGTCACTTCAGTTTGGAAGCAGGCATTTCGGTAGAGGTCATACTTTTCACCAATGGCTTTACTGTGAGCCAGTATTTCTGGTGCGCGAGTGTATTTTTCTTTGGGCACAAAGCCCAGCTCCTCGCACAAGGGCAGATAGATATAGGACTCCACATCGCAGGCCGCACCGGGGTAGCGATTCCAGTACCAGGTACCACCGAAATCACCGCCCTTTTCGATCATTCGAATATCACTGATACCGGCTTCACGTAAACGCGCACCGGTCAGCAAGCCACCGAATCCACCACCGATCACCACCACGTCAACCTCATCTTCAAGGGGTTCTCGAGTAAAACCTGGGACCACATAGGGATCATCGATATAGCGAGAGAAGTCTCCTTTGACTTCCTGATATTGATTACTGCCATCTGCACGCAAGCGTTTGTCGCGCTCCACTCGGTACTTTTCACGCAAGGCATCGGGGTCGAATCCCAGATCCGTCGATAACTGTGGGGTAACTTCTGACATGGGGTCTTCCTCCAGAATGATACGAATTCGTGATCGATCATAGCTAAATACTTACCCGCGACAAGCCTTTATCACACACGGATATGACAGGACTATGGACTGAACTATGAATTCGACTTTGGGCAGAGCTCTGAAAGGGATTATGCCTGCCCGGCCGCCGCAGGATAACGCCTTAGCGGCGGGCCGAGCCAACATCCATTTTGGCCTGATACTAACAATCGCTGGTCAAAATGACCTAATAGATGGCGATTCACACCAACAGCCCTCGACAGCCACCTCAATTTCCTATACTTTTCTGCTACTTTCAATAGCTTACATACTTGGCATAGATCCTGTATCCAATCCATCAATACCCTTATATAGACGATAACTACCATGCTACTCATTCTCCATTTGATGTTACTGGCCGGCGTGATCTTCATCCTGGCGCGCATGATGCCTGGCATCCGTGTCGCGGGCTACGGCACCGCCCTGCTGGTTGCCGTGATCTATGGTCTGATCAATGTGACCCTGGGATCTATATTAAAAATTCTGACCATTCCCTTTATCATCATTTCCGTCGGCGTGTTCCTGCTTCTCATCAACACCTTCTTGTTGTGGCTGACAGACCAGATATTGGAGGACTTTGAAATCGAAGATATGGGCACCACTTTTATTGCCGCAGTCATCATCACCATCGCCGATACAACGCTAAGCTGGTTACTTTAAAGGGCTAGCTCCGCGCAAACTAAGGCCCAACAGTTACTAGATCCTGGTTTTCAAGACGAACTTCATCATCGTTTCATCCTGCTCGGGCGCCATAGATCCTTGTGTCAGGCCAGGTCCTGCGATTACCATAGGTGACCTTCACAGATTCACCATCAAGCATGAAATCCTTTAACTGCCAGCTCTGCGGACAACCCGTCTATTTTGAGAACGACCAATGCTTGAGCTGCGGCAGCACCTTGGGCTACCTGTCTGATGAACACAACCTCGTAGCACTCCAGCGGCAAACCGATGGATTGTTGTACCCTGTATCAAACAATCCACGGGCCGCCTGTTATCGGATCTGTCAGAATGCCGCAGCCTGGCAGGCTTGCAATTGGCTTGTCCCTGCTGATAGCCCTAACGCTTATTGCCGTTCCTGTAGCCTCAACGAGATGGTGCCCGATCTGACGGTCACCGCCAATATACCCCTATGGGTCAAACTTGAAGCGGGAAAACGCCGACTCCTATACAGCCTACTTCGGCTAGGCCTGCCTGTTGTCAGTAAAACAACAAATCCAAAGAGCGGTCTAGGATTTCGCTTCCTGAAGGACCCAGCCGCCAGTTTTAGAGAGAGCAAACAAGTTCTTACCGGCCACTCAAAAGGGGTCATAACGATCAATCTCGCCGAAGCCGACGATGCTGAGCGAGAGCGTCGGCGCCTCGATCTAAACGAGGTTTACCGCACAGTCCTTGGCCATTTCCGTCATGAAAGTGGTCATCACTACTGGCAACAGCTGATCGCTAACTCCCCCGACCTAAATGAGTTTCGGGCACTATTTGGCGATGAACAGGTCGACTACGACAAGGCCATCAGCCGCCACTATAGCCAGGGGCCACAACCGGGCTGGAAGGCGCAATATATCAGCGCCTACGCCAGCGCCCACCCACTAGAGGACTGGGCAGAGTCCTGGGCACATTTCATCACTATCGTCGACTCCCTGGAGACCGCCACCGAATCGGGCGTGGTGATTACCCGCAATCTGTCAAAACAGTTGTTTGCGCCACTGGACAGTTATTGGGCATCCACATTCGATGAGTTATTGGAACAATGGTTGCCCCTGACCTATGCAATGAATAGCATCAATCGAAGTAGTGGCTATAGCGATCTCTATCCCTTTGTTCTGTCCCGACCCGCCATTAACAAGCTGCGGTTTGTCCAAAAAATCGTTCGCAATGCCCGCTTTCAATCACCGGCAGTGGATCAACGCCGCTAACAACTCGCAATCGACTCTGCTGATAAGACCGCAGGCGCCTTGAGTTTGGTGCCGCAAAGCAAAATACTCAGCACTTCATCCCTGTTCAACCTCGTAGGAATTACTGATATGGCGACCCAAACCGCCAGCCTGGTGGATGTATTAACCCTCAAACCTGGCGAACAAGCAGATCATTTTATCGGCAGCGCCGAAGCCTATGGCGTGGTTGGTATCTATGGCGGCCATTTTCTGGGCCAGGCCCTGGCCGCAGCACTAGCCACCATCGAACCGAACAAGCTGGCGAATTCTCTGCATGGATACTTTTTGCGACCTGGCATCCCGGGAGAGCCCATTATTTACCAGGTCAATCGCCTGCGGGACGGCCGAGGTTTTGCCACTCGCGCAGTCACCGCCTACCAGCAAGCAAAGCCAGTATTCCACATGAGCGCCTCATTCAAGGTCTTTGAACCCGGCGACGAGCATCAGAAGACAATGCCGGCGGTACTACCCGCCGCAACCCTCATCGAGCGGCGAGAAGCTGCTGGCATCAAGCCATTTCAGTTTCCCATGACCACTGACGGTCGGGTGGACATGGAATGGGCCAGTGAGTCGTTCAACCCGGTAAAATTTGTTGCTGGTCGCGTGCCCTGCCTACAAACCTGGATGCGCGCTAACGTCCCCAATGATATCGACGCTCGACTCAGCCAGTGTGTGCTCGCATTCCTGTCGGATGGCACCCTGATGTTCAATGCCGTACTACCCTATGGCATACCTTTTCAGAGCCATCGATTGACCTCACTGGACCAGGCTGTCTGGTTCCATCGCCCGTGCAACCCAGCCGACTGGCTTTTGTTCGACCAACGCAGCACGGCGGCTGCAGATTCTCGCGGCATGAACGAAGGCGAGGTTTATGCGGCTGATGGACAACTGATTCTCACCGTTGCGCAAGAGTCCATGCTGCGCCGTAACGTTAATCCGGCCTGAGGCGTTATACTCAAGTCTATTAACTATCAAAGGTCGGTGCTGTCTGCCGACCCCATTGGCCCATGAGTTGGGCCATGAGGACTTGCATATGCGCTGGATACTCTTATTTTTCCTTATCTGCACCAGTAACCTGGTCCAAGTCCAGGCTGCTACGCCAACGCCCGACCAACAACACACCATTAGCGTCTTGCTGGATGGTTTTCATCAAGCGGCTGCCAAGGCTGATTTTGATGATTACTTCAATCGCTTTAGCGAAGACGGTATCTTTATGGGCACCGATGCCAGCGAACGCTGGACGGTGCCGGCATTCAAGGATTATGCCCGAGCCAGTTTCGAGCAAGGAAAAGGCTGGACCTACCAGCCCCTAGAACGCCACATCAACATTGCTGATCAGGGCCAGACCGCTTGGTTTGATGAAATTCTCGACAATGCTCGACTCGGGCGCTGTCGCGGTACTGGGGTGCTTACTCGAATTGATGGCGCCTGGAAGATTAGCCACTACAGCTTAACGCTCCTGATCCCCAATAGCATTGCCGCTGTCGTCGGCGAACAGACCCTGCAGGCTGATCGCGCAGCAGCGGTTCCTGACGACGCGTCTTAAGACTATATGGCGATCCCCACTGACGATCTCAGACTGAGCCAGGATTGCCCCTGTGGTCACCAACGTTCACTCAGACACTGCTGTGGCGCCTTTATCTTCACAACCGCGACCGCGCCCACTGCCGAGACCCTGATGCGGTCGCGCTATACGGCATTTTATCTGGGTGAGGCCGACTATCTGCTAAAGACCTGGCATCCTTCAACCCGCCCCAAGACATTGACATTTGACCCCGCTCAACATTGGCTGGGGCTCAAGATCATCGCCTGCCAAGGGGGGCAAAGAAGCGATAGTCAGGGTGATGTGGAGTTCCTGGCGCGCTACAAAATTCAAGGCCGTGCCTATCGCCTGCAGGAAACCAGCCGTTTTCTGCATCTTGCCGAGGGCTGGGTCTACCTTGATGGTGATATACGCGACAATGCCTGACACGGGCGTTAACCTCCGCCGTCAACATCAGTAGTAACATCAGGTCCGTGTCAGTTGACTACTCTTACCCAAGCATGACTTAATACCCTGCTTACATTCAGGTCATTCAACCAACTCACGACCTGAAAAATGGAGAACATCACCCTATGCGAGTCACTGACGCCGTCAACCACCGTAGATCTATTCGTGCTTTTTTGGACAAGCCGGTTGAGTCTCAGGTCCTGGAAGAATTGCTCATCAAAGCTGCTCGAGCGCCGTCTGGAGGCAATGTTCAACCTTGGCGAGTTTATGTGGTCAATGGTCCCGCGATGACGCGTTTTCGGGATTTTCGTGACAGCCGCAAAGCCCCGGAGAATGCTGCTTATGAGATCTATCCCCAAGGCTTGACCGAACCTTATCGCTCGTCGCGCTTTAAGGTGGGCGAGGACATGTACCGCCTGCTGGGTATCCCCCGCGAGGATCGTGGGGCACGTATCCGCCGCCTGATGGAAAACTACAACTTCTTCGGCGCGCCCGCAGCGATCTTCTGTTTTGTGGACAAGCAGATGGGGCCACCCCAATGGTCTGACTTGGGTATGTTTCTGCAGACCTTTATGCTGCTCGCCACCGAAGCCGGCCTGGACACTTGTGCGCAAGAGGCTTGGGCCGCTCGACCGGATACCGTTGCTGAATTCGTTGGCGCACCGCCAGAACAAATGCTCTTCTGTGGGGTTGCCATCGGCTTTCAGGACCCTGCAGCACCCGTCAACAGCCTGGTCTCAGAGCGAGAACCGCTGAGCGGTTTTGCCACATTTCTGTAGTGTTATGGGTAACACCAGCACCGATGGTAATATGCTTTAATCTTGCGGCCGTTGATGCCCAAACATTCAATCGTTGCTGGCAACGGCAACGATAATGACATCAACTGTGTACTAGCCAGCACGGTTTTTCGGAGTCCACTTTCATTATGTCAGATGCACCCAAACGGGCAGCGGCGCAACTCGCCAACGCAGAAAAACCACCCTTGTACACCAAGCCGTATACCCACTATGTGCTCGGCATTCTGACCGTAGTCTACGTCTTTAATTTTATCGATCGGCAGATACTGGCCATTCTGGCTCAATCTATCAAGGTTGACCTGGGCTTGTCCGATACTCAAATTGGCGCTCTCAGCGGCATCGCCTTCGGTATTTTTTATGCGGTGTTAGGTATTCCCATCGCCAGGCTCGCAGACAAATACTCACGGGTTAATATAATTTCGATTTGTCTGGCTATCTGGAGTCTGATGACCGCCTTGTCTGGCTTAGCAGGTAACTTCTGGCACTTGCTGGCCGCACGCATCGGCGTCGGTATCGGTGAGGCCGGCGGCAGCCCACCGTCTCACTCGTTGATCGCGGATTATTTCCCAGTCTCTGGCCGTGCTAGCGCTCTGGGCATCTATGCCCTGGGTATCCCTATCGGGATTCTGTTCGGCAACTTTGCCGGTGGCTGGATCGATCAGTATTTTGGCTGGCGCAACGCGTTCATGCTCGTTGGCATACCGGGCATCGTCCTCGCTATCATTCTCAAGCTGACGATCAAGGAACCACCGCGCGGCTACTCTGAAGGCCGCGCCGCTGATACCAAGCCCATTCCCTTCAAAGAGGTTGTCCGCACTATGTGGGCCTTCAAATCTTTTCGCCAAATCGCTTTTGGCGCGGCAACCCAAGCGTTTGTGGGCTATGGTGCCATCGCCTGGATGCCCTCATTTTTAATGCGCGCCCATGGCATGAGCAGTGGCGAGGTTGGCACTGCACTGGGACTTATTATCGGCATTGCTGGCGGTATCGGCACGTTGAGCGGCGGCTTTCTGGCTGACAAGTTAGGCAGCAAAAATGTTCGTTGGTATATGTGGCTCCCTGCCTGTGGGTTTCTGGTGGCCGTACCCTTCAGTATCGGCGTGTTTACTATCGACAGCCTTTATGTGATCCTCGCTCTGTACACGATACCAGCATTACTCAGCAACCTTTATACGGGCCCGACCTTCGGCATGACGCAGTCCCTGGCTCCGCTGGCGATGCGAGCGGCAGCTTCAGCGCTGTTGCTATTCATTATTAATATTATTGGCTTGGTCTTCGGTCCAACCACGGTCGGTATTCTCAGCGATTTGTTTCAATCTATGTTTGCCATGAATGATGTCAAATCACTGCAAACGGCGCTGCTGATTTGTAGCTTTGTCTACCTGATTTCTTTTTGGAACTATTATATGGCCGGCAAGCACCTCCCTGGCGATCTTGCTAGGGCGCAAGCTGCCGACTGAACAGGAACTTAAGAGTAGGATAAAATGGCGGAAGATTTGGTATACACCTCCTTTGAAATGGCGGCAGAGATTGGCGGTGACATAGCGCCGGCAATCTACGCGAATTACTTCGCGCGCTGCCCTGGCTCGCAAGCGTTGATGTCGCATATTGACGATATTGTCAGGGGTAAAATGCTTGAGGAAGTCTATCGGCTACTCATGCTTGATGACTATCGCGAGGAACAAGGTTATCTGAATTTCGAGATCAAGAATCACAAGTTGGCTTACAGTGTTGAAGCCAACATGTATGGCAACCTATTAGCCGCAATCCAGGATACAATTCGCAGCACCCTTGGAGATGCCTGGCAGCCGGCCTTTGAAGCCGCATGGCAGCAGCGAATCGGTGACTTGACGCAGGAGATCAATGCGCGGATCTAAGAATCCCCATCGACGATGTCTCGCGAGCCTCTGACGTCAAGGCCTATCTGTCAGCGTGATCTCAAGCATTGCCCGCTGATCATAACGCCCGGCTATTTTTGACAGCAGATTCGTTAATCGTATTTGCCAACCATACTTAGCGGTGAACTCTTCATAGACTCGACCCATTAACGCCGAGTCGGTGACAATACTAGCCTCGCCCGCAAGCCAGCCACTATGTCGAACTTTGCCACTATAGTTGCAAGCAGCGATACGCACCCGAGGATGATTTCGAATTCGTTTAACCTTGCCAGCCCCAGCCTCAGAAAACACGTAATAGCGCCCGTCTAATTCTGCGACCCAAACAGGCGTGAGCACTTCAACTCCGCTCTTACGGTACGTCGCGAGACTGATATAGGGTGCCGTCGAGGGGCTGAAAGAATCCATGCCATGCGCCTGCAAGAGTGATGCGTGAATGGGCCGTTATTGGCCGAGCTCCAGTGTATCCCAATCAATAGGAATCTGCAGCGCGATCAGATACCCGCCGGATTAAATGGGATCAGACAACACATCAGCGCGGTAGAGGAATTGATAGACGGCGGCCTGCAGTCGCTGAACTTTGCTCTCCAGATCAATGGTTTCACCCATATAGCCTGGTGGATCCCCGCACAGATTGCGAATTCTCAGACTACAGTCCAGATTCCGACACATGGCGTTGCCAATCGTTACCCGACCATCGGTACCTCGCACCAAGGTACTGAACATGGCAGTGCCATTGGTCCGGTGAACGTGGTTGCACCAACTACACATCTCATACCGGCGCCGACGACTGGTGGTCTGGCTGCGACGTAATACGAGGCCACGCAACTCACCATTGGCGAGCGGCATCACAAGGTAACCGCGATGTCCTGCTGGGTGAACCCAACCAAAATAGTCGAGTACTGTCCAATCCACAGACTGTAAATTGGGCACGACAGGCTTACGTTTTTCCAAGGGAAAAGCGCCGCGTAACTGCTCGGCAACCAAGGGTTGCATTAGGATATCGACCTAGACATGGGCCTATGATAACGCAGAACACCGGTGGCCCGTCAAACCCAATAGGGGTCGAGCCCACCAGTCGGTAGGCCGCCCAGATCCTTTCTACAATAATGCGATCAGTCAGTTTATCGACTACTCGTCACCTCGTCATCGATGCGAATTCTCGCCTCATTTTTCAACACCGTATTCTTACCGATACCCTTAACGGCGGTCAGCTCCTCTGCCACATAAAACCGGCCATGTTGTTCACGATACGCTACAATCGCTTTGGCCTTTTCAACGCCAACCCCCATCAGAACACTGGCTATCGTCTCGGCATCTGCAGAATTGATATTCACCGACAGGTCGTCATTGGCCATGCTCCACTGGGCAACACTCAGCAGCAACACACTTACAAAGGTAAAAATGAGTCCTTTCTTCATCACTGTCTCCTCGAGTTAATGTCAAAAACCATGAAACTTGGATTTGTCTTGCCCAGCTACATTACAAGCAGGGCTACTCTGTCGCAGTAAGTGATGTCTTAAGTCTATGCGGGCAGTTGCACATGACCGTGTGCCGAAGATGACGGACTCGCCTTCCTACTTTACCCTGGTGGTGATGCTATGAGACGGTTTTTGGGGATCCCTAATCAGGCCGCCCTGAGGAAACAATCTTATTCGCCTTCCAGGCCGAAAATCGCGTGGATAGATCCCCAGCGTTTGCAGATCGGACAGTGCCAGTGGAGCTTTTTGCCTTCAAAACCACACTCGTGACAACGGTACACCGGCTTGTTGGCCACCAGTGCCTCGGCGAAACTGCGTAGAATCGAGAGGTTTTGCTTCGCGACACCTTGGGTATTATCCATGTGTAAATCGATCAGCTGAGTTAAGCCGCGAATAGTCGGGTTGCGTTTGAGATGGTTAGCAATGAATTTCGACATCGCCTCATCTCCAGACACCTCGCGAATACGCTGTGCTAGAGCCAAGACAATTGAAATCGAGGGCACCAGAAGCAGACACTGCTCCAAATAAGCTTGAACTTGCGCCACACTGGCACCGCCTCGCTCTGAGACCAGCCGCAACAGCGGCAAAGATTCAGGCACATAAGCAGGGTCCTGATCTTTTATCCTCTGCAGTACTTTGAAGGCCTCTGGAAACCGTTGCTCTTGAATCTCGAGTTCAGCGAGCACCAGGCTGGTGCGCGGATTTTTGGCATCGTGGCCTATGCCATCGCGCAGCGCCAGGCGCGCCGCCTCGATATTTTTTCCAGCCTTATGACTCATGGCTAATTCGCAATAGTAATGGGAGATAGCCCGTTCATACTTCTCTGTTTCGTCACCAACCGCTAGACGCTCGCCAGCCATGATCGCTTTCTGCCAGTCTTTCTCGCGCTCATAAAGCTCGATGATCAGCACTAGGCTATCCACGCGAACCGCGCCCCTGAGTTGAGATAGCTCAAGCAGTAATTTTTCCGCGCGATCCAACAAGCCTGCCAGCAAATAATCTCGAGCTAATTCCAGTTGCACTTGATGTATCACGTCTTGCTCGAATACCGGATACTTGAGGATGTTCTCGTGGACCACCACCGCTTTCTCAACGTCACCACGGCGGCGCAGCAGATTGCCCAGCGCTAGATGTGTATCCAACGTATCCGGATTGACCTTCAGGTCCTGGATAAATCGCGCCACGGCACGATCAGGCTCTTCGTTTAGCAAGTAGTTCAAACCCGCATAGTGGTCAAGCCCGGCAGACTGAGATGGCTTTCGCGGTTGCCGCCGACCCAGCCACCAGCCACTAGCAACGGCTGCGACGACCAACAGGTATAACGGCCAGTTATCGATCATGTTTGTTCAACCATCCACACGGTGACCACACGCCCTCAGGATTTAGTCGCACACTTTGCCCACCGCAAAAAATGGAGGCCAACACCATCACACGCTCGCTGACGTGTTGGGCTGGCTATTTTCGACCAGCTGCGACCGCGACTGATCCAGCGCACGCTGGGATTCCGCGACGATCTTTTTAGCTCTTCGAGCATCCAATCGCAAACGTGTATTGGTCAGGGTATTGAGCACCAACCCGAACCCCAAACCGATCACAAAGGCCACTAGCATCCACCAGGAAACCGGCCATTGGGGAGATTTGAAATCAAGAAACACCAAGGCTACCGCTTGGCTATTCTCAGATGCGGCCAGGAGCGCGACAATAAAGACGAGCAACAAAAGCGTACGGAGCGACCATTTTTTGATAAATGTCATATACGAAATCCTGGATTCAAATGTCCCGCCCTAAGTCTTGATCCGGCTAGTTGTCGGCACAAGACTAGCAATGCTGACTGGCAGAAAGACGCGGATATATTACTCGATAATATTGCACCGAGTCGGATGTGCGCGCAAGCCTGTCCGATGAGACGACCTATAACGTTATCCAGACATTGAAATCAAAAGGCACAGATGAACTTAAATTTTATTCATCTTCGGACGCAGGTTCATTGATCAGGCCAAGATTGACTCGATCTTTTAGATCCTTTCCCGGTTTGAAATGAGGCACGTATTTCCCGCTGAGCTCGACGCTCTCTCCGGTTTTAGGATTTCGACCAAGTCGGGGGGGCCGATAGTGAAGAGAGAAACTACCGAAGCCACGAATCTCTATTCGATCGCCTTCTGCAAGTACCTCTGCCATCTGCTCCAGCATCAGCTTGACCGCCAACTCAACATCTTTGGCGGGCAGCTGGGTCTGGACTGAGGCAATCCTCTCAATCAGTTCCGACTTGGTCATCCTACGTGCTGTCCCCGCCCTATTCGGCTGAGTTCTGATCCATTTGTTGCTTGATCAGATCACCAATAGTCGTCGGGCTTACTTCATTATCTTTTTCACGATGCTCTTTCACGGCCAAATCTTCATCGGCCATGTCTTTCGCTTTGACGGAGACGCCGAGGATGCGGTTCTTGCGATCCACACTGATAATCTTCACCTCGATCTCTTCGCCAACACTCAAAGCATTACGCGCATCTTCGACTCGGTCCTGGCTGATCTCTGAAGCCTTGAGAATAGCATCAACTTCAGGGGCCATTTCGACGATCGCTTGCTTAGCATCAACTTCCTTAATCTTACCGACAACAATTGCGCCGCGCTCATTGACCGCAACATAATTGGTGAACGGGTCTTCTTCCATCTGCTTGAGGCCTAATGAGATACGCTCGCGCTCAGCATCGATTGACAGGATCACAGTGTTGATCTCATCGCCCTTAGTGAATCGTCGAACCGCTTGCTCACCTGGCTCATTCCAGGAGATATCAGACAGATGTACCAGTCCATCGATATTGCCTTCGAGACCGATAAAGATGCCGAAGTCAGTGATTGACTTGATATAGCCCTGAATGTTGTCGCCTTTCTGATGCTGGGTCGCAAACTCTTCCCAAGGATTACCTTGGCATTGCTTGATACCCAAGCTGATACGACGACGCTCTTCGTCAATATCAAGCACCATGACTTCAACTTCGTCACCGACTTGGACAACCTTGCTCGGGTGGATATTACGATTAGTCCAATCCATTTCAGAAACGTGTACCAAACCTTCTACGCCTTCTTCTAGCTCGGCAAAACAACCGTAGTCGGTGAGGTTAGTCACCTTGGCCATAGTGCGTGTGCCTTCAGGGTAGCGGTTAGTGATCAAGACCCATGGATCTTCACCCAGCTGCTTCAGACCCAGTGACACGCGATTACGCTCACGATCAAACTTCAGCACTTTGACGTTAATTTCATCACCAACGGCAACGATTTCACTCGGATGCTTGATGCGCTTCCAAGCCATGTCGGTGATGTGCAGCAAGCCGTCAACGCCGCCCAAGTCAACAAACGCGCCATAGTCAGTCAGGTTCTTGACGATACCTTTGACTTCCTGGCCTTCCTGCAGGTTCTCGAGCAACTGCTCGCGCTCTGCACTGTTTTCTTCTTCAAGTACGGCGCGGCGAGACACCACGACGTTGTTACGCTTCTGGTCAAGCTTGATGACCTTAAACTCGAGTTCCTTACCTTCCAGGTGCTCTGTTTCGCGCAATGGTCGAACATCAACCAATGATCCAGGTAGGAAGGCCCGAACATCCCTGATTTCAACGGTAAATCCACCTTTAACGCGGCCGCTAATAATACCTTTAATGACTTCCTGGTCTTCGTAGACTTTTTCCAACATCATCCAGCTTTCAGCCCGTTTGGCTTTTTCTCTGGAGAGGCGAGTCTCACCGAAACCGTCATCGACGGCTTCCATGGCTACCTGGACAGTATCTCCGACGGCGACTTCAAGATTGCCGGCATCGTCTAAAAATTGAATTCTGGGTATAACCCCTTCTGACTTCAGGCCAGCGTGAACTGTGACCCATTCACTATCGATATCGACAACAAGACCGGAGATAATCGAACCGGATTGCATATCAATCGTCTGCAAACTTTCTGCAAACAAGTCCGCAAAACTTTCCATCGTTTCTGTCATTTCACTCATGGATTTTTCTTCCTGCGCCCATTGGGCTCATTTCTACCGCCATAACCAAAAGCTTCCGACTTCGGCGGGTCTGATCATTAATAAGGCTAATTTCGAGAATTTCGGAGGGTTTCCTCGAATCAACCAACAGTGTCTTACTCTTTTTTACTCTTCCCTCTTGCTAAGACTGCCCTAATAAACAGTACTTTAAACCTGCTTTAAAACCTGCACCGCATTAGCCAAGTCTGGCTTGAGCCGCTGCTAACACTGTGTCAAACACCTCTTCGAGGCCCATGTCAGTGCTGTCTATGATCAGCGCATCAGCCGCCGGTTTGAGTGGCGCTACCAAGCGATTCATGTCTTGTTCGTCGCGGGTTTGAATGCTCAGAAAAAGGGCCTGCAGACTAACACCCATCCCCTTATCTTTCAACTGCTTATACCGCCTCTGCGCACGAGCCTCGGCGCTGGCGGTCAGATAGATTTTAAGCGCAGCATCTGGAAATACCACAGTCCCCATATCCCGGCCATCGGCAATCAGTCCTGGCGCCCTCGCAAAATCGCGTTGACGCTGGGTCAGGGCATCACGGACGGCGGTGAACTTGGCCACCTGAGATGCATTCGTACCAGCATCGTCGGTACGAATTAGTCGGGTGACATCCTGCCCCTCAAGGACAATCTTTAATGGCTCTTGTGGGTCCTCCGTGGCAATGAAGTCAACATCCAGCTCAGCGGCGATCTGCGCCAGCGCTATTTCATCCGCCAAATCGACCTGATGATTACAGGCCGCCAGACCAATCAATCGATACAAGGCGCCACTGTCGAGAATATGAAAACCCAAGGCTGTCGCCAGACGATGAGCAATGGTGCCCTTACCCGAGCCACTCGGGCCATCAATGGCCACCACGGGCGCATCCCGAGATTCCTTTTGAAGCTCGCTAGCGGGCTGCTGGGTCATGGTATTTCCTTAGCATGAGTGGTCTGACTACGCTGGCTCAACAGGACTGAAAAGTGATCCCTAGCCAATTTGGCGCGCGTCAAAACGGCGGTTAATTCCTCAGACTGGCCATTTGCGATCAGTTCTCTGAGCGCCATGAGCTCCTTCATATAGCGATCAAGAATCTCTAGCACCGGGCCACTATTGGCCTGATAAATATCGCGCCACATCACGGGGTCTGAGGCGGCGATACGCGAAAAATCACGCAAACCACCGGCGGCATAATCGAAGATTTCCAGGGAATCGCCCTGCATAGATAGCGTGTCAATCAGAGCATAAGCGAGCAAGTGCGGCAGGTGACTGGTCTGGGCTAAGACAGCATCATGATGGGCCGGACTCATCTCCACCACATCTGCGTCCACGGCCTGCCAGAACGCCGTTAACTTGGCCAGGCTTGACTCCTGCGTCTCCGGTAAGGGTGTCAAGATAACCTTATGGCGCAGGAACAGATCCGCATTCGCGGCTTGAACACCATGTTGTTCAGAGCCCGCAATTGGATGTCCAGGCACGATTCTGGCCAACAAACTCGGCACCTGGCGCCGAGCTGCGTCGATGATAGGTGATTTCACGCTACCCACATCGGTGATCACCGCTGATTCACTGACAACCCGCGAGATCTGCACCAGCAGCGGCTCAATCGCCAATACTGGCACGGCAAGGATCACCAGATCAGCACCCTGCACTGCTGCTTTGGCTGACTCGGCGGCTTCATCGATTAAACCGAGCGCAAGACCCTGTGCCAACTCGGCCGGTGCCAAGTCAAAGGCCACGATGACCACCGCCAAATCCCGAGCCTTCATCGCCGCGGCAATTGAGCCGCCGATCAGTCCAAGACCTAGGATGGCGACTCGCTTAAAGGGTTGTTTCGCCTTCACAGACACGGGTTCAGCTTGCTCCCAGCACGGTCTTCAGCGCTTGAATGAAACGGGCATTTTCTGCCGGTAAACCAATAGTGACCCGCAAGTGATTCGGCATTTCATAGACGCCCACGGGACGAACGATAACACCCTCGCGCAACAGCGCTTCATAAATTGGCATCGCGTCACGGCCCAGATCGATTGCCAGGAAGTTACCAACGGACGGAATATATTCCAGCCCCAACTCATCGCAAGCCTCAGTCAGCATCGCCATACCAGCAGTGTTAGCGCGAACTGCCGCTTGCACATGGGCCTGATCGTCCAATGCGGCTACCGCTGCCGCTAACGACATGGCGTTAATATTAAACGGCTGACGCACTCGATTCAGCAGATCAGCTATCGCCGGCTGACACACTGAATAGCCCACTCGTAGCGCTGCAATACCGTAGGCTTTGGAGAAGGTTCGAGTCACCACCAGGTTCGGATAGCGGGCCAGCAGAGCAATACCATCAGGATAACCCGGCGCCTCGACATATTCGCAATAGGCTTCATCCAGTATGACTAGCACATTCTCCGGCACCTGATCCAGAAACCGCACCAGATCAACTTCCTTGACCCAGGTCCCAGTCGGGTTGTTCGGATTAGCGATAAAAATCATTCGCGTCTTGTCAGTGATCATCGCGGCAGTCGCCTCGAGATCTTGACCATAATTTTTGGCCGGCACGACTTTCAGTGTTGCTCCCAAGGCCATGGTGACCAGCGGGTAGACCACAAATGAGTGTTGGGAGACAATGGATTCGAGACCGGGCGCCAAAAACACCCTTGCCAGTAACTCCAGCAATTCGTTAGAACCGTTACCGATCGTCAACATTTGCGGCGCCACACCCAGGTGTTCACTAAGCTTGCGCTTCAAATGATAGGCACTGCCATCGGGATAGCGCGTCAACTCAGGAATCACGGCTGCCAGGCTATGGATCACTTCAGGGCTGGGACCCAATGGGTTTTCGTTGCTGGCGAGTTTGATCACGTCAGTCAAACCCAATTCACGCTGGAGCTCTTCCACCGGCTTGCCCGGCTGATAAGGCTGCAATCCTCGCACACCGGGTGCGGCTAACTCAAAGAAATCACAGGTCATTTAGACTGCCATCCTAGTTAAATTTACGGTAGTTGCTGAAGCGCGTGTCGCGTCTTGACGATTCACCGGCGCCACCATCGACGCATCAAAGACTGGTGATAGCGCGGGGGTAAGAGCCAAGCATTTTGATCTCAAGGACGTCGCTGTCAATTTCGCTGATGACCTGAGCGATAATCTCATCTTGCGCGTGGCCTTCAAAATCGATAAAGAAAACATAGGACCACATACCCGTTCGACTCGGCCTGGTTTCGATCGAGGTCAACGACACATCATGCCGATGAAACGGCTCGAGCAACTTATATAGCGCTCCCGGCTGATTATGGGTCGAGACCATGATAGACGTTTTATCTTTACCACTGGGACCAATCACCTCACGGCCCACCACAATAAATCGTGTGGTATTGTCCGACTCATCTTCGATTTTCTTCGACAGCACCGTCAAACAGTAGGTTTCCGCAGCAATTTCGCCGGCAATCGCAGCCGTACCCTCTTCTGCAAGCGCAAGACGCGCCGCCTCAGCATTACTCGAGGCGGTAATCCGCGGTATGCGCGGGTAATGACCATCAAGCCATCGTCGACACTGACCGAAGGTCTGCTGATGCGCATAAATTTTAGTGATCTTCTCGGGGTTCGTACCGGGGGCAACCATCAAGTGATGGTGAATGCGCAATTCCACTTCACCGCAGACTCGCAGAGAGGAATTCAAAAAATTATCGAGGGTATGGCTGACGACACCTTCAGTAGAGTTTTCAACCGGTACCACACCGTAATTGCAGTTTTCTGACGCCACCTCGCGAAACACGTCATCAACGGTGATCATTGGCACACCCACTACCGCATGACCAAATTGTTTAAGGGTCGCTAACTGCGTGAAGGTACCTTCTGGGCCCAAATAGGCGACCTTCAGTGGTTCCTCGAGTGCCAGGCAGGCAGACATAATCTGACGATATACTTGGATGACTTTGTCATCACTCAGTGGCCCAGGGTTCTTCGCCGCTATATTACGCAGCACCTGAGCTTCGCGCTCAGGTCGATAAAATATGGGAGCAACGTCACCGGATGCCGCCTGCTTGACTTCCGCCACTTCCAGGGCACACCTAGCTCGTTCATTGAGTAAGCCGAGAATTTCACTGTCCAGCGCATCAATGCGCTGACGTAGCTGGTCGAGTTGCTGATCGGCGCCCGCTGCAGCTTTGTCTTCGATGGTCATAAGCACCACCGGCTACGGCTATTCAAGACAACATCAGCGCTAGTCACTGTCATCGCAATGGCGTGAAGCCAATCCAATCTAGCTGTCAGCGTCATCGTTGATACCCGCTTGTGAGTCATCGACTGAACTCTGACCCTCAATGCCTGCCGAGTCAGCACTGCTTGGTGTATGTGTTCCAGCGGCAACAGAATCCGCTTCATCGGCGCCCTCTGCCAAACCCGCCTCTGCTAAGTCGGCCTCTTCAACTCGAGCGAGACCTACCAGGCTTTCATCACTGGCCAGGTTAATCAAGCGCACGCCTTGCGTATTACGACCCTGAGTTGATACCTCTTCGCCACGGATTCTTACCAACGTGCCCTGATCGCTGATCAGAATCACTTCATCGCCACTATAGATCTGAATGACACCGACAACAGGCCCATTACGCTCACTGACTTTCATGCAGATAACACCCTGGCCACCGCGACCAATGACGGAATAGTCTTCAAGGTTGGAGCGTTTGCCGTAACCATTTTCACTGGCTATCAATAATTCCGCATCTGGCTGAGGAATGATCAGCGCAATCAAGGTTTGTTCTTGGCGAAGCTTAACCCCGCGCACACCGCGCGCAGTGCGACCCATGGCACGGACGTCCGACTCATTAAAGCGAATCGCCTTACCGCCGCTGGTGAACAACATCACATCCGAGTCACCTTGAGTGATCGAAGCGCCAACCAAGGTATTGTCTTCGTCCAGTTCGATCGCAATTAGCCCGGACGACCGCCTTCTGGCGAACTCCATCAGCGGGGTTTTCTTGACCGTACCGTTTGCCGTTGCCATGAAAATAAACTGATCATCACGATATTCTCTGACGGGCAGCATGGCAGTGATTCGCTCGTCTGCACCCAAGGGCAGAATATTGACCAATGGCCGCCCGCGAGCTGCTCGACTGGCCACAGGAATCTCAAACACCCTTAACCAATAGACTTTACCCTTGTTCGTAAAGCATAAGATCGTGTCGTGAGTACTCGCCACCATCAGGTGTTCGATAAAGTCCTCATCCTTCACCGCACTAGCGGAACGACCGCGACCACCGCGGCGCTGGGCCTGATAGTCCGTAATCGGCTGAGTCTTGGCATAACCAGAATTTGACAAGGTCACCACCATGTCTTGCTCGGTGATTAGATCTTCTGTAGTGAGATCTTCCTGCGTCCCAATAATTTCCGTACGTCGCTCATCACCATACTCTTCGCGAATTTCCGTCAGTTCTTCGCGAATGATCTCCATCAGACGCTCTGGCTGATTCAGGATAATCAACAGTTCTGAGATAGTACTGACAATTTCTTCGTATTCAGACAACAAGCGCTGTTGTTCCAGCCCAGTCAGTCGATTTAAACGCATTTCTAGAATCGACTGTGCCTGTTCAGGTGACAAAAAGTAGTCGCCATTTTCTTTCAGCCCATAACGGGCATCCAACTCGTCGGGACGAGCGGCGTCTGGGCCGGCGCGCTCCAGCATCTTTTGGACATTGTCTGATCGCCAGGAAGTGGCTATCAACCGATCCTTGGCTTCTTGGGCATTCGCCGACGATTTAATCAGCTCAATGACAGGATCTATATTCGACAGCGCCACCGCCAGACCTTCAAGAATATGGCCTCGAGTTCGAGCGCGACGCAACAAAAACACAGTTCGCCGAGTAATAACTTCGCGACGATGTAACACGAACGCAACCAGAACTTCCTTGAGATTCAATACCCGTGGTTGACCCTCCACCAGCGCCACGATATTGATGCCGAAGACCGTTTGCAGCTGAGTCTGAGCATAGAGATTATTCAGCACTACTTCACCGACCTCACCTCGACGCAATTCAATGACGATGCGGGTGTCTGTGGAAGACTCATCTCGAAGCTCGGAAATACCTTCAATTTTCTTTTCTTTCACTAGCTCAGCAATGCGCTCGATAAGACGGGCGCGGTTCAACTGAAAGGGAATTTCTTGAATGATAATCGTGTCCCGATGGGTTTTTTCATCGGTGAAGACTTCACAGCGCGCTCGCACCTGAATTCGACCACGACCCGTGCGGTAGGCCATCACGATGCCGGCACGACCATTAATAATAGCCCCTGTGGGGAAATCTGGACCTTGAATATGTTCCATCAGGCCATCGGTATCAATATCGGGGTTATCAATCAACGCCAGGCAGGCATTAACGACTTCCGTCAGGTTATGGGGCGGAATATTAGTCGCCATACCCACCGCGATACCGCTGGAACCATTAACCAACAGATTCGGGACCTTTGATGGCAAAACCACTGGCATCTGCAGGGTGCCATCATAGTTGTCAGTAAAATCAACGGTTTCTTTATCTAGATCGGCCAGTAATTCATGAGCGATCTTTTTCATGCGGATTTCGGTGTAACGCATGGCAGCGGCGCTATCACCATCAAGGGAACCAAAGTTACCCTGACCATCCACCAACGGATACCGCATATTGAAGGTCTGCGCCATCCTGACAATCGTGTCGTAAGCGGCCGTATCACCGTGAGGATGATACTTACCGATCACATCGCCCACAATTCGAGCCGACTTCATATAGGCTCGGTTGTAGACGTTGTTAAGTTCGCTCATGGCAAACAATACCCGCCGGTGAACGGGTTTGAGACCGTCTCGAACATCGGGCAGCGCACGACCGACGATGACGCTCATAGCATAATCCAGGTAGGACTGCTTCAGCTCATCTTCGATGTTTATCGTAGTTATATCGTTATCGAAATCAGACATGTATTGGACGGTCTAAATTTGCCGCCGGAACCCCCCTAAACAATCGTGCAATGATACCATGTCAAAGTACCAAAACACACGCCCGGTTGAGTTTTTAGCCATCCTTAAGTCATTCACAGGTATAATGCCGAGTCGGCCGTCGGCCAACCTATAACGTCAACCTGCGATGGCAACATTTGGTGACTACACCGACCATCAGACCCGTGGAAGAACATGATCAAAGCCACAGACATCAAACTCGTTAGCCCTACCTGGATCGTGCCGGTCATTCCCGCCGGGGTCGTCCTCGAAAACCATACACTGGTCATCTCCAGAGATCAGATTTTGGCTCTGCTACCCACCCCACAGGCCTTAACCGAGTACCCCGACGCACCCAATCTGCAACTCGAGGACCATATCGTTACCCCCGGCCTGATCAACGCCCACGGCCATGCAGCCATGACGCTATTTCGAGGTTATGCCGACGATCGCGAGCTTATAGATTGGTTGAACAATCATATTTGGCCTGTTGAAGGTCAGTTTGTGGATTATGACTTTGTCTATGATGGCACCAGTCTGGCGGTAGCCGAGATGATTCGCGGCGGCACTACCTGTGCCGCAGACACCTATTTCTTTCCCGATGCCGTAGCAAATGCCTTCTCTCACAATCACTTCCGGGGCCAGGTTTGCATGCCCGTCATCCAGTTCGCCAATGCCTGGGCAAAAACTGAAGACGAACATATCCACAAAGGTCTGCAGTTTCGCGACGACCTGGTCAAAAATAATCCGCTGCTAACCACGGCCTTTGCACCCCACTCGCCGTATACCGTGACGGATCATGGGTTTGAGCGCACGTTACTCTATGCCGAGGAACTACAATTACCGATTCATCTGCATCTCCACGAAACGCTCACTGAGGTGCAGGACGCCATGCGCCAGCATGGCCAGCGACCGATCGCCCGCATGCACAATCTAGGATTGCTATCACCTTTATTGCAGACGGTGCATATGACCCAACTCGAAGCCGGTGAAATCACATTGCTGGCCGATAATAATGTGCATGTAGCACACTGCCCCGAATCAAACTTAAAACTTGCCAGCGGCTTTTGCCCTGTGGGTGACCTGATCAAGGCCGGCATTAACGTCGCCATCGGTACCGACGGCGCAGCCAGCAACAACAACCTGGACATGCTGGAGGAAATACGTACGGCAGCCATTGTCGCTAAATCAGTCAGCCAGGATGCGACCGTGGTCAGCGCCCATGAGGCACTGGCTATGGCCACCATCAATGGCGCCCTGATGCTCGGCCTGGAAGATAAAATTGGCAGCTTGGAGGCAGGTAAGCTTGCCGACTTTATCGCAGTGGACCTATCGGACCTGAGCTTTGCCCCCATCTATAACCCCATCTCGCAGATGGTGTATGCTGCCACAGGGCGGCAGGTCAACCACGTCTGGATCAACGGTGTCCAACTATTGGCCGATGGCCAGTTCACTCAACTCGACAGCCAACGGGTACGTGCCAATACCCGTCAATGGCAATCTAAAATCAGCGCATTCAGCAGGCCCATATGAACGAAAAAACCAGCACCACCACACAGAATTGGGATCCGGCAGAGGTCGCGAAATTTGATCAGCTGGCCCGCACCTGGTGGGATGAAGACGGCGATTTCAAACCTTTACACGCGATTAATCCGCTCCGTCTTGGCTATATCCAGGACAACGTTGAACTCACCGGCAAAGCCGTCCTCGACGTGGGTTGCGGTGGCGGGATTCTGAGTGAATCCTTGGCCCGGGCTGGTGCTACCGTCACTGGCATCGATTTAGCAGAAAAGCCCTTACAAGTCGCTCGACTGCATCGCCTAGAATCGGACCTGGCGATCGACTATCAACTCATTGCCATCGAGGCCTTGAGCCAGCAACGGCCACAAACCTTTGACGTCATCACTTGCATGGAAATGCTCGAACACGTGCCCGATCCTGCGTCTATCATCAAGGCCTGTCGAGAATTGTTAAAACCCGGCGGCCAGTTGTTTTTGTCGACTATCAACCGGAATCCCAAAGCTTATGCATTTGCGGTGATTGGCGCGGAGTATGTGCTTAAACTCCTCCCTCGCGGCACGCATGACTATCATAAATTTATCAAACCGTCAGAGCTCACACGCTGGCTACGAGAAGAGCGCTTCGCGCTGCAAAGCCTGAAGGGCTTGAGCTTCTCGCCGTTTACACAGACCTATGCCCTGACTGCCGACACCAGTGTCAACTACCTGGCCCATGCCTGCCTAGAATCTCCTGCTTGATTGGGATCCATTGTCGGCCGTCGACTTCAACTCACCAGCCATTGGGAACTTAACGCTTCATGGACTACCAAGCACCACAGGATTTACTCGCCCATAAGGTCATACTTGTTACCGGTGCTGGTGATGGTATCGGCCGGGTCGCGGCGACGACATTTGCCAGTCACGGCGCCACCGTGGTGCTACTCGGCAAAACCACAGCAAAACTCGAGCAGGTCTATGATGAGATTATGGCCTTGGGTGCGCCGGAACCCGGCATCGCACCGATGGATCTGGCGACTGCCAGTAGCGAGGACATCAAGCAACTCGCCGAGGTCCTCGACAGTACGTATGGCAGATTGGACGGCTTGCTGCACAATGCGGCGATGTTAGGCGACAGAATTCCGGTGGAGCACTATGACATCAATCAATGGATGACTGTCATGCAGGTCAATTTCAACGCCGTGTTCATGCTCAGCCGGCTAATGTTACCTCTGCTTCGCCAAGCACCAGCAGCCTCATTGCTGTTCACCAGCTCCAGTGTCGGTGCCGCACCAAAAGCCTACTGGGGACCTTATGCCGTATCGAAGTATGCGATGGAGGGCTTGGCAAAATTGCTCGCCGAAGAATTGGACAACACGTCGGCGATTCGCGTCAATATTATTAACCCAGGCGCAACCCGAACTAGCATGCGCGCTAAAGCCTATCCGAATGAAAATCCAGCCAACCTCAAAACTGCGACCAGCTTGATGCCACTTTATTTATATCTCATGGGCGATGATAGCAGTGCGATCAATGGTGAGACCCTAACAGCCAGCTAAACCCGCAGCGATGCCAAGCTCTGCTTGGACATCGCGGCTTGATCCAGTCTGTCAGCGGCGTTTCTTGCTGCGCTGAGGGCCCATGCCGGCCATGTGGTAAAGCTCTTTAATTTCCTTGAGGGGCAGTTCCATATAGCGACCAGCCGTGATGGCCGAAGGAATAAAGAAGCTACCAAACCGCACCCGTTTCAAGCGGCTGACGGTAATGCCCTGGGATTCCCACAGGCGCCTGACCTCACGATTTCGACCCTCCATTAAGGCCACGTAATACCATTGGTTTGCACCTTCCTGCTCCTCTCGGCCACGCTTGATGTCACTAAATTTAGCGATCCCGTCTTCGAGCATCACCCCGTCACGCATATTCTGCAACACTTCATCCGTCACATTGCCCAAAACCCGCACGGCGTATTCTCGGTCAATCTTGCTCGACGGGTGCATCAATTTGTTAGCCAGCTGCCCATCAGTGGTAAACAACAGCAGGCCACTGGTTGAAAAATCCAAGCGACCAACCGCGACCCAACGCTGCCTCGACAGCTTCGGCAATTGATCAAACACTGACTTTCGGCCTTCCGGATCCTTCCTCGAACAAATCTCATTTGCTGGCTTGTTGTAAAGCAGGTATCGGTGACGCTGGGGCTTGCGTACCACCGATTTACCACTCACCTCGATTCTGTCTTCCTCATCGACTCGATCGCCTAATTTGGCGACGCGACCATTGACGCTGACTCGACCCTCAGCGATCCAGCCTTCTATTCCGCGACGACTCCCCATGCCGATACTGGCAAGTACTTTCTGTAATTTTTCAGTCGGCAAACTTTCGATCATTGTAGTTGTCCATCAGGGCCGTCAAGTCCTGGTCTCGCATCAGGTTCATCGGGTTCGTCCAAGTCATCCATATCGCCCTCTTCAGGGGTCTCCTGGCGAAACATATTTTTGATATTTTCTTGGATTTCATTGACTCGATCAGTCACCTCATCGAGGCTCGCATCTTCGGCTTCCGCCTCCACGGCGTCCTGCTCGGGTGTTAGCTCAATCGTTCGGGCCTCAACAATCTCGTCTTCGAGATCCAGTTCTTCGTTAATCTTGTCCAAGTCTTTGATCTGCGAAAGGGTCGGTAGTTCATTGAGCGTCTTCAAATCGAAGTAGTCGAGAAAGGTTCGGGTCGTAGCGTAAATGGCTGGACGCCCAGGAACATCCCGATGACCAACGACTCGGATCCACTCACGCTCCAGCAAAGACCGCATAATATTGGTGCTCACGGTGACCCCACGGATCTCTTCGATATCGCCACGAGTAATCGGTTGTTTGTAGGCGATCAGCGCCAGCGTTTCTAACAACGCACGAGTATACCGAGCCGGACGCTCTTCCCACAGTCGACTAACCCATTGCCCATAGTCGCTGCGAACCTGAAAGCGATAGCCACTGGCCACCTGCTTCAACTCAAAGCCCCGACCTTCACAGTCAGCGGCGATCTCCGTTAATACCTGTAAAATATCTGCGCGCTCCGGCGGATCTGTCTCGAACAGGTTAATCATCAGATCGATCGCCAGCGGCTGATCAGCCGCCATAATCGCACCTTCTATAATCTGCTTTAAATTGGCAATTTCACTCATACTAATAAGGGTCTATGCTGTTTTTAGTTCGCGATCTGCTGACACTTGCCTGCTGATCCCATGATTCACTGCTTGCCTGAAGGCATCAATGCCGGGCTAATCTACATCACCCAACCTGGTCTCAACGCCCATTTCATTGTCAGGATCTATCGGTGCTGTAAAATTGCTCTCATCGATTTCGATGACTTGTTCCGTGGGCACACGTGCCTTCACATGAATCGGCGCAAAGGCCTCTGACTGGACAATTTCGAGCAGCGACTCTTTAATTAACTCCATAATCGCAAGAAAGGTCACGACCACACCCGAGCGACCTTCTTCAAAATCAAAAAGTTCTGAGAACTCAACGAACTCTTCACCGGCCTGATGCACCCGGTCAAGAATCGCACTCATCCGCTCTCGAGTAGACAAAGTTTCAGATGAAACACGGTGACTGGTAAAGTTTTCCGCGCGCTTGAGAACCTTTGCGAGAGCAATCAGCATTTCGTGCAGATCCACCTCGGGCAAGGGTTTTTCCTTCTCCACCGCCGGCACGTCCGCCGACGCGACCCAGTAATCTCGATTCATGCGCCGCAAGTCATCCAGATCCAATGCCGCCTGCTTAAAACGCTCATACTCCTGCAGCCGGCGAATCAGTTCGGCACGTGGATCATCCTCTTCGTCTTCTGAGTCTGCTTGTCGAGGCAACAACATGCGGGATTTGATTTCTGCCAGCACTGCCGCCATCACCAGATATTCCGCGGCCAGCTCAAATTGCATGCCCGTCATCAAACCGATGTAATCCATATACTGGCGGGTAATTTCGGCAACCTTAATATCGAGGATATCCAGATTCTGACGCTTAATCAGATATAACAATAGGTCCAGTGGACCCTCGAAAGCCTCAAGAAAGACCTCCAGTGCATCTGGCGGAATATACAGATCCATTGGCATATTGGTCATGGGCTTGCCATCAACCACGGCAAATGGCATTTCCGCCTGACGAGCTGCCGGCTCACCCGCTGGATTATTGCTTATTTCTGTATCCACCGAAACGGTCTCAATCATCGACAATCCTTAACTCATCACCTAGCGGTAATCCAAGCCCATAGCCTCGCGCACATCATCTAGTGTCGCCTTGGCAATCGTCCGAGCTTTCTCACAACCCTCGGCAACGATAGATCTGACCAAGTCAGGGTTCTCTTCGTATTGTCTGGCGCGCTCACGCATGGGTTTTTGCTCCTCAAGCACCGCCTCGATCAAAGGCCCCTTACAATCAATACACCCTATTCCTGCGGTCGTGCAGCCCTGTCGAACCCAAGCCTGAGTAGACTCATCAGAATACACCTCGTGCAAATTGAACACGGGACACTTTTCGGGATCACCGGGATCTGTTCGCCGAACCCTGGCGGGGTCTGTCGTCATCGTCTTGATTTTCCGCTCAACGACTTTCGGATCTTCCCGCAACGCGATCGTGTTGTTATAAGATTTAGACATTTTCTGACCATCCAGGCCGGGCATCACTGAGGCTTCCGTCAACAGAGATTGCGGTTCCGGCAGAATCACCTTGCCGCCGCCTTCCAAATAGCCGTAGAGACGATCACGGTCGCCCAGGGAGATATTACTCTGCTCACGCAGCAGCGCCTGCGCACTTTCCAGCGACTCAGTATGACCTTTCTCGAGGAATTCTTTACGCAGCTCGCGATACTGCGCACCGCCTTTACGGCCCAGTTTCTTGATCGCTGCTTCCGCCATTTCCACGAACCCTGAACGCTTACCGTAAATATGGTTGAAACGCCGAGCAATCTCTCGAGTCATCTCAACGTGCGGCACCTGATCAGCGCCCACCGGGACATGACCCGCTTTGTAGATCAAAATATCAGCGCTCTGCAACAACGGGTAGCCGAGAAACCCGTAGGTGGCAAGATCACGTTCCTTGAGTTTCGCCTGCTGGTCCTTGTAGGACGGCACGCGCTCGAGCCAACTTAACGGTGTAATCATCGAGAGTAACAGGTGCAATTCAGCATGTTCAGGCACTTTTGACTGAATAAACAAGGCCGCTGAGCCCGGATTGACACCAGCCGCCAGCCAGTCAATCACCGTCGTCCAGACATGCTCTTCGATCATTTGAGGATCTTCATAATGCGTAGTCAAGGCATGCCAGTCGGCGACAAAAAACATGCATTCGAACTCATGCTGCAGACGCACCCAATTTTTCAGGACACCGTGATAGTGACCCAAGTGCAGTCGGCCAGTTGGGCGCATACCGGATAGCACGCGCTTTTGCGATTCATGCAAGCTCAAAATTTCACCTGATGGTTAGTGATACAAAAGATAGCTCGACAGAAGGCCAATCGAAGACACCAATCTAGAAAGCCGTCGTTGAAGGCAGTGTAAGCAATCATTCAAGAGAATGTCAGGGATATCAGTAGCCACGCATTATATATGAATCGAGTAGGCGATGTCTCCCATCCCGGCGTCTGTGTTCCAGCGCCGAAGCCTTGCGGCCTCGGTCCTCAGCCACCAAAGAGCGCCAGATCACCGCCACCCTCGCGAAGAATCACCACATGGTCTTCCTCCAAATTAATCACGCTGGTGCTCTCCAGCCCACAGAATCCACCATCGATAATAAGATCCACCTGCTTTTCCAACAAATCTCGCATTTCCAGCGGGTCTGTCAGCGGCTCTTCGTGGCCAGGAAGAATCAGGCTCGAACTCATGATCGGCTCACCCAGCTCAGTCAGCAGCGCTCGACAAATCCCATTGTCCGGCACCCTCAGCCCGATCGTCTTGCGTTTCGGATTTACCAGTCGGCGGGGAACTTCTTTGGTCGCCTGCAGGACAAAGGTGTAAGGCCCAGGGGTCGCCGCTTTCAGCAGCCGATAGGCACTGTTACTGACTTTGGCATAGACACCCAGGTCAGATAAGTCGCGGCATACCAGACTGAAGTTATGGTCGTCATCCAGGCGCCGGATTTGGCGGATTCGTTGCAACGCTTGCTTGTCTCCTATATGGCAGCCAAGCGCATAGGCGGAGTCGGTCGGGTAGATAATGACACCGCCTTGACGAATAATATCAACGGCCTGGCGGATCAGGCGAGCCTGAGGATTGTCGGGATGAATCTGAAAAAATTGGCTCATAATGGACACCGATGGCATGGGCTGCTGACAGGGCCCTCATGTTAATGCTTTTTTGATATTTTGCGACGGTTTAATATCCGCCCCAAAATCCTTTATGATGTACTTGCAATCTCACCGGCGAAGCGCCAAACAGGATTTATGAAACAATTTATTGAATTTGTACCCGTCGCGTTATTCGCCGCTGTGTTCTTCTACAGTCGTGACATCTATCTGAGCACGACGGTACTGATGGTAGCGATCGCGGCGCAAGCTGCCCTCGAATATCTCACGACCAGGCGTATCGAGAAAAAAACCCAGATTATTTTTTGGATCAGTATGCTGTTCGGCGGCGCGACACTGCTGTTTCGTAACGAATTATTTATCCAATGGAAACCCAGCATTATTAACTGGCTGTTCGCGGGCAGCCTACTGGCAAGCCAGTTTTTCGGTAAAGAGAACCTGCTAAAACGAATGCTTGGCGCTCAGCTGCGCCTACCCGACCCTGTATGGCAGCGTCTCAACCTGGGCTGGAGCCTCGGCTTTTTCATCGCCGGCGCACTCAACCTGGTGGTCGCTTTCAACTTCAGCCTTGAGTTCTGGGTCAGCTACAAACTGATCGGCGGATTTGCGATCACTCTAAGCTATATCGTGCTGACATTGGTCTACCTGTCTAGCGGCGGCTACCTGCAAGAACCCCAGACTGAATCCGTCGACAAACCTACTACCGACTTAAAGCCCTGAAATTTGGGCGCTGGTCATTAAATTTTCGGAAAAAAGCGCATGTTATACGCCATCATCAGCACCGATATCGACAATAGTCTGGTCCTGCGCCAAGCCGCTCGGCCTGCGCACTTGCTGCGGCTTGAGCAATTGGTCTCCGAGGGTCGTCTGTTGATTGCCGGCCCCAACCCCAGCATTGACAATGAGGATCCCGGCGCTGCGGGTTTCTCTGGCAGCTTGGTCGTCGCCGAATTTCCGTCCCTGGCGGCAGCTCAAGCCTGGTCTGATGCCGATCCCTACGCGGCCGCTGGCGTCTACGCTCAAGTCACCGTAAAGCCGTTTAAGAAGGTGCTCCCCTGAAAAATTATATTCTGGTTGTGGCAGCAATGATCGTCAGCGCGACGGCGCTGGCAGAAACCGTGTACGTCCGCGACACACTTTACGTGCCACTACGAGGCGGTGCGACCGCCGAACACAGGATTCTGCACAAGGGCATTCGCAGCGGCACAGCGATGGAACTGCTTGAAGCAGATCCGGAAAGTGGCTACAGCCGAGTTCGATTGCCCGATGGTCTCGAAGGTTGGATTCAAAGCCAATACCTGATGGATTCACCCATCGCCGCTGTCTTACTCGACGAGACAACTGCTCGACTGCAAAAAATGGAAGCTGAGTACAACGCCAACGTTGATCAACTTACTGCTCTGCAGCAACTACAGATCGTCCTCAGCGAGGACAACCGGATATTAAAGCAGGCAAATGCCGCTCTGACAGCGGAGTTGCAAGAAATCAAGACAACAGCAGCCAACGTGATCACTATTAAGAATCAAAATGCGTCTTTACTTGATGAACGCCAGGCATTGGAAGAGCAAGTTGATGCGCTGTTATTGACTATCGATACCCTCGACAGCAGTAATGATCAAGACTGGTTTATTCGCGGTGCCGGCACGGTATTATTAAGCCTGCTGGTCGGATTTATTATCGCTCGACGGTTCTACCGCCGCAATATCAGTGGCGGGTGGTCATAAATCATGACAAAACTATCGGTCAATCTGAACAAGATTGCGTTACTGCGCAATTCCCGCGACACCACCATACCCAGCGTGACCGCTGCGGCAGAAACGTGTATTGCTGCCGGCGCGCAAGGAATCACAGTTCATCCGAGGCCCGATATGCGTCACATTCGGCCAGCGGACGTCTATGACCTTGCCAGCCTGCTAACACAACCACAATATGCTGACATAGAGTTCAACATTGAAGGGAACCCCTTTGCCGGACCTGAAGCTAACGGTTTTCCAGGTTTCATGACCCTGGTTCGCGACACCATGCCCCAACAATGTACACTGGTACCCGATGACCCCGTCCAACTCACTTCTGATCATGGCTGGCACCTCAGTGGCGACAACACCGCGCTGAAGGCGATTATCGATCAGCTCAAGGCTCTTGGCATTCGCGTCAGCCTTTTTATGGACCCGGACGCAGCACAGATAGAGCAGGCTGCGGCCCTGGGCACTGATCGCATCGAGTTCTACACGGGTCCCTACGCAGATCAGTATGGCGATCACGAATCGGTCCTCGCGACATTCATCGAGGCCGGCAAGATAGCCCAGCAACTGGGACTGGGTATCAACGCTGGCCATGATCTCAACCAAGACAATCTGGGCGAGTTTTGCCAGCGCGTAACAAATGTAGCCGAGGTGTCCATCGGCCATGCACTCATTAATGACGCCTTGTGGGACGGATTAGCCACCACCGTCAGAAGATATAACGCTATTCTGGAAAAATCAGGCTAGTTCACATACTATTCGCCGCACTCAAACGGGGTATTGTAGTACTGGCAGCAACAACTTCAGCCGCCACCTGTTTTTTTCTAACCTTTCACTAAAATGGTCACCATGAATTCACTTGTAAAAAACATTATTCTTAGCCTACTCATCGGCACCTTTGCTTACTTTGTCAGCCAATGGATTCGGGGGGCACTGTCTGTTCCGAGCGGCACAGAGCTATTCATACTGGCGATATCCATTCTTGCCGTTTTCAGTGGTTGCAGCTTATCTGCGGCCATGTCGAAAGGCCCCAAGGGTCGCTCCGGCCAATCACCCAAGCGTAAACCCGCCACAAAACCGACGAGTCGACCCGCACAGATCAATAGCGCCAAGGAAACCGGCATTGTGAAGTGGTTTAATGTTAAGAAGGGCTTCGGTTTTATAACGCGAGATGCCGGCGATGATATTTTTGTGCACTACCGTAACATCGAAGGTAATGGCCGCCGCGCTATCGCTGAAGGCGATCGAGTTCAGTTTGTTGTCATCGAAGGCGACAAAGGCCTGCAAGCAGATGAGGTCGAGACGATTTAGACGTCGCAGCCATGCACCAGATATTTTTTATCGGCCATCAGGAAGATGTCGCGGAACTCGAAGTCGACGAGAACCCCGCCAACAGTTTTGTCTGCATGTCGAGCCAACAGTTCCATCGCGACGCCAGGGCTCAGCTCTATGCGCTGGTATGCGGCGGTTTTCTGGCTGACGCGCTGGAAATGGAACTACTCGATCGCGAACTGGCCGACGAAGGCCCTTATCTTTATCGTCTTGAAGAGACGCTGATGGGCAAGCTGGCCGACTTGGAGGAAGACCAGGTCGAGGATTTTGCCAGTCTCTGGACTGAGTGCGAGGAGATCGAGGCATTAGATCTGGATGCCAATGATCTGCTGGATTTTATATTTCTACTAGTCCACTTTTGCCAGACTGCTTGCAATGATGATCTCGGTGTCTACATTTATTCAGACAGCTAAGGCGCACACCGCATCAGTTTAATGCCGCCGGCCCACGGGAAACCATCATGAACAAGAAACGCCTGGTGTATTCAACGGATGCTGGCCGCCACTGCCCTGAATGTGGCGCTGCGATCGACCAATGTCGCTGTCGCGAAGCCAAAACGTCCATCGCCACCGATGGCATCGTTCGCCTGCAGCGCCAAGTCAAAGGACGAGCCGGCAAACCATTGATCGCGATCAGTGGCTTGCCTCTGGGCCCAGAAGAACTCAAGACCCTCGCCAAAAAACTAAAGAACAAGTGCGGTGTCGGCGGCTCCATCGAGGCTGGCGTCATTCTCATCCAAGGTGACAAGCGCGCTGAGATCAAAACCGAACTGGAAGCCCTCGGCTATCAAGTAAAACTCAGCGGAGGCTGACCATGACTCATCTGACTCGACGAACGCTCATTGATGTTTCAATCCTGGCTACTCTCCAGACCGATAAGCATTTACGTCTATTTGACTGCCGTTCATCACTCCAGGATCCTGCTGCGGGCCTGCTGGCGTACACCGCTGGACACATTGATGGCGCCCAGTATGTTGACCTCAATCGTGATCTCAGCGCAAAAATTGTGCCCGGTCAGACCGGCCGGCACCCATTGCCCGATCGGGAAACCTTCGCCGCTCAGGTACGTCGCTGGGGAATCACACAGGACTCTCTGGTCGTCGCTTATGATGCTGATAACGGTGCCTATGCTGCTCGTCTGTGGTGGATGCTACGTTGGCTGGGGCACCCTAATGTCGTAGTCCTGGATGGTGGCTATCAGGCATGGCTCGACGCTGGGCAGGTGTCCTCCACGAGACTTATCAACCTGCCAGAATCAGCATTTTTCGTGCGACCTGCCATCACCCGTCAGGTCGCTGCTGACGAGCTGCAACCTCCTCAGGGGCTACTGCTCGACGCGCGAGACAGACCGCGTTTTGAAGGCAAGACCGAACCCATCGACCCCGTCGCCGGGCACATTCCTGGCGCAGTCTGCGCACCCTTCGGTGAGAACCTCGATGGCGCTACAGGCAGATTCCGCAGTGCCGCAGACTTACGCCAACGATTCAATGGGCTCGGTGCAACAGCGGCTGGCGACACCATCTGTTACTGTGGCTCAGGCGTTACGGCAGCCCATAATATCCTGGCGATGGTCCACGCAGGATTTCCTGAACCCGCACTCTACCCGGGTTCATGGAGCGAATGGATCATCGATCCAACGCGCCCCGTCACCACGCTATGAGTCTCATTTCAAGCCAGACCGGCTACTTACTTGAGCACGCACTGATTGACTGGCACGATGAATCAAGCCCCTGGTCTGAGGCATTTGCAGACATCTATTGGCATCGCGAAGGCGGGCTAGCAGAGAAGCAACATGTATTCATTGAGGCCAATCATTTGCGCGAGCGCTGGTCGGACCTGCAACAACCCCAATTCAACATTCTTGAAACCGGCTTCGGCTTTGGTCTGAATTTCCTGCTCGCTGCTCGACTCTGGCAAGAACTCGCGCCCCCCGGCAAGCTGCTTCATTATCAGGCCATTGAATACGCACCAGTGACACTCACAGACCTCGCACGGCTATACGCAAGCTTGTGTCCACCGACAAATACCGAACCGGGTGCTGGTCAATTGCATGATCTGGCCCAGCGCCTCGAGAGTCGATATCCCCTACCTACGCACGGCATGCACCCACTGTGGATCACCGACACGATCTGCCTCAATCTGATCTATCTGGATGTGAGCGTGGCTATGCCCTTAATCACTGAACCGGTGGATGCCTTCTTCCTCGATGGCTTCAGTCCTGCTCAGAATGAGGCCATGTGGGATCCTGCGCTCTTTAGCCAATGTGCTCAGTTGAGCCACCAACAAACAACTGTTTCAACCTACTCGGTGGCCGGCAAAGTCAAACGAGGCTTGAAGGCTGCCGGCTTCGACATCAAAAAAATACCGGGATTCGCTGGCAAAGCAGAAATGTTGACGGCATGTCTCTCGAGTGCGGTGCCTAGACCCCAGCGTCGTCGGACCTCGCGAGTCGTCATTATTGGAGCGGGACTTGCGGGTTTAAACTGCGCCGCTGCGCTGCTGCGTCGAGGCATAGAAGTTGAGATCATCGAAGCTCAGGACCAACCCCTTATGGGCGCCTCCAGCATTCCCCAACTGGCAGTTTATCCGCAGCTAGCCGCAGTACCTGACAATCGAGCGTGCTTTTCGCTGGCGGCCTTTCAGTATCTGGCGCAACAAGGTGACTATCATGCCTGCGGCTTTGACCTGACACCGGACACGGCTGCCCTGCAAGAACGTCTGAACAAGATTGATGGCTATTTTCCCAATAGTTTTGCGCACCTGCGCCCATCCTTGCTTGACCCAGCCATTGTCAGCTTACATTTCCCAACCGCCGGTTGGTTGTCAGCGAAAGACGCCTTCAGCGCCACTCTTCAGCATATTACGCTGCGAACGAGTACCCATGTTGCAAGCCTGCAGCGCATCAATGAAGAATGGCGCCTGACAGATGCTGTAGGCCAGTGCATCACCACCGCTGACACCGTCATTATTGCTACGGGTGCTAATGCCTTAGCCCAAACTCAACCGTTGAATTTGAACTCAAATCGCGGCCAGGCAATACAGGTGAGGCGTAACGAGGGCAGATCCATCGAAACGGTGGTCAGCGGACCTGTTTCGGTCTTTCCCGCCGATGCTGAAGGACTACAGACGGTTAGCGGCACTCATCAGCGCAATTCAAACTCGAACGCAACCACGTCAGCAGATACCGCTGAACTGTTAGCACGATTGCAGCAATTTCTACCCGGTGAGGTGCAGCCAACTTCGGCCCACGCCGGTGTGCGCGCGACCAGTCGAGATCGGTTGCCCGTCGTCGGCCCTATACCCGACTGGACAGTACTGGCGAATTGGTGCCAGCAGCAGGCGCGAGCCCAGCCCGCATTTACAGCCTACCAACCTGGGTTATATCTGTGCACAGCGATGGGTTCCCATGGGGCCACTCACGGCCCCCTGTGCGGCGAGCATTTAGCCCGTTTGATCAACCACGAACCCGCCGCCTTTGATCCCCAGTGGCACGCCTTTCTTGGCGCCGAACGCTTTATGATACGGGATCTGGTGAGTTAGACCCCAATTGCCGGCTTGAAGACTAGCAGCGGGTTAAAACACCTTGACGTTGATCACGCCTTCAATACCTTCAATGGCACGCACCAATTCCTCAGTGGGCTCGGCTTCAACATCAATCAAGTTATAAGCCACCTCTTCACGACTCTTGTTGAGCATGTCAATGACATTGATATTTCGGTCAGCCAGTATCGACAAGACGCTGCCTAAGATCCGCGGCACATTCCGGTTAGCCAAAGCCAATCGATAACCCTGGGTACGTTCCAAGGTCAGATTAGGAAAATTCACGGAATTACGAATATTTCCATTTTCGAGAAAATCGATCATCTGGTCTGCAACCATCACGGCGCAATTTTCTTCGGCTTCCTCGGTACTAGCGCCCAGGTGCGGCGTTGCCGACACGCCGGGCTTACCGATCAGAGTTGGCGTCGGGAAGTCCGAGATATATTGGGCAATATGCCCAGATTCCAGGGCCGCTAACAGATCAATATTATTAACCAGTTCTTCTCGAGCAAAGTTGAGCAAGACGGCACCCGGCTTGAAGTTCGCTAGTGTCTCGGCATTGATAATACCGGTGGTCGACGCTAACGCGGGAATATGCAACGTGATCAGATCAGCGCGGGCAAATAGAGCCTGCATGCTGTCGACTTTCTTCACCTGACTGGAGAGCCGCCAGGCCGCGTCTACTGACAGTGCTGGATCGTAGCCAAGCACGGTCATGCCCATCTGTAACGCCATCTCTGCCACCATTGAACCAATCGCTCCAAGGCCCAGAATGCCCAGTGTCTTACCCTTGAGCTCGCCCCCTTTGAACTGCTTTTTGGCAGCTTCGACCTGCTGGTTCAATTCGGCTTTGTCAGTGTAATCACCCAGACCATCCACATAGGCCATACCTTGAACAATTCCCCGTTGCGACAGCAGGAGCCCAGCCATGACCAGTTCTTTCACGGCATTGGCATTGGCACCGGGCGTATTGAAGACTACAACGCCCTTGGCGGTATATTCCGCTACTGGAATATTATTCACGCCAGCACCTGCACGACCCACCGCTCGCAGCGACGGTGTGATGTCTGCAAGCGTCAGCTTTTGGCTGCGCACCAATATCGCATCGGGATCTGGCAAATCCCCGCCCAATTGAAAATGCTCTCGGGAAAATCGATCGAGCCCCTTGACTGAAATATTATTTAATGTCTTGACCTTATACATGCTATCCCCTTTTTTAACGGCGCCCATGTTACACCAAGCCAGCGCAGCTGACTGAACAATCTTTTCTCTCTCCACAGGATTCAACCCTGGCGGCGCACTCAACTGAGCCGCACCACCGGCTTGAAGACCGCAGCCAATGTTTTGCGCTCGACAAAACTCAGGTCTCTCGACATTTCGCTTTCTCACTGATTTCCACTTATCATTAGGCTACACACACTTGCCCCAAAGACATGATCGCCATGACCGCATTCTCAATTCTTGACCTGGCACCCATCAACCAGGGTAGTACCGCAGGGGTTGCCCTGCGCAACAGTCTTGACCTAGCTCAGCACGCCGAGCAACTGGGTGCGCAACGTTTCTGGGTTGCCGAACACCACAACATGCGCGGCATAGCCAGTGCCGCCACAGCCGTGGTTATCGGCTTTATTGCTGGCGGCACCACCAGTATTCGAGTCGGCTCAGGCGGGATCATGCTGCCCAACCACGCGCCTCTGGTCATCGCCGAGCAGTTCGGGACCCTCGCCAGCTTATTTCCTGGCAGAATCGACCTGGGACTGGGGCGAGCACCGGGCACTGATCAAGTCACCGCACACGCACTCAGAAGAACCCTGAGTGGTGATATCGAGGACTTTCCACGTGATGTTGTGGAGCTGCAACACTACCTGGGGACCCCCCAGCCAGGTCAGCGCGTCACCGCTGTACCTGGTTTCGGTACGCAAGTACCGCTGTGGATCCTGGGTTCGAGTTTATTTGGCGCCCAACTCGCCGCCATGCTGGGCCTGCCCTTCGCTTTCGCCTCGCACTTTGCGCCAGATTATATGCTGCCCGCCATCGAACTCTATCGGGAGCACTTCAAGCCATCCGCACAACTGGAGAAACCGCACGTCATGCTCGGCTTCAATATCTGTGCAGCAGCAACAGATGCGGAGGCAGAATACCTGCGCTCCTCTGCGGTCCAATCCTTTCTGAATCTGCGGCGCGGCACCCCGGGCCAGCTGCCACCGCCCATTGAAAATTTTAATTCAACTTTAACGGCGCAAGAAAAAGCCATGCTCGATCAAGTCGCGAGCTGTTCTGCCATTGGCTCACAAAACACGGTGGCGGATTCCATTGAGCGATTTATTAGCAGAACCGGGGCCGACGAGCTGATGTTGGTATGCTCTGTCTTCGAACACAAGAAACGTATCGAATCTGTCGAGATAACCTTTGATGCCATCGCGGCGATTGAAAATAGATCTGCTGCCTGATAATTCCAACATCCATGTACATCGATACACGTTTGTGAATAAGCAGAGCTTTACTCAGAGAGGCGCATTCAACACAGTCTTAGCATAGCTTTTTATTCAACGCCGTTAATTTAGAGCCGGTAATCTAAAGCCGTTAATCTAAAGCTGTTAATCTAAAGCCGTTAGTCTAGAGCCGTTAGTCTAGAGCAGGGAAACGCCGGCTATGAGCCCGTGAAAGTAGTAGAGGGTCGCATAAAGGGTCAACCCTGTGATCACCGAGACCCAGTTGATGTCACCAATCGCCAGCCGGCTCTTGCCCGCTAATAATCCCGCAAAGGGGATATTGGACGTCTGTGAATAAAACTCAAGCCAATCAGGATCCGTGAGATGTCGACGTTTAAGATCCATTGCCATCGAGCCCAAGCCCGAGAGCAACGCAAATGTCCCAAAAAACACTATCGACGCAGCATCACCATTGGCTATCAGGTGAGCGACGGACCAAAGCAGAATCCCCCACTGCACGGGATGTCGCGTAATCTTCAGAATGCCCGGCATGTGGTAACCGGTGACCTGGTGCACTACCTCCTCCATTTTCACACCCGTCGGATTCTTACTCATCAGGCCGGCAGCTAACAATACTAGGGCAATGGGCATAATGATCTTCGCGATAAGATGATGCCCTACGGCGGGTTGCCAAACATAGGTGTTGTGCTCAAGTGCCACGTAGCTATCGATCATCACGCCAAGGATGACCAGGGCACAGATCGAGTAGCCGGCCAGGTAGGCAGATTCACCGACGACGCCTACCAGCCAGGCACGCAACCCGCTGCTCGACACCAGCAGGTGGGTACCAAGAAAAAGTAAACAGGACAGACTCAGCGTCAGCATCGGTACCCCCTAGTTACGTGTTTTAAGTGTTAGCCTGAGTTTATGAGCAGCTCACCAAACCCCTAGCATACCTAGATTGCAGCGATTGCAGTAGCGTGGCCCCGGCATTAGAGTTCATCGGCCTTGCCTCGAAAGTAAACTGCACCGTAGAGCAGCAGCGCCGCAAGCACTAGACTCACCAGAAATTCAATACTGAGGAGTTGCTGAAACATATCGCTAACCCCGCCGGATAGCCGAGTGATCAACCCACCCGGGAAAGAATGCTCTTTGATAAACGCTCGCACCCATTCACCTTGCGTAAAGAGCGCCTCAAGCATGACCAACACAATAGGAATCCCGATCACCCAGGCCAAGGGAACCGAACGGGCCCAAGACGAAACAAAAATGATCCAGGCAAAAAACGGCAGGCACCAACTCGCTAAAAACAGGAAGAAGGCCGTCATCTGTAACCAACGCGTCATGATATGGGCCGGCGCGACAAACGTCTGCCAGGTATCAACCGAGTATCCCAGGGCTACCACCACCGTCGTTAGAAACAGAATTAGCTGCAGCAGCATCATTGCCATGAAGTAGATGGCAGGCACCACAACGAGACCAGTCAGTAGCTTCGCGATGACTGTCATAGCATCCGACACAGGCATGGATTTCCAGAATAAAATGCTGCGATCTTTTCGCTCGTCATACAAACAAGTCAAAAAATACATGAAAACCACAACCCAGAGCACCGGCACCAACGGCGTCGCAATCAAAAGATAAGCGGAGTTGAGCATTCGCTCTCGCTGATCCTCTGCCAATAACGCGAACTGGCTGATCTGCTCACCAAACAGCGCATTCACCGGCATATTAGAGTATTCATTCGTCTCACTTCGGTGGTGCAGCCCCTCTTCATTGATCTGGACACTGCCACTGACAATAATATCGCTGCCGGCAATTTGTACCGAACCGACCACCGCAATCAGAAAAAATGTCAACAACGCCAGTATGATCAGCGGCAAGTAGAAAAATGTCTTGCGGTGTTCCCAAAACTCACGCTTCAACAAAATGGCTAACATATTCATGATTGACCTCGCTGCTGATCCTGATTCCTTTGTAATTTGGCGACAAACAGGTCGGCGACACTGGGCACATGCAACTCACCTATACTCGCCAGGCTGGCAGGATTCACGCCTTCAAAAATCATACTCTTACGACCCAAAAGATCTCGAACATGAATGGGTTGCAACGCCTCGGCAGCCGCCACTTGATCGGCTTCTACCCACACTTCCGTGAAGACATTAGCTAGCTCATCCATCGCACTATCCAATACGATACGACCTTGATCGATGAATAATAGATGGGACAGCAGCGACTCGATTTCTTCGACCTGATGAGTGCTGATAATAATGCTGGTCTCATGATCAAAATAATCATTTAACAAGCGGTCATAAAATGCTTTTCGATAGAGTATATCCAGGCCCAGAGTCGGCTCGTCAAGCACCAACAACTCAACGTCAATTGCCATGACCAATGCCAGATGCAGTTGCGTCACCATGCCCTTCGATAGTTGCTTCACTTTCTGCCGATAATTACGGATATTGGTCTCGGCCAGCAAGGCCTCAGCTTTTTGGCGGTTAAAACGTGGATGCACGCCCTCGACGTAATCCAACGCTTCGCCAACAGACAACCAACGGGGCAAGATACCAACGTCAGCCACAAAACAAACATTTTCCATCACATGATGGCGACCAGTTCGCGGATCGTGCCCCAACACATTCAATTGACCCTCAAAATCCGTCAAGCCCAGAAGTGCTTTTAGGGTCGTGGTTTTACCCGCACCATTCGGCCCAATAAGACCCACTATCGAGCCCTTTTGAATCGTAAAGTTGATATCTTTAAGCGCCGCAAACCCACCATAATGTTTCGATACGCCCTGCGCCTGAACAACGATACTCATGCCTTAATACTCCTGGTCGCTAGTAATGTAGAGGCAGACAATCCCAACCGCACAATCTTATCGCTGATTCGGGGCCACTCTTGGGTCAAAAATTTCTCTCGCTCGACAGTCACTAGGCGCTCGCTGGCACCTTCTGTTACAAACATGCCCAGACCACGGCGCTTTTCCACGAGGCCATCGTCTACCAACAATTGGTAGGCCTTGGAGACTGTAATAGGGTTAATTCGATGATCACTGGCAATCTGCCGAACCGACGGCAATGGGTCGCCGTCATGGTAGATGCCTTCCAGCATCAACTCGATAATGCGGTCTCGTAACTGCCGATAGATGGGGTCTGTATCGTTCCAGCTGATTTGCATCAGTTATTAGCCATATAGTTATGTGGTGTTGTAGTTAACTATAGCACTATAGCTAAATCCGTCAACCCCTTCAACCAATAAGTTGCCGGCAAACCCAAACAATTAGAGATTGACCTAGCGGATTAATTTAGAGAATCAACTCACCGCCTCGCCAGCCACCTGACTGATGAGCCCGGTGATCACCGCGACACTATCACGAACCTCAAAGGTGGCCAGTCGGGCTGCGATCTCGGCACGCTGCGAGTAAATCTTGTGAACGCTGCTTAGTAGAGCGCTCTGACTCAGTTGATCCTCAAACAGCACCTCACTCATGCCGGCCTCCTGAAATATCCTGGCATTAATCAGTTGATCACCGCGACTTGCCGCCGCGGTCAAAGGCACCAAAATGTGGGGCGTGCGGGTGATCAGCAATTCATAAATACTGTTCGCACCGGCTCTCGAAATGACCAGGTCGGCCGCAGCAAGCACGTCGCCAAAACCGTCCTGAATATATTCACGTTGAACATAGCCGGACCTGGCGTCTAGATTCGAATCGAGATTACCTGCCCCCACGACATGCACCAGATCAAACTGCTCGAGCAGGGCCACCAGACTCTGGCGGACCAATTGATTAATCACGTTTGCACCAAGACTGCCACCAAACACCAGCAACAGTGGCTTTTCCCCGGTGAGCCCAAGCTCGACTCGGCCCCGCGACGGATCACCGAGCAACAGACTGCTTCTCACCGGTGATCCCGTAACAACAACCTTACCCACTGGCAGATGCTCGGCCGTCTGGGGGAAATTGACACAGATCCAGCGAGAAAATGGAAAGCACAACTTGTTTGCTAGCCCAGGGGTCATATCCGATTCATGACTGATCACCGGAACGCGGCAGACCCACGCGGCGATAACCAGCGGCACCGCCACAAAGCCGCCTTTGGAAAACACAACATCAGGCTGCAGTCGCACGCACAACCACAGGCTCTGTAGAAAACCCCAGACAATAAACACGGGGTCGATGAAATTTTGCCAGGAAAAATACCGCCGCAGTTTACCGGTCTTAATGCCATGGAAAGGAATATTCAACGGTTCGATCAGCTGACGCTCTATCCCTGTGGGCGAGCCCACATAGTGGATATCCCAGTGCTTGGCCTTCAGTGCGTCAATTAGCGCCATATTGGGCGTCACATGACCGGCTGTACCACCACCGGTAAATAGTACTCGCTTACTCACTGCCAGACTCTCAAAGGTAGAACTCAAAAGGTAGCACTCACAAACTCAGGATTTGTTTGGCGAAGGGGATCGTTATTTTTTTCTGATAGCGCAAAGACTCAAGCTCTAAACGCTCCAACATTTTGACTAGGTTGCTCATATCTCGTGCCGCACGACTCATAATATATTGACCAACATCATTATTCAGGACGAAGCCTCGATCTTTGGCCCGCTGCTGCAAGACGGCGAGTTTCTGCTTATCATTGAGCGCATCTGTCTCGACAGCGATGGCGCCCAACAGTCGCGAGTGCAGGTCCGGCAATTTGACGGGCAGCTGGCGAGCCGACTGATGGGCCGCGATAATGATTCTTTTGCCACCGTCCTTGATGCCATTGATCAAATGAAACAGGGCTTCTTCCCAGTCTTGCTGGCCAACAATCAAATCAACATCGTCGATACAGACCAGCGGCATAGCATCGAGTTGCTGCAGAATCTCCGCCGACAGTTTATCGAGGTTAGTCAGGTAAATACCGCCTGTGACGCCCTGACAACAAGCCTGTAGCAAATGGCTCAACCCCGTTTGATGTGGACCCCACAGGTAAACCAACTGACCTGGATGAGCAAGTCGCGTTTTGGCTTCCCCCACATAATTGGCGAAGGTAGCATCATCGCGCAAGGTGATATCCAGGGCTAATTGTCCAGTTACGTTTTTCAAATCAGGATTCGTCTCGAACTTCGTAATAATGACTATCCTTATAGCGATCATAGATATGGCGGACGAACACCATGATGACCGCGGCAATAGGCAGCGCCAACAAGACACCAACAAAGCCAAACAACTGACCACCGGCGAGAATGGCGAAAATAACGGCTACGGGGTGCAGACCAATTCGATCACCCACCAACATGGGCGTCATCACAGAGCCCTCTAACAACTGACCAAAACCAAACACCAAGAATACATAAAGCAACGGTAATGGTTCCTGAAATTGCAGCACGGCGGCAATACAGGCAGCCAAGATACCAACAATGAAACCCAGATAAGGCACCAAACTTGCCAACCCGGCCAGCATGCCAATCAATAGGGCGAGGTCAAGCCCCATGATGGACAAACCTAGGGCGTAGATGCACCCCAATAGAAACATGATCAGTAGCTGACCACGCATGAAGGCACTCAGAACCTCATCACATTCTTTAATTAGATTCACTGCGGTGACTTCAAACTGGCGAGGTATCATATTGTGGATCCGCTCAACCAGCAGATCCCAGTCTCGCAGTAAATAGAATGCCACCACCGGAATCAGCGCAAAGTTCATCAACCAACCCAGCAGGGTCAAACTAGAGGACGTAACTTCTGCCAATATGCGACCCGCCAGTCCGCCGGCCTGTTGCCAGTTTTGCGCCAGCCGGGCCTTGAGCTCCACGAGTTTAATGTCGAACGGGTCGACGCCAAAGTTCTCCAGCAACACCGGACTAACGTGGAGTTGCAGCAACGCAAGGAGACTTGGGATATCTTCGATCAAACGGCCTATTTCACGCGTCAGCATCGGTAACAGGATAAGGAAGGCTACGCCCACTAGCACAAAGAAAACCGCGAAGACGAGCAAAACAGCACTGGATCTGCCCAGCTTGTAGCGCTGCAACCTATCCACGACTGGGTCACCCACGTACGCCAGCGCCAGCCCGACTAGAAACGGCGTTAGTATGGGCTGGAGCAGGTAAATCAGCAGGAACAGGCCTGCTACGCTCAACAGCAAGAGTAATTTTTGCGTACTAGTCATAACCAATGCGGGCGTACCTTATGAGAGTAACTTAGTGAGAGTAGCTTAGTGAGAGTAGCTTAGTGAGAACAAATTAATAAATACTGGCTTTGACGAATATGACCCGGTACTCGGGTTACAACAACCAACGATAGTGCAATGCCCCATCTCCACGCATCAGGCTACCGTCATTCACCAATAGCATCTTGTCATCCAGTTGAATAATCTCGATCAACTGCTGACTCTGCCCTTCTGTAACCAGGCGCAGCCGCAGTTCTCGACCACTCACTTCCACAACCGTGCTGTTGAGTACCGGGCCCAACGACTCCAGGTATTGGCTAACCTGCGCATAATCATCAAGATCGTCAATGCCATCCACACTGACCAAAATACTACCCCGGGACGAATCTAGCGCGTAACGAGCCGCCAGATCATCAACCAGATGATCAACCATATCTGCCATCAGCTCATCTTCAGAAAACCCACTGTTATCAAACTCCCGCCAATTACCGTCCAACCGGTAGGACCAGAACCCAACCCAACGCCCCATCGGGTCCTGCTGGACCCGGCCAGACAGCACCACATCAGGCTTGTAACGGGCTGAAGCCTGCTCAACTCTACCCAAAAAAGCCCCCCAGACCTCGGCGCTCGATAACTGACTGGCGTCCTCAAGATCCAAAAGCGGATATAAAACCGGCACCCCACGAAATTTGGCATGGGTATTCAGGGCAGCGGACAGTTGGGATGCATCCTGCTCAGACAGCAGACGCCGACTGCTTCCATCGGATACGGCCAGCCAGGCCAAAACACTCGGCCGGTTACTACCCCATACCGGAAACCCAGCCTGGCGCAGTAAACGGGCAATTGCACTGGGCTCGAAGGTCAGACGTAAAATTCTGGCCGGCACTTGTTCATCACCAATCTGCAGCAAACGATCTGTCGACTCAAAGCTGTACTGGTAATAGTAAGACTCGGGATGCTGCAGAGCGGCAGCCACTTGTGGACTGACTTCAATGGCTCGACTTCCCGACGCGCGCACGAGGACCTGCAGCAATCCCGCACGAGCACCACTGATCAGCTGTGCGTCATCCTGCGAATTGACGAGCACCTCCGCGACGTACAGGTCCTCAACATTGACCGCACTGACGGACTGAATCCAGAGGCCCAACACCAGCGCCAAAACACCTTGACGCCAGCCAGACCCGTACCAAAATGAACTCTTATTAATTTGCAGCATCCTTATAATATGCGGGCCCAGCATGCAGGCTTGTCTTGTGTAAAACTTTCTAACCGCAATCGCCCGGCATTGATAACCTCGTACTGAACCATGCTTAAAGTAGACCCATCCCGTTCATGAATCGTTCAGTCACTGACTGTTAGCATTGATTTTTACATATTTTCTCGACTATTGTGCCTGCTACAGAGCAAAACCGTTCTATCAAGTTAACCTAAGACGACCTGTTGCCAGCGACCCATCCCTGCTCGCTAAAGTGCCGCTCAGGTCGGAATTGTCATCGACTAAACAAGGATTTACAAGCAAGTTATGCTCTACACCACGCTCAATCGAACCGGATATGCGCTTCTGACCAGGGTCTTAATCGCACTCTCCCTGGGCCTCAGTCTCTGGATTCAGCCAGCCACCGGTGTCGAGGCAGCCGCCGACAACATCACCATGACAACCACGACCTCAGTAATCCTGCCACCAACTGCCCCGTTTCAAGTGACGCCAACGCCTTTCAGAGCCGTCTACGAGGCCGATTACAAAGGCCTGCCCATTCGCGCCACGGGTATTCGAGAGCTGAAGCAAACTGGTGACAATCAATTCACCTTGTCCTCTACAGCCACTTCGTTTTTTGCTTCAGTCAGCGAGGAGTCGAACTTTACGCTGACCCCGGAGAATCGTCTGATGCCCGTCGAGTATCAGTATCACCGCAAAGGAATCGGCAAGAACCGAGATGCCAGTCTACGTTTCGACTGGCCGGCCCAACAGGTATTCAGTGACGCTCAGCCCACACCCTGGGCGCTGTCCATACCAATGGGCACTCTCGACAAACTGTCCTATCAATTGCAGATGCGCTATGAATTGTTGACGGCCTACCAACGGGGCCAACCCTGGCCCCCACTCGCTTACCAAGTCGCCGACGGCGGCGAATTGAAAACCTACAGGTTTGAGGTTCTGGGCGAGGAGAATGTGGATACACCCATTGGCCGTTTCACTGCGCTGAAGATTGCCCGAGTTCGCACCGATAGCGACCGCACCACCATATTTTGGCTCGCCCCGGCCTATGACTTCCTGCTGGTGCGCTTTCTCCAGGAAGAACAGAAGGGCGGCTTCGAACTGATACTCAAACAAGCCAATTTTCGCGGCGAAGTTGTCGCCGGCGCCTAATTACCGCCTTAGCCCAGACCTACGTGCGAGGCAAGGTGACGCCAGTTTGGCCCTGGTATTTGCCCCCACGGTCCTTGTACGACATCTCACACACTTCATCAGACTCGAAAAACAACATTTGCGCCACGCCCTCATTGGCGTAGATCTTTGCGGGTAGTGTGGTTGTATTGGAAAACTCCAGTGTCACATGGCCTTCCCACTCAGGTTCAAGCGGCGTCACATTCACGATGATTCCGCAGCGGGCATAAGTCGACTTCCCCAAACAAATAGTCAGGACACTGCGTGGGATCTTGAAATATTCGACGGTCCTCGCCAGGGCAAATGAGTTGGGGGGAATAATGCAGACATCACTTTTGATGTCCACAAAACTTCGATCATCGAAAGCCTTGGGGTCAACCGTCGCAGAGTGAATATTGGTAAACACCTTGAAGTCGCTTGAACAGCGCACATCGTAACCATAACTTGATGTCCCATAGGAAATCAGGCGCTGGCCGCCAGACTCCTTCACCTGTCCCGCCTCGAAAGGCGATATCATGTCATGTTCCTGCGCCATTTGGCGGATCCAGCGATCTGATTTTATTGCCATTATTTCCTCTATGCCGATAAGTCTGCGACGCCCTCGAGCATCTCATAAGAATGAATTTAGATGCTAATAGATTAGTCTTCGATAATTTGAATCATTGGCCCAGCGTCCACATTATTATCTAATGCCACCAGAATCTCCTGCGCCATGGCGCGGAACAGCTGGCTCGTCTCACTGTTAGGACCAGCCACCAACGGCGGTTGACCGCCATCAGCCTGCAGACGAATATCCATTGACAAGGGCAACCTGGCTAACATCCGAACTCCGTACTCTGCGGCGATTGCGTCACCACCACCCTCACCAAAAATAGCTTCATGATGGCCGCACTCGCGACACACGTGAGTGCTCATATTTTCGACTACACCCAACAACGGCACCTCGACCTTACGAAACATTTCGATGCCTTTACGAGCATCCAGCAGCGCGATATCCTGCGGCGTCGTGACGATAACGGCGCCGGCCAAAGGTACATTTTGAGCCATCGTTAGCTGAATATCACCCGTTCCAGGCGGCATATCCACGACCAGAACATCGACAGCCTGCCAGTCTGTCTGCGTCAATAGTTGTTGTAAGGCGCCACTGGCCATAGGACCACGCCACACCGCTGGTGTCCGATCCGATGCAATGAAGCTCATGGACATACACTGGAGTCCGTGGGCAATGATCGGCTGCAACAGATCATTGCTAACCTCTGGTTTCGTACCCGCCGGCACGCCCATCATTAAACCTTGGCTCGGTCCGTAAATGTCGGCGTCCAGCAAACCAATGCGCCGGCCTTCCGCTGCCAAGGCCAAGGCCAGATTGGCCGCCACGGTAGATTTACCCACACCGCCTTTACCGGATGCGACCGCTATCACCTGTTTTACGCCAGGCAGAATGAACTTCTTTACTGTTGAACTGTTAATAACCTGCTCCACTCTATTACACTAAAATAACTGAATTCTAACCAGAATGCGGCTAGATCAACATGCCCGGCTCGAAGCGCAACCGCGGCTCTCTCACCGAGCACCCAAACTGCAACACCTGGAGCGTCAAACTATGCATCTAACCAAACTGACCCTGGGCTTTTTAGCCTGTTGTTTGCTCGCCAACAACTCCTTGGCGGCCAACCTATTACATCATAACTCAGCGCTTCAGGAATCATTAGGCTTTCCGTTCTCAGAGGCAGTTCAGGTTGGCGATACGCTCTATCTGTCAGGTCAAGTAGGCAACATTCCCGGTACAAGCGAATTGGTTGCCGGCGGCGTCGGTCCTGAGGTCGTACAAATACTTACGCAGATCAAATTGACGCTGGAACGCTACGGTTCCGACATGGACCATGTGGTCAAGTGCACCTTGTTTCTGGCCGACATCAATGACTGGCCAGCAGTGAATGCCATCTACCGCCAACATTTCAAGGCACCCTATCCTGCTCGCAGCGCGCTGGCGGCATCAGGACTGGCCTTGAACGCTGCCGCTGAAATCGAATGTATTGCTGTGGTCAAGCCATGATACGACGCTGCGAACGCGGAATTTCTGCTCAAACGAGACCTGATTAGCTTTGATTTGTTCCCTCAGCCTCGAAAGCATGAAATTAGCAGCGCAGAAGCGCCGTCAAAGGATGAAATTCCGCCCCGTCCTCAGTATATTGGCACCCTCTAGAATCACCTACTGCAGCTTTACATGGAAAAACGTCACATTCTTGTCACCAGCGCGTTGCCGAACGCCAATGGCTCTATCCACCTAGGCCACCTTCTGGAACATATTCAGACCGATATCTGGGTGCGATTTCAGCGTATGCGTGGCCACGAGTGCATCTATGTGTGCGCGGATGATACCCACGGCACCGCCATCATGCTCAAAGCTGAGGAGCGCAATCTCAGCCCTGAAACACTGATCAGCGAAATCAAGGCCGAACATGAACAAGATTTTCGCAATTTTCTAGTCAATCATGACAATTACTATTCAACCCACTCGGACGAAAACCAGGCATTCTCGTCGCTGATCTATGAGCGCCTCAAAGCCGCCGGTGAAATCAACAGCAAAACCGTCAATCAATTGTATGACCCTGAACGAGAAATGTTTCTCGCCGACCGATTTATCGTCGGTAGTTGTCCGAAGTGCAAAGCCGAGGGTCAATATGGTGATAATTGCGAGGTCTGTGGTGCGACCTACGACGCCATGGACCTGATCGACCCAAAGTCGAAGATCTCCGGTGCTGAGCCCGTCATTCGTGAATCCACCCATTTTTTCTTTGCCTTGTCGCATTTCACTGAATTTCTCCAAACCTGGACTCGCAGCGGCACGCTCCACGAGCAGGTTGCCAACAAGTTATCTGAGTGGCTAGATGCTGGTTTACAGGACTGGGATATTAGCCGTGACGCGCCCTATTTCGGCTTTGAAATTCCCGGTGAAAAAGGCAAGTACTTCTATGTTTGGTTAGACGCGCCAATCGGCTATATGGCCTCATTCAAGAACTACTGTGACAGGCACGATGACACCGACTTTGACGATTATTGGCGTGCCGATTCTGACTATGAAGTGCATCATTTTATCGGCAAGGACATTATCAATTTTCATGCACTGTTCTGGCCAGCCATGTTGAAAGTAGCCGGCTTCCGCACACCGACTCGCATTCATACTCACGGTTTTATTACCGTCAATGGCCAGAAAATGTCCAAGTCTCGCGGCACTTTTATCAATGCCCAAACCTATGCTGACAATCTAGCGCCGGAATATATCCGTTACTACTTCGCGACAAAACTGGGAAATAACATCGATGACATGGACATCAACCTCGATGACTTCGTTCTCAAGGTAAACTCAGATCTAGTAGGCAAGTTGGTCAACATTGCCAGTCGCTGCGCCGGGTTCATCAACAAACAATTTGATAATCAGCTGGCCAGCACCGCAACGACGCCACTGATCAATGAATTTCTGGCCGAGCGCGATAATATCGCCAATCTTTTTGAAGCCGGCGACTACAGTAAAGCCATGCGTGAAATCATGGCCATGGCGGACAAGGCGAACCAATACATCGCCGAGAAAAAGCCCTGGGCGATGATCAAATTGGCCGACCAGAAGACTGCAGTCCAGAACGTCTGTTCCGATGGTATCAATTTGTTTCGGATTCTAGCCACCTATCTGAAACCTGTCTTACCGCAGTTAGCTGAGCAAACCGAGGCATTTTTAAACATTCAACCGCTTTCCTGGCAAAGTCTGGAGGCACCCTTACTCAATCATCAAATCAATGTCTTCCAGCCGATGCTGAATCGCATTGATCCTAAGGCAGTCAACGCGATGGTCGAGGCCTCAATCGCACCGGTAGAAGTCAGCGAGACGCCTGACTCTGCCGTCAGTGCAAGGGACGCTGACTACATCACCATCGACGACTTCGCAAAGATTGACTTGCGGGTGGCTCTGATCACCCATGCTGAGCCTGTAGAGGGCGCAGACAAACTGCTGAAACTCACTCTTGATGTGGGCGACGAGCAGCGCACCGTTTTTTCCGGCATCAAGTCTGCGTACACGCCTGACGAACTCATTGGTAAAAGAACCGTCTTGGTGGCAAACCTAAAGCCCAGGACCATGAAATTTGGCATCTCGCAGGGCATGGTGTTGGCTGCCGGCCCTGGCGGCAAGGATATTTTCCTGATAGAAGCCGACAAGGGCGCAAGCGCCGGAATGAAAGTCACGTGAAACTGTAGCCAATCATGTCAGATGCACTGGTTATATTACTGGGCACTATTTTTGTTAACAATTTTGTCATGGTGCAATTTCTTGGCTTGTGCCCGTTTATGGGCGCGTCACAAAAATTTGACAGTGCTGTTGGCATGGCTGCCGCTACGACATTCGTCTTAACACTGGCGTGCGCTGTCAGCTATTTGCTTGAACATTACCTGTTGCAACCGCTCGGCCTTGAGTATCTGCGCATTATCACTTTTATCGTCTTAATCGCAGCGCTGGTGCAATTTGCTGAAATGGTCATTCGCGCCACCCAACCTTTGCTTTACCAGGTCCTCGGGTTGTTTATTCCACTGATCACAACCAATTGTGCAGTACTCGGCGTGGCACTGCTGAACGTTCGGCATAATCACAGCCTGTTCGAATCTATCATTTACGGCTTTGGCGCAGCGTTGGGCTTCTCCATGGTGTTAATCACCTTTGCCGCTATGCGCGAGCGTCAGACCGCGGCCGATATTCCAGGCCCGTTTCGCGGCGCCGCAATTAATATGATCAGCGCCGGGCTGTTATCTCTGGCGTTTATGGGCTTCACCGGAATGAACGGATGAGCCTGTTGATTGGCACCTTAACGCTGACGGCTATTGGCGGCCTTTGCGCGCTGTTATTAGGCTATGCCGGGCGGCATTTCACCGCGGACAGCGATACCATCGTTGAGCTGATCAATGTGCGACTGCCACAAACTCAGTGTGCTCAGTGCGGCTATCCCGGCTGTCGACCTTACGCCCAGGCGATCGCCGAGGGTGACGCCATCAACAAATGTCCTCCGGGTGGTGAGTCGCTGATACGCGGTCTGGCTGAACTGCTTGGCCGTGCGATAGTGCCCCTAGATGTCACCTATGGAGAATCGCAACCAACCAGAGTCGCGGTCATTCGTGAGGCCGAATGCATTGGCTGTACCCTTTGCGCTGTTGCCTGCCCGGTGGATGCGATCATTGGCGCACCACAGATGATGCACAGCGTCATCCGCCGTGACTGCACCGGTTGCGACCTGTGCCTGGAGCCCTGCCCGGTAGATTGCATCGACATGGTGCAGGTCGAAGCTGTCGAGATCACCCCCTTGCGGTTACCTCGCATTGGCCAGGATGCCCTGGATCTCGTTCAATACGACTGTATTCATTGTGGTTTGTGTGAACCCAGTTGCCCGCGAGAACTTGCACCTCAAGCACTCTTCTGGCATCGCGCCGAGCCCGAACGCTTGCAGGATCTTAATCTCGGAGACTGTATTGAATGTCGACTGTGTGATCGAGTCTGTCCGAGTAACATTCCCCTCACCGCCTCATTCCAGGCAGCCAAACAGCATCAACGTCACTTGGACCTGCTGGCTGAAGAAGCACAGCAGGCACAAGCACGATTTGAACGACGAGAGCGAAGAATCAATCGCGTCCAGGCGCGGGTTCGCGCGCGACCCAGCAAACAGGACCGACAATCGCTGATCGACGGACTGCGGAACAAAAAATCATGAAACTCGACACCCAAAGGATCATGTTGAACGTCTTGCTCGCGCTAGTGCCTGGCGTTACTGCCTTGGTGTACTTCTTCGGTGCCGGAATTATCATCAATATCGTTGTTGCGGGGGTCACTGCCGTGACGACTGAAGCGCTTATACTGCGCGCTAGAGATCGATCATTAGACACGCTGCGGGACGGCAGCGCACTCCTGACAGCAGTGCTGTTGGCATTAGCGTTACCGCCCCTGCTACCCCTGTGGATGCTGGTCGCCGGCACCGCTTTTGCGATCATTTTTGGCAAGCAGCTTTATGGTGGGCTGGGCCATAACCCATTCAATCCGGCGATGGTGGGCTATGCTGCCCTGATCATCTCGTTCCCACTGGCGATGTCCACCTGGCCCGCCCTCGGCGAGCCCATGGCATTCTGGGATATTCTCATAACCAAGGCGATGCCGAATAGTGGCATTGATGCCGTCAGCGGCGCCACGGCACTGGATGTTCTAAAGTTTCGCGGCGCCTTGACCATCGATGAGACCTGGACTGCCACCCAGGGATTCGGCCAGCTGGCCGGTGTGGGCTGGGAATGGATCAATGCCGGATTCCTGATCGGTGGCATTTATTTATTGGCGACGCGCACTATCACGGCCATGGCCCCCTTGGGCATGTTGGTTGCACTGACTGTGTGTGCGGTACTGTTCTACGACTCTGGCAGTTCTCAAAGTCTCGGCTCGCCACTATTTCATCTTTTCAGTGGCGCTACGATGGTCGGTGCATTCTTCATTGTCACTGATCCTGTGAGCAGCCCCGACTCGGCTTTAGGCCTGTGGATATTTGGATTAGGGGTCGGCATGATCACCTTCCTGATTCGGGCCATCGGCGCTTACCCTGACGGCCTTGCCTTTGCCGTGTTGTTAATGAACGCGCTGGTACCACTCATTGATCATCTACGCTTGAGGCGAACATGAAACGCCTGGTGCTTCAGCTAACGCTATTGGCAGGTGCCTGCGGCTTACTCACGAGCCTGGTACAGTATAGCGGCGCAGAACGGATCAAATTGAACCAGCTGGCTTATCGAAATCAACAGCTTCTGCAGGTCGCCGGGCTACCCTCTGCGGATCTGACTGAATCTCAAGATTCACGGTTTCTCATCAATGTGGCACAGGAACCGGCAGGCATCATCTTTCCTATCAGCACAGACCGAGGCTATAACGGTACCATCAAGCTCTGGCTCGCCGTCAACCTGCAGGGCGAAATTCTTGGCGTAAGAGTCTATGCCCATAGCGAAACGCCCGGTTTGGGCGACAAGATCGACTTGCAAGTGGCCGACTGGATCCTCGACTTCAATGGCAAATCACTCATTAACCCCGCCATTACGGGCTGGGCGGTCAAGCGTGACGGCGGCAGTTTCGACCAGTTCAGCGGGGCGACTATTACACCGAGAGCGGTAGTATCGGCAGTTCACGCTGGTCTTACCCAATTTCACCAGCATCAACAGCAATGGCTGCAGGAAACCCCATGAGTCAGATCAGACAGATCACCCGCGACGGGCTCTGGCAGAATAATCCGGCCCTGGTGCAATTACTGGGGTTATGCCCGTTACTGGCGGTGTCCAACACGGTCGCCAATAGTCTAGGGCTGGGTCTGGTCACACTAGTAGTATTGACCCTGTCTAACCTGCTGATCAGTAGCCTGCGCGGTCAGCTGAATAATGCCACACGCCTGCCGGCGCAGATTCTCATTATCGCGACCTTTGTCACCTGCGCCGATATTCTGCTGCAGAGCTATTGGTATGAACTACATCAGCGGATTGGTTTATTCGTGGCATTGATCGTCACCAACTGCACACTGCTGGCCCGCGCCGAAAGCTTTGCCAGCCGCCATCCCATCAGACTCGCTACACTGGATGGGTTTATGATGGGGCTTGGATTTCTGCTGGTACTGATTCTGTTGGGCGGCGTCCGTGAAGTCCTTGGCCAAGGAACGCTGCTGGCTGATATGCACCTGCTGTTTGGTGACAGCGCACGAGCCTGGAAAATCTCTCTCGGGACACCCGGGATTCTCCTTGCGGTGCTACCCCCCGGCGCCTTTATTACCTTCGGATGCTTGATCGCGGCGAGAAACTGGCTTGCCCAACGTTATGAGACTGGCCTGGCCGATGCTGCCAAGGCGAGCAATAAGCCGCTGATTCATCGAGAATAATCCCTATGAACTGTCCTTATGAACTGTCCTTATGAACTGTCCTTATGAATAAAGCCAAACGCTATCAGATTCTTGCCAAACTCAGGGCCGCTAATCCAACGCCGACCACTGAGTTGCGTTATCAGTCGACCTTTGAACTCCTGATTGCCGTGATACTCTCAGCCCAATCTACCGATGTCGGCGTGAATAAGGCCACAGAAAAACTCTATGCCGTGGCGAATACGCCAGAAGCGATCCTCGCCCTCGGCGAGGCCGGCCTGAAGCAATATATCAAGACGATCGGGCTGTTCAATGGCAAAGCCAGTAACATTATCAAGACCTGCCGCATGCTGATTGAACAGCATGGATCAGTGGTGCCGGATAATCGCCAAGATCTGGAGGCATTACCGGGCGTCGGTCGTAAAACTGCCAATGTCGTTCTGAATACCGCGTTCGGCGAGCCGACCATGGCCGTCGACACCCACATTTTTCGCCTCGGCAACCGCATCAACTTTGCGCCGGGCAAAACCGTGCTCGAAGTTGAAAAGAAACTGTTAAAGGTGATTCCGGACGAGTTTATTCGCGACGCCCATCACTGGCTGATACTACACGGCAGGTATGTCTGTATTGCGCGGAAACCACGCTGCGGTGCCTGCGTGATCTATGACGAATGTGAGTATAAGCACAAGCAAATTGACCTCGAAGACTGACGCTTCGAGATCTCTTTGTGCCCGTGCCCAGCCACCGATATCCGGCTGGCAGTTGCCCTTCGAATCGGGGTCTCTTAGCGCAGTTTTCTACCCATTTTACTGGCGACTCGCAGGCGCAAGGCGTTCAACCGAATAAAGCCAGAGGCATCCTGCTGATCGTAAGCACCCGCATCGTCTTCAAAAGTCACAATCTTACCGTCATATAGAGAGTCTTCTGCTGAGGCTCGACCGACAACGGTGATATTACCCTTATAGAGTTTGAGACGAACAGTACCGTTCACATGGGTCTGCGACTCATCGATCAATGCCTGCAGCGCCAAGCGCTCTGGCGACCACCAATAGCCATTGTAGATTAGGCTGGCATAACGGGGCATCAGCTCATCCTTCAGGTGTCCCAACTCTCGGTCCAGCGTAATCGACTCCATGGCCCGATGACCCTTCAGTAAAATAGTGCCACCCGGCGTTTCATAACAACCGCGGGCTTTCATGCCCACGTAACGGTTCTCGACAATATCCACTCGACCAATACCATTGGCACCACCCACCTTGTTCAAGTACGTCAACACTGTGGCTGGTGACATCTGCTCACCATCGATCGCGACTACGTCTCCGCGCTGATAGGTCAACTCAATGTAGGTCGCCTGATCTGGCGCCTGCTCTGGTGACACAGACCACAACCACATGGATTCCTCGGGCTCGGCATTCGGGTCTTCAAGAATTCCGCCTTCGTAGGAAATATGCAGCAGATTGGCATCCATCGAATACGGCGACTTGCTCCCTTCATGCTTGCGGTCAACGGGGATCTGATGCTTTTCACAGAATGCCAATAATGACTCGCGGGAATTCAGATCCCACTCTCGCCATGGGGCCACTACCTTGATATCTGGCGCCAGCGCGTAAGCGCCGAGCTCGAATCGAACCTGATCATTACCTTTGCCCGTGGCGCCATGGGAGATGGCGTTCGCATTGGTTTCATTGGCAATTTCCACCAACCGTTTGGCGATCAGGGGCCGCGCTATCGACGTGCCCAGCAGGTACTCACCCTCATAGAGGGTATTACAGCGAAACATGGGATAGACGAAGTCCTGCACAAACTCTTCTCTCAGGTCGTCCACAAAAGCCGAAACCGCACCTGAATTGAGCGCCTTCTGTCGAACCGGGGAATAGTCATCGCCATCGCCCAGGTCGGCTGTGAAGGTCACGACCTCGCAGTCGTAGGTTTCTTGTAACCATTTCAGAATCGCCGTCGTGTCTAGCCCACCAGAATAGGACAGGACAATTTTGTTCAAACCCGCTGTTTTTGCCATTTGTACTTCGCCGCCGTTAAAAAGCGCCTATCTTAACAAAACTTTATCGAAAAGGTTGATGGGTCACGCCTCAATTTTATGCTTCGGGTCGTGTTTAGGCGCCTCTCCAAGTACAATGCCATCTCATTCAAAGCAAACCCAAGCAGCCCATGCAATCCATCACGCTCACCCGACCCGACGACTGGCATGTTCATTTGCGAGACGGCGATTATTTACCGGCGACGGTCAAAGATATCTCGCGCTACTTCGGCAGGGCACTCATCATGCCGAACCTGATCCCACCGGTAGACACTGTTGACGCGGCTATTGAGTATCGCAATCGGATACTGGCCTTGGTCCCCCAGGGATCTGCATTCGAGCCGCTGATGACGCTGTATATCACCCGTAACACTACGCCCGCAGTCATTAAGGCGGCGCGAGAGTCTGGCATTGTCCAGGCATTCAAACTCTATCCTGCCGGCGCCACGACTAATTCTGAAGCCGGTATCGACTCCATTACCAGCCTCTACCCCTTGTTCGAGGCGATGCAGACCTATGACATGCCACTGGCTCTGCATGGCGAGGTCACAGATCCGCACATCGATATTTTTGATCGTGAAGCCGCCTTTATTGATCAATATCTGGCCAAGATCAATATTGAGTTTCCGCAACTGCGCATCATCCTCGAACATATCACCACCCGCGACGCTGTGCAGTTCGTCGAGTCTACCGGCCCGAACGTCGCCGCTACCATTACGGTCCATCATCTGTTATTCAATCGTAATGATATGCTCGTCGGTGGTATGAAGCCTTTGTACTACTGTCTACCCGTATTAAAACGTAACACCCACCAGGCGGCACTGATCAGCGCGGCTACGTCGGGCAATCCCAAGTTTTTTCTCGGCACAGATTCTGCGCCGCACCCGCGCAGCGCTAAAGAAAATGCCTGTGGCTGCGCAGCGGGTAGTTATACCGCACACGCGGCAATTGAACTCTACGCTGAGGTCTTCGCGCAGGCGCAGGCATTAGATCGCCTCGAGGGCTTTGCGAGCTTTTTTGGCCCGGATTTCTATGGACTACCTCGCAATACCGATACTATCACCCTGCTTGAGTCCAGCTGGGAAGTCCCAGAATGGCTGGCCTTTGGTCCCGATCAGCTGATCCCCATTCGCACCGGCACCTCGGTGCAGTGGCAAGTCACCTAGCCCTCGAACTCGAGCGCCTGAATCCTTCAAATCAAGGAAATCAATTGATAGAGTCAAAAAAGCCTATTGCCTATCGCTTTCGCGGTTACTTGCCCGTCGTCATCGATTTTGAAACTGGCGGCTTTAACGCCGAAACTGATGCTTTACTGGAGGCCGCGGCCGTTATCATTGAGATGGATGACGATGGCATACTGGTACCCGGTGAGCGCCACTTCTTCAATGTTGACGCATTTGAAGGCGCTAACATCGACCAGGCATCCCTAGACTTCACTGGTATCGATCCAAACAATCCCTTGCGCGGCGCTATCCCTGAGCAGCAAGCCCTAACCACTATATTCCGTTCCGTGCGTCACGCGCTGCGCGACACTGGCTGCCAACGAGCAATCATCGTCGCCCATAATGCAGCTTTCGACCTCGGCTTTTTGAACGCTGCAGTGGCCCGCTGTGAGATCAAGCGCAACCCGTTCCACCCTTTTTCATCCTTCGACACGGCGACGCTCAGCGGCTTGGCTTTCGGTCAAACTGTACTGGCTCGTGCCTGCCAGGTAGCAGGTCTGGGTTTCGACGCCAACGAGGCGCATTCCGCTGACTATGACTGCGACAAGACAGCAGATCTGTTTTGCAAGATCGTCAACCGCTGGAAAGCGCTGGGCGGGCTACCGGAACACCAACAACCACAGTACCAACAGGAATAACACCGACCCTAACGACTAGTCCACCACATCGACGATCTTGAAGCTGTCATCCAGACCGACATAACAACCATCCCGATTTTTTACCGGTCTCCTTATCCTGCCGTTGAAGATCAATTTTGAGCACCCGGTTGTCAGGTAGCCAATAGTTCATAGCCATGTCCCACTGCCTGCGCACATCGCTGGTGGCCTGCCGCCCAATCAACCGCCAATCCCATCAGTCAATCCCATCAGCCAACCCCATCCATTGATGGGGTCTGAGCAAAGGCGCGCCGCCCAAACACCATGATCCGACATCAGCAAACCTGAGATTCTAGGCATCAATGCATTTGCCCTAGCCCTTAAGGGCGCTGGACTCGCCAAACTCGTACTACCACATACAAAATATTATCATTTCTATTCACGTCGCTATCACTTCATCAGACCGTCCTTCGCCCTCGGGCCATGGCAACAAAAAGTTGGCCTACTGGAAACAAAAAAACCGCCCAGATGGGCGGTTTTTTTGGAACGCTCGGTAGAGACGTTGCGTCTAAGTCATTTTATCTCGTCAGGGCTTTCGCCCAGAGATGCAACCCTAGCCCTCGGTGACCGCGACAGCTTTAATCATGGGCTGCAGTTCACCGGACTGATACATCTCAGCGATGATATCGCTACCACCCACTAACTCACCACCGATAAACAATTGGGGGAATGTCGGCCATTCAGATACCTGTGGAAGGGTCGCGCGAATATCCGGGTTCGCCAGAATATCAATGAAGGCGAAGCGCTCACCACAGGCCATCAAAATCTGAGTTGCCTGGGAAGAGAAGCCACACTGCGGCGCGTCAGGAGACCCTTTCATATATATAAGCACTGGATTAGCAGCAATCTGTTCCTTGATGGTTTCTTTGATGTCCATAATAACTCGACTCTGGTTGGTGATAATCAAGGCGCTATTCTAGCGCGTTTTACTGCCTTTGCTCAGCCATCAACAGACTTTTTTTTGAATTTCGACAGGCTCGCCGTATCCGCCGCCGCCTGGGGTCTCCATCCGCAGCACTTGGCCGGCCTTCACCGAGATGTGAACTTTTGCCGGCAATTCAACCCCATCCAGCCAATTTCGGCCGGTTGCACCGGGACCGCCGCCCGCCAACCCCCACGGTTTATGGCTACGACGCTCGGTGAGCAGCGTCAATTCCGCAGGACCGAGAAATTCAAATTCACGCACCAGACCCTCACCCCCGGATTGCGCGCCGGCTCCGCCCGAACCACGACGTATGGAATACTCGAGAACTCGCAGAGGGTAGTGTTGTTCCAGACTTTCGATAGGCGTATTCAAGGTATTGGTCATGTGCGACTGCACGGCACTCAACCCATCATGCCCTTGAGACGCGCCCATGCCGCCAGCAAGCGTTTCATAGTAATCCCAGATCGGCTGGGCTTGGTGATTGCCCATGGCGACGTTATTCATCGTGCCTTGGCTCGCTGCTGGAATCAGCGAAGGGATGGCCTGCGCCAAGGCGCCTAATACCGTATCGACAATACGCATAGAAGTCTCCACATTACCTGCCGCCGTCGCAGCCGGCCGCTGCGCATTCACCAAGGATCCCACCGGCGCTTTAATTGAGATAGACCGAAATGTTCCAGCACAAGCTGGCGTCTGCGCCGGCAACAGGCAACGAAAGACGTAGTAGACCGCGGCTGCAGCTACAGATAAAGGACAGTTAATATTACCTTCCACCTGCGCAGAGGTGCCGCTGAAATCAGCAACCACACCCGTCGGACTGACATCCAGACACAGATCAATCAACACGTCTTCGGCACCGAAGCCATCGCCATCCATGACGTCCTGGTAACGATATTGCCCGGTGGGGATCTCTCGAAGAAAGGCCTCAGCCAAGCGCTGACCATAATCATTGATCGCGATGATGCCCGCGAAAAACACGTTCAGTCCCTGGTGTACCACGAGCTGTTCAAGCCGCGCCAGACCAATTCGGTTCGCACTGATCTGAGCCGCAAAATCGCCACTCGTGTCAGTTCCTTGCAGCTGTTTGAAGATCTGCTCAGCTGCCGGCAGCAAGACGCCATCGCGCACCATGAGGGTCGGCGGGATAATGACCCCCTCCTCTGTAATAGAACGAGAAATCGGCATCGACCCCGGTGTGCTCGCGCCGATATTGGCATGATGGGCCCGATTGACGACAAAGCTCACCAGCTGCGTCCCCACGAACAACGGGGCGACGACAGTCACGTCTGGCAGGTGCGTTCCCCCTAGAAATGGATCGTTAAGCACCAACATGTCGCCGGCCTGCCAATCCACACCATCGACGATGCTGGCCATGGCATACGCCATGCTACCGAGATGCACGGGGATGTGCGCTGCCTGAGCATAAAGGTCCCCCCGGGCGTCAAATAAAGCGCAGGAGTAGTCCAGCCGATCTTTGATGTTAGGTGAGAATGCCGCGTGCTGCAGAACCGCGCCCATCTCAGCGCAGATTGACTCGACTCGACTCATCAGGATGGCCAATTCAACGGCTGATAATGACATTCCAGCGGTAACCTGCATTTGGGGTGAACCCTGAGTGTAACAACTTCTTTGCCCACTTGCCGCCCACCATCGAAATCGTCATAGAATGACTGCATACACTGAGTTAACATTAGCGCTTTCGCCTTACCAAAATAGTGAAGCAGGTACTATGAGCTCGAAACCAATGACCGACGCGATTATGAATACCTACGGCCGAATGGACGTTGTCTTTGATCGGGGCGAAGGTGCCTGGCTGATCGATGAACAGGGCACGCGTTATCTGGACGCCTTAGCCGGTATCGCTGTTTGTGGTCTGGGTCACGCCAACCCTGCCATCGCTGCGACGATTGCAGCGCAGGCATCTCGGCTTATTCACACTTCAAACCTGTACCGCATCTCCAGCCAGGAAGCCCTCGCTGACAAATTAGTCGAAATATCTGGCATGGACAACGTCTTCGTTGCGAACTCTGGCGCCGAAGCTAATGAATGTGCAATTAAAATCAGCCGACTGTACGGGCGCCAAAAAGGCATCAGTGATCCGACGATCATTGTCACTGACGCGTCATTTCATGGTCGCACTCTGGCAACACTAACAGCGTCGGGAAGCCGAAAAGTACACGCCGGTTTTGAACCGCTGGTTAATGGTTTTGTCAGGGCGCCATTCGACAACATTGAGGCGATCAAAAAAATCGCCAGTAACAGTAAAAATATCGTCGCAATTATGGTTGAGCCAATTCAGGGCGAAGGCGGCATTCGAGTGCCTGATCAGAATTATTTAAAAGAACTTCGTAGCATCTGTGATGCCAACGATTGGTTTCTGGTACTTGACGAGGTCCAAACCGGCAACGCTCGAACCGGAAAATATTTTGCCTATCAGCATACTGACATTTTGCCAGACGTCGTCACGACGGCAAAAGGCCTTGGCAACGGTATTCCAATCGGTGTTTGCTTGGCGCGAGGCAAAGCCTCGTCGGTATTTAAGCCTGGCAATCACGGTTCAACTTTCGGCGGCAACCCCTTTGCCTGCAGCGTGGCCTTGAGTGTTATCGAACAAATCGAAACTCTGAATATCGCCGAGCGCGCGGCAGAACTGGGTGAGCGGATGCTCAACCAGTTCAGCGAGCGCTTGTCTGGATTAAATTGCGTGAAAGATATCCGCGGCAAGGGACTAATGATCGGCATCGAACTCGACGCACCCTGTGGTGAAATGACAGCTAAGGCGTTGGAGAAGGGGCTTTTAATCAATGTCACGAGTGATCAGGTAATTCGCTTGTTGCCACCCCTCACCATTACCGACGATGAAGCTAATCAGATTGTCGATATCATTTGCTCGTTGATCGAGAGTACGTAGAATCCAAATCAGTGGGCAACAGCGCCGTTAGTGGAATCTTGCGGCCGACACCAAACCCCTGAGCGTAATCGACACCTATTTCCCGCAATATCGTCAAGATTTCATCATTTTCGACGTACTCGGCAATAGTTAGCTTGCCCATGAAATGACCAATCTCATTGATAGACTTCACCACAGCATAGTCCCCTGGACTGGTCTGAAGATCTTTCACAAAAACACCATCAATTTTTAGAAAATCAACGGGCAAACTGCGTAAATAAGAATAGGAAGACAGCCCTGTACCGAAGTCATCCAACGAAAATTTAATGCCGATCAAACGCAACGCCTCAATAAATCTGACCGCATTGTCCAGACTGCCTACTGCCGATGTTTCGGTAATCTCAAAACAGATTTTTGAGGCTGGCACGCCAGATCTCTTGATCTGCGCCAACACGAACTCGACAAAGTCTTCCTCTGCCAGCGAGTTGCCGGATATATTGATTGAAAAAGCGCCAAGATCCTCGAAGTGAAACAAATTCTTCGCAATAAAATCAAACGCATTGCGGATAACCCAGCGATCGATAGCCCCCATTCGATTATAGGTTTCAGCCGCAATAATAAAATCTTGCGGCGGCATAGGCTGATCGTTGTCATCCAGCACCGTTAATAGAATCTCATAGTGAGCATGCTCGCCCACGTCTGGATTTATGGGCTGGATCAGTTGGCAATTCAAGATGAATCGATCGTCTTCCAACGCCTTGTCGATTTGTGAGACAAAGTCCATAACATCCCGACGATGCGCCATTTCAGAGTCACCGGCTTTATAGACCAAAATACGGTCACGACCAGCATCTTTAGCCGCAAAGCAGGCAGCGTCGGCGCACTGCAGGATACTCTGAACACTCTCGACATCCTGATCGACAAACATCACGCCACAGCTAGCCGACAATCTAAAAACTGACTTCTCCCAGACAAACTGATAGTCCTTGATCGCTTTACAAAGCTGTTTGACCAGTTCAAGACCTTTGCCCTGCTCACCGTTCGCAATCAACAAGCCGAACTCGTCGCCGCCTAATCGGGATAAGGTGCAAACCCGACCTGACAGGGCCTTAGACAAGACTCCACCAACTTCTGCCAGTAACTTGTCACCGATGTCATGCCCTACCGCGTTATTGATCACCTTGAACTGATCGAGATCGAAATAAGCCACTAGTTGCTCAATGCCATCGCGCTTGACAATATCCAACGCCTGCTTCAAAGCCCGTTCGAATTCCTTTCGATTGGCCAGCCCCGTCACTCCATCATGGGCGGCCTGATGCGTCAGTTGATTGTGCATATTCTGAAGCATTTGGTGGGAAGCTCGATCGCTTAGCGGAATATCAGCTTCCTGAAGGACTACGGCAACACCATCGAGAAATTTTTTCGCCAGCTCCTCAACCAACAGGTCATCGGTCTTGAACCCTCGTCGATTGACGAGCACGAGGCTGCTGGCATCAGCATTTACCCAGGCCACAATTCCGACCCGGTCGTCCTCTGCACGATCATTAAATGCGAGCCACTCACCGATGTGCAGATGACTGGCACGCTCGAGACATTGACGCCAATCACGCCGGCTTCCGCCTTCCGTAAGCAGCTGTTTACGCTGCTCGTCACGCATCAAGACACCACTAAAGCCAAGGGTCCTGGCGATCGATTCCACTGGAGCGTCAATCAAGGACATCTGCTCGACACCGTGACCATCAACAATCAGTTCCCGTAGGTTTTTAATCAGAGGACCACGCTTTCCCGGATCGAAGGAAATAGAGTCTAGACCTTGCTCAATCTGCTCAAGCAAGACTTCAGGCGCCAGGTAATTCTTATCACCTTGAATATTGGGTTTGCCGCCAAGATGCTGGACCAATTGCTCCAGGGTTTGAACTTGGCTGCGCCAGGCACTGCTCTTCTGTCCTTGACGCAAATAGGTATTGACCATCAAGTTCCGCCAGCCCGGCATGAGCAAGTTGATCAGCACTTCGGGAATAGGTGCACCCGTCAGGTGTTGATCTAATTCGCTGACCACCGCTCGCTGAGCGTTGAAAAGCATCTGTCGACCCTCACTGGTCTTCACCGCGCGCTGAACATTACCCGCGAAAGATTTAGACTTTCTTGTCATCAGCGGCTGCAAGCGATTCAAGGCCACATCGAATACTTTAGGATCATGGTCAAAATTTTCCGCGATCTGCGCAACAATTTGATCCACTTCCTGGCGCATGCTGCCCGATTCAGCACCACCCAAACGGGCCAACTGGTTGATGACCTCAAGCGCTTGATGAGGATGTGCTTCATCCAAGAGGTCAGCTTGGCCGGTCGCGAGTTTACCCAAGGTTAATTCGAGTTGCCGAATCCAGCCTTTGGCACTATCGGACACCAACGAGTCCTGCTCCATGGTGCCAACAAGATTTTCCACCACATCCAGACTCTGCGAGGCTTGCGGTGCCAAACGGCGTTCTCTGCCCGCAGCGGCGACAGATGCCAGCAATTGTTGCCGTATATTCATTCTCAAACCAGGTTGACCTGTAGGTTTCAGCGAACGTAACAGCTGATGTATTTCCTCCTTGCCCACTTCGTCCTCGTCGCTAGCAGCATTTTCAACGGCCACATCCTGAGCTGGTGGCGGGGTATTGACCAAACTGCGCATCGCCTGATAAATATCACCCAAGGCCCGACTGTCTTTTGAACCCTGTTCTTGCCGGCGATCAACGGCGCCTCGCCGATCTTGCGCAGGCCCCCCAACATTGGGATCGACGGTTATCTGCTCGCGCTGGCTTCGAATTTCACTGCGCAGCGCCTCAAGATCAGCACGCACCTCATGAGCCACAGACGAATCCAAGCTGCCTGTTTGCACAGTTGACAGCGAACGCGCCACAGACGCCCCTTGCTGCCCGCTCACTAACTCCGCTTCCAGGGGCTTGCGTTCCGCTTCTGTTTGTTCATCTCGGCTTGATGGCGCAATAGATTTAGTCTCGCTGGGCGACTCAACAGCGACGCCGACTTTGGCCGCTGGTAATGAAGGCATTACCTCATCGATATTGAGAAATAGCTGACTGTCTGCCAAAATTTTGCTGACTGCGATATACAGCGTTTTCAACCAGGGCACGACCTTTGCCTCAAAGCCCTCATAGACCTTTTGCCTGATTTCTTTATTCAAACCTAGGGGGTGAATGGCCTGATCAAAAGCATGACAAACCGTCGTGCAGCCCAAAGGGATAGCTTCCTTATGACCCCAGGACGCCACCAACAGGCCAAGTCGGGCTCGAAATTCTTGCAGGTAATTTCCATAAGCTCGCTCGCTGTGGGAAATGATATTCGCAATCGCCAACCAATCCTCGAAGTCATCCGTATCCACCAGCGACAGTTTGGTATTCGAAGCCTGATTCCGCTTACGCGCTAAATCAGCCTGATTGCGTTCTTCTCTCAAGTCTTCGAGGCGACGGGGGTTGTCAAACTGATCCAGAACAGCGTGAATAAAAGCCTCACCGACACCTTCCTTGGCTTTTTCAAGAATCGACATGGCTTCAAAATATTCAGCCTGCAATGTATTCGACTTGGCGTCACGGGCCATGATAAGCAAGCTCTCATCCATATAGGCAAAGAAAGCTGCATGCATTTTTGGTAGTACTTTTGCCACTACCCGGCGAAGTGCCAAGATCAGCCGCTTCGACTCTTCTTGGGTGATGGCACCGGGCGGTCGAACTACCAGACTTGGGATCTTCGCAGCAGAACTCTGCTGGGCGCCTGTAGTACCGGAAGTACCGGAAGTACCGGATTTCCGCTCACCATTAAATCGAGCGGCCTCGGCTATATTTGCAGGCCGCGCTACTGCTGATGAACTGTCTGGAGCTGACTGCTCTTGCGCCATTGAGGCGCTTCCAGTGACGGCAGCGCCGGCAAGCTTGATCGCAGGCTGTGAGCTGTCTGAGTGCTTAGTGCGGATTGGGTTCGGCGCTGTTAGCGCTTTGACCTGACTACTCGCGTGCTCCATCAGACCCGTCAAGACATCCTCGCTCAACCCACCCTCAAACTTGATACCAACACCCGAGTCCATAACTCGAACGATGCAACCCTCAAGGCGGAAATGCAGGTCTTTAGTCTTGCCGGGTATAGCGAAGTGGATACCTACGACCACACCGGCTTCGATGCCTGGACTTGCGCCACTTCGCTCGCGAGCCTGTGCTTCAACTAACAGCATGCCATTCGCACAAAAGTCTTGGATAGCGCATCGCCATGTACGCCCCGTCTTTGGGTGCACGAGCGCGTCGAGCAAAATCTCATATCGCGGGCTGCTTCGCTTATCCATAGCTCTTCTTGCACTAGTCCCTATGCATGCATACCCACCGGATGCTACCAAACACTGCGTGGCCTAATAGCCAACAATCCACTGTAATGCCCGATAGGCCCGATCAACGGCATGCGGACCAACCTGCAATGTATTTCTGGCGCTGCAAATCTCTAGGCCAGCGCAGCTGAATCGATTTAGCAGCTGAGCTCTTTACCCTAAGGTAGCTGGGCTAACTGTTGCGTTGAGCTTTTCGAGGTCTAATCTCTATTGCCTACTCGACAAGCAGAAGCCCCGTATTTCAGGGTTCGTTTGCGAGGCTTTGTAAACAATTTATAAGTGCGACCCCGGTGGCGCACGGACTAGGGTTAACGTGGTGCTTGAAGTTCAAGCGCTTCGCACTCTCGCCACCGCCGCCTGCCAACCTTCGTATAACGCCATACTCTGAGCTTCAGGCATCTGCGGCAAAAATTCTTGCTCCTGCCGCCATTGCTCGGCCAAGACCGAGGTCGACGCAAACACCCCTGACTGCAAGCCAGCGAGGTAAGCCGCACCTAGAGCGGTGGTTTCGGTGACCCGCGGGCGAACCACAGGGATAGGGACCAAATCCGCCAGACATTGGGCGATCCAGTCATTGGCAACCATACCCCCATCGACTCGCAAGGCCGTTGGCTTGACGCCGTCACCCGCCATGGCGTCCATCAGGTCACGGGTTTGATAACACACCGACTGCAGCGTTGCAGTCACAATATCTGCAATCCCTGTATCCCGAGTTAAGCCGAGTATCGCCCCTCGAGCACTCGCATCCCAATAGGGAGCCCCCAGACCCGTGAAGGCAGGCACCAAATAAACCCCGCGTGCATCCGGGTGAGCCGTCGCGATCGCCTCGGTCTCAGCAGCATGTTTGATAAGACCAAGACCGTCACGCAGCCATTGAACCGCCGCACCCGCAATGAAAATACTGCCTTCAAGCCCATAGGTGACCTGACCATTGAGTCGGTAAGCGACAGTTGTGAGTAACTTACTGGTGGATTTTACTGCCAGACTGCCCGTATTCATGATGACAAAGCACCCGGTGCCATAGGTACTCTTGGTCATGCCATCTTCGAAGCAGCACTGCCCAATCAAGGCCGCTTGCTGATCGCCCGCCATGCCGGCGATGGGAATCGCGGCGCCGAACAGGCTCGCCTGAGCCATCCCGAAATCTGCAGCGCTATCCTCAACCTGTGGCAATAGTGCTGCAGGAATGTCTAACTCGGCCAGCAACTCTGCATCCCAGGTCTGATCGTGGATGTTGAATAGCATCGTTCGAGACGCATTGGTCGCATCAGTCTTGTGGGACTGACCACCGGTCAAACGCCAGAGCAGAAACGAATCGATCGTACCAAAGGCGAGCTCACCACGTTCGGCACGAGCCCGAGCCCCAGCCACATTATCCAACAGCCATTTAACCTTCGTCGCTGAAAAGTAAGGATCCAGCAATAGGCCCGTTTTGGCGGTGACCAAGGTCTCAAGTCCCGCCGCCCGCTGGGACTCGCAATAGTCAGCCGTTCTTCTATCCTGCCAGACAATAGCATTGTGAATCGGCTCACCGGTGACTCGATCCCAAATCACGGTGGTCTCCCGTTGATTGGTGATACCAATAGCAGTGACTTGTGCGGCGTCAATGCCAGCCTCGGCAATCGCTTGCCGTGTCACGGCCAAGGTGCTTGACCAGATATCTTCGGGGTCATGCTCAACCCAACCATCCTGCGGAAAATGTTGGGGGAATTCCTGCTGAGCCACCGCGAGTACCTCGGAGGCCTCATTGAACATGATGGCTCGAGAACTCGTGGTACCTTGATCGATAGCTAGTATAAATGCCGGCATGCGCATCACTCCAACGTAAGAAAGAAAATGGCTCGAGACACTTTTGCGCCCCTAGCCCAATGTCCTTACTGTGCGACATCCGCCTATCACTTTCAATCCACAGATCGGTTGTTTGCCGCCAAATTCTGGCTACAGGGCTTATGAAGTCGTCGTCAGCGTGTCAACGAGAGCAATTGGTCGAATTTATGGCCAACCATCACCAAGCCACGACATGTCACCAACCCTTGTATCTACGCTTCATATGGGTGCAAAATGGCTCTTCCCAAAAATGCACGCTTGAATTAAAAGACTGGAGGCATGATGCGCGACGTAGTGATAGTAGACAGTGTAAGAACCGGGTTAGCCAAATCTTTCCGCGGCACCTTCAATATGACGCGCCCTGATGACATGCTGGCCCATTGTATTGATTCCCTTCTGGCCCGTAATGGCAAGCTTGACCCTGCTGAAGTTGAAGACGTTATTGTTGGCGCCGCAAGTCAGACCGGCGAGCAAGGCGGCAACATTGCTCGCCTGGCAGTGATCTTGTCACAGCTTCCTGTAACCACCTCTGGCGTCACTATTTCCCGCGCCTGCTCTTCTGGCTTGAATTCTATTGCTTTCGCTGCCAACCAGATTGCCAGTGGTTGCTCCGAAGTCATGATCGCCGGTGGCGTTGAATCGATTTCCGCGGGTACACGTCAGACCCCTGGAAAATCCAATCCGCACCCGACCATCAAGGAAATTTCACCACATATCTTCATGGCCATGGGTAACACCGCTGAAGTGGTTGCTCGACGTTATAACGTCTCTCGTGAAGCTCAGGATCAATTCTCCTTTGAATCTCAGATGCGTACCGCAGCGGCTCAGAAAGCCGGTTTGTTTGACGATGAAATCATGCCGATGAAGACTCAATGGGCTAAGATCATCAACAAAGAAACTAAGGAAACTGAACTCGTTGACGGCATCTGCGATCGTGACGAGTGCAACCGACCCGATACCACACTGGCAGGCCTGAATTCACTCAAGCCTGTATTTGAAGAAGACGGCAGTGTCACAGCCGGTAACGCCTCACAGCTGTCTGATGGGGCTTCCATGACTCTGGTCATGAGTGCTGAACGCGCCGCTCAGCTAGGTCTGGAGCCAATGGCTTATTTCCGTGGCTGGACAGTGGCAGGTTGTGAACCTGACGAAATGGGTATTGGTCCTGTATTCGCCATCCCCAAGCTGCTCAAGGCTAGCGGTTTGACCATGAATGATATCGATCTGGTAGAGCTCAACGAGGCGTTCGCTTCGCAGTGCCTTTATTCTCGTGACGCGCTGGGCATCGATCCGGCGATCTACAACGTCAACGGCGGCTCTATCTCCATTGGTCACCCATTTGGCATGACAGGCTCACGATTGACCGGTCATTTGCTGCGTGAACTCAAGCGGCGCGAGAAGAAGTACGGCATCGTCAGCATGTGTATCGGTGGTGGTATGGGCGCAGCGGGCTTGTTTGAAGCCTGCTAGTCTGGGGTTACCCCATAAACGCTAAGCAATATAAAGCTAAGCAATCAAAAAAGGGCTTCAATTGAAGCCCTTTTTTTGTCTGCGATATATGCCCAGCGGCTAGCGCTGAGCAAGCGCCTGAGCCCTACTCCCAAGCCTTTAAAATTTCTCGCAACTGGTCAATAAACGCCAGCGGTTGATCCAGGAAGAGATGATGCTGGGCATCAGCTAAACTGTAGACCTCCAAACCACTATTTAATGACTGCATATAAGCGGCACTCCTGGCACTGAAAGACTCGCTTTGCTCACCATAAATCAATGCTAGTTTCGCACTAATACCGCGCAAATCAGCGGCACTGTCGATGGCCGAGCCGCGCGCCTCAAGTCTTGAGTTTAGCTCACCATCAAATTTCCAAAGCCAGCCATCATCGTCAAATTCCACTGAATGCCGGGCGATGTGATCAACAATATATTGGTTGGCGCACTGCTGAGGTGGCTGTAATCGAAACCGCGACATGGCGATCTCACGGCTGGGATAGACCTTGGGTCGAGCCAGCCGAGTGATATCTCGATCGGGATCCCGAGGTTCTTCCGGGTCGCGCACACCAGAATCCACCAGCACCAGACCTTTGAAGCGTGTCGGTGCAGCAGCGAGGGTCCGCAGGGCCATGATGCCACCGAAACTGTGAGCCACCACAATGGTATTCTCTGGCATAGCCAGCGCATCAGCGACTGCTGAAATTTCCTGCGCATAGGTCTCCGCTGAGTAGCTATCTCGGTGATCACTGTCACCCATGCCAGACAAATCTAGCGCAGCAACTTGATAGTCGTCCTTGAAAGCCGGGGCAATAAAGTCCCACCAATGCGCATGCGCATTGTGGCCGTGCACGAACAGCAAGCCAGGCTTACCCGCCGGACTCCAGCTCAGGTAATTAATGTCGCAATCTTCGACTTCGAGTTTCAACGCAGTCGAGGGTACCTCGATTGCATCCCAGAACCATTGTGGTGAATCTGTCATCTAGTCTCCCGGCGGCCGCCGCTCGCCTCTTTGCCCAGCAAATGCAAATCAATAGCCACTCGTATTCGACCAAACTAAAGGCTTGTCACTGCCCAGTCTCAGCCTATTGAACCTGCGAATAGCGCCGCAGGTGAAAGTCCGCATTACCAAACAACGTATCAATCGTTGTCAGTCGCTTGAAATAATGGCCGATACTCATTTCTTCGGTCATACCCATTCCGCCGTGAAGCTGAATCGCACTCTCACCGACGAACCGGCCGCTCTTGCCCACCTGCACCTTGAGCGCAGATACCGCTTTACGAGCCGCTTGATCATAGCCCTCATCAAGGCGCATTGCCGCCATATACAACAGAGATTTCGATTGTTCATGCTCCATAAACATATCAACCATTCGGTGTTGCAGAACCTGGAACTTACCGATGGGCTGACCAAACTGCTCACGGGTTTTGCAGTATTCAACGGTGGATTTATAGGCGACTTCCATCGCGCCTACGGCCTCAGCGCCGATAGCGAGGATGGCGTAATCAATCACCCCCTGCAGTAATTCGAGTCCAGCATCGACATTGCCCAGAACATCTGCAGCGTCCAGGCTGACACCCTCAAAATGAAACTCCGACGCTCGACCACCATCAATGGTCGTGTAATCCCGACGTTGCACACCCGCTTTCGCGACATCTACAACAAACAAGGTGATCCCGTGATCATCACGCTGAGCACCACTGGTACGGGCAGGTACCACGAGGAATTGCGCCGCTGGGCCGCCCAGAACGACACCCTTGAAGCCATTCAGCACATAACCGGCTCCACTCGCGGTAGCCGTGGTTGTCACATCGCTCAAATTGAACCTGGCCTGGGGTTCAACAAACGCCAATGCTCCGAAACACTGACCCGCGATAATGTCTGCCAAAAGAGATTCTTTGTGGATACGGCTACCGCCCATCTCCAGACACTTACCGGCCAACACCACGGTGGCCAGATAGGGCTCAACAACCAGCCCGCGCCCAAAGGCCTCAAGCAGGATCATGGTATCAATCGGACTGCCGCCAATGCCGCCCCACTCTTCTGCAAACGGTAGCGCCAGCCAACCCAGGTCAGCAAACTGCTGCCATATTTCCTGGCTAAAGCCCGCGTCACTGGCGATGAGCTTTTGTCTCAGCGCGAAAGAATAGTCGTTCTGTATAAATCGTTGAACACTGTCCTGAAGCAGTACCTGTTCATCCGATAATGAAAAATCCATAGTTTGCCGCCTTCGCTGAGTCATCGTTCTAGAATTGGGGTCTGAAATCAAGCAATCTGCACAGTCTGCCTAAGCAGATTACTGACGCTACTGCGCAGAATACGCGAATGATCATAGGATTTGTATCCTTGGTTTTCAAGGAATCCGCGGGCATCTCTTGACCCGCCCGAATACCTCACCTATGCTCAGCCCCGGGTAAGGACGTTAACCCTAGGTTTATCGGTCTATACAGCGTTTGCCAGCGGTCATGACCACCTCCTAAAAAGGCGGTGTTGATTAGGCGATATGGCGGCGCATCACCAGAGATTTCGACTATTTAGAGAAGTGTATATCCATGACTGACCCAATCATTGTCCAAAAAGCGCCTTACGCCACCGAAGTGGTCGCCGGCAAATCCTATTATTGGTGTGCTTGTGGCAAAAGTGCCAAGCAGCCATTTTGCGACGGGTCTCACGCGGACACGGCATTTTTACCCATCAAATTCGACGCCACAGAGTCCCGCAAGGTGTTCTTTTGTGGTTGCAAGCACAGCCAGAAGCAGCCGCTGTGCGATGGCTCGCATAATGCGCTCGCCTAAGGCATCAAGACCCTCTAATCTCCATTAGAGGCCATGCTGTCAGGACACTGCCTGGCAGCACAAAAACACGATGATCCGTCGTAACACACAGATTATTGTCTTCATCACCCGGGCCAGCCCGCTGAGTGAATTCCTATGAAAATCAGTCGAACCCCAAAATGGCAACATGCAGACTCTACAGTTCGGCTTAAAGCCCTGACTGACCCGCTCTTGGAGCAATCGTCCATCACGTTCCTGGCCTCGGAGGATCCTGATGTAGAGGTACGCATCGCGGCCATTAAGCGTCTGGAGGATGAAGACCAGCTGCTGACACTGACCATTGCTGCAGCGACAGACACGATTACGGCAGCGACGACTCAGCGTTTAATCGAACTCTACTCGGCGAATAACCGACTACCCGAAACGACCCTGCCTGCCGCCTTGCTAGTCGCCATCGCCGGCACCGCAACCACGCCAGAACTGCGGATCGAAAGTGTCAGCCGCATCCAATCGGAAGATGACCTGTTGGCCTTACTCGAGCAGGAAAACCATTCCAAAGTGTGGCAACAGTGCGCCCGCCAACTTGAACAAACCTCATCTCTGGAGCTGATATACAAGCGTTTCCAGTCTCGAGATAAAAGTGTGCTACATATCGTCAAGGACAAACTGCAGCAACGTCAAGATCAAGCCCAGGCAGACGCGCAGCTGATGCACGACTGTGAAGAGACGGCCACCGCATTGGTCAAATTGGCATTGAACAACGTATCCGCAGAGAACCACCGGCGATTCAACCTACTCCAAAGCCAGTGGGAAAATTTAATCAGCAGCGGTTTACCTGCGGCTTTTAACCCCCTCTTGAAAGCTCAAGCAGATGCCGCTATCAGCCAACACTTGGCGGATCAGCAGGCCCGTGAACAGGACCAAGCGTTACAGGCTGAACTCGCCCGCGCGACTGTCGAGACGCTTGAGCAGTTACATGCCAATCTTTTGGACTCGCCAGACGCCCTCGAGGGTCTCGCTGGCAACCTAAAAACCGCAGATGCCAACTGGCCTGCCCGTGGAATCCACGAGCCCGCCGAACGCTATCAGCAGTTGCGCACTGCCCTGGACCAGCTCAGCACAGCGTTTGATCACTATCAGGCGCTGTTAAAGCTCGAAGATTCAACGCCGCTCGCACAACTGGTCAGCACTGCTGACAAGGTGCAGTGGCCGGCAACCTTCGCTAGCCCAGCCCCGCTGGCGAGCAAATTGCAAAATATCGCTGAACGACAAGCCCTTGAGCACGCGCAACAGGCACAACTCATTGAGAGCTTGTCGAGTGTCGACAAGCAACTTGCAGAACTCGGCGCAATGATTGTTGCCGGTCAACTCAAGCCAGCCACCCGTCTACATACTTCCATCAGCAAGAAGCTCGACGCCTTTCCCGGTGAACACAAAACGAGTACTGAGCTGACCAAGCGCCTTGAGCAGCAGCAGCAGTACGCCTTAAAGCTGGTTGAGCTCAAAGACTGGCAAGGTTTCGCCACGAATCCAAAACGCACCGAGCTGTGCGAAGAAATGGAGAAACTGCGCGACGACGAAGCTATTCCACCTGAAGAGAAAGCTAAAAGCATCAAAGCATTGCAGGAACAGTGGAAAACCCTGGGCTCGTCTGACTCCCGCGAGGGCCAAAAGCTTTGGTCAAGATTCAAGCGAGCTAGCGACAAGGCCTATGAGCCCTGCGACGAATTTTTCAAAGCCCAAAGGGCGACTCGAGAACAGAATCTCAAGAACAAACTGGCTATTTGCGAATCCTTGGAGATGTTTGACAAAGACAACCAATGGGATAGCGCCGACTGGAAAGGTGTCAACGACATCGTTACTAAAGCGCAGAGCCAATGGCGAGACTATAACGATATCCCGAGGCACAAATACAAAAAACTGCAACAACGTTTCATGTCTATCATCGCGGTCCTACGCGACCGATTGAGCGCTGAACAGGAACGTAATCACGAACTAAAACGCGCGCTGATTCTTAATATTGAAACGCTGCTGGCCAATGACTCGCCGGTCGCAGAGATGGTCGAGGTCACAAAAAGAAGCCAAAGAGAATGGCAGAAAATCGGTATCTCTGAACGTCGAGTTGATCAGAAACTCTGGAAACAATTTCGCACTCAATGTGACGCCGTCTTTGAACGCCGTGATGCGGCTATGACCGAAACCAAACAAGCGGTGAAAGCCTCCAGACTCGAAGCATTACAAGTCTACGAGCAACTCAACCGGCTGGTGAAGGATGACGCTGTCGAACGAGGCCAAATTCAGCAGTTCCAACAACAATTTCGCCAAATTGATCTTGACCGCAGCGAGACTAAACTCCGTAAAGACTTCGACGGCTTATGCAAACGCGCCACCCAGGTCATCAAGGCGCGAGCAACCACGCAGGTCAAGGTGGCGCTTGCGGAACTGCGGCGACTGGCACAACTGTGCCGAGAGTTGGAGGTTTCTGAAACTGAGCGCGATACTCTGCTTGCAAACTGGGAAAGCGAAATCGAACTACCCCGCGACTGGCGTCAGCGCATCGAGCAACGTCGCGATCAGTCTGAGACGCCTGACGCCAAACGCCTGGCCAGTAATCTCGACACGGCGGAGAGCCTTTGTATTCGGATCGAAATACTCGCCGGTATTGACTCGCCACCCCAAGCCCAACAGCGGCGGATGCAATATCAGGTGGCACGACTGAATCGAGAACTTTCCCAAGGATTGAAGGAAACCCGCTCCCCAGATGAGCAGCTCAGGGAAATTCAGATCGACTGGTACTGTCTGGGTGCGCTGCCCGCCAGTAGCACAGATCTGGACACTCGTTTCAATCATGCCGAGGTGAAGCTCGGGTTTGCCTGATGGTATGGGCCGCAAGGCACAGGCACCGATGTTTCTTAGATAACCCTATGGCAGGGAAACGATTAGTCTGGCGCCGCCCAGGCTGGACGCCTGGACCACTATATCACCACCCTAGCGGCGGGCAATTTCGCCAACGACTGCCAGACCCACCCCCTGCCGCCTTAGGTTGAAGTGCCTGTACTTTGACCTTGGACCCACCATATTTACCGGCATTATCGATAAGGTTACCTCGCAGCTCCATCAAGTCACGCTCATCACCTGCAAAGATAGCGCGATCGAGCTGAACGTCGAACTCCAGGCCCTTATCTCGGCAGGGTTAGGAAGACCTAGCCTCATTTATTGTTATTCCACTAGATACAAATTCCGTCCAAGTCCGAGCTGGCGATATTGCTTGACGAAATCTAGTGGTTGTTAAAAAGGAAAACGCCAGGGTCAGACTGCGAGCCCCGGTTTTTTAGCTGTTTGTAGGTTACCGGACCGAGTTGGATCCCTCCAGCTTCAGGAGATGTCAAAATAGTTAGCTCGTATCATCGAACAGATCAGATGGTGGCAAAGAATTTCTCACACATCTTTATTTGGATGCGGATAGCCGCCCCCTTAATACTCACTTTCATTTCTGAGTCCCCGACTTCACCACTCTCTCCGAACGTTTTATCAGAAAAGTGCCGATCACACGTTGCACAATAGTCAATCTGAGAACCCAGCTAGTGACACAAAAAACAGGCCGAACGTGAAAATATTGTGCCCTTAGCGTCTTTGATAACGCCTGAAGCTGCGAAAAAAACCAACGTAAATTGCACGCGAAAAGTCCACATAGTTTATGCTCAGCGTCGAGCGCTTAGCCACCACAGAGTTGTGGCGATGGCCTGGTGACAAATAACTCCTTAGTCGACAACCTCTAGCAAGCAGTGTTTGCAATCAATGGCGCACATTTGAGATCAGCCAGCGTTGCCGAGCCGGTTGCGAACATCGCAATCCTCAGCTGCGCCCTCCAGCACTCGATGTGCTGGTGTAATGCCGCCTCTCCAGCTTCATAAGCGAGTAAAAACGGCTGCGCTGCGCCTGCCAATCGCGCGCCAAGCCGAATCACCTTGGCAACATCGAGGCCCGAGCGAATACCACCAGAGGCGATTAATGTCGCCTGCGTCAGCCCTGACAGCTGATTAAGCGATGCTACCAGCGGAATTCCCCAATCATGGAAAGGCTCCCCGATCTGGAATGCAGCAGCATCTACTTGCGCCTCAATACCCGCCCAACTGGTGCCTCCGGCGGCAGCGATATCAATATAGGTTATGCCGCAATCTATGAGTCTTTGCGCGGTCTGCAGGCCAATACCATGTCCAACTTCCTTAACAATAATGGGTTGTGAACTGCGACGAACCAAGTCAGCAAGTGCCTTTGTGACATGCCGCCAGTCTGTGTCTCCAGTGCACTGAATAGCTTCTTGTAGCGGATTGAGATGAATGATCATAGCGTCGGCTTCTGCGATCTCCATACAGCGCAGGGCATTATCGACACCGGCTCCCTGAGTTAGCTGAGCGCCCCCCAAGTTGGCCAGAATAGGAATGTTCGGCGCCAAATCACGAAGCTGGAAGCTGGCCCGCGCGGTCTTATCTTCAAGCGCGATCCGCATAGACCCCAGTGCTAATGCGATACCGTGCTGCTCTGCCGCCCGAGCTAACGCTTGGTTTAGGGTCAGTGCCCTTTGGGTACCACCACTCATAGAACTAATGATGAGCGGCATCGATAAGGACTTTCGCAAAAATACTGTCGAGGTATCAATCTCCGCTAGTGATAACTCAGGTAGGGAGTTGGGCTCGAAGCGAACATGCTCTAACCCGGTTGAAATGGCCATTTGTGCCGATGGCCTCATCGCAACATCAATATGTCGGTTCTTACGCTCGCCGATATTTTCTGTCATGTACCATTCACCTCGCAGGGTAACTTCGATCAACGCCCGAAGCACCGTGAGTAGAGCTATCGAGCCAGGGAAGATACAGATCAATTAACAACATATGAGGCACTGTTAGCGCGAACAAGCCAATAAAAAAAACCTGTACCACCGCAGCAGTCCACAGCGTGGTCGCCGGTAACCAGAGCGCCGCCAGCAGCGCCATCAGCACCGTGATCGACGTCAGTGAGATCATCATAATCCATCCCAATCGAGGACTCGACAGATCGGACAATATGCGGCTAATGTGGCGCCGCGAATGCCAAGCACAGAAATAGATGCACAAACTCCAGAGCGGTGGCGTCATAATACTCAACGCTGCAAAGCTCAGCGTGCTGATAACCGCTTTGCCATCACCATTGAGAATACGCACCACGACGCTAACTAATGCGAGTAGAGACCAGGGGATAATCAGCCAATTAATAATTTGCATGATGATGCTCCCGTCAGCACCTAAGACTATGAACAATTCGTGCACAACTGACTGATGACTGAAAGGTAGCAGTAATACCCAGATGCCACCGTCGGTAACTACCCGCAAAATATGTTGCACCGTATAACCTGAATGTGACTGATCAGATTGCCCAAAGTGCCACATACTCATCCCAAGAAATACGGCTAAACAAACAGTCGGCAAAACTATCCACAGCAAAACACACACACCACACAAGAGTAAATACGCAACTAGCAATAGTATGCGAGGCCAGAGAGCCGAGCATCGCTGAAAAATAATTGCGCCATCTAAAGCGCCGTGAGGCACGCCAAAAACCACCATCAACGAGATAGGTATCACAATCTGAATCAGTGTCTCGTTCATCGCCGCGGCACCAAAAGCCTCCCGGCCGCCTTAATGAAAGGCCACTTCGGCGCCGCTAAAATAGTTCGTATCATGGGACTCCAGCCGCCCGAATCTGATAAGAAGTTTGCGAAATCATCACCACTAAGTCGGTTTGCCATTGCACCAAATAGTTCGGGCAACACCCGAATATCGGTCTTTGTCACCTCTAAAAAAATCCTGTCCATCAGTCGCGCGCGCCGACTATAGGCCTCGACATGCTGCAAACGACGATCCGACACTGCCTGCAATACTAACTGCTGCATCTGTCGTTCGGCACCCTTAAAGGCGTACCCTGTTGATGCTCTTGTCGCACCACCACCGACACCACAACCTACTAACGAGGGTTCAACAGGTTGCACTTGACCCATTGGAATCGTGGCAAACTCTGCTTCATGCCGATTATTCCTGAGTATCGATTCTGCAAAGTGCTGATCAAGCCAATCATCAATAGCTCGATAGAAATCAGCTTTAGCAGCACAGCCGTAACTGAAGATCGTCGCTTCTACAAACAGACGCTGCTCGCCAATCGGCAATACATAGATAAAATTCACCGCTTCGGCAGCTATTGTTGTGATATCAAAATCCATGAGTATCGGATTTTTAAGCCCGTGCGGACTAGAGAATTCAACTTCAACCCCTAAAAATTGTTGCTTTAAGCAATTATCAGGAATGTAAGGCGTACGCGTATCGATAACCTGGCGTGCGACAACAGTGCCAGCCTCAGAGGCTATATTGAAATTCAGGCTGGATTGGCTTACCTGCCGGACCATGGCTTCCGAACGATAACACTGTCTGCTCGCCAACTGCTTCTCAAACTGCTGCTTGAGCATTAGTGCATCAAGCGAAACATATTCGCAGCGCCGCGCCTGTTGCGTCGTCATGCACCCACGGTGACGAAAATCCCAGGCAGACCAGCGTCCATCAATCGCTGCGTCGTAATCATGTCCCTGGCTAGGCTCATGCCAAAAACTGATGCGCTGCTGACGTGCGTCGACTGGACCGATTAAGGCTACGCGTAAATCGCCTGCCCCTTGCGATAAGAGTCTATTAGTCAATCTAAGGCCGGTCACACCCGCGCCTAGAATGGCAATATCAAACACCTCAGACATGCGTAAAAGGTAAATTTTTAAGCGCGTGATGCAATTTTGCATCGTGATGATATAGACGACTTGTCGGCTTAATAAGGATCATACCGATCGAGGGTAGCGCGGCCAGGGTCATTACCGCCTTTTCTACCTTGCTCAGCATCGTTCGTCCCTGCCACCAGCGTGTACCTTTGCGCCGCAACTTGCGGCCAATCGCACGATACAAATGTGCGGCCAGCAGAATAGCTACTCGATTCCGTCGTGGCAAATAGACCAACCCTAACAACCCCGAATTGTAATACTGCTCCGCAGTGTCTAACGCAACATTAATAGCGGCTTGCGCTTCCGCTTGTGCCGCCGCGGTTACAATTGCCAAGCTGGCCGGCTCTGCGCTCATGGGCAAATAGCGTCGTCCCATAACCGCATCTTCCAATACATCTCTGCTGATATTTGTCAGCTGCATCGCTATACCCAAATCTATCGCATGCGCAAAGGCACGGGACTCTGTCACACCTAAGATCGGACACATCATTAAACCGACTGTACCGGCAACGCGATAGCAGTAACGCAGTAAATCATATTCCGTGGTTAAGGGCTTATGCTGAATATCTTGCTGAAACCCCTCTATCATCGCGGCTATCGCCGCCGGAGGCACAGACAAATTGTTGACAAGAATATTGATGCGCTTCTCTATGATGTCGGTGTTATCTAGGTCATCCGCTTTGAGCCGAGCTAGTAGTCCGTCAAAGAGATCGCCATCCACGTCACCCTGACCAGACGGCGCATCAGCAATATCGTCAAGTTCACGACACAACTGATAAAGCTCGGCAGCGGCGTACAACTGCTGATCTGCGAGAAAAACCGAGGCCCAACGAAAAGTCTTGCCATGCTGGGTTAGCGTGTCAAGCGCCTCTCTATGCTGAGTGGACTTCATGCGACGCCTCACTAGCAACATGGTTAATACCTGATTGCGCGTCTTCAATGAGCAGCGCTTCTACTACTTTCGCAGAAGATACTACGCCGGGGAGACCCGCACCCGGATGCGTACCTGCGCCAGTAAAATACAAATTGCTGATCTCCGGATCGCGATTGTGATACCTGAAATAAGCTGACTGCGAGAGTATTGGCTGAATTGAAAAACCAGCGCCAAACTCCGATTTGTACTGGTCTTTAAAATCCTCAGGCGTCATATAAAAATCTGCACAAATAGTCGATTCCAAACCCGGTAGTATCGTACGTTCGAGCGCGCTAACAATCCGATCCCGTAGTTTTGGACCCTCTACCGACCAATCTGTATTCGATTGTAAGTTCGAGACAGGACAAAGCGCGTAGAAACTCTCGCAACCCTCAGGTGCAAAGCTCGCATCAGTCGCGGTCGGGCGATGCAAATATAAAGAAAAGTCCTCGGGGACGACATGGTTATCAAAAATATCCTTTAATAATTCTTTGTGCCTCGGACCCAGCCAAATCGTGTGATGGGCAATGTCTGGGTAGGTTTTTCGACAACCAAAATATAGCACAAACAGACCCATAGAGTATTTTGTCAGCTTGTCGGGTCTTCGAATAGGCTGCCTACGTAAATTCGAGGGTAGCAAATGCTTATAGGCGTAGGGCGCGTCGCCATTGAAAACAACATTGTCTGCCGCAATAAAATTGCCCATAGCCGTATCAATACCACGGGCACGTCCATTCTCAATGCGGATCGCGGTCACATCTGTCTCAAGCCTAACGGTTATGCCCTGCTCCACCATTAAACGCGTCAATGCATCCACGAGAGCGCCCGTGCCCCCCATACAGAAATGTACGCCCCACTTACGCTCTAAATAATGAATCAAGGTATAAATTGAAGTCGTCGTGTACGGGTTACCCCCAACTAATAAGGGGTGCACAGAAAACACCTTGCGTAAATGCTCATCTTTTATGAATCGGCTAACCAGACCATAAACAGTGTGGTAACTTTTCAACTTAAGTAGCGCCGGCACCTGCTTGAGCATTGTGCTGAACGAAGTAAAAGGGCTGGCCGATAACTGCTCAAAGCCCACCTCGAAAATAGACTTAGATAACCGAAGTAGCGCCTTATAACCCTCAACATCTTTTTCGTTAAAACGTGCGATCTCGGCATAGGTATGCTCGATATCGCCCTTATAGGAAAATGTTTGTCCGTCATCAAAATAGAATTCATACCAGGTATCCAGCGGCACAATTGTTACATAATCAGCTAATTCACGGTCAAAAAGTGCAAAGAGTTCCTCAAACAAAAATGGAGCAGTGATCACGGTGGGGCCAGCATCATGCTTAAATCCCTCGCGCTCGAATACTTGCGCACGCCCGCCTAAACGAGACAACCGGTCAACAATCGTAACCTCGTGACCTAGAGCCCTACTTCTTAACGCTGACGCTATACCACCAAAACCTCCACCAACAACCAGCGTTTGTGTCATGAAAAATCCTTTTTCAATTGGGCTAGCTCTGCGCCAAGCCAATTATGGAATGGGCGAATATAGGGCATTAGCCCCGATGGTAGCGCTTGCAGCTGCTTACTGGCTTCATCAAAGTGCTGCAAAAGCAATCTTGCGGTTTGATTAAACGCATCAGAATTCTTAACTTTCTGCCACCATCGTCGTGTTTCTACAGTGTCAGCGATCAACTGCGCACTGCGGATTCTATCTGCCCAAATATCGAAGATGGCGCTCTCTTTGCGATCTAACGCCGTTCTAAAGTTCGCTATTACTGCATTGGGTCGGCAGTTAGCCAAGTCAGAACAAGGGCTATTAGCCCCATCAGACCCACTAAAATTACGCAGATCGTTAGCGATCTGAAAGCAAAGCGCGGACGATTCAAAGTAACCGGTGATCACCTGCTCACTGGTGTTTTTACTGGCAAGATATTGCGCGCCGATTACCGGCAAACTTAGCAAGGGTGCAGTTTTAGCAGTCGCAATTAGCTGATACTTTTCCCAGTCTGGGTAGCCAACAAAAACAAACTCGCTGGCTTGGCCGCCAATAATTGCCTGCATATGCTGGGCAAATACGCCAATACAGGGGGCCGGCGCATCAATCTCCGCCAGAATTCCAAATGCAGTGCCTATGTAATAGTCTCCAAGGCAAATAGCAATAGACTCGCCAAAGCGCTTAAATACTGTATCCCTGCCTCGACGCTGAAGGTCGCCGTCACAGATATCATCATGAATTAGTGATGCGTTGTGGAGTAGCTCAACTGCAGCCGCCCAACCAAGCGCACGCTCAGACGAAACACCGAAATACTGCGCCGACTGGTAGGCGATTACCCCACGCAGCTGCTTACCAGGCTGGGCAAGGTGAAACTTAGATGCCTCGCGCAAAGCAGGGGGCACCATATTTAGGTAGTCAGCGGTCACTGCATGGATTCGTACCTGATCGCTAGCTTGTGCCCCCATCGACCCAGTGTTAGTCATCCCTGATCGATCAGCCTCTGGCACCAAAATTCCACTGTTCATCTGGAATATACCTCCAGTTATTTTATGGTTATTTGCGCATCAAGCTTAGTACATGCGTTTGTGTCGGGTGAGATCACAAAGAAAAAACTCCTGGCATCCGCGCTGACAGCACGCCTAAAGCGCCAAATAATTCACCGCGCGAGCATCTACGCAGCAACTCGTAGCCTAGCATAATTAAAAATTTTGAACTTTTTTCTTCAAAAGTAACATAAATAACTTTTTTGGGGCATACTCGGTACTGCGTAGAGATGCGTACGACTGGTTTTATTAAACCTCGAGATAGAATAATTAGGAGAACGTCTATGTTAAATAGCAAAAGCCTTTGGCTTAAGGCGGGAGTAGTCACACTATTCTCAGTCGGCGCCAGCTCAGCCTTCGCAGGTGAGATGCTTCAATCAGGTGACTTCGTTGGCTACTCGTTTTGGTTGATCTCAATGGCCCTAGCAGCGTCAACAATATTCTTCCTGATGGAATCAATGCGTATTGGTGGTAAGTGGGGAACAAGCTTAACTGTGTCAGCACTCGTAACTTTCATCGCGGCATTCCATTACATGTATATGCGCGAGGTTTGGGTTAGTACGGGTACATCGCCCACCGACTTCAGATATATCGATTGGCTATTAACCGTGCCATTGTTGATGATCGAGTTCTACTTGATCCTGGCAGCTATCACTGCAGTTTCTGGTGGTATTTTCTGGCGATTACTCCTCGGCACGCTGGTTATGCTCGTTCCTGGCTACATGGGCGAAGCAGGCTATATGGACCAAACCGTTGGCTTCATCATCGGCATGGTTGGTTGGGCGTTCATCCTCTATGAAATCTTCATGGGTGAAGCCAGCAAAGTCGCTGCATCGCAGGCATCAGCAGCGGTTCGAAAGTCTTACGGTTTAATGAAATGGACTGTCACTATTGGCTGGTCGATCTACCCAATCGGTTACTTCTTCGGCTACCTAGCTGGCGGTACTGATCCAGGTACATTAAACATCGTGTACAACCTGGCAGACGTATTGAACAAGATCGCATTTGGTCTGTTTATTTGGTACGCAGCGAACCAGGAGACCTCAGCGAAAGCTTAAGGTCAGCCGTACATTGAAAGCCGCCGTAAGGCGGCTTTTTTTATGCCTAAAGCAACCGCTAGGGATATATCCCACCAAAATACTGGATCTCACCACCTATACTCTATACCTCAAACACCCCAGAGAGGCCCTTTGACCTAGTGCAAGCATCAGGACACGCGCTTCAATCATGCCGAGGTAGAGCTCCGGTTTGCCTGAGAGTATCAGCCGCAAGGCACAGGTACCGATGATTCTTAGATAACTCTATGGCAGGGAGACGACCAGCCTGGCGCCGCCCAGGCTGGACACCTGAACCACAATCTCACCACCATAGCGGCTGGCAATTTCGCCAACGACTGCCAGACCAATCCCCTGTCCAGCTTGTTGCAAGTCTAATCGGGCCCCGCGCCCTAGTACCCTGGCGCGATCTGCATTGTTAATACCTGGCCCATCATCTTCGATGACGATCAGCAACCCTTCTGCTTGAGGTTGACGTACCTGTACCTTGACCTTGGACCGGCCATATTTACAAGCATTATCGATAAGGTTACCTAACAGCTCCATCAAGTCCCGCTCATCACCTGCAAAAATAGCGCGATCGAGCTGAACGTCGAACTCTAGGCCCTTATCTCGGTAAACCTTTTTCATCGCACTGATCAGTTTCATGACCAATGGTTCTATTGCTATCGGTTGCTTGAGTGGCGCGGCAGAAGAAGTGACTGCACGCTCGAGTTGGTAGGCGACGATCTCATCCATACGAGCAACCTGCTCCTCTACCGTGCCTTGCATAGCCTGAATCTTTTCAGCATTGGCATCGACACCTAGCGCACTGGAAGCCCCGCGAAGAATAGCCAACGGCGTTTTCAGGCTATGGGCAAGGTCACCCATAGTGGTTCGATAACGCTCGCGCTGCTGGCGCTCACTAGAAAGCAGTAGATTAAGATTTCTAGTCACACCCTGAATTTCTCGTGGGTAATCGCCATCCAGCAACGGCCGCTCACCGTCCTCGATCGCTTTCAAATCTCGCGCCAGCGCCTGCAACGGCGCCAGCCCCCAGTTCATAACAGTCCATTGCAACACCACTAAAACGATGACGACGCCCAACAGCCAGCCCCAAAGATTGTTACTAAAGCCACTTATTTCACTTTCGAAGGGCGCCATCGACTGCAACACCACGAATGTAAACGGAACCAGCCCAGCATCAGGCTTTTGCCAAAGAACCTGGTAGGCCTTATAAAAAATCGAGCCATCTTGCGTTGGCAACTGGCCGAAGCGCTCAGTGCCTGGATCTAGGCCCAGATACAGACTCTCGCGATCTGACGCCGCAAGGCGCAGGTCTAGCGCCGAAGCACTACGCCAGAGCTCTACACCAACGTCGTCCAGCACCAAGCCATAAAGACCCGACCCCAAGGTATTAAATCCTGGCTCTTGGAGCATATCAGGCATCACTAGCTGGCCACGCTCAACCTCGGTGACCGCTAGCAAACCATATACGTGGATCATCAGCCGTTTAGACACGCCCTCTTCAGCACTGCGAGTAAACGCCTGATCGATAACAGCGCCCATCATTCCGAGAAACAAAATCAGCACCAGTGTGGCGGTGATTAACATTCGATCCCGTAATGAGTATTGTTTCGAAGACATTCCTGTCACCGTGCAAATGTGTTGAGTCGGTAGCCCTGACCGCGGACAGTTTCAATGGGTTTGAAGGTATTATCTGGATCGAGTTTTTTTCGCAGACGACCGACGAAGACTTCGATCACATTGCTGTCACGTTCAAAATCCTGCTCATACAAGCGCTCAGTCATTTCTGCTTTGGATATCACCTCGCCCGGTCGTTGCATCAAGTACTCAAGCAAATTGAACTCGAAGGCAGTCAAATCAACGGGGTTGCCTTCGACATTAACGCGTTTACCACGCAAATCAACATGAATTGGGCCCCATTCCAGACTGGGCTTGAACTGTCCCGAGGCACGTCGCAACATCGCCTCCAGCCTCGCTAACAGCTCTTGCACATGAAATGGCTTGACCAAATAATCGTCAGCACCGGCCGCCAGCCCTTCGACTTTATCCTTCCAATCGGCTCGCGCCGTCAAGATTAAAATCGGATAATCACGACCGTCTTCACGAATTTTCCGAATAATATCTAGCCCGGAAAGCCTAGGTAAACCTAAATCAATGACCGCCACGTCGTACTGGAATTTTTGAGCGACATACAATCCTTCGATCCCGTCGGCACAGGTGTCGATGACAAAATCGTGGCCCTGCAACAGGTCTGCCAGCTGCTCACGCAACTCTAATTGGTCTTCAATCAGCAATAATCGATGGCCCATTCAATAACTCCCGCTATACCGGCCGCAATTTGCCGCCAGAGACCATAAGCTACTCAAAGACATTGCCACTTCCAGCATCAACGAAGACATACTTCACCACACCCTGAGGGGATAGCGTCTTGACTCGGAATACCCCAGGTCCCTGACCTTCACTAAGCTGAATAGACAGAATTTTATGATTTTGGTAACGCTGCTTGACCCGGCTGGCCGCTGCACGGCTATCGAGGCGTTGGAGACTGGGCACTGCTGGCGAACCAGACCGCTGACTTTCGACGAGCAACAAGGCGGGCCCCGGTCGGTGCTCGAAGGGCCTCGCTGCAAGGGTCTGACTACTCAACAAGCCAAACAAAAGCGTCATCGGAAGGATCAGGTAGTGCATACTATTCTCCGTGATCTCCGGCCTAGCTGACCGGAGATATGGATAATCGGACTCGAATAGTATCACCAGGATCCTTGTCCATCACTGTCGAGTAGGTCTGTTGCTGATAACGGTATCGAACCTCATAGCCAACAACTTGTTCTTCGCTGTATGAGTCTTGATAAATCCGGCATCGTTCTTCATTCCCATAACGTCGCCCGTTATCAGACTTATTATTTGAGCGTGCCATCGCGTTGCCCAGCGTCGCACCCAGAACAGCACCAACCACAGCCCCAACCCGCTTGTTGGACTTCTTATGACCAACAGCATTACCAAGGGCGCCGCCTAGTACGCCGCCCATGACAGTACCCACCGCATTATTTCCAGTGCCCTGACCTTGACGATAAACTACCTGCTCTTGCCAACATTCTTCTCGCGGAGTAGAGACGACGATCGTCTTCATAATCGGCTCGGCTGCCAGCACCGTCGCATAGTCGTATATCACATTGGGGCCTGAGGAAGCTGCGGCAGTGACCGCACCTGGCAGCAGTAACGTTGAAAAGGTGACAATAGCTACATTAACGAAGATCATTTTCATGTTGATGGCCTCTACTTGCTCTTGAATGTAGGACCCAGACTAACGCCTAGTATCTGAATGCTAGCTGAATGGCTCAGATAAATTTATTCAGCAGCCATTCAGGCGTTACAGACATTGTTATTCAAGCGATCTCACGCCGGAATGGCGGCAGGGCGTTGAGCAGAAGCTGGCCGTAGCGCTGAGTCACTAGGCGGCGATCAAGGATTGAAATAGTGCCGCTGTCTGTTTCGGTGCGCAATAATCGGCCACAAGCCTGAACCATCCGCAAAGCGGCATCGGGGACCATGATTTCTTGAAATGCATTGCCGCCTTTGGCCTCAATCCACTCACTCAAGGTCGCGCCAACCGGGTCGTCCGGCACGGCAAACGGTATTTTGACGATAACTACATGCTCACAGTAGGCCCCCGGCAAGTCGATACCTTCGGCGAAACTGGCGAGCCCAAAAATAATACTCGATAGTCCTGCATCAATCCGGCGCTTCTGAGTGGCGACGATCTCGCTTTTCGACAAATCACCCTGAACCAGGACTAATGCTTGAAAGTCAGCCCCCAGCGCATCCCTGATTCGAAACATCTGGCGCCAGGATGCAAACAAAACCAGCCCACCTCTGACCCCTTCAAGCAAATCGGGCAACAGCCCGGCAACTTCTGCGTTATGGTCTTCGGCCTGACGCGGGTCGGAGATCATCATAGGCACTCGAAGGACCGCTTGCCGAGCATATTCAAAGGGACTCGCCAGGGCCGTAAAACGATTCTCCGGATGAATCCCTACGCGTCTTTGAAAACGCCCGAAATCACCCCCAACAGCAAGCGTTGCCGAGGTCAGTACGGCACCGAAACAGCGCGACCAGAGCAACGCTTCCAGCGTATCGTGCACCGACACTGGGCTGGCGCTAATTTGAATTTCATCATTATCGCGAAAACCAATCCAGCGAGCTGTTGGGGGCTCACCTACCGTGTCAGTGATCATGAAATTTTGCCACAGGCCAGCACCACCTGAGAGACGCGCATTCACCGCGGCGATCACCGGCAGCCAATACTCCAGCTGTTCCTGCATGGGATCTGCATCGTTCATCCGGTCTTCAATCGCTGACTGAATCAAATTTGTCTGACTGTTCAGACGTTGCATCGCCTGGTACAGAGTTTCGCTGATCGCCACCAATGCGGGGTCCGCGTGGCCGCCAGGAAACCGATAGCGGCGCTCTCGATCTTCGCCTTCCGCCATTTCTCGAAGCGGTTCAACCACACTGATGACCGCTTGCAACTGCTCAATTAAATGGGTGACCGCATCTTCCAGCTGAATTAAATTGCGCGGCAAGCCCCCGATCTCACCTAACTCCGCCGCCATCAGGCGGAGCGCGTTGGGTTGCTGTTCGAGCCAAGTCTGAGTGGAACGCAGCAACTGAAAATTGGCGAAATGGTTGATGGCCTTATCCGGCAGATGGTGACCCTCATCGAAAATATAGATCGTATCCTCAGGTGCAGGCAGCACCGCACCGCCACCCATCATCAGGTCGGCCAACACCAAATCATGGTTGCTGACGATGCAATCAACCCGGTGAATCTGTTCGCGAGCGCGATAGAAAAAGCAATTTTCGTAGTGGGAACATTTGCGTCCGGTGCAAGTCACATGATCGGTACTCACTGGAAACCAGGCATCATTTTCAAGTTCAGTGGACCAGCTGTCCCGCTCACCATCCCAGTCGCCTCGACCTAATCGAGCCAGCATTTCCTCGTACAACGCTTGATGCGAGGCGTCCATCGACAGCATCTCATCGTCATACAGGGCAAGACTATGATTATTCGCGCCTGCCGCCTGCAAAGCCAAGTCTAGTCGCGCCAGACATAAATAACGTCGCCGGCCTTTGGCTAGGGCGAAACTGAAATCGAGGCCTGAATGCTGTCGAATATCCGGCAGATCTAACAGTACGATCTGCTCCTGCAGCGCGACAGTAGCCGTTGCGATCACCAGGCGCTTCCCCAGCGCCTTGGCAATGGGTAACGCCGCAATGGCATAGGCCACCGTCTTACCGGTGCCGGTGCCCGCCTCAACCACACAGATGGGATTTTTGGATAGCCGGTCGCCGTCAGCATCCACCTCGATGCTGCCCAGCGTATTAGCGATATCGGCGATCATTTGTCGCTGGCAGTGGCGCGAGGTGTAGCCTTTTTCCTCAAGCAGCCGCGAATAGGCCATTTGGATCTCGGTTTTTAGTTCAGCACTGAGCATTGACGGGAAGTACCTGGATTGCGCATCATCCACCCTTCAAATTCAAGGGATGACAGGCAGTGTTCATGAGAGATCAGATCATAACATTCAAGCTCCAGAGTAAATACCATCTGCTGTCGATCCTGGCAGCCACATTTTGCTCCCTGACTCAGGCCGCGGACCCATTGCCATTGGACAAATTGAACCTGCCCGCCGGCTTCAGTATTGCGGTCTTCGCTGAAGTGGAGAACCCGCGGCAGATGGCGCACGGTGAAGACGGCGACATTTACGTTGGTAGCTTAAGGGCCGGTAAAGTGCATCTGGTTCGGGATATTAATGCTGACGGCAAAGCTGATCAGGTGACAGTGGTCGCCGCAAACCTAGATTTACCCAGTGGGCTCGCCTATCGCGAGGGCGATCTGTATGTCGGCGCCCTCAACCAAATCCTTGCCTTTCGGAATATCCAACAACAACTGCGAAACAAGGCGCCAGACCAACTCGCCACCAGCGAGGTACTGACAGCCAGCTTGCCAGCTGAGCGCCATCACGGCTGGAAATATCTCGAATTTGGCCCAGATGGCTATCTCTACATCCCCGTCGGTGCGCCCTGCAACATCTGCCAGCCCGAGTCGCCCTTTGCCTCTATCCAACGTATGAACGTGAACACAACCCCGGCGGTATTCGAGCCCTTCGTCACGGGTGTCCGTAATACGGTGGGATTCGACTGGCACCCAGACACCGGTGAGCTGTGGTTCACCGACAATGGCCGGGACATGCTTGGCGACGATCTGCCGCCCTGCGAGCTCAACCGAGTCAGCCAGGCGGGCCAGCACTTTGGCTATCCCTTCTTTCACGGCCAGAGCATTCCCGACCCGGAGTTCTCTGCCGGCCACAATCCCACTGATTACATGGAGCCAGCACTAGATCTCGATCCTCACGTGGCACCCTTAGGCATGATGTTCTATACGGGCACCATGCTACCCCCGGCATACCACAAGCAAGTCTTGATCCCTGAGCATGGATCTTGGAATCGAACACCCGAGGCTGGCCATACAGGCTACCGTATTACTGTCGCCCGCATGGACGATCAGGGTGTCATGCATTACGAAGTACTCGTCGATGGCTGGTTACAAGACAATGTCGCCTGGGGTCGGCCTGCCGACTTACTACAAATGGCCGACGGTAGCATCTTGATTGCCGATGACAAGGCCAACGTCATCTACCGGCTCAGCTATTCGCAGCCGTAGATCGAGACCTTAAGCACCAGACAAATCACGTCTCGCCAAATGGAGCAAAAGGCTATTCGTCGACACTCAGATCCTGGCGCGGTTGGTCGCTGTCCTCGGAGATCAGTTCAACAATCTCAGCTGAGGTGTTTCTGACCGCGACGAAGGGTTCGAAATGGTCTCGCGCCACCTCATGAAACTGAATGCGATACAGGGTCCAGCACAGCAGCAGTGCCAGGGCCACGGCTGAAACAATAAAGAGTGCATGGTCAGTGTAACCAATTAAAAACGCCACAATAAGCGGACCAAACACCGAACCCGCACTGTTCATCATCAGTACACCGCTGGCGATTTCCATCAAGGACAAACTGGTATTGTCGTTGGCATGGGCTAGACACAGGGAATACAGTGGAAATGTCATACCACCAAAAATAAACATCGTGGCGTAAATCGCTTTCGGGCTATAACTCAACAGCACCGCCGCCAACAAACAAGTCAGCACACCTAACAGGGCCAGCCCGGCAATCACATAGCGCCGATCGACTCTGTCTGATAAGCGCCCGACTGGGTATTGAAAAACAGTCCCGCCCAATATCGTCACCGCCATAAACATACCAATCTGTTCTTTTTCTAGACCGTTGACGCTTGCCACGACTGGCCCGAGAGCCCAGAACCCGCCGGTGACCAAGCCTCCGAAGAAGGCGCCCACCATGGCAACCTGGGAAGCGGCCACTACTCGAGCAAGTCGAAATTGGACCACGGGAATCGGCCCAGGCAGTGAACTCGAGGTCAAACCAATGGGTACAACACCCAAGACCAGCAAGGCCGCCGCCAGCATAAACAGACCCGGAAAGCCTAGCTCAAAGCCAACCAATAATTGACCGATGCAGATCGACACCAAAGTAATGATGATATAAATTGATAAGACACTGCCACGATGTTCAACGGCTGTCTTCTCATTGAGCCAGCTCTCAATCACCATATACACACCGGCAAATGCCCAGCCGGAAACGGCTCTGGATAGCATCCAAAACCAAAATTGATCCACAAGCCCAATAAACAGCAAGGCCGCCGTCGCAGCAGCAATCAAGACGGCAAAAACACGGATATGACCGACTCTCGCAACCAATCGCGGAACCGTCAGACAGCCAACCACGAATCCTAAAAAATAACTGGAACCCGTATAGCCGATCAACTCCGGCGCCCAATCTAGACTCACCGCATAGAGCGGCACTAAAGTGAGTTGCAGACCATGGCCAAGCAGCAGTATCGCCACCGACGCTAGCAGCGCAGTCACCGATATTAATAAACTGGTCATGTTTAATTCCGAGTAGAGGGCAGAAAATCCAGCCTGAAGTACAGACGGTAATCCGCCGCCGCTTCAATCGCGGGCGATTATACCCATCCATTGACGTTTGTCTGCTAAGAACCCACAAAAATCACCCAGAAAGTGACCTGCGGGTCCGCAGTGGGTGATTCGACACGCGTTACCGGGACAATAAGACAGTATCAGGCTCTGCGGAAGCGGGGAAAACCGGGTCATGCCTCGGGTAGACGCCTTGGCACCGCCGGACACCTCGAGGAGCTTGATAAAACCACCGATGGCCATCCAGGTAAAGATGAACTGAATATTAGAGGGCACACTGATATGAACAAATATACCAGATTCGATCATATCCAATATGACCAGAAAGGGATTCTAGTTGGCCTGAATCATAGATCCGAAGAACACTCCGAGAGACAAGGAAACAAGAATATTGCGGGTCCATATAGCCAGGATAACGGTAAGCACTGGTGGCAATAGCGACAACAGACCGTAATCAGGCATCAGCTAAATAACCAGCCAAACCAGCCACGATCCAAACTTTTCTCACAACCCTTAAGCTGGGTGCCGTAGGTACTACTTCGCCGTGCCACTTTTTTTGAGACATCTTTCAGCCACTGCTTTTTGGCAAAGGAGCGCTTCGCAAAGCCCCCCTGACCCTCATGGTAGGCAAGATAGAGGTTGTAGGCGTCAGACTTACCGATACCGTTCTTGCGATGACTCTGGTCGTTGTACCAGCCAATAAAATCGATAGCGTCATCAAAGTCATTACGATCAGCACCCCAGCTTCCCGTCGAGCGTTTATATGTGTCCCAGGTCTCATCAATCGCCTGGGAATAACCATAGGCACTCGCTGGCCGAGGGCCAGGAATCACCCAAAGTATCTTGGTTCTTGGCGGTTTAGCCCGCGATTGAAATGCGGACTCTTGATGAATAAATGCCATCATCACTGGGATCGATGTACCCCAACGCCTGGCAGCTTTGCGTGCGTCTTTATACCAGCCAGACTTTTCATAAAATATTTCACACAGATTGTCTGGCTTTTCCGGGGGGGCTGACGCGCAGCCGACAAGACTCAAGAGTATTAATGAACTCAAAACAACTTTCATGACACTTGGATTCCATGTTTAGCTAGCATTTCAAGCAGTGCGGTTTCGTCCATGACTGGCACGCCTAATTCAAGCGCCTTAGCCAGTTTTGATCCCGCTGCATCTCCAGCCACGACACAGCTCGTGCTCTTGGAAACCGACCCGCTGACTTTCGCCCCAAGGGATTGCAACTTTGCCTTTGCTTCACTTCGAGTGAGTCTCATCAAGGTACCTGTCAAGACCCAACTCTGACCTGTTAAAGCTGCAGGGTCAACACTCGAAGTTTCCGCTTGCCAGTGGATCCCGGCAGCCAACAGCTCATCGATGACTTTTTGATTATTCTGTTGATGGAAGAATGTCAGAATTTTTTCTGCGACTATCGGCCCAACATCTGGAACAGTCTGCAATAGCTCGTCATCTGCGGCGCGCAAGGCATCAATATCGCCAAAAAACAGCGCCAGATTCCGCGCCGTGGACTCACCCACTTCAGAGATACCCAGCGCATAAATAAATCGCGCCATGGTCGTCAGCTTACTTTTCTCCAACGCCTTAAGCAGATTGTTAGCAGATTTCGGCGCCATTCGATCGAGCCCAACCAATTTCGACTCGGTCAAGCTGTATAGGTCTGCGGGACTCGCGATCAAGCCTTCATCAACCAGTTGATTGACCAGTTTAGTTCCCAGACCTTCGATATCCAGCGCCAGTCTTGAGGCAAAATGACGAATACTTTCTTTGCGCTGAGCACTACAAAACAACCCACCACTGCAACGTGCAATAACCTCACCTTCAACCAGTATGATTTCAGCACCGCAGGCCGGGCAATGATCAGGCAGGGTTATCGGCCGGGCATCCAATGGACGTTGGGATTGATCAACAGCAACCACCTTGGGAATGACGTCACCGGCCCGTTGCACCAAAACCCGATCACCAATCATCAATCCTAGTCGACCTACTTCATCCATATTATGCAGCGTCGCATTACTAATCGTTACGCCACCGATTTTAACCGGCTCAAGCCGCGCCACTGGCGTAATAGCCCCGGTTCGGCCCACTTGAAACTCCACATCTGCTAGCCGTGTATAGCCCTCTTCGGCAGGAAATTTGTGAGCAATGGCCCAGCGTGGTGTGCGAGTCAGAATACCTAGGCGCTGTTGCAGCGACATGCTATTCACTTTGAAGACCACACCATCAATTTCATAGTCCAGTTCGGCTCGACGCGCGAGCATCTTTTCATAGTAGGTTCGACACATCGCCGCCCCTTTGACCACCTCAACTAGCGGATTAATCCGCAAGCCCCAGTCCTGTAATTGCTGCAAAATGCCAGCCTGAGTCGGCGGTAAATCGCCACCTTCCACCAACCCGACGCTGTAACAGTACATCGTCAGTTTACGTTTTGCCGTGAGTCTTGAGTCCAGCTGCCGCAAACTACCAGCAGCCGCGTTGCGGGGATTGGCGAAAGGTTTTTCACCTCGCGCCTGAGCCTCAGCATTGATTGCGAAAAATGTTGGCTTGGCAATATAAATCTCACCCCGCACTTCCAGCCGTTCTGGCCAACCTTGACCCTGCAGACGCAAGGGAATCGATTCTATCGTTCTGACATTCTGCGTAATATCCTCACCAGTCGTACCATCACCGCGAGTCGCCCCCCTGACTAATTGTCCATCGACATACAGCAGGCTGACAGCGACACCATCAATTTTTGGTTCGCAGATAAACTCAAGTGTATCAACCGTGTCTAAACGTGTCTTGATTCGTCGCTCAAAGTCTTCCAGGTCAGCCTCGCTAAACGCATTTTCCAGCGACAGCATCGGCATCTCATGTTGAATTTGGGAGAACGCTGACAGGGGCGTGGCACCGACTCGTTGAGTCGGTGAGTCATCGGTAACGAGTTCCGGGTACTGCGCCTCAAGAGATTTTAGCTCGCGAAACAGTTGATCGAATTCCGCATCAGAAATAATAGGCGAATCGAGAGAGTGGTACTGGTAGTTATGCCGGTTTATGGCATCACGAAGACGCACCGCTTGTTCAAATATTTCGGCAGGTAGGGACATGCAAATTCATCGGTGCTGCCGGTCTCGAAATCACCAGCTTAGTGAAAGTAAGTATCAACAAAGGCCTGAAGATCTTGCTGATCGCGCATCATCGATTGTCGCGTCAGCGGCATCCTTGTCTCATCCTTGATCTCGCCACCGAGCTGGGTCGCCAGGTATTCTGCCAAACCCAGCATCTCATGATACACGCCAACAGGATCTGCCAGCTCATGAGCACGCATAAACAAGCTGACAGCTGGGGTCTTGAAGGCATGCATCGTCGATGGGTCGAAGGCACCTGGCTCCACCGCGTTGACCAGGCTAAATAACGACCGACCATTCGACCCAAGTCGATGATAGATATCCATCTCTCCAAACGTCATGTTCTGCTGTCGCAAGCAAGCCAGCAGGGCGTTGCCGCTAAAATCTTTGTGCCGCGCACTAACATACAGCACTACAAATTTTTCCGGGCACTCGGCACCAGCCCGGGGAATCGCAGGCGAATTCGGCTGTTCAGTTTCGAAGGCTGCGGTTTCTAGGCTCCCGCTTTCGGATAAATTACTTTCGGACAGACTGGTTTCAAATCCGAGCGTTGCCTCAGCTTGGTCTTCGGACAGCGCGTCTTGCGAAGCAGGAATATTCACAGATTCCATCAATACGGGCACGGCTTCGGCCAGGTCTAACTTAGTCTGCGTCGGCGTGGTGAGCACGCGGGCCCCACCATTGGGTAGTTCAGCCCTGTAGAGCGCCAGATCATCGGCATCCAGCTTGGGTTCATGTCGCGAGTTCAAAAACGACTTATCCAAGGACATTTTGAGCGTGCCACGGTTTGATCGCATGCGCCAATACCCATGCAACAGCACACCAACGATAAATGCTGAACCCAGAATGAGCAACCAATCACGCAAGCCGAATTCTATTAGAGACTCCATCTTATCGATTCCGTTAGCAAATGGTGCTTGCTAGCGTCAAACTGCTGCCAGCGCCACGGCTTCATCCACGTCAACGGATACCATCCGTGACACCCCAGGCTCATGCATTGTAACGCCCATAAGTTGTTCCGCCATCTCCATGGCAATTTTATTGTGGGTAATGTAGATAAACTGAACTGTTTTCGACATTTCCTTTACCAAATTTGAGTAACGCACCACATTAGCATCATCCAACGGGGCATCAACCTCATCCAGCATACAAAATGGCGCTGGGTTCAGGCTGAATATAGAAAATACCAAGGCGATCGCCGTCAGCGCCTTCTCGCCCCCCGAGAGCAAGTGAATGCTCGAATTGCGCTTTCCTGGTGGTCTTGCCATAAGACCAACGCCCGTATCGAGCAAATCATCGCCGGTCATTTCCAGATAGGCATGGCCACCACCGAAGACCTTGGGGAACAGCTGCTGGAGTCGTGAATTCACCTTATCGAAGGTCTCTTTAAATCGTGTACGAGTTTCTACGTCGATCTTGCGAATCGCGGTTTCAAGAGTTTGTAGTGCCTTCTCAAGATCTTCGTTCTGGGCATCAAGGTACTGTTTTCGCTCTGATTGAACTTTGTACTCATCGATAGCCGCGAGATTAATAGCCCCGAGCCGCTGAATACGATTACCTACACGTACCATGCTCTCTTCCCACTCGGCTTCATTAGCCGCCTCGGGGAGGTTTACCAGCAACTCATCCAGGTCTTGCTTGTCAGCGACCAACTGCTCACGAATCGTTGCTCGCCTGACCTCGAGCCCCTGCCAATCCATTCGCACTTGGTCCAGACTGGTTCGAACCTGCTCGATAGTCTCATCAACCCGACTACGCTGTTGCTCCAGTTCGCGAATACTGTACTCGCCTGCAGTAATTCGCTGCCGCGCCGATGTCAGTGTAGTTTCGACTTCAAGACGCCTTTCGAGCTGGATTTCCAGCTCCTGCTTCAGCAGTACCTGCGGCTCCTCACTCTCGCTCAAACTGGCTTCCAGGGCTTTCTTACGCTCAGCGAAGATCAATTGCTGTTCCTGCAAGCGGGTCATGGCCTGCTCGGTCGATACCACCGCAGAGCCCAGGGACTGAATTTTCAGCGCGAGCTGGTGCGATGCATCACGGTGCTCGCGGGCCTTGGAACGAGCATTTTCCAGCGCCTGCTGACATTCATGTCGCGTTTGCTGAAGCACAGCGCGTTGCTGGGTATCCTGCTCCATCTGGTCCAGGGCTTCCTGCAAGATGTCTCGGGCATCCTTGAGATTTTGCTCGTCTTCCTCAACATGCTCCGTATCAGCCTCAATTTCTGCTGTTATACGTTGCAGATCAGCTTTGACCTGATCGACCTGGAGTTTTTTCGCGCCCAGTTGGGCACGAGTCTCACTGAAAGATTGCTGTAATTGAACCAGTCGGTTTTGTTCTACTTCACGATCTCGCTCAGCTAACTGCAAACTCGCAACGCCAGACTCGAGGCTGTCCGTCAGACTGCTCACTTCATGTTCGAGCATTTCTATTTGTTCGACCAATATCTTCAATTCGGCCTGACGTTTCAGCACCCCGGCAGTGGAATCCCGATCTTTGCTCACTCGCAACCACTGTTGCCCCAACCAGATACCGTCCGCCGTGATCACCGATTCACCAGCCTGAAGATCGCTACGCAGCATCAACGCCGCAGGCAAATCAGCGGCGACATAGACACCGGCGAGAATATCCGTCAAGTCCGTCGCGCTGGTGATTTTACTCAGCAGCGTCGCCGCAGATATTCTGGGGTTAAGTGGTGCGACATTGCTGACATTGGATATAAAGCTCAAGGAACCCTTATCAAAATCACCCAGTAACTGGGCGACAACGTCAACGCCATCAACACATACTGCCTGTAAGTAGTCACCCAGAACAGTTTCAGCCGCATTCGACCATGGGTCTTCGACATCGATACGTTCGCCGAGGCGACCATTAGCCTTAAGGCTATGGCGCTCCAGCCAACTGACTTCCGCATCATCTTGCTGGCCCAAGGCTGCTTGCTGCAGGGCTTCAAGGGAGGCAAACCGACCTCGAAGACTCTGCAACCGACCACGCTTCTCATCGAGCAAACTCGTTAAATTTTGATTTTCTTCGCGCTGGCCTTCAATCCGCGCGACCAGTGCCCGCACTTCCTCTTCAACTCGCGCTATTTGTTCTTCCTGAACCTCCAGCATTGACTGCAGAGGACCTAATTCTTCCTCCACCATCCGTTGTTCCTGCAAACGTCCGAGGTCCGCTTTCAAGGCGACCAGGCGGCGGTTCAAGCGCTCCGTAGATTGCTCCAGCGAGCCCATCTTCGATTGCTGAACCTGCGCCTTGTTCTGGGCCTGCGCGGCACTCTGATTGAAGGCTTCCCATGATTGCTGCCAAGCCTGCATGCCCTGCTCAGCTTCGGTCAGCTGCACGCCCGAAGCTTCCTCCGTTTCTCGCACCTGCTCTTGCTGTGGCTCGGTCTGGGCGAGCTCATGCCGCAACTCACCCAGTTTGCGCTGATCAGCATCTATATCAGCTCGGATCTTGTACCAGTTTTCACTGACTTCCTCGAGATCCTTGTTCCGTTGCTGGTTACGCTCATTCTGAAACTGGATCGAATCTTCGATTCGCGCGATTTCAGTGCCGATATCATAAAAGCGTTTTTGAATTTCGTTGGTCTCGTCGGACAGGGCGATAAGCACCTGGCGTTTTTCTTCCACCTCCGCATCAATCCGACGCAAGTCAGCAATACTGGCATCTTGGGCAATTTGCAGCCGACTGATATTAGCTTCTTTCACCTTAGTATCGGCGCTGATAGTTCGCCATTTCAGAGCCTGCAGCTGAGATTTGACCTCGCGCTCTTCTTGCTTGAGCTCAGTGTAACGTTCTGCGGCTCGAGCTTGCCGTTCAAGATGATGTAGCTGGCGTCCGAGTTCGTCGCGCAAATCACTTAAGCGGTCCAAATTATCGCGGGTGTGAGTGATGCGTCGCTCCGTTTCCCGGCGCCGTTCCTTGTACTTGGAGATTCCCGCCGCTTCCTCAATATAGACCCGCAATTCTTCTGGCCGAGCCTCGATCAGGTTGCTGATCATGCCCTGCTCAATAATAGAATAGCTGCGCGGCCCCATGCCCGTACCCAGAAATATGTCGGTAATGTCTTTGCGACGGCACTTCTGACCGTTTAAGTAATAGTTAGACTGGCCATCACGAGTAACCTGACGCTTGATCGAAATCTCACTATACGCAGCATATTCACCGCTCAAGCCACCTTCAGTATTGTCGAAAATCAACTCAATATTCGCCTGACCCACCGGCTTGCGAGTGGTTGAACCGTTAAAAATAACGTCCGCCATCGACTCACCACGCAAGGTCTTGGCCGATGATTCTCCCATCACCCACCGCACAGCATCAATAATATTCGATTTACCACAGCCATTGGGACCGACAACGGCGCAGAGATTCGAGCGAAAAGGCACAGTAGTAGGATCTACGAAGGATTTGAACCCTGCGAGTTTGATGGCTTGCAAACGCATAAATTAATCTCACTCCAGCCTAAACATCAGACGGTCCGGGTAATGTTCGGCGACCGTAAAACCGCATATTCTATGCTAATCCTGAGGCTTACGCCCCAATAAATTCCGCCAGCCGAACATTAACGGGAGGGCTGACGAATTGGCTCACCGCAGCTTGACAAAAATGGCACCTGTATTCTGCCCATCTTGACCATAACCCAGGATATCACCTCGAAATTGCCTGGCTCGCAGGGCTTCAAAAACCGCCTCTCGAATCAGCCCGGAGCCGACAATAAGCCTCAAACCCGCTGCCCGCCCTAACTCGGCTTCGACAAACAATCGCTCAAGTTTGATCAGCGCCTCACTGACCCGTTCCTGTTGATGCGCAATATCTTCAGTGAGCACGTAGCCATCAGTTTGGCGCGTCACATGATCGTCACATTTTGGACACCGGCTAATATCTCGCGGAACACGCATCCCACAGCTGAGGCAGTCTATAAGGTTACTACCTGGCTTGATCAACACGCTCTGCTCCTCGCTAAATTCATCTTGGATGCACGGATTCTCTCGCCTGCAGGCTCACCTATGCGATTGACTACAACGACCAACAGGGATTGAAGAGCCTTCGCCTGCTTCGGTCCCAACGAGAGCCTCAGCCTTGACGGGCCGCAATGGTCTCACAATCACTCACTGCCGTAAAATTCGCCGTCGTCTCCTGCCGAAGGTGGCTCGACTGCCACCCGACCGATGCTAATAATTGGCGACTTCCCCGTCAAGGTTTGAAATTCGGTGCTACGTCAACCATGAACCCCAGATTCCCGAGTCTCGTAGTTGAAACCTTGGCAACGAAACCATGTATAATCGCTCCCTGATTTTTCGATCACACTCCCGTGCCAGACAAGGACCTTTCCAGATGCTTTTCAAGAATGCATCAGTTTACCGACTGACCAAACCCTTCGAGCCCACAGCGGAAGAACTTCTCGCGTTACTGGAAAAAAATGCCTTCGTTCCCTGCGCGGGCTTACGGCCTTCCAGCTTTGGCTGGGTATCGCCCATCAAGGACATCGAAGATGCCCCTTTGGGCCATGAAGTGGCTGGCAGCATCTTGCTCTGTGCCCGCCGGGAAGACAAAGTCATTCCACCTAGCGCATTGAACGAAGCCATTGCCGAGCGCGTTGATCGGATCGAGAGCATGGAAGGTCGAAAACTCAGATCCAAAGAGAAGCTGAGTATCAAAGATGATGCCCTCGCAGAATTGTTACCGCGAGCACTGGCACGCTCCAAGCAGATCATGGGCTATATCAACCCCGCCTCGAATCTACTGGTGATAGATACCGCTAATGCCTCGGAAGCCGAACTATTTATTAACTGTCTTCGTGATTCTGTGGGTACCCTGTCTGTCGTACCCCCACAGGTCAAATCCAAACCCACCGACGTTTTCAGCCAGTGGTTGATGCACAGAAAACTGCCGGACCATTTCGCCCTGGGCGACCAGTGCGACCTTGTCGACCCAGAAGATGGTGCCTCTGTGACCTGTAGAAAGCAGGATCTGGATACGCAGGAGATTCGCCACCATCTCGAGGCCGGCAAGATGTGCACTAAGCTAGGGCTACGCTGGTACGGCGATCTACGTTTGGCCGTTGACAAGGACTTGATTCTAAGGCAACTCAAGATTGAATCCAGCGACGACGATGCGGAAGATGAAGACAATCCCATTGCCAGAATGGACGCGGCATTTGTCAATATGACACTGGAGTTCTCACGATTTTTGCCGGCGCTGTTCAGCGCTCTGGGCGGCGAAACCCTGGCCATTGATGACGAATAAGCCGCATCCGCCGATGGCACTATCGCGACCGGCCAGACATTAACAATCTGGACAATGCAGCGTACACTCTAGCCATCTGATGGGCTCAACATTACGGGGTAGACGGCATGAACAGATTGGCAAATAAAGTGGCCATTATCACCGGCGGCGCTAGCGGCATTGGCGCCGGCACGGTACGACGTTTTGTCGAGGAAGGCGCAAAGGTTGTCATCGCCGACATCCAGGACGATCTCGGTAAGGCTCTCGTGGCAGAGCTGGGTCAAAATGCTATTTATCAGCATACCAACGTCGCCACAGAAGCGGATGTCGAGCGCATGGTCGACCTGGCCGTCAACCACTTTGGCCATCTCGATATCCTATTTAATAATGCTGGCTTCGGCGGCGTCAGCGGTGAGCTTCAAGACCTGGTGATTGGTCAAGAGTATGAGAATACGGTGGGCGTCATGTTCACCGGCGTGGTACTTGGCATCAAACACGCTGCCCGCGTGATGAAACCTCAGCGCAGCGGCTCCATTATCAGTACCGCGAGCGTTGCTGGCCTGCAAGCCGGGCTTGGCCCCCATGTCTACTCCGGCATCAAAGCCGGCGTCATCGGTCTCTCGCGCTCCGCGGCACTGGAATTGGCAGCGTTCAATATTCGCGCCAATGCAATCTGTCCGGGCGGCATCGCCACACCTATATTTGCCCCCATGCTTGAATTCCATCAAGGTGACAATCAATCGGTAGTTGAAATCATGCGCGCGCGCATGGCCCAGGCGCAGCCCGTGCAACGTTCTGGCGAGTCCCTCGACATTGCCAACATGGCACTGTTTTTAGCCAGCGACGATTCCACCTTCATCACCGGCCAGCATCACGTTGTTGATGGCGGCATGACCAGCAGCCGCATGCGTCTTGATGAGAGCCTCAATGATGAGCGCGACGATCCGACTTGAATTAGGCACTTTTGATCTAGAACCCTGCCAAAGACCTGTTCTCAGGCTTCAGCACAGGGTATTTTTACGACCAACCAGCCGCCACCAATATTAGCCCTAACACCAATATCCAGAGACGCTGGTGAAATGTCCGACAGATTCCCCCAAGCGGGCATTTAATCTTCAATAAGCGTCTGATCGAGCGCATATTTTTGTTATTATTGCCGCCACTCACACAGATGGAAAAGATTCATGACCCATGTATCCGTGGCTGCGGCCTTAAGAGGAGACTCCAGCGTCGGCGCGACTATTACCGTTAAAGGTTGGGTCAGAAGCAAACGTGATTCAAAAGCCGGCATTTCCTTTATTGCGGTTCACGACGGCAGCTGCTTCGACGCCATTCAAGCCGTCGTTCCCAGCGAACTGGCGAACTACACCAGTGATGTACTGACGATCACCACCGGTTGTTCCGTCGTTATCGAAGGTGCTCTGGTTGTCTCCGAAGGCAAAGGCCAAGCTCTGGAAATGCACGCGACCCGGGTTGAGGTGCTTGGTCTGGTTGACGACCCTGAAACCTATCCCATTGCAAAAAAACGCCATACCTTCGAGTACCTAAGGACCGTTGCTCACTTGCGACCGCGGACGAATACCTTTAGCGCTATCACTCGGGTAAGAACAACGCTGGCGAATGCCATTCACAATTATTTTTATGCCAGGGACTTTCACTGGATCAACACACCTATCATCACCGGTAGTGACTGCGAAGGTGCCGGCGAGTTGTTTCGAGTCAGCACCTTGGATCTCACCAACCTACCCATGCAGGACGGCAAGGTCGATTACAGCCAGGATTTCTTCGGCGGGGAATCCTTTCTCACCGTTTCAGGACAATTGAATATAGAAGCTTATTGCCTGGCGATGAGCAAGGTTTACACTTTCGGTCCGACCTTTCGAGCTGAAAACTCACACACCAGCCGCCACCTAGCAGAATTCTGGATGGTCGAGCCTGAAATCGCCTTCGCTGATCTAAATGACAATGCCGACCTTGCCGAGGACCTTCTCAAGCACGTCTTAACCACCCTGTTAGAACAGCGCGAAGACGATATGGCATTTTTTGCCGAACGCGTCGACAAAGATGTGATCACTCGCATCCGCTCGGTGACAGACTCTCGATTTGAGCGTATGGAATATACGCAAGCCGTCAACATACTGCAAAGCAGCAAGCAGGCTTTCGAATTTCCAGTGGCGTGGGGGCTTGACCTGCAATCAGAGCATGAACGTTATCTGACTGAGCAACATGTGGGCAGACCCATTGTGCTGATGAACTATCCCAAGGACATCAAGGCGTTCTATATGCGCCTTAATGAAGACAATAAAACTGTCGCGGCGATGGACGTACTGGCGCCCGGCATCGGTGAAATCATCGGTGGCAGCCAACGAGAAGAGCGCCTGGATGTGCTTGACAGCCGCATGGCGCCACTGGGATTACAAGATGAACTATGGTGGTACCGAGACTTACGGCGTTATGGCACTGTTCCCCACGCCGGCTTTGGCCTGGGCTTTGAGCGCCTGCTTAATTATGTCACCGGTATGGAAAATATCCGCGATGCGATTCCATTTCCTCGAACTCCCGGTAGCGCACACTTCTAGTCAGCTGCCGAACTCGTTACTAACCTAGCGCGCCCGGCTAGGGGCGCCCGGCTAGGGGTGCCCGGCTAGGGGCGCCCGGCTAGGGGCGCCCGGCGCCGGCGACGGACACCGCCACCGCTTCAATTCGGGCAGTGCGACTGGTTTTGGCATCCGCGCCAGAACCATCTGCAGTACAGATAAACAAGGTCTTGAGATCAGGACCACCGAGCATGCAAGCAAAGGCTGAGCGACCGGTATCAATCTTCTGCAGGATTTCGCCGCCCGCTTGAACGCGAACGACGCACTGACCAACGGGATCAGCCACCCAGATAGCGCCTTGCGCATCAAGACAGATACCGTCCGGTGCGTGTGGCGCGATATTGGCCCACTCTCGTCGATTCAATAAGTCACCCTTAGCATCAATATCGAATGCTGTCAGGCGCGCCGCGAAAGTTTCGCCGACAATCAGCATCTGTCCATCAGGGGTGATCACACTGCCATTGGCAAACACCATGTCCGCTGCCGCCACGGACACTGAGCCATCTGGCTCGACTTTTATTAGGTTGGCAGCTACCGGCACGCCGCCGCTTTCAATATCAGAACCAAAGTTACCGACATAAGCTCGCCCTGTGGCATCAACTACCATATCGTTGCAGTGATAGGACGCGAGTTGAGACAGATCCGCGTGCTCTACCAATTGGCCATCAGGCTCAAGCCGCAACAACTTACGATCCAACATAGACACTATCAACATTCGCCCATCGGGCAACCAGCCCAGCCCGGAAGGCTGATTCGGAACCTCAACGATAGTTTCAAGCTGACCTTGCGCATCCAATGCCAGCACCCGATGGGTGTAAAAATCAGAGAAAAACAACCTGCCGGCATGCCAACGGGGCGCTTCAGTGAACGATAATCCTGTCGCTACAATATCCATCTCAATCCTCTTCAGATGCTTATTTGTGTTGCTGTAATCGCCCGATCAAAAATCTCAGCTGCCGAATTTCTAACCGGTAAATCAGTCACCCATCAGCATCTTCCAAGAAGCCAGGTCGTTGATCCGCATATAGGTATTGATTTTTTTTGTCTCAGCAAGGCTGGCGTTCGGCACATCGGAATAGTTATGCCCGGGCAGCAACAAAGTATCATCAGGCAACGCCGCCAACTTCTGGATACTATGATACATATCCTCAGAGTTTGAACCAGGCAGGTCCACTCGACCACAACCATTGATAAACAGGGTATCTCCCGAGACCAAGGTTTGCTTGACTCGAAAGCACTGAGAGCCTGGCGTATGACCGGGTGTATGTAAGAACTCCACCTCAACGTCACCAACTTTCAGCCGGTCGCCGGAGTCTACCTTGACCATATCGGAGTCCGAGATACCCGTGACCTTCTTGACCCCATCGGCCTCAATCTTATGGGCATAAATTTTCACGGGATTGACTGCTAATAACTCAGCGACACCCTGTACCTTATTTTTGCCAAAAGAGCCGCCACAATGATCAGGATGATAGTGCGTCAACAGCGCGGCATTCAGTGTATAGCCACGCTCGTTGATGATATTCATGATGGCATCGATATCCCAGGCCGGATCTATCACCACAACTTCTCGCGTTCGCTTCGAACCGATCAGATAGGTGAAATTTTGCATGGGACCAATCTGAATTTGTTCCAGAATTAACTCATCTTCCATGGGCATACTCGTATCCTCTCGACGCAAAGGCCTAATATACAGCGCTGTGACTGCAGCGTCGAGCTTTGCACCAGGGCGACAAATCAGGGGGCCAGCTGTTTTTCCTCTGCAGAAACAGCGGGCGACACGCCTGCCCATTTCTGTTGCACTCGTTGTTTCAAGCCCCTCAACAACGCGCTTATATCATCACCCACACAATACAGAGCAGGCACCATTAAGAGCGACACAAACAAGGCGAACAAGACCCCGAACGCCAGAGATAACACGGCCGGCTTCAAAAACTGAGCGTCCGTAGAGCGCTCAGCCATGATTGGCATTAGCCCCACAAAGGTAGTCACTGAGGTGAGCAAAATCGGTCTAAAGCGTGCGACGCCGGCGGTCACAACAGCCTCTGCAGCATTCCGACTCTGCTGCCGCAGACGTTCTACGTAGTCCACCAGCACCAGATTATCATTCACCACCACCCCTGCCGCCGCACCGATGCCAAAATAGGAAAACATGGCCATAGACACACCGAATAGCCAATGACCGTAGACAGCCCCCATAAAGCCAAAAGGAATGGCGGTCATCACCAACAAGGGTAGCCAATAGGAGCGAAATGCAACGGCGATCAGTGCGTACATGACAAATAAAGCAATGGCGAACAAGGAGACGAGCTCGCCCATAAATAACTCCTCACTTTCCGCATTACCGCTGACACCGATCTTAATACCAGGATAGTTTTTCTCAATTTTAGGCAAGAAATTATCTTTCATATCCGTATTGATATCACTCATCAGGTCACCGGTCACATCTGCGGTGACCCATACAACCCGTTCACCATCTCGGCGATCAATATTCTGAACACCGGTGGTCACCGCAATTTCAGCCACTGACAACAACGGTATTTCTCGACCCTCTAATGTGCGAATGTAAAACTGGTTAAGGCTGTCGAGGCTATGACGCAATGCTGACGGATAACGCACCATCACCCTGACATCACCATTTTCTCGAGGCAGTCGTTGAACTTCTTCACCGAAGTAAGCCTGTCGCACTTGCTGTGAAACCTGCGCCAGGGTCACACCGAGCTTTTCCGCACCCGGTAACAACTGGATGTGCAGCTCATCTGATTCGCCACGCATAGAGTCGCGCACATAAAAGGTGCCGTCATAACTGTAAAGCTGCGCCTGAACTTCTGATGCTGCGGCACGCAAAACCTCCATGTCCCCGTGACGCAGTGCATAGTTAACCTGAGGCGTCGAATTATTCATCGTATAGTTAACTTCAATCTCATCCGCATCTGGAATTTCGCCCACCAGTTCTCTTAATCGCGTCGCCGCTTCTTTTGCACTAAGATCTCGGATTTCAGGCGGCGCCAGCTTAATGATGGCAATCACACTGTCCCGACGAGAACGCGTATACCAGCCTTCAATCAGTTGGCCGGAGCCCCCCTCCTCGATCGCCCGCTCGTCAACTTCCTTGATCAATTTTAATTCGGCTTCCTGCAATTGATCGAGGACAGTGAGTGCACGAGCGTAGGGTGTTCCCGTCGGTAACGTGACATTTAGGTAGATGATTTCATTTTCGACTTCCGGCATAAACCCGAACTTGACCCAACCGCTGGAGTAAAGCCCGAGACTCAAAATAAAAGCCATTGCAAACGCGCTGACCGTAACGTATCGATAGCGAACACAACGATCTACCCAACGACGGTAAGTCGTGTCGGCAAAATGCACTATGCTTTCCTCGATGCGCTTCTGCCAACGGGCCAGCACGCCCAATTTTTCGCGATGCTGGAGATGTGCCAAGTGCGCAGGCAGTATCAGAAATGCCTCGACCAGTGACACCAGCAATGCCAATGTGATAACGATCGAAAACTGACGAGTGACCTGAGCCTCTTCCGTAGACAAGAAAAAGAATGGCGCAAACGCAACCATGGTGGTGAGTACCGCAAAGATCACCGGTTTTGACACCACTGAAGCGCCCTCAATGGCAGCAGCGAGGCCACCATGGGTATGACTATGCTGGTGAATACTCTCGCCGACCACAATGGCGTCATCGACGACAATCCCCAGCACCAGCAAGAAGGCAAAGGTAGACATGATATTTAGCGACACATCGTTCATCGGCAACAGTGCAAATGCGCCCATAAACGATACCGCGATCCCCACAGTGACCCAGAGAGCAACCACCGGCCGCAAGCTTAGAATCAGAACCAGGAACACCAACAAAAGACCAACAAATGCCGAAGAGGTAATCGTGTTCATTCGGCTTTTATAAATATCCGCCGTATCGAACCATAGGGAAAGACTGACACCCTCGGGTAGATCAAGTTTGCGTGTTGCCATCCAAGCTCTGACCGCATCACTAGATTTGACGACTTGCATATTGTCCGTGGACAGAACTTGCAGTAACACCGCCGGCTCACCGTTCATGGTAGCGAGAATTTCTTCATCTTCGAAACCATCAATCACTCGGGCAACGTCGCCAACACGGACACTGGCCCCGCCTTGGGATTGACGAATAATAATTCGACTGAACTCAGCTTCGCTGTCTGCCAGGTTTCGAGCCCGCAACCTCACATCTCCGGTTTCGGTACGAATCTGGCCCGTCGACAAGTTAATCGAACTGGCGCGGATGGCCGCGGCGACCTCGTCGAAACCAAGGCCATACTGTCGCATGGCATCATCGGACAATTCGATAGTGACTTCTTCTCGACGACTACCAAATAAATCCACGAGGGAAATATAAGGTAATTGGGCGATTTCATCGCGCATGTCCTGAGCCAGCTGCGTCAGAGCCTTCTCACCAATGTGGCCATGTACCGCAATACGCATCATTTCCTGACGGTATTCCACTCGCCTAACCTTAGGGTTTTCGATGTCTCTGGGTAGGGAGTTGACCGCATCCACCGCATTTTTTACATCATTCAGGAATGAATCCATATTCTGGCTAGGTAAGGTGTGCACCTCTATACGAGCAAAGTTTTCAGTGGCGGTTGAGTAATACCGATAGACACTTTCAAGCCCATTCAGCGCTTCTTCTATGCGCATCACGATCTGTTCTTCCACTTCCTGCGGCGCAGCACCCGGCCAAACAACTTCTATGACTACTTGATGAGGCTTGAAGACCGGAAAGGCTTCTCGCTCCATAGACAGGAAGCCAAGTAGTCCGGCCAGCAATATCCCAAACATCAATAGGTTCGCCGCGACCGGGTTGGACGCCCACCACGCTATAATCCTTGCCATAGGTCTTAGCTCCCCACCGCCTTACCTTGCTCTCGATTAGCAACCCGATTCACACCCTCGACCAAGCCGAGAGTCTCAAGCGCCATGCCCTGGATCGCATTGCGAATCGAGGAAACAACCACCCGCTCGCCAACCTCTAGCCCGCTGGCAATCACAGCATCGGTCAAGCTGCTGTGAGTCACCACCACCTCACGAATATCCAATTTGCCGGCATCATCCACCACATAGACCTTATTTCCAGCCCGCAACGCCTCACGCGGTATCACATAGCCATTCTCAATTTGTCGACCCTGAATCTCCGCTTTCACATACAGCCCGACTGCCAAGGGCATACCCTGGTTCGACCGATTCAATGTATAGGGTGCCAGTACCTCTGCGATGCCGTAGATCATCCGCGTGTCACGATCAATCACCGCATCTAAGCGAACCAGCTTACCGACCCAAGATTGCTCGGAACCGGCAACCATCGCCGAGAACGACACAGCCAAACCTTGACCCGTAGCAGCCACAAATCCAATCGGTAAACCCAAGGAAGCCAGCTGACTGTCGGATAAAGGCAGGCGAACCTCAACCTTATCAATGGCAAACGCCCGACCCAGAGCCATACCCGGCGTCACATATTGGCCAATATCGACGCGGGTACTGATCAATCGGCCATCAAATGGCAGGGCGATCTTAGTCCGGGAGAGATTCAGCTCGGCCTGCTGCAAGTCGGCACGAGCAGCATCCATGCGCGCCCTCGCCTCGGCAACCTGTGGTTTTCGCAGTGCGAGATCTGATGCCTGACTGGCGTTTCGCAGTTGCTTGCGCGCAACTTCAGCGGTCGCCACCGCCGTTTGCAACGCAACCTCAGCTTCGGCGAGTCTGGCTTGAGCTTGTGCCAGGGCTAATTGATAGTCGACAGGCTCAATTTCGACCAATGACATACCAGCCTGAACCAGGCCACCCTCAATAAATTCAGAAGATACAGCCACCACTCTGCCTGGTATCTGGGATACCAGGTCGACCATGGTGCCGGCTCGCACCTCACCCTGGGTTAACACGACTAACGCCACATCTTTACGCTCAACCGCGTCAACAAAGACACTTAAAGCACGAGGTGTTCGATCTTTCTTCTCTGGCTCTGGCTTTGTCCAATGGAGGCCAGCATAACCACCCACGGCCGCGATGATGATCACCAACGGCGCTAAGACTTGCAGCATTTTATTCACTTCGGGTCACCCTTGAGTTAAAGATAGCCTTCCACTGGCCATTATGACGTATACCCTGTCAAACAGCGCGGCAATTGCCCGCCATTAAAGCGCAATCGAACCGCGGTTTTAAGTGATCTACGGTGAAGTGACGGATCTGTCAGCTAGAGTCCCCTTTATCGAGGGTTCGTGCATCCCGACAGTGACATTACGGTCAGCGTTCAGCTTCAATCGTGGTACCCTATCGGCTACAACACCGTGCCGGATATAACGACCATCGCGCACTTCATCAGCCTTAAACATAAGACGAGCACAACCATGAGCCCATTGGCACCCGTATATTTCGGCAGCGTTAACCGCTGGGAGTGTGACGAGAACGACCACCTCAATGTGAGGTTTTATGCTCAGAAAATGCAGCAGACCTTGACCTGTGGATTGTTGGACCTCGGTCTGGCGACACCCCTAACTCTTGATACGACGTTACAGTCGATCGCTGCGCAGCACATGCGCTATCTTGCAGAAGCCAGAATCGCTACGCCATTAACGGGCCTTATAGGTCTGCTGGGAACCACTGAAAACAGCTTTACGGTGCTGACAGAACTGCACAATACCGAAACCGGGCTGGTTCAGGCATCCTTCACCCAGACCTTCAACACCAGGCTGGAACGCCACCCGGCCAGCCATGTACCACTGCCAGATCACGCCGGCAGTCGAGGTATCGCTTATCGGGACTCACCATTTGCGCACCTAAGTTTGGCTGAGGCCCTTGAACAGGGCTTCATCACCATCGGCAGGGGTATGATTCAAGCCGACGAATGCTCAGCGGATGGCCGCCTCCTACCTCACCTGTACATGGGCCGCGTTTCAGACTCAATGCCGAACCTCTGGGCCAGGTTCGCCAGCCCGGAAGAACCGGGCTTGCGCGGCGCGGGCGACGAGGGCGGCGCGGTGCTCGAATACCGTATGACTTACTCTGGATCCTTAAACCTGGGTGAGCGATTTGAGGTTGTCTCCGGCGTACTCGCTCTCGCCGACAAGACCCAGCATTTCGTTCATCAGCTCTACAGTGTCGAGACCGGACGCTGCGTGGTCGCCGCAGAAGCCCTTGCCATCGCCATGGACCTCAAAGCCCGGAAAGCCATGTCCATCAGTCCTTCTCGGCGGGCCGCAATGCAGGCGTTCTTGTTGACGATGCCTGCGCCAGCAGCCCAATCTTGAGCATTAACTAGTCAATACCCCTTCGTCATGGCGTATTTTTAAACAGCGACAGCGGCGGTGACTGCAATTTCAACTGTATATTGAGGCGCCGCCAGTTTCGATTCAACACAGGCACGAGTTGGGGTGGCACCGTCGACAACCCACTTATCCCAAACACTGTTCAGTCCGGCAAAGTCGGCCATATCAGCCAACCAGATAGTCGCCGTCAGCAGTTGAGACTTATCAGTACCCGCCTGCGCCAAGAGCTCGTCGATAGCTTGCAAGATATCCGCAGTCTGCTCGGCCGCAGTGCCACCAGCGGCATTCTGCGCAACCTGGCCGGCTGTCGATACGACACCATTATAGACAACAGCTTGACTCATTCTTGGGCCGGATTTTATTCGCTTGATCGTCATATTATCTGTGTTCCCGCTAAATATTTTATTTGATATCACAAGGATAGATTTATCTGTGTGATACAGAAATTGCCTAACGGCTACTATAACAAAATTAAACTAAAAACATCGTGATTAGAAATAACTCGCAGCAATCAAACCACCCACTAACGGCAACGTGGCAACCAGAAACATAATAAATGAATAGGACAAGACTTTGTTCGCAGGTAACCCGGTCATAATCAACAACGGTATCACTACGAACGGATGAATGATGTTAGTCCACTGGTCACCATAGGCGACACCCATCACAATCAGCGCCGGATCAGTACCGAGGGTCTTGGCCGCTTCCAAAAATGCCGGCCCCTGAACAGCCCATTGAGCGCCACCCGAGGGGATAAACAGATTAATCACGCCGCCAGAGAAAAAGGCAATCAACGGTAGACTTTCGGCCGTGCCGATTCTGGCAAAAAAACCTGCGATCTGGGCAACAAAACCCGTATTCAGCATGATGCCCATGATGCCAGCATATAATGGATATTGAAGTAAGGTCGGCACTATCGCTCGACCCGCCTGCATTAACACCTGGGTAAACTCCATCGAGGAACGCGTCAGTAGTAAACAAGCGGCCAGGAAAGTCCAGTTGACGATATTCAAATCCAATCGAATGCCTTCGGTATAAAACCAATTACCGATATACGTCACCAAGATCAAACCCAGACCCAACGTCAGCCAACGGGCGCCCTCAAGATATCCCGCCAGACCCGACCGAGCTGCCAACGGCTGGTCGGCCGCTAGAAGCGCTTCACTGCTCGTCTCGGGCTCATCGATTTCCTCGATTTCCCCTACCGCCGGCCCAAGTTGCATGGCAACTAACACCACGGTCGCTAGTGTCACCCCAATCGTTACCAGATTAAATGTCGACAAAATGGTTTCGGTCACCGGCAGCAACCCCCCTAACAGGGTTTCCATCGAGTTCCCCGGCGTCGCCACCATCAAAGGCGCCGAGCCAGAATAACCCATGTGCCAGACCACAAAACCGCTGAATGCCGCACCACCTAACAATGGGTAATGAACCTGAATACCCCTGCGCCGAAAGGACAGTGCAACCTGACGCGCCATTAAGCCACCCAGAATCGTTCCCAGCGGCCAGGCGATCAGACAGACGCAACCGGCAAATAGAGCCACGAATCCATAGGCTGACGTAGCGGTTTTCGGCAAGCCCGCGAGCCACTCCAGATAGCGAGGCACAGGCCCAAGATGCGCTAACGCATAGGCAAACAGAATCGTCAGGCAAACTTGCGTAATGAAGGGCAGCAACGAACTCAAGCCGTTACCCCAGGCCATCACGACCCCTTGAGAATCTGTCGGCGTATAACCATAGGCCAAAATCATCGCCGCTAGGGTCATCACGATAGCAAACGTAAATGGCTCGGGCATGTAACGATCAAAGCCACGAATAACCACACGAATCAGCGGCTGCAGCAAACGGTTAATGGTGATGTCCTCCGGCACCGTGGGCATGCCCATGGGCCCGCTCCTCTGGCGTCGATTCTCGAACCTCGACAATATCGAGTTCGAACGCCAGAGTCTGGCCGGCAAAAGGATGGTTTGCGTCTATATCCACATTGAATTTTCCGACCTTGATAATTCGGGCATTACGCACACCCTCTTTCGTGTTGATATGGACAATTTGTCCAGCCTTGAGCTTCTTTGGTGCGTCAACCAGGTGCTTGATGGGTACTCGATGTTGTGAGTCTTCAACGCGCTGGCCGTAGGCCTGTTCAGGCGGCAACACCACGTGGACACTGTCGCCTGCAGACTTATCCATGATGGCTGCTTCCAGTCCGGCGAGGATATTCCGCCGTCCGATCAAGCAGGCCTGCGGTGCCTCATTGCGATTGGTCTCGAGCTCAAGACCTGTTTCGTCCTTTAGGGTGTAATGGAAGGTGACTATCGTACCGGTACTGACTTGCATGGCTTCAACCTGTAAGCGACAAAAACAGCAGTATCTCACTACTGACCAGGAAGTGGTATTCTTGCCGTATGCATGATGTCATCCAACTAGAAACGCAACAAACCCATGTCAATCCGGTGTTTAACACTCTGGTTTATGATGGCTGGCTGCTGCGCTTCAGTCGTGGCTACAGCCTCAGCACCGATTCTGTCTGGCCCCTGCGCCAAGGTGAAATTGGCTTGGCGGCCAAGGTGGCTTATTGCGAGGAACAATTTCAACTTCAGCGTCAGAGCTCCACCTTTCGCCTGACCAGCCTCGGTTATCACCAATCCATCGACACATATCTGCGCGACAGTGGCTATCGAACTGCAGAAAGTGGTGTGGTATTGAATCGAGCCTTATCCCGAACCCCAACCACAGCACTCAAGACTTTACCGTTAACCCGCTGGTTGGATTTGTGTTATCGGCTAAATCCTGAGGATGTCTCTGGCCAACGCCTGCTCCAGGAACAACTGTTGAGTCAGATAGAATTACCTATGTGGTGTGCCGTCATCGAGGCCGATGGCATTGCGGTGGGCTATGGGCGAGCGCTACAAAGTGGCACCCATCTGTACCTCGACGACTTATGGCTCTTACCTGATTGGCGACGCCGCGGTCACGGCCAGCGTCTGCTAGATGGCCTGCAAGGATTCGGCCAGGCCCACGGTGCAACCATGGCCTACCTGACGATCAGTGATGCTAACCCCAGCGCCACTGCATTCTTTCGTCAAGCCGGATTTAGCGTGGCATATCCTTACCACTACCGACAACGCTGAGCATCTATCGCGCGGTTCTAGCCTTCAACAAAACCTTTCCAACCACTCATGTACTGGACGAAGTTTTCACCGAGCCCTTCCGCACGTAAATAGTCCGCGGTAACCGGTATCGTCACAGGTGTAAACCCGGGATCGCGCTGCAACTGATTAGGGTAATCATGATGCAGAATAGCGGCGCGACCCAGCATTAGCCAATCGACGCCAGCCGCCAATACCCGCTCGGCGTCAGCCGGCGTGGTGATTTTACCAGCGACACCCAGGCGCACAGGACCACGTTCTAGCGCCGTAAAGTAGCTCATCAGGCCCTGTCCTTTGAATTGCTCCTCGTCGGGATCCTTGAACACATCCCACAGAGACATATCGAGAAAATCAATCTGCGATTCAGCAAAGAGTCGCTGACAAATTACCAGCACTTCACCCAGCTGCATACCAAACCGTTCGGGAGACAGTCTTAAACCTAGCATAAAGTCGTCACCGCAACGTCGTCGGATACCCTCGATAATGTTGAATATTGGCCTCGCCCGGTTCTCCAGCGAGCCACCAAACTCATCGTCACGTTGATTGATCTCAGGCGAGAGGAATTGCCCAAGGATGTAACCGTGAGCACCGTGGAGTTCCACACCTTGAAACCCTGCCTGCTCGGCTCGCTCGGCGGCGCGAATAAACGCCTCAATCATTTCCTCAACTTCAGCGGTAGACATCCCTCGCGCACCCGTCTCGGCGTTATCGGAGGGACAAACGGGCGTTGTGCCGATCAGCTCCTTCGGAGAACGCATGCCCGCGTGATGCAGCTGAACAACTGCGACGCTGCCGTTAACTTTAATGCCTGTGGCCAGACGAGTCAGCCCTGGCAGATGTTTGTCGTCGAATATCCCGAGCTGGCCGGGAAAACCCTGACCCTGCGACTGAACATGCGCCGCACAGGTCATCGTTAATCCAAACCCACCTTCAGCGCGCAGGGTCAGCCAGCGATACTCATCATCTGACAGACAGCCATCGACATGACTCTGAGAATTCGTCAGGGGCGCGAGCATAAACCGGTTTTTTATCGCTGGGCCGCGGCTAAATGTCAGGGGCGTAAATAATTGACTCATAAAGGGTTCCATCAGTGATCAGCGACCACGGTTCAAACGCAACTCACCCGCCCACCTGCAGGCAAACGAATGATTGCTAAAATTCAACTGCCCAACAATCAAAGACTTAACAATCAAGACTTCAACAACCAGGGATTAGCCAATCTGTAAAAGTTCAACCCAGTTACCATCGGGGTCCTCAATCATGGAGATGGTGACTCCGGCACGTATCTCTCTCGGCTTGACCACAACACGATAACCCGCTTCCGCCAGTTCATTCGTTGCCTGTTCCAGATTACTGACGCTAATTGTGAAATATCGCAGACCAGTGGCTCCACCGATACCACCAGGCGCCGCCTTGTCTGCTGGGACCTTAGCATTAACAACGATTTTCAGCGTCGTGGTACCGCAGGCCAATCGCGTCATGTGATTGCCACCTGGCATTTCCATTTCACCCTCGACTTTGAGACCGAGTGTATCTCTGTAGAACTTCAGCATTGGCCCTGCATCGGTTGTAACGATGCCAAGATCGATTGAATCTTTGGTGATAACGACGCCCATAAGGTTGCTTCCTGGTAAGTTGAAATTCAGAACACACTTGCGTGTAATTGATAACTAAACGACTAAGCCGGCCTAGAAAATCTACTGATCTTTAACTCGACGACTGAGTGTTAATGAGATCACACCATTTTTTACCGTCATATCCACAGCCGTTGACAGTGCCTGATAATCATCAGGGCTGACATTGGCGATACCCGTGCTTGATATCCTAGCCACAACCTGGACTTGGTCAAAATCAGCTAAACTCATACCAGCCATCATTCCCATGGTCTCGTCCAACGTCACTAGTCGCGGCAGTGCCGAGACCGTCATCTGCTGAACGGCCAATGGCATTGGCGGCCCTCGCATAGCCCTGGCAAAAACAAACACTCTAGCTTGAGGATCCACTCGTACACCAGGCGCAATTTCCACCAGCACCTCGAGCCTGCGCTGCCCTACCAAACCATCATCAACTGCGTCAGAAGACGCCGGCAAAGGCACAATTGTTGATGGCGAAGTGGTTGGCTCAGCCGCAGCAATGCCTAAATCTTCTTCCAAACGATCAATCGCTTGCTGGATTAACTCAGCTCGCTCACCATCCACACCTGCGCTCTGCGCCTGGCGAAACCAGTCAAGAGAAGCCACCAGATCATTATTCTGGAAAGCACTCATTGCCTTAATTTCAAGCATCGAGACGTCCTGAGGATTAAGAGCCAAAGTCCGATCAATTGCCGCCGAAACCCGCTCAGTTAATTCTCGGTTATCCACCAGGAACAACGCTTCGGTATACCAAGAAGAAAGACCCGAATCATTAGGGTAACGATCCATCAAGTGTTTAAAAGCCTCCGCGGCTTTTTCAAACTCTCCCATGCGCATATAAGATTGGCTTATCAAAAACCAGCCTTCGTCATTCTCAGGTTGAGATTGCAAACGCTCGGCGAGCTTCTCAACCGTTGCGTTAACTCCAGTTGTATCATGAGGACTTGTGGCAGTCTGCTCCCCACCTCCACGCAGCTCTTTCGACAACTGTAAATCAACAATAGCGCCCCAGGAAAGGCCGAAGTCAGCATATGCTAGGATGGCAAACAGCGGCACAAGGGCCGCTAGCAGCCAAGGACTACGTCCAACACTGCCGTTATTGAGCATCTCATCGCTCGTTGTTGAAGATCCTGTATTGACACTACCAGCCTCGTCCAGCAAGTTGCGCTGAAGCTCAAGAGACAACTGGTCATGAACTTGCTGGTCAATGTCACCGGCCGCCAAATTGGCATCCAACTCAGCGCTACGCTCCTGATATATCGCGCGATTCAGCTCAGCGCGATCATCTCGTTGTTGCGCGACCCTACCTGCGCGACCTCGATAGAGCACCGGCAAAAGCACAAAAGTAACAGCCAGCATGCAGAGCAGGACGGCATAAATCCAAAAACTAAGAATCATTTTGATAACAACTGTTTGAGGCGTTCCTGATCCTGATCAGAGAGGGCTGTCACGTTCGAATTCCGACGACGTAACATTCCGAAGATCACAACGAGCGCGATGATGAATAAAATCCCTGGACCAAACCAGAGAACCAGCGTCCCTGCTCTAAGTTGGGGTTTGTAAAGAATGAAGTCACCATAGCGAGCCAGCATAAACGCCCTGATGTCATCATCGGACTGACCTTCAAGGACCATGCGGTGAACTTCGCGGCGCAAGTCTTTAGCAATCATGGCATCCGAGCCGGCTATATTCGTATTCAGACATTGAGGGCAACGAAGCTCTGCAATCAGACTATTATATTGCTGGCGCATTTCATCATCAGGAAATGGGTACGCATCAATGGCGGCCCATGCTGGAGCCTGGCATAAAGCCAGGGCGAACAGCATGACAATACGATGAACTTTCGTTAGCATTTTAGCCCTTTATTCCATCGGGATTAGTTTCCAACAATTCGATAATTGGGCCCAAGGTTTCTTCCCAAGTACGACGTGACACCGGCCCCACATGTCGGTAGCGAATGACGCCATTGGCATCAACAATAAATGTTTCCGGTGCTCCGTACACCCCTAACTCGATACCTAACTTGCCTTTATTATCAACAATATTAAATTGAAAAGGATTATTGTGCCGAACCAACCACTGCCGCGCCTTAAACGGGTCGTCATTATAGTTAATACCGTATAATGGCACGCCTTCATCACGACTGATGCGCAGCAACTCTGGATGCTCAACCAGACAATTAGGACACCAGGTAGCCCAGACATTAACCAGCGCCACCTGACCCCGCATGTCGTCAGCAGTCAATTCTCGGCTCGGATCATTCAATTCCGACAGCGCAAAGTCGGGGAACTGCTGATCAATCAACTGGGAGGGCAGAAAGTGTGGATCTTTCAGGCCAAAGCCGCCGGCCAAAATTACCACTAACACAATAAATATACCCAGCGGTATTAACAGACTCTTATTCAGGCTGCTCATGCAGCCACACCTAATGTCACAGCGGCCTGACGACTACGTTTGACTGCCCGGTAACGACGATCCAGAACCGTACAAAAACCACCGAGGGCAATGAGCAAACCACCAAACCAAATCCAGCGGACGAACGGCTTATAGTGTATTCTGACTGCCCAAGCGTCGTCGCCGACGGGTTCGCCCAGAGCTACGAACAGATCACGAAATAGTGTCGGATCAATATCCGCCTCAGTCATTACATTTTTTGACACTGCATAAAAGCGCTTCTCTGGATAGAGTTTGACGACCGACCTACCCTCTTGAAACACCTCAACTTCACCCTGGTCTGCCACGTAATTTGGGCCCTTGATTTGCCGCATGGCATTTAATCTGAATTCATAACCCGCCAGTTCAGCCACGTCACCAGCGGCCATCCGCAGGTCCTTCTCTTCGGTGTAGTACACTGTTGTACAAACCCCGGCGATGGTGACTGCAATACCCAAGTGACCCAACAACATGCCGTAGTAGGACATCGTCTGCTGGAACAAAGCAGGCAGCTTGGCGACCTTATTCGCCACCTTAGACCATAAATCACGAACCAAATTAGCAACAATCCAGAGGGCAAGTGTATCGATTAATATCACGGCCACGGAGACCTCAGTCGCAAACGCGAGTACCAAACTGGCAACCACGATCAAACTACCGATCAAAGCGGGGAACTGTCGGCGCAGAGTCTCCCGCGGCGTTTTCTTCCAGCGTGAGGCCGGACTGACCGCCATAATCGCGAACAGAAGCAGCATCAAGGGCACGAACACGGCATTGAAGTAAGGAGGTCCTACTGAGATTTTCTTACCATCGGTTAACGCCTCGTAGATCAACGGATACAAGGTGCCAAGTAAAACGGCACCGGCAGCCGTCACCAGCAGCAGGTTGTTCGCCAGGATCATGGTTTCGCGCGCTGTCCAGTCGAAGCCGGCCTCGCTCTTGATGCCTGAGACTTTTATAGCATATAGCGTCAGGGACCCACCAATCACGAGCACCAAAAATGCCAGAATGAACATGCCTCGTTCTGGGTCAACGGCAAAGGCATGTACCGAGGTCAGCACCCCCGAGCGCACCAGAAAAGCCCCAAGCAGGCTGAACGAGAACGCAAATATTGCTAACAACACGGTCCAACTCTTAAATACGCCACGTTTCTCGGTCGCAGCTAAAGAATGAATCAAGGCCGTACCGATCAGCCAAGGCATAAATGATGCATTTTCCACTGCATCCCAGAACCACCAGCCACCCCAACCAAGTTCATAGTAAGCCCACCACGAGCCTAGCGTAATGCCAACGGTCAGAAACGCCCAGGCCACATTAGTCCAAGGACGCGACCAGCGAGCCCAGGCGGCGTCCAATCGGCCAGTAGTTAGTGTCGCAATGGCAAAGGCAAATGGCACTGCAAAACCCACATAGCCCATGTAGAGCATAGGCGGATGGACGATTAAGCCGAAGTCCTGCAGCAACGGATTCAGATCGGCGCCATCGGCGGGAAACACAGGCAGGATACGATCGAATGGGTTAGAGGTTAAGAGAATGAAAAGCATAAAACCGATACTGAGCGCACCCATAATGGCGAGAACTCGAGCCCGCATATCAACGGATAAACCGCCGCTGAACACACTGACAGCGAAAGTCCAGCCACCCATGATCAAGGTCCAGAGCAAGAAGGATCCTTCGTGAGCACCCCAGATTGCTGACAATTTAAATTGCAGGGGTAGTGCCGAATTTGAATTTCGCGCAACGTAGGCCACAGAAAAATCATCATCCCAGAACGCATAGGCGAGACAACTGAAGCTGATCAGCAAGAACACAAACAAGCCAGCCGAAAGCGACCCGGCAAGGCGCATCAAACCTTCATGACGACGATACACACCGATGGATGGCAGTACCGCAAGACATACTCCCAATCCTAGCGCCAGAATTAAACTAAAGTGACCCAGCTCGGCAATCATAACGACGTTCCATTTTTCTCGGCTTTAGCCTTGGATTCAGCCAGCGTTTGCATAATCTCTGGCGGCATATAAGTTTCATCGTGTTTCGCCAATACTTCTTCTGCAATCAAAACATTCTGATCGTTCAACACCCCTCGAGCAATCACGCCCTGACCCTCGCGAAACAAATCTGGCAGGATACCGACATAGCTAATCATAACTTCCGAGGCAGCCATATCACTCACTAAAAAGCTCACCTGCAGATCTGTTGTTGATCGTTTAACGCTATTTTCTACGACCATTCCACCGGCACGGATCAGCGTGTTTCGCGGGGCTTCGCCCCGAACAATCTGCTCAGGAGAGTAAAATAAATTGATATTTTCATTCAGCGCCGTCAACGCTAGACTCACTGCCGCACCGGCACTCAACACCACCAAACCGACGATCATCAAACGATTACGGCGCTGGGGCTTCATTTTACCAAATTTCATTTATCAACCTGCTGGTTCGACCCTGCGGTCGGCGAATGGGCATCTTCTTGGGCCATGGCCCGACGTTTTTCCTGAATCAATCGGCGCTGCAATTGCAGTGGCCGGAGAATATTAATTATCAAGACCACTAACGTGAGGCCATAGCAACTCCAGACAAACCAACCATGCTCGCCCATCTGAATAAACTCGCTGAAGCTACTGAAGCTCATTGGCTTAACAGCCGTTCTCGCACCCATTGGGTTCGAATTTCCCGATGCAAAATTTCAGCTCTGATACGCAACATCCAGGCAACAAAGAAAAACAGATAAAACCCGATAACCATGATCAACAGCGGCAACCACATTTCGGCAGGCATAGTTGGCTTCTCTGTCAGACTGAACGAGGCAGATTGATGCAGAGTAAACCACCAATCTACAGAATATTTGATGATCGGCAGGTTAACCACACCAACTAATGCGAGAACGGCAGTCGCCCGACCCGCGGAGTCACGATTGTCCATGGCCGAGCGCAGGGCGATAACACCAACAAAAAGAAAAAACAGGATCAAGGTTGAGGTTAAACGCGCGTCCCAAACCCACCAGGTTCCCCATGTTGGCTTGCCCCAAATCGCACCAGTCACCAGGGCCAGCAAAGTGATTGATGCTCCAATGGGCGCAGCACACTGCAGGGCAATATCTGCCAACTTAATTCGCCAGACTAGAAATACCAGGGCCGCCGACGCCATCATCATGTAACTCGACTGAGCTAAAATTGCAGCGGGCACATGGACATACATAATCCGCGCGCTGTTACCTTGCTGGTAATCAGGGGGCGCAAACGCCAGGCCCCAGATAGCACCAACAACCAGGGCCAACAAAGCGAGCATCCCAAACCAAGGCAGTAGCTTGCCGCTCAATTCAAAAAACGATTTAGGCGCACTTAATCTATGAAACCAGTTCCACACTTCTTTGCTACACCTTGAGGAGTCCAATTCATTATTCAGCAGCAAGCCGCCACCCGTGTCCAAGCGAGGACGCGCATATTTTAACAGATTTTCTGCCTGGTGTTGATCAACCTGGACAAATTGAGGATATAAAGTCTGACTGTTTCACTGCAACCACGTCAGACTGGGTGTGCTCCATGATTGACTCTGCTGTATTACCGATAAACAGTCCTGAAATTCCTGATCGCGCCACGGTCCCAAGGACAATGACCCCCGCATCAATTTCCCGTGCCAGATCATTAATCACGATATCAGCGGCACCCTCACGTAAATGCACCTGATCCGCGGCTATCTGGTACTTTGCTGCCATGTTCAACGCGGACTTAAGCTGGTTTTTCTGCTTCAGCCGAATCACCTGATCTGCCGCAGAACCTGCTCCAATATAGGCAGACAGACTGTAAGCATTCACCAAATGTACGGTAGAGCCCAGCAAATCGGCCAATTGCCGCGCCTGCGACAGGACAATTTGATTGAGTTCTTGGTGCACAACATCTTTTGTATCCACGTCCACTGCGGCGATCACCGGCTTCCTATGGATTGCGCTAGCATGATTGATCAACAACAACGGAGCTGGACAGCAGCGGACCAGATTCCAGTCGGTGGCCGAAAATAATGCTCGACGCAGAAAGCCATGCTGGCGCAAGGGTTTAAAAATGAGATCGGCATGCAGTACTGCAGCGCGCCGGATAATCGCCTCATACAGTCGGTCGAAAACAATGACCCGTGTCTCAATGGTGTACCCCAGATCGCGCAAGGACTGCACCAAGGAGTCTAACCAGATGAGCTTGTAATCGGCAGCTTGCGGCGCTGCTTCGTCGCCCACAGAAGAAGCCATCAATTTTTCGCGCGGCGGCGTCGAGGAACGCTCAACGTAGAGCTCAACATAAAAATCAGCAACGTCCACCGGCATCGACTTTATGCGGCTTAAACCCCCATGTTCCGATTCTTCCGGATCAATCACGACTAGAATCGTGGACATCATCTAATCTCCTTGGGTGTCTGCTAGGAGTTTAGACCCTCGGCCTTGAGGCCCATTGATACAAATCAAAGCCCCCCGAACTCGGCGTCCCCAACTAGTGGCTCAAAGAAATCCTAACCCCCACACTGGTCGCGATCGGCGCGAAACCAATGCTGGCCGCGAGAATTGCACCCAACCAAAGCATATGGCCCGTGTAATCCACAGACTGCATTCCTGCCTGCACCATGGCCGTGGCAATGATCAGTACCGGCACGAACAAAGGCAAGATCAATACCGCGATCAACACGCCCCCTTTGCGCAAACCAACGGTCAACCCTGCGCCAATGGCTCCCAATAGACTCAGAATCGGCGTGCCCAGCAAAAGCGAGCAAAACAACGCCCAGGCACCCGCCTCATTCATAAACAACATCAGCGCCAGTAGCGGACTTAGCAGAGCCAGCGGGAGGCCGGTGACCAGCCAGTGACTGACAATTTTTCCCAGAATCAGGAACAAGAACGGCTCACGACTCAAGGTCATTTGCTCTAAAGAGCCATCGTCGTAGTCGCTTCGAAATAGGATATCCATTGACAGCAAGGTCGAAAGTAACGCCCCCACCCAGATAACCCCCGGTGCAATTTGACTTAAAACCTGCTCTGTCGGGCTGATACCCAGCGGAAAGAGACTGATCACAATGACAAAAAAGATCAGCGGGTTAAGCAGATCCGCGGGGTTGCGATACGCAATCAACAGCTCTCGCTTGATCACACCAAAAAACAGACTCACTGACCTAACCTCAACGTCTTCACCGGCCTCGACAAGGACAAGGGTAAGTGGCTCGTCAGTATCAGCAGACCGCCGCCATCCAGGTGCGCATTCATTCGCGCCTCAAGACTGGCAACACCCTCAATGTCAATGGCACTGAAAGGCTCATCGAGCACCCAGGCCTGGTTATCAAGCAAATACAGACGCGCGAGGTTGACCCGTTTTCGCTGACCTTCAGACATGGCTCCACACGCAACCTCTTCAAAGCCCCGAAGCCCCACTCGACTCAAGGCCTCGGAGATCTGCTTAGCTGAGACATTAGTCTGGTACAGGTTTGTTAACCAGGCGAGGTTTTCACGGGCACTGAGCAGATCTTTGACCCCGGGCTTATGCCCAACATATAAGGGCGACTGAGACAATTGCCAGTCCACCGCACCCGTGAACTCAGCATAGAGCCCACACAGAATGCGTAACAATGTGGTCTTTCCCGTACCGTTGCTGCCTTCAACCAACAGCACCTCACCTTCGCCCGCAGCAAATGACAGGTTCTCAAACAAAAGGCGATGGTCTCGCTCACAGGTGAGCTGACTGACATTTAACATGGGCACATGATCGCGGCGTTGATTCGTTCAATAGATAATAATTGCAGATGATAGCAGAGTCAGGTACCGCAGCGGATAATTTACACCAAGCTTCACCTTATCTGGACCGTCAGCCCCCGCCCGAACTAAAAACCGCCGTTGCGCACCGTCCGCCTTGAAATATTGTCAGCGCAGGTGAGTTACCGGTATAGTCCGAGCTATTCATCACCCATACTTGTCATTACCAAAACTTCTCACTAAAGAAAATTGGAGTTCCCATGATCGACCTGACCCGCGAAGGCGACGTCTTTATCTTGACCATGAACGATGGCGAAAACCGCTGGAATACAACGTTTGTTCGGCAATTCAATGCCGCACTCGACGAAGTCGAGGCTTCTACCGGTCCTGCCGCGCTGGTGACCACCTCCAGCGACGCCAAGTTCTTTTCCAATGGCCTGGATCTGGACTGGCGGGCCAGCACCGGAGAACATCGCGGCGGTGACCGCGATGCCTTCGGCGCCGAATTCATGGCACTGATGGCGCGGATCATCAGTCTCCCATTACCCAGTATTGCAGCCATTAATGGTCATGCCTTTGGCGCAGGTTTTATGTGCGCACTCTGCCATGACAAACGCTGGATGCGCGAAGACCGCGGCTTCGCCTGTGCGAACGAGGTCGAGATCGGCATGGTGATTCCACAACCAGAACTTGCACTGTTTCGCCACAAATTGCCCATGAATGTGTTCTTCGAGACCGTCCAACTCGCCCGACGCTGGACCGGTCCGGCAGCCTTAGCCGCTGGCATAGTACAGGGTACCACCACGCTGGAAGGACTTCAGGCAGCCGCGATCAGCGACGCGGCAAGCCTTGCCCGACTGGGCGCCAACCGCAAGATTTATGGCGCCATGAAAGCCTCGCTATATGGCGAAAATGCAGCGATTAACGGTCCCCACGGCCCAGCCTATATGCTCGCCAATCCGGCGCTCTACGCACACTAACTGAAGCTAATCGGTATCGATTAAAAGGGCACAGGCGAAGAAAATGCCTCTGGTGTGGCCGTTTTAGGATGACTAAACGCCAGCTTTTCCGCATGCAGCATCAGCCTTGGTGCTGCCTGGAAAGCGGCCTCATGGGCGTACAGATCACAACCCAGTATGGGGTGCCCCAGGTGAGCAAGGTGCAAGCGAAGTTGATGACTACGGCCCGTCAAAGGAAATAATGCCAGGCGCGCCGAATCTGCGCTCTGCAGCATCAATTGATAGCGAGTGAGGGCCTGCTTGCCATGCTCTGGATCGATTTTTTGCCGAGGCCGGTTGATCGGATCTGGTGCAATTGGCCAGCTGATCTCACCTTGGGTCTGGTCCAATGTACCGAAGACCTGAGCGGCATAGCTTTTCACCACCAACCTTTCACGAAATTGTCGATTCAGATCTGACACCGCCAGCTGACTCAGCCCTAGCACCATCACGCCAGAGGTATCTAAATCAAGCCGGTGGACGATCCTGACCTGCGGAAATGCCTGCAGCACACGGCTCAGAACACAATCTTTCATGACCCGCCCAGGCACCGAAAGCAAGCCCGCAGGCTTATCCACAACCAGGATGTCATCATCTGCATAGATAATCGACAGCGGGTCATGGCAGGGTGGTGGTTCGTGAAAGGTGTAATTCATCAAGCTGCCTGGTGAGTCCTGGTAAGTTCCGGTACCCGGGCATCATAGTCGGGAAGCGCACGGAAAAATATCGTATAGTTCCCTATTAAATTCATTTGATCCTCGCCCATGCCCGAAAACAATGACCGGTTACTCAGCGCAATCACTCGAATTGTGCCCTCTATGTTGACTGCCATGGAGGCCTTCGAACAGTTGCAGCGCAATTTCCACCCAACCCACAGCAACCAACTCAAGCTCGCCTTCGAACCCTTCGAGGCCCAACTGCGAGAAGACTTCAATTTCTTCAGCACTGTGGAGTTTCCGGCAGATATCGCGGCAATTGGCAAGACCCTGCACCAGGCGGCAACTTATGCATTGCGAGCTTGCGAGGGCATTACCGGTGATCACACGGATATCGCACCAATGATGCGGGCCATGCGGGCCCACTGTCGAACACAGGAGGTGATCTACGCTTTGGCCCCTGCGATGACGCCAGTGAATCAGTACTTCCTCGAGCCCGAGGCCCGCGCCAACGGTCTCCTGCTCAGACAACTAGCCCATCAGGAAGCCGACTCGACGGACGCTATAGCGAGCGAGCATTTACCTCGCGGCATTCTTAGCGTCGCCAATGAGCGTACTGTCCGGGGTGGCTTTTCAGTCTATGTGCCAGAAAACCTTGACCTGCAAGCACCGGCTCCCGTCGTGATGGCCCTCCACGGCGGGACTGGCCACGGCAGCGATTTTATCTGGTCTTGGCTGCGCGAAGCCCGTACTCGAGGCTTTATTCTTGTCGCCCCCACATCCACCGGCGACACCTGGGCTCTCGATGGACCGGACCGAGACTTACCAGCGCTACTCAAGATTCTGACTTACCTGCGACAAAATTGGATGATTGACGACGATCATATCCTCTTAACCGGCATGTCTGATGGCGCCTCCTATTGCCTGCAGGCAGGCCTGAATCCAGATTCGCCCTTTACCCACCTGGCGCCCTTCTCCGGCGTATTACAGCCCGATATTGTGCTGCAAGGACGTCTTCAATACGCGCAGAATCGGCCTATTTACCTGGTGCACGGCACCCTCGACTGGATGTTCCCGGTGGAGATCGCGCAGATGGCTCGCGCTGAGCTCGAGCAGGCCGGCGCCGACCTAACCTATCGGGAAATTGAAGGGTTATCCCACAGTTATGCCCGAACCGAGAATCCCGCACTGATCCATTGGTTTAACGCCGCCTTGCAGGTACCCTCGAATGCGTAACGCGGCCAGACTTATTGGCCTCGTTGTCTGGGCACTGCTAACGCCCCTGACGTGGGCGGACAATCGATCCCTGACCATTATTCACACCAATGACTTGCATGGCCATATGCAACAAACCACGGAATTTGCCGGCGCAGCTCGCATTGCCGCGTTGGTGGATCAGACGCGACGACAGCAACCGGGCGTCCTGGTTTTGGATGCTGGCGATAGTATCTCGGGCACCCCTGTTTCCACGCTGTTCAAGGGTCTGCCTATCTTTGCTATCCTCAATCGGGTCGGCTACAACGCCGGCGCCCTGGGCAACCACGAGTTCGATCATGGTTCTCACCAGATCGCCTTATTCCGCGAGACTGCGGGTTACCCGCTACTAAGCGCCAACGCCAGAACAGCTGATGGCGTTCTGCTGGCCGACAACGCCAACCTGGTCATGCAGGTTAACGGCATCAAGATCGCCATTATTGGTCTGATTACCGCCAAGACACCCGAGCTGATAACCCCCGTGGGTAACGCGAATCTGGCCTTTGAATCACCAGAGGCCGTATTGCGCGCTCAGGTCGAAGCCCTTGATCCACTGGTCGATCTGGTGCTGGTGCTGTCCCATGTGGGACACGAAGAAGAACAGCGACTGGCTGCCGTCATCGATAATATCGATGTCATTATCGGCGGTCATTCGCACACCACCGTTGCGCCACCGGTGAAGGTCAACAATACCTATGTGGTACAAGCAGGTTTTTATGGCGCCTACGTGGGTTATCTGCAATTAGCAGTCGATACGGAGACCCGAAAATTGGTGAGCTTCAACGGCAAGCTCATCCCTGCCGAAGATCTACCACCGCCCGACCCGGTCGTGGCTGACTTGGTCGCGACCTGGGAGCAGGCCGTTGAAAAAATCGTCGACGTGGGCATCAACAGTGTTGACCGTGACTACTCGAGAACAGAACTGCAACCCATCATTGAAGCCATTTTGGCGCGCTACACGGGGGCAGATTTTGGTTTCTACAACAGCGGCGGAATTCGAGACAGGATACGCCGTGGCAGTATCACCATCCGCAACATCTGGAACATCGAACCCTTCGGTAATTCAGTAGTCACAGTCACGGCCCGCGGCTCAGACATCAGAACAATGTTATCCATGGAAGGTGAACAACATTGGCGTCTGTTGGCGCTGGATGATGATAAGACCTACCGAGTCGCCACTAACAGCTTCGTCGCCGCTCAGGCCAGTAAAAACGCGCCAAAATTATTCAAGGTCGAGGATAGCCAGCAGCTGGTTAGAGACGTATTGGTGGATTATATCGAGACCTATGGTCTGCGGATTGACCAGCCATCTCGCTAACGTCACAGGAGCTTCGCAGCCGCGCCAGACTGGCTACCCCTCAGTCCGCAAAGAATTCATTGGTCAATCTCAGAAACTCGGCTAGCTGATCATGCTGGACCCAATGCCCCGCCTGCTCCACCACCACATGCCTGGCGTTCTTAAACAACCGAGTCGGGTCTTCGCGCTCGCCATGCCGGAACCAGCTTTCTTTGCCGCTCACCAATAATATTGGCGCGGCGATACGCGCCCATAATTCCCGCGACTGCTCTTGGCTCATATCGTAGGGCGACATAACATGGGTGTAGTTATCAAACTTCCAACTATAGGTACCGTCTTCATTTTGATTGCTACCATGCACCGTCAGGTGCCGAGCCTGTTCAGCGCTCAGGTGAGTATTGGCCTCCTGCATTCGCCGCACCGACTCTTCTAGATTGGCATAGCGCTTGGGCAATCGACCCGCCATTTTTCGCGTGTCTTCAACCCACTGGCGCATACGCTCATGCACGGGCTGCTTGTTATACATCGCCGGCGGCCCGCCAGTACCCTCAATGACAATCATTTTTTTGATGTTTTCGGGATAGATACCCGCGTAGCGCAACGCCACGCCGCCACCCAGCGAGTGCGCGATAATGTGCAATGGCGCGAGATTTTGCTGATGAATCAGCTGCGCCAGATCGTAAATATACTCGCTGTGACTGTAGGCGCTGCCGTACACCCATTGAGAGTCACCATGGCCACGGAAATCCGGCGCAATAATGTGATACTGGTCTCGCAACTCCTGAGCGACCCAGTCCCAGTTATGGCAGTGATCACGATTACCGTGAACCAGCAACAGGGGCGGCGCGTCTTCATTACCCCAGTCCAGGTAATGGAGCTTCATGCGCTGCGAATAATATGAGTGTGACGTGGGGCTTGCTTTACCGCGTGCCATCAATGCACCATTTTGCCAGTTATTAAGCCGCGCAGTATAAACTAAGGATCAGTGAATTTGCGGATATTTACCTGCTCGATATCAATACTAATGAGCGGTTCGGACCACGCAGACTGACCAAACAGCTCTGCAAGCGCACCGGCAATCACAACCCTAGCGTCATCACCCCTAAGCTGATATTAATCACGCACAGCACCTCCAACCTCATCACCCACTGAGACTGAGCGCCGAGGCGCCGGCTAGTCGGGCAGACCGAGTACACGCTTGGAAATAATATTCAGTTGCACTTCTGATGTGCCACCCTCGATAGAATTCGCTTTTGATCGCAGCCAGGCTCGAGTCTGAGTCAACTCATCCTCAGCGAAGCCCTCGCCTTCCCAACCGAGCATTTGTGAACCCATTGCCCGCTGCATCAGCTCAAAACGCTTTATATTCTGCTCCGTGCCGTAGTACTTAAACATCGAAGACACAAAACTCGGTGCCGTGTTGGTCTTCGACTCATCGAAGCTGCGTCTGACTGTCAGGCCAAAGGCGCGGTCATTCATGGAATGATTGATCAGATCCGTACGCAGAGCTTGATCCGCCAGCTTACCATCAGCCTGCCCCGCCTCTCGACCGATATATTCAAGCGCAATCTCCGCCAAGGACTTGCCTCGCTGTCCACCTCCAGTGCCACCACCGATCATAGTCCGCTCATATTGCAGCAGGCGTTTCGCAACCGTCCAGCCATCGTTGACCGTACCGATAACATTCTTCCGGGGTGCCCGCACATTTTCAAAAAAGGTTTCACAGAAAGGTGACAGACCACTGATCAGCTTAATCGGTTTGACGGTTACGCCGGGGGTCGTCATATCAAACAGTATAAAAGTGATGCCATTATGTTTTGGCGCTTCAACATCGGTACGTACCAGACAAAAGATCCAGTCGGCTTTGTCCGCGCCTGAAGTCCAGATCTTCTGGCCGTTGATAATGTAGTCGTCACCATCGACAACCGCCTTGGTCTGCAGGCTGGCAAGATCAGATCCCGCGTTAGGTTCGCTGTAGCCCTGGCACCACCAAATCTCGCCGCTGGCAATTTTTGGTAGGTGTTCGGCTCTTTGCTCGTCACTGCCATACTCGAGCAGCGCCGGCCCAATCATCGACAAACCCATACCAGACAGGGCAGGTCGCGCATTAATGCGAGTCAATTCTTCTCGCAGGATTTGATTTTCTGTCGGGCTGAGCCCAGCGCCACCGTATTCTTTCGGCCAAGTCGGTGCCGTAAATCCTTTTGCAGCCATCAGATTCAGCCACAGGAGGGTTTCAGGGTTTTTATAGCGAGCCCGTCGACCACCACCCGACATTTCGTCCGCCGGCATAGGCGTTCGCATGGATGCAGGACAATTTGCTTCCAACCAGTCTCGAGTGTCTGTTCTGAATGAATCTGTTGTCATTTGATTTCCCTGGAGTTGTAGTGATTGAAGCGAAGCCTCTGATCAAAGTCTATTTCAGCTTGATTAGCGCGGATCCTAGTTTCAAAGAATCAGAGTCTTAGCATCACTCTGTCATATTCAACCTATACCCAGCCATCTGCTTTTGCATAACAAAGTCTTAACAAAATATTCACTGACTTAACGTAGCTGTTGGGGACAACTCGAATAGCGTAATCTCGCTGCGCGTGCCAACCCGCATCACTGGTCCCCAGGTACCCGTACCTTGTGAAACGTAGAGCCTGGTCTGATTCAGATGGTACATGCCCTTTATTCGATCAAAAACTCGCTTAACGATCAAGTTAAATGGCACGATCTGGCCATTGTGAGTATGCCCACTAAGCATCAAATCAACACCCGCTGCGGCCGCGGCCTCAAGACCCTTGGGGCGATGGTAGAGCAGTAAAACAAAGGCCTGTTGATTGATATCCAGCAGATCTAGTTGCCGTTTGACCTGCAGGGCATCTTCCATATCATCGACGCCTATTACCTGCAAATCATGGCGGTGATGCAAGCTATCATCACGCAGGATTGTGACACCAAGGTTGGCCAGCCGCGCAAGAATCGCATCGAAGTCCTCATACTTTTCATGATTTCCGGTGCAGTAGTAAATGGGCCCAGCGACTGTGGTCAGGGCTTGCAAGGTAGTCTCAGTAACACCGGGAGCATCGATAAAGTCCCCAGTAATACACAAAAAATCTGGCTCCAGCTGATTGATTTTATGTATTACTCGATCCAGAAACCCTTTGTTTCTCGAGCCTATATGCACATCAGTAATTTGCACAAACCTCACCGGCTGGCTCAGCTTGGGGCTATCGAAGCGAATCCTCTTAACCTTTAAGCTCATCGCATTGATCATGCCAAGGACGCCGACAATAGCACTGAAGCCGATAACCACAACGGCAGCATCAAACGTTGTTGCCAGACCGAGCAGGACGACCACTTCTGCCACCAGTAGCGTCATCACCACGATCGGGCTCAGACCAAGCCAGAAATCGGCTAGCCTGCGCAGCCCTCGAGCAATGCCTGACACTCGGTGGCGCAGAAAAATTCGACTGACTACCTGACTACTGGCAAGCGGCACAAACACCAACAAGGTTGCCCACCCAGAAAGTTCCAGCCAAGCACAGAGCCGCAGAATAGGATAAAAAAATATCAGTACGTGTAACGCCAGGGTGACGAACAAGAAAAGACTAATCGTTCTGGTACGGCCCGATCGAGCCATAGACTCAGCCAACGGTGGCCTCCGTTTCAGACTCTGCTTCGAGCTCGGGTTCAACCAAGCTAATCACTCGCCAGCCTGGCTCAGCAGTAAAACTCGGCACCTCAGTGTAGATCTGTAACCGGCCGTCAGGATCGATGGCGAACAACAGCAAGTGGCGCCCCGCATAGCTGGCGGCATAGGCTTCCAGGCCGTATTCTGCGGTTAACAGCGTTGATCTGATCTCGGCCCCCGAGTTCAGCCTGCCAGCCAGCAAATTATAGGTGACTTGCTCACCAAACAAGTGTTTACCCCGAAACCGCGAGGCAACCTGATGCTTGGTCTTCAGGCCGTCGACATTGATCGGCAGCTCATAAATATTTTGGGCGCCGAAAATCGGACGGAAGTTCATCGCCAGTACGGCATCAAGATTCATCCGCCCAGACATGGTCAATAGTCGGCCCAGACCGGCAAGCTCCAGATGACGGTCGCCATGCTCGGACATCGGGTTACCATAGTAGGTTTCCAGACCCTCCATTCTCGCCAGACGAATATTTTCATAGTCGCTATCGGCAATGACCGCTTTAATTTCAGCTGTTTGCAACGCCTTGGCAATTCGTCGTGCCACGATACCACCGCCGGTGATCAACACACCGGAAGGTGCTGGATCACGAACGCCAAGCCAGTGCGCGACCTGTTTCGCGGACAAGCCTTGAATCACAACCGTACCCAGGATAATGAAAAAGGCCAGTGGCACGAACAGGTTCGCCTCGGGCACAGCCAACACCTCGAGACGCAGGGCAAATAGCGCCGCGACGGCCGCACACACGATCCCCCGAGGACCAATCCAAGCGATCAGCAATCGCTCTTGGACTGTCAAGCTACTACCCAGCGTCGATAACATGACTGACACCGGCCTGGCAACCAGCATCACGGCCCCAAGCAGCAACAACGCACCCAAGCCTACGGACATAAATGCCGCGGGGTCGATCCTCGCTGCTAATAGAATAAATAGGCCGCTGATCAACAGAATGCTCAGGGTCTCCTTGAAATCCAGAATATCTTCGATCTCGACATCCGGTAGATTGGCCAGCGTGATGCCAAAAATAGTGACCGCCAACAAACCCGACTCATGGACCAATTCATCGGCTATCACGAACACAACAAAAACCAGCAGCAGCGTCACGACGCTGCGTAAATATTCGGGAATCAAGTAATGCTTGAGTAGTTGCCCCAAGCCAAATCCGGCGAGCAGACCTGCGACGGTGCCCACAACAACAATTTCGCCAAAGGCCAACGCAATACTGGTGAATGCTGATTCGCCGGCGGCGGCGATATAGAAGTCAAATGCCAGCACCGCCAATAACGCGCCCAGTGGATCAATAATGATACCCTCCCAGCGCAAGACGTTGGAGATTCGCCCATTGGGACGCACCGTGCGCAACATAGGGACAATCACCGTGGGGCCGGTCACGACCACCACAGCGCCGAAGAGGAAAGCCAATTTCAGGTCAAATCCAATGAAATAGTGGGTGGCGATGCTCGTGATTAACCACGTCACCAGCGCGCCAATGGTCACCAAGTTGCGAACCGTTTTGCCCATCTCCTGCAGTTCACTGAAGCGCAGGGTCATGCTGCCCTCGAACAGAATGACCGCAACAGCCAGCGACACCAAGGGGAACAGCAGATCGCCAAACAACGCATCCGGTGACAGCCAGCCCAATACCGGCCCGACAACAATGCCCGCTAGCAACAAGAATAATATGGCAGGCAAACGCAATCGCCAGGCCGCCAATTGCGCAATAATCGCGAGTAGACTGATACCGGCCAAAAGGCCAAGCACACTGAAGGACAAGTGAATCTCCCGAGCAAAGCGTAAGAGTATAGCGCCGCGTCGGATCAATTACCGCCGCTTTTCATTGACTCCGGTTCTGAATCCTGGCGATAGCGCCCTCATTCGGGTCGCTGCGATCGACTCGAAAGCGATGACTTAGCCCCGGATCGAGCGCGACAGGGTCTGACCCACCGAGTCGGTTGGCCCGTTGCCGCATCTGTCGTGCCTGCCGCTCGTCGCCTAGCTGGGCGTAAGTCAGCGCCAAAGCGCGGTAGAAACTCGGGTCATCATCCTTCAGCCGAATGGCCGCTTGCAATAACACTTCTGCCTCAAGGAACTGGCCCGCGTCAAAGAACCGGTTAGCCAACAAAAATTGATAGTAAGGATTGCGCCGTCGATAGCGCTGCACGCGTTTGGTGATTTTTTCGGCATCATGCACACGCCCCTGCGCATCATATAACGCGGCAAGGTTATTCAAGGCCGATAAATTTTGTTGGCTGCGCTGCAAAGCATGCAAATAACTGAATTCTGCCAGCTCCAGATTACCAGCACGGCGCTGGGCAGCACCCATATTGGTCCAGGCAGACGATGAATCCGGGCTTAATCGAACCGCTTGTTGGAGGTAGTGGATGGCACCCATCTGGTCGCCTTTCAACAATTGCTCAGCACCCTTGTTACTGAAAAACATGGACAGTGCATCTCGATCGGCGCTCGGTAATGTATCGAACTCATCAAACACCGCATCAGGCAAGAAATCTACCACATAGCGCAGACCATTCGGCAGGTGACCCGCCGCGACGACATGTTCATAGCGGATCGTCAGGCTGCCTTGCTGACCCCAGGAGGGTCTGATATCCACCTGTTGGAAATAGGCATTAATACCCAGTGATCGCGCCGAGACGACAAACAGATTCGTCAGCGATAAGCAATTGCCAGATCGCGCGGCATAGGTTTCCATCGCGGTTCTGGTGACACCACTGTGGTACCGAATATCGAGTTCATCATCGGCAAACAGAAATTTTCGCAACTCGGCCAGTCGCTGGGGCGCTGGCCAGCTCCTATCAATACGTTGGTGCAGCTGCGACTCAAAGGCTGGGCTCAGGTACATGATATCTTCGCCGTCAGGCACTCGCGTATCCGCCAACACCTGACCCAACAAGCGCTGCTCAGCCACCTCAGAGTAAGGATATTGCACACCCAACGTGCAGCCCGTCATTGCAACGCACGCTAGCATTAACAGCCAACCTCGCATTACCTCTCCCAGCCCTGCGGCGCAGGGCCAAAACCTTTCTAACATCAATACGATATTAATCTAGACAGGTCTCGACGAGCAGAGTTCCTTATTTATACAATTAGAATCAGCGCACCGGCTCGAATGCTTCAGCACCAAATGAGACAATCATCAACCGCAGTTTTTCCTTAATGGCCTCAAGCTCAAGTTCATCGGTGCCGCGAACCACCAGATTGGTACCATAGCCATCAGCCCGGTAGAAGGGGTAACTGCCAACGTCGACATCAGGATGCTGATCCTGAATGGCCGACAGCGCGGCGGCCACTGTACTCTCACCCAAAAAGGCCCCGATCGTCCGGGATCGGACTGGTAATCCGCCCTGAATACGCGTCTGATCGAGGGTGCTCGCCATCGCTTGCATCACAGCAGGTACACCAGCCATGACAAACACATTACCGATCTGAAATCCCTGCGGGCCACCCGTCGGGTTATCGATGAGGGTAGCGCCCTCTGGTACTCTGGCCATTAATAGTCGAGAGTCCATGACGTCAGGCGGCGCCTGCCGACGCTTGATTACCTCGACGATATCTGGGTGATAGATTAATTCCACATTGAATGCCCGCGCGATACAAGCGGCGGTAATGTCATCATGGGTCGGCCCGATACCACCCGTTGTAAACACATAATCGAACTTCGCCCGGCACTCATTCAGGGTCGCGACGATCACGGCTTCAATATCAGGGATAACCCGTGCTTCGGCCATGCGCACGCCCAGTTCATTCAATACCCCGGCAAGATGGGCGAGATTGGTATCCTGGGTCCGGCCCGAAAGAATTTCGTTGCCGATGATAATCATGCAACCCGTCACGGTTTTTTGCGCCATAAGATTCATCTTCTGTTATGTCTACTGAGCGCCCATGATACTCCATGTGCTCACTGTCATGCGATACATCCAGCCAGGGTTATGCTTATAATCCAAGCCTCACGGCAACTGGTCTTATTTTTGATATCACCGTAAGACCTAGTGCCCATTTTACGAAGTTAGGTTGCATCAACAATGAAGAAAGCTGCGGAAGAACTTGACCACATCCTAATCAAGGGCGCCAGAGAGCATAATCTGAAATCCGTCGAGGTCAAAATCCCGAAACGTAAATTGGTGGTTTTCACCGGCGTATCCGGCTCCGGCAAGTCCTCGCTGGCATTCGACACCCTTTATGCAGAAGGCCAACGCCGGTATGTTGAGTCGCTATCGGCCTATGCTCGGCAGTTTCTCGGCCAAATGGAAAAGCCCCGCTACGATATGATTCGCGGGCTCTCACCGACGATTTCTATCGAGCAGAAAACTACTGGTCGGAATCCGCGTTCAACCGTTGGCACCATCACCGAAATTTCTGACTATCTGCGGGTTCTGTACGCTCGAGTCGGCATCCAACATTGCCATGAGTGCGGGCGTAAGGTGCAGAGCCAATCAGCCCAGCACATCGCCCGAGAGCTTCTATCCATGGTTCAAGGCACTCGCCTGTACCTGCTTGTACCATTGCTGGTAAATCGTCGCGGCGAACACCGGGAAATGCTGGAAGACGCTCGCGCCCAAGGATTCGTGCGATTGCGGGTCGACGGCGAGATGCTTCGCAGTGAAGACGTTGAAGCCCTCGACAAACGCAAGAAGCACACGGTTGAGGCGGTCATAGACCGCCTAGTTCTTCGTGGCGATAGCATCGAGCGGCTCACAGAATCTGTAGAAGCGGCCCTAAAGCTCGGCAACGGCATGCTCATTGCGGCCACTGAAGATGGCAAGGACAAGATCTACTCAGAGCACTTGGCCTGTGGCCACTGTAACATTTCATTTCCGGCGTTGAGCCCACAGGCATTTTCATTCAACAGCCCCCAAGGCATGTGCGAAGCCTGCAATGGTCTGGGTACCCAGGTGGCTTTCGACCCGGATCTGATGTTGCCAGACAAAACTCTGAGTCTGGCTGACGGAGCCTTGAAGCCTATCGGCAGAATTCATGAAGATAATCATTCCACTGGTTCCACTTACCATCGCCAGGTATTCCATCAGCTCAAGATCCCCCTGGACAAACCCTGGAAAAAACTTACCAAGGCCCAGCAGAACAAGATTCTTAATGGCACAGGGGAAGCTCGCTACACGATAAATTGGGGCTCTCATGGCGTCAGTCAATCGCGATATGAAGGGCTGTTCAATCGCCTGATGCGCCGCTTTAAAAACACCAAGTCAGAGGGCATGAAACGCTGGTACAGCCAATTTCTGGCAAATACTCCCTGCGATAGCTGCCACGGCGTCAGGCTCAGACCGGAAAGCGCTGCGGTACAAGTGGCGAACAAGACCATCGTCGAGATCTCCGCGCTGACCATTGATGAGACTGCACGCTTTTTCACCCAACTTAAGTTGCCCGGAGCCGCCGGTGAAATCGCCGCAGAGATCCTCAAGGAGATCTGCAATCGCCTCGATTTTCTGGTTTCTGTGGGCCTGTCATACCTGTCACTCGGACGTCTCGGGCCATCCCTGTCTGGCGGCGAATCACAGCGCATCAGGCTCGCCAGCCAGGTGGGCTCTGAGCTTTCCGGGGTGATCTACATCCTCGACGAGCCCAGCATTGGCCTTCACCAACGGGATAATGAGAAGCTGCTCGGTACCCTTTGCCGAATGCGGGATATCGGCAATACGGTGGTGGTGGTCGAGCACGATGAAGAAACCATCCGCATGGCAGATTATGTCGTCGACTTCGGTCCCGGCGCCGGGATCAACGGCGGACATATCGTCCACGCAGGCACGGCCAAGAGTCTTGAGAGAAATACGAAATCACTCACCGGCAACTATCTGTCGGGCAGAACGCAAATCGCCATCCGAGCCCAGCGTCGTCAGGCTCGAGGCCACGTCGTCGTCGAAGGCGCAACCGCCAACAACCTCAAACAGATTACGGTCGCTTTTCCTCTCGGCGTACTGACTGCGGTCACTGGCGTCTCCGGGGCGGGCAAATCTACCCTCGTCAATGATATTCTGCATCCGGCCCTGGCTCGGCAATTCCATAACGCCACCCAGCGCATCGGCACCCATGAGCGCATTACTGGACTGGAGCAACTCGACAAGGTGGTGGCAATTGACCAGCGACCCATCGGCAGAACACCACGGAGTAATCCGGCGACCTATATCAAAGTCTTCGATGAGATTCGCAGCTTCTTCTCCCTGCTACCAGGGGCTCGCATGCGCGGTTACAAACCCGGGCGTTTCTCGTTCAACGTCAAGGGCGGTCGCTGTGAAACCTGTCAGGGCGATGGAGTACGTAAGATCGAGATGCACTTTTTGTCAGACGTCTATGTGAAGTGCGAAGAATGTGATGGGCGCCGGTTTAACGAAGCCACCCTCGAGGTCAAATACAAGGGCAAATCCATCGCCGACCTGTTGGACCTGACGATTGCCGAGGCTGTTGTGCACTTTCGGGAGCACCCAAAAATATTCAACAAATTACAACTGCTGGTGGACGTTGGTCTTGATTACCTGCAACTGGGCCAACCGTCTTCAACCCTCTCTGGCGGTGAGGCACAGCGTATCAAGCTGGCCCGAGAGCTCTCCAAAGTTGCCACCGGTAAAACCTTTTATATCCTCGATGAGCCAACCACAGGCCTGCATTTTGATGACGTTCGAAAACTCTTGGTGGTCCTCGACCGTCTGGTAGACGCCGGCAACTCCGTCACGGTCATCGAACACAACCTGGATGTCATCAAAACTGCCGATTGGATTATCGACCTGGGACCCGACGGCGGCCCCAAAGGCGGATTTATCATCGCTCAGGGCACGCCGGAACAGGTTAAGAAGGTCAAGGCCTCCGAGACCGGTCGCTACTTGAAGCCGCTCCTGTAGCCTGCAAACCCAGCCCACGCGCTGTTGGTGGACTGGGTTTGCAGCGTCCGGTGTTTTTCAGCTACAGTGCAAGCTCCATTTCACAACGGTTTCATCATGAGCGAATCAGATCCCGAGCAGGTCGCAATACGGCACGCGGCCACGGTAATGCTGATCGATGATCGCCCGGACTTACAGGTTTACATGATGGAGCGCCATGCCGACATCGTCTTCGGCGGCGGTATGTGGGTTTTCCCCGGCGGCCGAGTCGATGAAGCTGACGACCCATCGACCTTCGCGCCCTTCTGTCTGCACCGCACTGACACACAAGCCAGTGAGCTGATGCAAATGCCCGCTGGCGCCCTGACCTATTATGTGGCCGCCGTTCGAGAAGCCTTCGAGGAAGCGGGAATCCTGTTGGCGTTACACCGCGACACAGGCCGCCTGCTCGACCTATCTGAGCCAGAGACGATGCGGCGATTCGAAGCCCACCGGCGCGACATCAACGACAGCAATCGCAATTTTATTGAGTTAATCGAAGACGAAAACCTGATTCTCGACGTCGGCACTATGCATTATATTGCCCGCTGGATTACGCCCGTCGGACCACCTCGGCGCTATGACACGCGGTTCTTTATCACGCGCATGCCTGCGGCTCAAACCCCTATCCATGACGACCATGAACTGGTGCACGCCCAGTGGTTAACCCCAGCTGAAATTCTTCGCCAGTTCGATAGCGGAACAATGACATTGATGAGCCCCACCCTGCGCATGCTCAGGTGCCTGGCTCGCTTCACCAGCGCTGATGAGGTGATGGCTGCGGCCGCCGCCAACCAACCTGATGAACGAGCTCGAGTCAACGCGACCGGTGACATCGTCTTACCCGGTGATGCCGACTATGACACAGCAAACGAAAACATCGAGAGTGGCTGGGTTCGCCTGCGACCCTTATTACGTTGAATATCAGCAGCGTTAAACATCAGCAAACATCAGCAAACATCAAAATATGAGAACCGCCAGATGAATTTTGGTTTCACTGAAGAACAAGACTTGTTGCGTGACCAGGTCCGCAAATTCCTAGATGCACAATCTCCCGTGAGCCGAGTCAGGGAAATCATGCACACCGATGCAGGCTTTGACCGGCAAATCTGGCAGCAGATCGCCGACCTCGGCTGGCTGGGTCTGGTGGTTGAGCCTGAGTATGACGGTGTTGGCCTCGGCTTTGTTGATTTGATTGTCATACTCGAGGAAATGGGCAAGAGTCTATTTCCATCGCCCTTCATAGCCCACTCGCTGGCGGCATCGACCCTCAATGAGCTCGCCTCAGCTGACCAGAAAAAACGCCACCTGAATGACCTTGCCTGCGGTCGAACTATTGGCACCATTGCCCTGCTGGATATTCATGATCTGCCCAACGCAGAGAGCATCACCTTAAGCGGCGTTATCCAGGAGAATGGTGTCATACTCAATGGCAAGAAATTATTCGTCATGGACGCCGACAATGCGGATCTGTTCATCGTCGCCTTCAAAGACCAGCACGTACCTTATCTCGCCTTGATCCGCCGTGATCAAACAGGGGTCAGCACACAAGGCTCTGCCACCATGGATTTAACCAAGCGTGTGGGCAGTCTCGAACTCGACAATGTCAGCGTTGCTACTCAAGATCTGATAATGACCAACAATGAGAACATCAATCGATTGTTAGACAAGGCCGCTGTTGCCGTTACTGCGGAAATGATAGGTGCTGCTGAAGCCGTCATCTATATGACAACCAATTACGCCAAAGATCGTCTTCAGTTCGACAACCCCATTGGCAAATATCAAGGCGTTAAACACCGACTTGCCGAAATGTATGTGGATGTAGAGTCTTTCAGATCCTTACTTTACTACGCTGCATGGTGCGTCGATGAAAGCCCGCACGAACTGCCTCGATCAGCATCCCTCGCCAAGGCTTACGCATCTGACGCGTTCAGCCAGATTGGCACTGACGGAGTCCAACTCCATGGCGCCATAGGTTTTACCCAAGAGTACGATGTGCAGCTCTATCTGAAACGTTCCAAATGGGCCAGGCCCATCTTTGGCGATGCCGACTACCACTATGAGCGCATTCATCAGCTACAGGTTACGGACTAACTGCAGATTGTCACGCGCTCGAAGTTTTCGAACATACTAACCAGCATATTACGACACAACAAAATATGTCGCAGTGAAGGAGAGCCCACATGGACTTTGAATATACTCAAGCCGAAGAAACTTTTAGGCATGAAGTGCGTACATTTCTCGATGAAAACCTGCCCCCCAAGGACCAAAGGGGCGCCGATTTTATGGCGCAATGGCTTGATAAAGTAAGGGCAAAGCGCTGGGTAGGGTTTGCATGGCCGAAGGAAGTCGGCGGCGGCGGCGGCGACATCATGCAGCAGGTGATTCTCAAGGAAGAAATGGCCAAGCGCCAAGCGCCGCCATTGGGTACGTGCATGATGGGTCTTGCCTGGGTTGGCCCGGGCATCATCCAATATGGTACTGACGAACAAAAAAACCGCTTTATCCCGGACATATTGAATAGCAAGTATCATTGGTGTACTGGATACTCAGAGCCCAATGTTGGCAGTGACCTAGCAGCGCTACAATGCAAAGCGATTCTCGATGGCGATCACTACGTCATTAACGGCACAAAGATATGGACTAGTCTCGCGCCATTCGCGCAGTGGATATCCATGTTAGTACGCACCGACAATTTCGGCTCAACCACCACCAAGCATGACGGCATCACCGCCTTACTGGTTGACCTGAGCTCACCGGGTATCGAGATCAAACCCATTGAAAACATGGCAGGCGGCAAGGTTTTCGCACAAATTTTCTTCGACAATGTCCGCGTACCCGTCAACAATCGTCTCGGTAAGGAAGGTCAGGGCTGGGCCGTAACGATTTCTTCGCTCGCCAACGAGCGCTCCAGCATTGGCGAAGTCACGGCTATGTATGCAAAACTGGACAGTCTCAAAACACTGATCAAGGACAGCCAGCGGCAGGGAAAACCTGCCATGGAAGACCAAAGAATACGGCGCCGCTTGGCAGTATTTGAGGCAAAAATCGAAGCTATGCGGCTTAATGGCCTGCGTTATTTGACTCGTCAAATTAAGGGCGAGCCTCTGTCCAGTGAAACCTCTGTTAACAAGCTCCATCGTGCTGACCTTGAAGTCGAGATGAGCGACTTTGCGATCGACGTACTGGGGCAACCCGGGCTGCAGCTTGGCAATCAACTTGAGGCCGTCAATCGCGGCAAGTGGGCAAAGGAATCGCTCGGCTGGCCGAATGTCGTTATCGGTGGTGGCACCCCGAACATTCAGAAGAATATTATCGCCGAACGAATACTTGGTTTACCTAAAGACTAGGCTTATGCTTCGCTACAGCGGGCGCAAGCTACAAACACCTCAGCACTACAACGGGTTGGCCCAAGTTGGCGTAGGTTGGCCAACCACTGTAATAGTCGTATACTCAGGCCTGTTCGCCAATGGGTCCGGAGCTTATTATGAAATGGATAAAGTTAGCCATTCTGCCAATCCTGCTACTGCTCACCCTGGGCATCTATGTCTTGGACTCTGTCGACTCTATCAACTCTATCGACTCTATCAACTCTATCAACAACGAAGAAGAACAAAAAATCGCTGAGGTCGCGAGTGAAAATGACACAGCCATTCTCAACAACAGCGCCAGCTCCTCCACACTGGTACCAGCGCAAGCACCCGCATTAACATCAGCCATCAACGCCGGACCCAAACCCGAATTTGCCAAAATACGCGATGTCAAAGAAAAGAAAAAAATATTTTTCGAGTACATGCTGCCAATGATCCGCCAAACCAACGCCGCAGTGTTAACTCAGCGCGAATCTATATTAACCATCCAGCAAAAATTTATTAACAATGGGAAAATTGAACCTGCAGACCAACTAGTGCTCGACGAATTACTCGACACCTACCATGTCGACGTAGAAGACGAGATAACTATGGCGCACATCACAGAACTGCTAAGCCGCTGTGACATAGTGCCCGCCGGACTGATACTCGCCCAATCTGCCAACGAATCAGCCTGGGGAACTTCACGGTTTGCCGTTAAGGCGAATAATTTCTTTGGTCTGTGGTGTTTTCGACGAGGTTGCGGTTTGACGCCCACCGATCGCAACGACGGTGCGTCACATGAAGTGGCAAAATTTGAGACGGTCAGTCACGGCGTAAATTACTACGTGAAAACCATCAATACCAACAATGCTTACAAGAATCTTCGGAAAATTCGCGCGGATTTGCGCGCCGAGAACAAGACCATTACGGGCACAGTGCTGGCCGAAGGGTTACTGCGTTATTCTGAACGCGGCAAAGCCTACGTTAAAGAAATTCAAAGTATGATTCGTTACAATAAATTGAGTCGCTACAATCTCGATAATCGAGCCTGAACAACTCGGCTCGGCGCTGTCGCCACCCCACTCGCCCTGCTAAAAAAACATCAGGGGTTGGCAGTGTTGTGGAATCAGCCTCAACTTGAAAACTCAACGCCCGCCAGTACACCACTTGTTGAAAGGAACTTTGCGTGATTTACCAAGTTAGTTTGATTAAAGATCACTGTCGACCCAGCAGCAATTCTGGGATCGCAGCGATCCGGGCACATCAAGCTGAGCTCGAAACACAAGGCATCAGACTATATGGCATCTTTGCAGGTCTACTTGGCTTAGCCACCAACGAGATTTACGTGGTTACTTATAGTCCCCAGCCACACTCGCTGCAGGCAACCGTAACCGCCGCCGGCCTTGAGCTTGAAGCCAGCCATGAGTTTTTACCGACGGCCAGGCCCACAGAACATGCACCCCTGACAAAGCCAGGCATCTATGTCTTTCGCTGGTTTAAAGTCAAAAATACCGACGTAAAGGCAATCGTCGAGCTATCAACAACCGCCTGGAAAAGTTTTGAAGCAGGCTTTCAGACTCAGGTCCAGGGCTTGTTCGCCGAACCAGAGTCTGCTGCGGTTTTCGGCCAGATGCTCTTGATCACACGTTATGCTGACCTGTCTGTCTGGGAGGCATCCCGCCATCCTAGCGACGAAGCGCGAGAAAATTTTCAGCGCCGCCATGCACTCACAATAGAAGCCAAACCTATCGCCACTCAGCTGGCCCTGTGATTCCCATGCAGCGTTTTTCAGGCGCCCAGGTGATGCAAGGCGCGCCACAATGTCGCCACCACCAGCGCATGATCGATCTCGCCACTAAGGAGTAATTCCGGAATCTGTGCCAAGGGGACTAATTGGACTTCCGTGTGCTCCGTGGACTGATTATCGATGACGGACCCAGAATGCACGATGGGGGCCAACCAAGTATGCAGGCGGTTCTTGAAAATGGCCGGATTCGGGTTCAAACAGCCCAAAGAAATGAGCTCACCGACCACGTAGCCCGTTTCTTCCAGGCATTCACGAGCGGCGGCGACAACCGGCTGCTCTCCCGGGTCCACCATGCCACCGGGAATCTCGAGGGTGATGCGCTCTGACCCATGACGGAACTGACGCACCAGGACCACCTCATTGTCGGCGGTGATCGGCACCACATTGACCCAATCAGCCGTGTCCAAAAAGTAGAACTGATGCGCCTGCCGGGTAATGGGCGATAACGAAGTTGATTCGTTCACGGTAAAGATACGACAATCAGCCACAACTCGGCTGCGTTGACGTTGCCAGGCTGCAATTTCCAGGTTCATTCAATCCTGCTCCGAACGCTCAATGTGCACAGAAAATGGCGTTATTGACCAGTGAATTTTGCCGGGCGTCGCTCCAGGAAAGATGCGACCCCCTCCTTATGGTCAGCCGACTTGAAACACTCGGCCAATGCCTTCGTGTGATTTTCCATGTGCTTGTCAACGTCGATGCCTAAACCTTCATACACCAGCGTCTTCATTCGCTGATGAGAAAACGGCGAACCCTGCAGGATCGTCTCTGCCATCTCACGGGCTTTGGCTATAAGATCTTCCGGCTCACAAACCGCGCTCACATACTTCAGATCATAAGCCTGGCTAGCGGATACGAACTCACCAGAATATAACAACCAGAATGCCTGAGAAGTACCAATCAACCGCGGCAACAACCAACTCCCCGCGCCAGTATCAGGCACCAATCCGCGATGCGCAAAATTCCAGGCAAACCGAGCCCGAGTGGAAGCAATCCGAATATCACATTGGCTGGTGAATTCCGCACCCATACCAACGGCAGGCCCATCAATGGCGGCAATTACGGGTTTAGGACACGACACTATGGGCCACCAGCGGGATTTTTCCGCTGCGGAACCTCGCAAACCACGGGTCTCGCCAGGTACTGTATCCAGGTCAGATAGGTCCGTGCCGGCACAAAAAGCACCCGCGGTACCCGTCAGAATCACTACCCGAACCTCGTCGTCGGCACCCGCCCGAGCCATGGTCTCAATGAAATCACCGAGCATCGCATAGGTCATGGCATTGCGCTTTTCAGGACGGTTGATGGTCACAGTGGCAATGTGGTTTTCCACATTGTAGAGAATCCAATCATTCACGCGCTTATCTCCTTTGCATCAAGAATTCCACACTCGAGCGCCCGGCGCCCGGGTGCTTGAAGTGCTAGCTCAAGCCATCAACGGGAATACCAGCACCATGTACGGCGCCCGCATCTGGCGACGCGAGAAAACCAATAACGCTGGCAATTTGAGCCGGCGTGACCCATTGAGAATAATCTGCACCAGGCATGTCCTGACGGTTTCGCGGTGTATCAATCAAGCTTGGCAACACGCAATTGACATTGATGTTATTCGCACGCAGTTCCTGTGCCATGCTTTCCGTGAGTCTCAGCACTGCGGCCTTGGACGCAGTATAAGCGCCCATCATTGCCCCACCACCAAGTGCTGCTCGCGCGGCCACATTAACCACTTTGCCAGCACCACCGGCTAACATGGCCGGTACTACCGCCGCACTCATATTCAGAATCGAACGGGCGTTGAGGTCAAACAAAAAATCCCAGGTTTCATCGGAGGTATTGTGGACCGGGTCACCCATCAGGAAACCGCCAGCAGTGTTACATAAAATATCCACTGCGCCGAATCGAGCCTGGATTGTTGCCACGGCTTCTGCACAACTGCCGCGCTGGGTCAGGTCACAGCTGACCAAACAGAGGTTCTCGTCAACAGTCGGGAATGCCCCCTGAAGGATCGCATCGCTGATATCCAGAACGCCCACTTGGGCGCCACGAGTACTGAACCAACGGACGACTTCACGGCCTAGCGCACCGGCACCGCCGGTTACAACCACAGTTTTATTAGCGAACATAAGATGCCTCTGTCGGTGATCGACTACAATGTGAAGAACTCCACACCTCGGATTCGGTTAGCCGGTTCCGAAGATCCCTTTAAACAGATAGAAAAACAAAATCGACAGACCAGCGCCGGCGGGCAGGGTCACCAGCCAGGAAACAAAAATCGTCCCGATAACCCGCAGGTTCAGCGCAGAAATACCACGGGCCAGCCCGACACCCAAGACCGCGCCCACCAAGGTGTGGGTGGTCGAAATTGGCAGGCTCGCGCCTGAGGCCACCACCACTGTTGATGCAGCGGCAAGCTCTGCCGCAAAGCCACTACTGGGAGTCAGCTCAGTAATATGAGTGCCGATGGTCTGGATCACTCGGTAGCCATAAAGCGCCAGACCGGTAACAATACCACCGCCACCCAGCAACAAAATCCAGTTTGGAGTTGCCGACTTGGCACCCACCACGCCACCACTTTCAATAATACTATTAACCGCAGCCAGCGGACCAATTGCATTCGCGACATCATTTGAACCGTGGGCAAAAGCCATGGCGCAGGCTGTAAACAGCATCATGACCGCAAAAATTTTCTCGACGTTGACCAGATCTAGTTGATCAGATTTAGTGACGCGTTTGACGCGCGAAAGCCCAATGATTCCCAACCCGACAATCAGCAACGCCACGCCAGCGGAGTAGACCAGGGACTCGCCGAAACTGATGTGCAGACCCACATGCTTCAAACCTTTAGTGAGCGTCACCATAGAAATCATATAGCCGACAAAGAACACATAAATGGGTAAATAACGCTTGGCGGCGACGAAAGCGTCCGGGGCGCCGAATATAAATCGACGAATGCTCAGAGAGATTACGAAGGCGAAGGTTCCAGCGATCACGGGCGAGACCACCCAACTGGAGACGATTTCACCCACCTTGCCCCATTGAACGGCATCAGTGGATATACCTACCGAGGCGAAACCAACGATCGCGCCAACAATCGTGTGCGTCGTCGAAACTGGCCAACCGTAAGCAGAGGCAACCAGCAGCCAGGTGCCCGCCGCCAACAATGACGCCATCATGCCGTAGACCAGTAATTCAGGATCTGTCGCCAGCAGCCCCGGATCGATAATCCCTTTACGGATAGTGGAGGTCACCTCACCGCCGGCAAGATAGGCACCGGCAAACTCGAACACCATCGCGATAATAACGGCTTGCTTGATGGTGATCGCCTTTGAACCCACCGAGGTACCCATGGCGTTGGCCACATCATTGGCACCCACACCCCAGGCCATAAAAAAGCCGAATATTATTGCTAGTAGCAGCAGCGTGCTGCCGTAGTCTTCAATTACGCCCATAGGATCACACCTGATATTTCATGTTAATGCATTTTCTAAGCGGCGATCGTTAGCGCGCGATGAGATATAACATTCGATTGCCCACAGTCTGGGATTTATCGGCTAAATCGCCGATCCATTCGATAAGACGATATAAAAACATGACATCAACGGGATCCAGGCTTTTCTCCAGACTGTACAGCAGCCGAGTCAACTCAGCCTCCTTGATATCTGCCGCGTGCTCAACGGCGTCAAGACGGGAAATCATGGCTGAAACCAACTCCACTTCCTTGCCACTGAAGCCGGTGGTAATCAACTCATCCAGCTCATTGAGCGCTTCCAGTGCGACATTTGCGGGTTTTACCGCTGCTTCAACCAGCGCCTCCATGGCAGGGGCTAGCGCCGCAGGAATGCTCATCCGCCGACTGGAAGTCAGACCAACAATATGCTTCGCCAGGTTCGCGATCCTGTCCTGGGCCTGCAACAGTTCAAGCAGGTCAGAACGTGAGACGGGCATAAACAGGCTGCGCGGCAAGCTTAAGCGAATCTTGCGTTTGATATCATCGGCTTCATCCTCGAGGTCATTGATATGTTTACCCAGCGTGGTTGCCAGATCCCAATCTCCCGCCATCACGGCGGCCATATAGCCTTGCACCTCGGTCGCAGCTTGTGCGGCGACCTTCATGTGCTCCTGCATGGGGGCGACTGGGGATCGCGAAAACAATTGATTAAACAACGGACTAATAGCCATGACGTGATCCGGAATAAGTTGTTACGCATTATAGGCAAGAATGATCAACAATAAACCCTGGAATGGCTTTTAAAATCCCGCTGGCAGACCTTTACAGCCTTAACTCGCCGAGCGCTTAAATTGCCAGGCGGTCAGCGCCTTATGGGCGGCCACCGAGCCGGCCATACTCGTATCGGTCCGGGCCGCCAACTCCACCACATAACCGTTGGGATCACGAAAATAGATTGAGTGGATAAAGCCATGATCGGCAATGCCGCGGGTGTCGATTCCAGATTGACGGCCTTTCTGGAACATGGCATGCAAAGTCTCGTGATCCACCGCCAGCGCCAGATGCAAGTCGAAGTCGTGCTGTGGCTTGAAATCAAAGGGCTGCTCGGGATCTTCAAAAAATGCAATACAGGCACCATCTTGCATTTGATAGAAGCTGTGCAGAACACCCGTGGCACGACCTGCCTGGGTCAGATCAATTTCAAAGGCCTCCACCAGGGGTAAACCCAGGAAGTCCTCGTAAAATTGACGGGTCTGTTCGGAATTACGACAGCGATAAGCCGCATGGTCGAGTCCTTGGATTTTCGCCATGATGGCGCTCCTATTGTAAATTAACAAAGGCAACAGAAACATCGTCGGTTTATCGCGCTTTGATGTCTGCTGCCTGACGAATTACTGGGTTATTGTACCGGCAATATGGTATAAACTGCGCGCTTATGAGCGATGACACTAAACATTCGACAGAACCCCACAGCCGCGAACGCTGGCTTGACGGTATGGCTGTCATTTTTTCCGGCACTTGCATGGTGCACTGCTTGGTGTTGCCGCTGTTAGTGACCGTATTTCCCATCGTTCAGGGTAGCCTACTGGATGAGCAGCAATTTCATCTGATCATGCTGCTGCTGATTTTGCCCACCAGCCTGATCGCCCTGACCATCGGCTGTCGCAAACATAAGGATCGCCTGACCCTAATCCTCGGCACCATTGGTTTGAGCGTTTTAACTTTCACTGCCCTGTTTGGCCACGATGTCTTCGGCTTTCAAGGCGAGCGTATTGTCACCACCTTTGGTGGCCTGGTCCTCGCTCTGGCACATATCCAGAATTTCCGTTGTTGCCGCTCCGTCGACTGTCAGCATGACTAGCCAGCGCTTCTAAATAGCGCCGCTAGACAAGCACCCCTATTAGCACCCCTTTTAGCCCCCCTATTAGCACCACTCGCCCCCCTCACCGCTTGCGCCATCAACTATTGACGGCTTCTGAAGGCTTTATACTTGCGCGCTAAAACCCAGCAACGCCTCGTAAAGGCCGATCATTAGTGAAACTGTCGGTCCCGCGATTCGAATGTCACCTTCGGTGAACGAGTAGTGGCCTCGCTCCGGTCGGTGCCAGGTTAATGCGTAGTTCGCGCTGTCCAGCGCCCGCGCCAACGACACCTCATAGATTTCTGCCACTTCCTGTGGATTTGCCAATACTTGATAAGGTGGCTGAATCAAACCCACCACGGGGGTAATCCGATATCCCGCCTGGGTGTAGTAGTCGCCAAGAACCCCCAATACCTCTATGTCTGCCGAAGCCAGATCTATTTCTTCGCGGGTCTCGCGCAACGCCGTCTCAACCAACGAGTCATCGACGGTATCAAATCGACCACCCGGGAAACAGATATGACCCGCGAAACGAATCTGTGCATGCCGCCGGGTCACGAGCAAAGTCGGGCCCGCAGCATGATTGATAATGGGCAATAAAACCGCCGAGGGCTTTGCTCGCTGACGAACCCCTTCAGAAACCCGCTCCTCGACATGGGGATTGCGCAACTCAGGCTGACCAGGTTGCGCCACGGCAGCGGCAAAATAAGCTCGAATCAACCCCACATCCGCTGCCAGCGGCGGATGTTTGAGGCCTGTAGCATCAGCGGCAATATCACTCATCGTTTAGGCATCGCTCACAAGTGAACTTGCAACTCCTTGTAGCCGATCAGATGGATGCCCGCATCGAGAATATATTGCTTCAGCGCCGGCTCGCGCCAGGCGAGGTAGTCCGCATGCCTTGAGCCAGGTCGCTCATGATCAATGGCAAGCAGTTCGTCGCTCATACAGGCCGGATGAAACAGGAGATGGCTCAAACCCGGCTTGATACCATCGATCAATTGCCGATAAAACGTCGACTTGTCTTCCAGCGGTATCAGGGTCTCAATCAAAATCTCATCCAGGGTTGGCACTTGCTCTCGGTCAATCTTCTCTAGTACCTGCAGATAGTCATCTGCCATCGCCGCTCGATCAATGCCGGCTAGCGCTGCTCGAGTCATATTCGGCAAGAACGCAACCAGCCCGTATTCCTCCGCAAGTGCCAGATAATCAGCCAGAAATTTAGGGTGCACAACACTACCCATATGGGTATCGATATGGGTAAACGGCACGCCAGTCGCGAGCCCAGTTTCAATTTGCGCCCGCATTTCAGCTCTGGCTGCATCAACTGTCACATGACGAATAGCATCTTCTCGAGTGCGCCACAAATAGCCCTGCTCATCTAATAAACCAGACGCCTGATCGCGGGTGCTGAGCGCCGCCCAACGAAACGTCGGGTATTCACAGGTCAAGGTCAGATGTATCCCCACATCGTAGGCCGGCTGCTCCTGAACCCGGGCCACCGCTTCCTGAAACCAGGGACCATTCACCAGGATCGAACCACAAGTCGCCGCCCCCACATCCAGGCACTCAAAGCCTGCTACATTGGCCGCATGGCTAAAGCCTAAATCATCAATATGAGTGATCAACACCCGGTCAGCAGGCCCGTAGCCCATCTTGGCGAGGAAACCATTCATGCTATCGACTCCTTTGGTCTAGGCATCTAGCAGGGAGAACACCCCATGACTGTCCACCTGCGCCGCCAGACCACAGAACTCACGCTGGGTCATGTCTTCCATCAGCACCGCATCATCGGTATTTGCCCAAACTCGCTCGCCGGCAGCCGTCAAGCAGGCTGCATGCCCCGTGGCCGGACCATTCGGGCCATACATCACCGAATAGGATTCAATGGTTACTGGCCCGGCATAATCTGCCAGGCACTGGCGAGTGGGCTGGGCATCTACTTCTGACTGAACATCTTCATGCTGGAAGTCTACAACCGGTGCTACCGTTGAATAGAGCCCAAAAGCGTGTTTCGTCAAGAAGCCACCGTTGGCCGTAATCATCCCCTTGGTGCCCGGTGCTGCGCGCAACAACTCCACCATGCGCGCAATACTGTGCATCACATAATTATTCAAGGGCCCACCGCCAAAGGTCAGTCCACCTGTGATCGTCAGTGGTTTATCTGCATCCAGACCCAACTCTGCCACAGCCACCTGGACCGCCGACGGAAAACAGCTATAAACATCAATATAGTCCAAATCAGGCACGCTCAGGTCAGTTAATGCCAACAGACGCTTACCGGCAATGCGAATGGCAGGCGATGAATACAGGTTTTCTCGATTTGAGACGTGGTAGGTGTCATGAGCATCTGTTCCCGCCCAAGGATAGACCCACTGGCTTTCGTCAATACCCAATGACCTGGCCTTGGCCACCGAACACATGATCAGTGCCGCGCCCATGTCCACCGCATTGTTCGAGTTCATCAATTTCGGGTAAGGGAAGCTGATCATGCGATTGGTCGGCGCCGGAGTCCGAATGGTTTCTGCCGTCACCGGCGTCTTAATCCAGGCATGGGGATTCTCGCTCGCGACTCGACTAAAGCCAGCCCATAGCTCTGATATTCTGATTCGATGAGCCTCGATGGATTCACCCCGATGGTGGCGAATGGCGTTTTCAAACATCGGGTAAAACTGGATCGGCTGGCGCAACCCGCGAGCCTGCTCGGCGTCAGCTGACATAGGTTCTTCTTGGCCGATCATTCGTGAGTAATCACCGCTGGTTTCCGTCACCGCCAACTCAACACCGGCCTTTCGCGCCTTGGCTTGACTGTTGCCATTTTCTGCTCCGGTAATCACGATCAACGACTTGTCGCCGCGCAGAATATCCAGTGCCGATTGGTTCACCACCGACTGGACCATATTGCCACCATAGGGCGATCCCACAGTTTCCGCGTCTGGCACGCCTATCTTTGCCGCAACGTAACCCGCTGGATGCTTGTAACGCCAGACGCCACGGATGACCCGCACAGATTCCACTTCAGCCAGCAAATCGGCGTTACCACTATCTAAGGCGGCCTGACGCACAGCGTCGACCATCATCTCGATGGGCTCCTGCACGAGCAGCGGATCCGTGATGCGCTGCTCGACCTGAGCCACGCCGATTATCACCGGGGTATTGGGGTTTATCATCTGAGCGACTCCTACAACTTAGTTCGGAAAGCCCGTATTCTGCCACAGTATCTAAAGGGAGGAGAATGTGGTTTTCTTAGCAGTATGAAGAAATCACTCGAAATCGCCGTTACACCCTGGTCCATGGGCACTCTAGGCTTAGCCAGCGAGCTTACCGATCAGGCCAAAATCGCTGAAAACCTGGGCTGCCACTCTTTTTGGCTGCCAGAAAATCACTTTGGTGATGCCCGCTCTATCCCATCGCCGCTGACCTTGTTAGCTGCCGTCGCTGCCTGCACCAGCAGGATAAAGCTCGGCTCAACCTCCTACTTGTTACCGATCCGCCATCCCCTACAAGCCGCCGAAGAGGTTGCCGTGCTGGATCGCCTGTCCGGTGGCCGCGTGATTCTGGGGGTTGGTCGCGGCACCCAACAGGCCATGTTTGATGCCTTTGACGTGCTCACCAAGGATAAACGCAGCCGCTTTGCCGCCAACCTAGAGACTATGACCAGCGCCTGGCGGGGAGAACCGATCGGCTGGAACAACTCAACATCAGAACCAAGCCCGATCACGCTGGCGCCGTTGCCCGTTCAATCGCCCCACCCGCCCATCTGGGTCGCGGCATTCGGGCCCCTTGCGCTAAAACAAGCCGGCTCACTGGGCCTGCCCTACCTGGCGTCACCCATCGAAACCCTCGATACCTTGAGTCAAAACTATGCACGCCATCAACAATTTGCCACCGCCGCGGGCCATGCACCCATCACCACGGTACCCATTATGCGCACCGTATTTGTGAGCCATCGAGTCGCTGAGTGTCGCCAAGTCAAGGCCGCCATGGCAGCGACTGGCCCCCACAGCATGCGTGACCAGAACGCCAGTATTGACGACTGGAGTATCATCGGCGATGCATCTTATGTGCGCGAGAAAATCGATGAATATCGCACTCGACTCGGCGTCACTCATATGATTGTTCGTGGTCGGGTACCTGGCGTTACCGATCAAACCTGGCTGACGAGTCTGGAGAAGCTGGTCGCCGCCCAATAGCCAAACCAGCACCTACCAGTTGCATTTTTCTGCTGGAATCTCGATCATTCCCGTCGATTCAGGTTAATTTGGTGTGCATCGTGGCAGAATAGCCCTACCGAAAACAAAACCAGCTCAGCAAACCATGCAAACGATACCCCCGAAACCAGCCCCTCAGCATGCGCCTCATGGAGCCCGTCTACGCCATCGAATCGCTCGACGATCCTTGACTATCTGCACGCTGCTATGCGGCAGCTTATGGTTGCAGGGTTGTCAGACACCCCAACATTCGGAGCCTTTAATTACCCTGCCGCCATCCACCACACCACCGCCGGCAGCCTCAACTCCTCCAGCCGCCGCAGCGAAGCCCTCGAATCCCGGCGCCGAGTCTGACACCGCAACAGCCACCAAGGCAGTCACCGGTTCTGCCGGGCAGCAGAGCAGCGACTCTGGGGCCGAGTCCAGCGCCAATGGGTCCCAAGCTCACCAGCAGAACCCGCGCCAACAGGCTGCCCGTGAGCTAACCCAGCAGAGCCAGACCCTCGCTGGCGTCGCGGCAGGCCTGAGTGACATCATGCCGACTGATACCGCTATCAATGGCGAGCCTGGCCGGGAAACAAATGCCTATAGCGAAAACAGTGCCTATAGTGAAACAAGTGCGTATAGCGAAACAAGTGCCTCTAGCGAAGCCGCCGACAACAACCAAGCAGTGGCCAAAAACGAATCAGGCGTTGGCAACCGGCAGACTCAGGACCCGCAACAGGCTAACAGCACCGCCGTGTTGAAGGCCATGTTGGCTCTCAACACCGTCAGTATGAGTCTTGAATCAGCGGCCATGACTGTCGCAAGCGCCGGCAGTGAGGCAACCCTTGCCGACGCATCGGCCAGTCTCGCCCAGGCCCGGGTTGCCGTTATCATCGCTGAACAAGACCTGCAGAATGCCCAAAGCGATGCGGTCAGGCCCAGGATCCAAACTGCCGAAGTCGCCCTCGCCAGAGCGTCGCTCGCGATTGTGCAGGCTACCGCCATCATCAGCGACTCTCAAGCCGATTTACAGGCATCACGCGAGAACGCTGCACCCGGTACTACTCCAGAAACTACTCCAGGAACTACTCCAGGAACTACTCCAGGAACTGCGCTCGGCAGCCGCCAGCCCAAACCTGAAAATCAGCAGGCGAATGATGGTTTAGATAGCGGCTTGGACAATGTCCTGAATGCATCAATCATGCATTTCGACCAGCTTATTTCCGCGTCCCGGCAGCAGGTGCTCGACGCCACGCCACCACCTTCGCCCGCCAGCACGACTCTCCAGGTAATGCCTATGCTGGCCGACAGTCCCAATCCAGATACGCAGCCTCGGCTGCGCAACAGTCCTGAACCAGTCGCCGCCGACATTCCCCCGCCTCAGGCCGATGACATCATCGCCCAACAACTCTGGGAAGCGGCGACGCTTGAAACCAACGCAGAGCGGCAGAGTAAACTCTGGGAAGCCTATAGACGCTACAGGTCTGGACTGTGACCACTGATTTTACCTCGGGCCAGGATTTCTCCGGATTCAAATTGCTCCAGGCACTCGACCTTGACGATCAGTTCGACAACTGGCTGGCCGTCGATACCCAACACAATGAGCGCGTCTGGTGCAAACGCTTGCCCGCGGCTCTCGGCGCTGCCGAGAAAAGGATTATGCGCACGGCTATCAGCCGCCACAAGGGCTTGATTCACCCCCATATCCTGCGCACTCTAGATCTGGTCCATTGGCGCGGAGCTGATATTCTGGTTTGCCAACACATCGATTCACTTCGCGTTTTCAGTCTTCACCAATCTTTTCATAACGCCTGGCCCATACTTCGGCAATTGCTTGAGGTACTTGACTATGTTCACAGCATCAACCTCGTGCATGGTGACATTCGACCTGGCAATTTACTGATCGACCGCCAACAACAGTTACACCTGGCAGGATTTGGCTTGCGAGTTAACACGTCTATCGGTCCTGACGAACTTGCCAGTCCGCAAGTCCTGGCCGGCCAAGCGGCTACTGTCAGTGATGATATTTACGCCCTGGGCGCGCTGCTATACAGACTCCTGAGCCAGCGGACTGGGCAACCCGTTGTTCTGAATCACACTGACGAGACCCTGCCTGATGCCGTCAAGCCCCTGATCGAGAGCATGCTGGCGACTTCCGCCTCGGCACGACCTGAACAAATCTCGATCATTCGCAGCAGCCTGCAAGCCTATTACGACGCACAGATCATCCACCAGGCCCCGCAGCCATCAGCGCCAGACTCAAGCCAGCAAAACCCAGTACAACAGCCAGAATCGACTCAACACACGCTCGGCACCTTTGACCGAGAGGCGGAACTCGACACTCAGCTTCACCCCGGACCACCCCAGAAATCAGCGGTTAGTCTCGCCACGGCACTGGCGGCGTTATCAGCATTAATACTGATGGCTGGGGCTCTGTTTTTCGTGCTGCCCACATCCCTCGACGAATCTGCAGGCTCGATTTCTGAGTTGACGCTCAATGCAACAGTACGAGCCGACTTTCCGACACTCGACACTGACCTACCCGCCGCGGACGCACCTATCGAGCCAGTCACTCGAACCGGCCCCGAAAAATCCAGCGCTGAAGACCTCGCTGAAACCTTACTGCGGCAGCAAGTAGAACTCGAGGATCAGGGTGTCCAGATTTGGGCGGCGGCTGAGTACAGCCTGATCAGCTCCCAAGCTCGAATGGCGGAAGACCTGTTTCGAAAAGACCTTTACGCTGCCGCCCTGACCCAATATCAGCAAGCCGTCAGCGCCAGCCAGGCGCTAGCGGCTCGTATTCCCGACCTTATTAATTACAACCAGAAAATTGCTGCAGACGCACTCACTCAAGGGCATGCTGAACTGGCGACAAAGGCCCTGTCGACACTCATCGTTATGCGACCTGACAACGTCAAATATCGGTCAGACTTGATCAGGGCTGAAAACCTCGACCAGGTCATTGAATGGCTTCGCCAGGCTCAGTCTGCCGAACGCGACCAAGCTTGGTTGGTTGCGCTCGCCTTGTATCAGCAGGCACAGACTCTGGATACTGCATCCCTGGAGGCGCGGGCTGGCGTCATACGAATCACGGAGGTTTTAGCTCGACTGCGTTTTAACGAGGCCATGTCACTGGCTCTTATTCGCCTTGAGCAGGCCGACCTAACAGGTGCACGACAGGCATTCTCTGCAGCTCAAGCCATACGACCCATGGCCCCGGAACCAGAAGCTGGGCTACTGCAAGTTCGTCTACTTGAGCAAAGCCAGCGGATCAACGCCTTAAGCCTACAGGCAGAGCAAGCGATGGCCAATGAAGCCTGGTCGATGGCCATTGTGCACCTCGAGCAGGTGCTCGAACTGGAGCCCGGACTATTATTTGCCAGCGCTGACCTCGAGCGGGCCCGGCAACGCCTGGCGCTCGATCAAGCGCTTGAGGATTATATCAAGGCGCCCGAGCGCATGCGTCTCGACCCGGAGTTGACCATGGCCCGACAGGCGCTCATTCGCGCCGCGGGGTTGGCGAGTCAGGGACCACTGCTGCAACGACAAATCAGTGATCTTTCACTACTGATCGCACAAGCAAGAATTCCGTTGCCGGTCGTCGTACTGTCCGATAACAAAACCGATATCACGGTCTACCAGACCAGCCATTTGGGAGTCTTCATGAAACACGAATTAGCACTCGTGCCGGGCACCTATACCGTCGTCGGGCGGCGGCCAGGCTATCGCGATGTCAGGCAGGCGTTTACACTCAGTGGCGGGATGGCGCCTGTGACCATTCACCTGACTTGCGATGAGAGAATTTGATGCCCTCGAGCCCTGATCCAAACCAGATTATCGAAGCCACGCCATTTTCCCGCGCCGACGTTACTGCCAGCCGCCGCGGGCTTGGCTTGAAACCTATACCCATTACCATCCTGTCGCTATTGGTGGCACTGGCGCTGATCGCGCTCTTTGTCTTCAGCGCCCGTGCCGTCCGCTTCGATCTCAGCCCTATGGATGCGAGCCTCGAAGTCACAGACGGCCTCTTCACCTATCGCCTGGGTGAGCGCTATTTAATGTTAACCGGCGACTATACCTTAACAGTGACTGCTGACGGCTACATACCGCTCAACCCAAAGATTCAAGTAGGCGAACAGGCCGACCAGACGATCCGCCTTGAGCTGACTAAACTGCCCGGCACGCTGGTGGTATCAACCTTACCTGAGACTCAGTCGCCAGTATTTCTCGATCAAACACCGGTGGGCATAACACCTTTAGCGGTGAATGACGTTCAAGCGGGCAGCCATAACGTTAGCGTTCGCGCCGAACGCTTCCTGCCATCCTCCACCACGGTGGAGATCGAGGGCCGAGGCAGAAGCCAAAATCTGTTAGTGAAATTAGTGCCGGCCTGGGCACTAGTGAGTCTCAGTAGCCAACCCACGGCCGCCACCGTCAGTATCGATGGCGTTGCGCTCGCAGCCACGCCGGCCCGCATTGAGGTCATGCAAGGTCAGCATCAGCTGGTTGTGACTAAGCCGGGTTTCAAGCCCTGGCAGACTGAGGTCAACATCACCGCTCAACAGGATCAGATACTCCCGGAAATCACCCTCATCGCACAGGATGGTCAGTTATCGATCCAGTCGACGCCCTCCGCGGCGAGCGTCACGATTGCCGATGAGTATCGTGGTCAGACTCCACTCGAGCTGGGTCTGGCGCCCGGAAAGACCCACCGTTTGCGCCTGACAAAGCCTGGCTATGAAACTACTGAACGCTCTGTGGTCATCGAAGCCGCCAGCGACGCTCAGCTCAATCTCACGCTGCAACCCGTGCTGGGCATCGTCAACTTGCAGGTGACTCCGGCCGGCGCATCGTTGGTGGTAGACGGTCAAGCACAAGCAACAGCCTCCAGCCGCCTCGAACTCACCGCCGTGCCCCACATCATCAGCATTGAGCTGGCTGGCTATCAAAGCCAACAGATCAAAGTGACGCCGCAACCAGGCTTACCCCAGCAATTCGTCGTTGAACTTCTCACCGAGGCCGAAGCCAAACTCGCCTCTATCGCACCGACCACAACCACCGCCATCGGCCAGGTACTCACGCTCATTCAGCCCGGCGCCTTTGCCATGGGCGCGAACCGGCGCGAACCCGGCCGCCGAGCGAACGAAATTGAAAAGCAGGTTCAGCTCCGGCGATTTTACTATCTGGGTACCCATGAGGTTACCAATGCCCAGTATCAGCAATTCGACAACCTGCACGACTCAGGGATGCTTGGCCGAGCACTGCTCACCGGCAGTGACCGGCCTGTGGTAAACGTTGCCTGGGAAGATGCTGTCGCTTTCTGCAATTGGCTGAGCCAGCAACAAGGCCTGGCTTCGGCCTACGAACTCATCGATAATCACTGGCAGGCTGTGACGCCCATGAATACCGGCTATCGTTTACCTACCGAAGCTGAATGGATCTGGGCCAGTCGCTATGCCGCGGGACCCAAGCCAACACGCTTCCCCTGGGGCGACGCCATGCCACCGGTGGCTATTGAAGCTAACTACGCGGACGAGTCTGCAAAAACGATGGTAGCCGATGTTCTAACGGGTTATACCGATCATTTTCGTGGTACGGCGCCAGTGGGTAGTTTCCCTGCAAATCCCGCAGGCTTGTTTGATATGGCCGGCAACGTTTCGGAATGGATGCATGACTACTACGCCCAGAATGAGCCCACGGCGGTGCTGGTAGATCCCAGCGGACCTATAAGTGGTGAGCGCCACGTTATTAAAGGTTCAAATTATACCCATGGGCGCTTTAGCGAGTTACGCTGGACATTTCGTGACTTTGGCCAGTCACCAAGACCGGATGTGGGGTTTCGAATCTCGAGGTATGTTGAATGACGCCACGACGACTGCTGAGGACAGGATTACTATGCACAGGATTACTATGCACAGGACTACTGCTGAGACTGACCGCTGTAGCGGCTGAGTTACCCGGCGTGGACAACACCGCACCCGTTGAATCGGCCCTGACCTTTGAGCGACGAACACCGGACATCGTTGTACCTGGGGCAGGCCAACCTGAGGCAGGCCAACCTGGGGTAGACCAACCTGGGGCAGGCCAACCTGGGGCCCCGACTCCTTTCATTCGAGCACTGGACGCTTTTGTGCCGAGCCAGCAAGTCGATACCGATCAGGCCGTCGACTTCCCCACTAACATTTAGGTCAATATTGTGCGTAAACAATTACCCGTTGAATTTCTCTATCAATTATTCTCATTGATCATCGCCGCGATACTGATACATAGCCTCTATGTCTCTATTGTCAGACCGAATGCCAGCCAGGTTCTTCAACTTCAGGCGATTGAAATGAACTCAAATCCTAATTATGTACCCGAACGTTCAACTTATGTTGTGATTCGGGACTTTGAACAGGAGGCTTGCTTCATCTTGATGCTTTGGGCATTCGCTTTGATGGCCTACAAAGCCAATCTCGCCCGTCAGGAACGCCATGTTTTAAGTCTGAATTTAATTCCCGTTGCTCAGGGCACCAGTATTCTGCCAGAAGACAGTCGCGAATATGCCCGCCCTATCCAAGCATTGTCGATGCGCCAACAGGCCTTTCTTTTACCCCGCGCGCTGCTCACGGCACTTCATCGATTTCGGTCCACGCGCAACATTCAGGATGTCTCGACCGCTATTCGCACCATCTGCGAATCAGAATCTGATCGTCTCGATTCAGAGCTCTCTATGATTCGTTACATCGCCTGGGCAATACCTTCCATTGGCTTTCTTGGTACCGTGCGCGGCATCGGTCAAGCCCTGGGCCAAGCCCACCAGGCAGCCCAAGGGAATATTGCCGGTGTCACCCAGAGTCTTGGGGTCGCTTTCAACTCGACCTTCGTGGCATTGCTGATCAGTATTATCGTGATGTTTCTTTTACATCAATTGCAGTTAGCTCAGGAACGCTTAGTCCTGGATGCCGAAGCCTATTGCGACAATCAATTGATCGGCCACCTGCAAAGTTAATGGAGTCTTAACTTGAGTATCGGGCTCATAGAAATCAACGACAGCAGCATCGATGTCAGCATTGACGGTCAACCTGTGCTGCAGAGTCCCGGTTACGCAGTCATCGATGGTCAGCGGCTATTGCTGGGCGCCCAAGCCATGCAACAAGCTCGGCTGCTACCACAGTGGACTCACACACGATTCTGGCAACAGCTAGACACTCAACCTCTGGTGGCGGATCACCCCCAGGTTCGCCACAGTGCCGATCTGGCATTTGCTCACTTGACGTCAATCTGGGCGGCAATCAAGAAGGACACTGAGCAGGTGATCTTGGCAATACCAGGCGACTACACCAGCGCGCAACTCAGCCTGCTGCTAGGCATGGCTAAGGAGGTCGGATTACCCATACGCGGCCTGGTTGACACAGCCCTGATGGCCACTGCCGGACAGCATCCAACACACCAGCTACTGGTGCTCGACATTCACCTCCACAGAGTCACCTTGAGCCATTTACAAAACCGGGAAGGACGACGTTGGTCGAAGACAAAAACCCTAGCGGATACGGGTTTGTATCGACTCTGGGATCGTTGGGCCAACACTATCGCCACCCAGTTTATCAAGGACTCACGCTATGACCCCTTGCACCTGGCTGCCAGCGAACAGCTGTTGTATGACGCGGTTCCTAACTGGATCACAAGCCGTGAGCACCACGTCGAAACCACCTTCAGTTTGGCACTCGAGACTGGCGTCCTCCAGACACCGGTCGCCACCGAGCAACTGGTCGCCGCTTGTGTCAGTTTCTATCCCGCTATCATCCAGGCGGTCAATGCTCAGATCGAACCCGGGCATACCACGACCTTGCTGGTCTCACATCGATTCGCGGGTTTCCCCGGACTCATGGATGCCCTGGCGCTGTTGCGAGGCGTCACCGTGGAGAAACTCAGCGCCGAGGCTGTTAGACACGGCGTCGCCCAGCACCTCGACTGGATCATTGGTCCCGACGAACCTATCAGCCACATCACCAGTTTGGCTCAGGCGCACGCTGACGTCGTTGCCACCACTGAGTCGCCCTCCGGCATTCACCGAAGGGCCACCCATGTATTGGTTAACAACCACGCTGTCGCCATCGGTCAAACCTTGAAGCTCAAGGATATTCATCTGGCACCACCACTTGCAGCCGCAGTCAGGTCCCGCGGGATCCTTCACTGTCATGCCGACCAAGTCTTAATCGAAGCAGTCCGCGCTGACGAGGTGTATCTGAATCAGCAACTTGTCGATGGCCAGTTCCCGGTAAAACCCGGAGATCAGCTGGTCCTGGACTCACAATCTTTCACCTTGATATCCATCGACTAGGCGTCCTCGGCGAAACTATGACCAGAAGACGTGAATTCAATGTGTTCAGCCTGTCATTCCTTGACATCATGTCCTGTGGTTTCGGGGCGGTGATACTGATTTTTGTCATTATTAATCATGGCTCCGTGGCCGCCAATCAGGCAGCCAATCTTGATCTGATAACGACAGCCGCAGAGCTGCAAAGGCAATTGCAGGAAGAACAGCAGCTGCTGCTTGACCTGCAGAAAAACACCCATCAACTAGCAGACCAGACGACTTCTGCCGCGCAGCTCAGCGAGCTACTCGCCCAATCTATTATTGAACTCGAGACCCGCCTACAAGACGCTACAGGATCAGACGAGCGTCAGGTCATCCTGATCGAAAAACTTAAATCTGAGCTCGCAGCACTGGAACAGGCCACGACAAGTAAACAGCCAGAAATGACCGTTGACGATGACCCAGGCGCCAGCCTGCGCTCTATTAGCGGTGACGGGTATCGCCAATATCTCACCGGTCTGAATATTGGCGGCAAACGCATTCTGATCCTGATTGACGCGTCGGCGAGCATGCTGCACCAGAGTATCGTCAACGCGATACGCTTGAGCCTTGCACCTGAAGAACAAAAGAAACTCGCGCCGAAATGGCGAAGAGCCGTCAGCACGGTTGAATGGATTACCGCGAACCTGCCACCGGATGCCGAATTCTCCTTGGTCGCGTTCAATACTGCGCTCATACCTTTAGTTGACGACAATGTCTGGATCGCAACCTCCGACAAACCTGCCGTGGACTCGGCCTTAGATAATCTGTCTGCATTGGTCCCCACCGGCGGCACTGCGATGTTCCCACCATTCGAACTCATCAATCAGCTTTCGCCCCGACCCGACAATATCTTTCTCATCGTCGACGGCTTGCCCACCCAGGGAGAAAATCCTTCTAACCGTACCGTTATCAGCAGCCCAGACCGCGCCAAACTATTTAGCGCTGCGGTAATGCAGCTCCCTGCCACCATCCCCATCAACATTATTCTGTTTCCCATGGAAGGCGACCCGTTGGCGACACCTTCTTATTGGATTCTGGCTCAAAGAACCGGCGGGTCGTTTATCAGCCCTTCCAAGGATTGGCCCTGATGAGCAAGAAACGGCGCGAAATCGAGACCCTCAGCCTTTCTTTTCTAGACGTCATCAGCTGCGGGTTTGGCGCGTTAATACTATTGTTAGTTCTGACCAAGGTTTACGAGCCGTTGATATTCGCGCAATCCAGCAGCAATATTCAGCAACAGGTAACCGCCCTTGAGTTGCAATTAAACTCAGCACGGGACCAACGAGGAAAACTCGATCGAGATCGAATTCATCAAGAGAATGACAGCAAGTTACAGTTGCAAACACTTAGAAATCTTGAGGACAAATTGACCACACTGCAAGCCGAATACACAGCAGTGCAGCGCCGCTCAACTACCCACGACAGCACTATCGAAAGACTTAGCCAGGCCAGGCAATCGTTGTCGGCCGAGATGCAAATATTGCTGGCAGAGTACCAAAAATCAGCCGCCAGCGACCTGATTGGCGGCATCCCTGTTGATAGCGATTACGTTATCTTTATTATCGACACATCCGGCAGCATGCGCGAATTCGCTTGGCCGCTCGTCATGCAAAAAGTCGAGGAAACCCTAGCTGTCTACCCGAGCCTGAAGGGTGTGCAGATCATGAATGACCAGGGTCAATACATGTTCAGTCAATACGCCGATCAATGGATTCCCGATACGCCCGCAAGACGTCGCGCCATTTTAAAGCGGTTGGCCAACTGGAATGCATTCAGTCGGTCTAGTCCAGAAAAGGGAATTACCAAAGCGATTTCAACCTTCTATCAGCCTGGCCGAAAAATCAGCCTGTATGTCTTTGGCGACGATTTTAATGGTAGCTCGATCGCCGGCGTGATTAATCAGGTGGACCGTATTAACCTGCAAAATACAAGCGGCGAACGGTTGGTCCGGATACACGGCGTTGGCTTTCCCGTGATATTCTCCCAAGCCGCCCAATTCCAGGCTTCGGGTTTTCGCTTTGCGCATTTTATGCGCATTCTGTGCGAGCGCAACGGCGGCACTTTCGTAGGGCTTAACAGCTATCGAGCACAAGCTGCTTGGCGGGCTCCGGAATGAGCGTTCCTAGTAGTTGATTCTGGCGGTATAGACGACTGTGGCGCTACTACCCGCTGCAACTGCCAGTTGATAGGTCTGGATAACACCATCAGTTTTTTTGCCTTTGAGACTTTCCTGAGTAATTTCCCAGTCACCAAACAGTTTTTCGTTCAAAGTTACCGTCACCGCCTCAGGCTTACGGTTTTGCACTGTCATTTCTGTTGTCACCTCAATGATCCGCTCGCCCAAACGTCGAAACGCCAGTTGCTTGTGTTCTGCCCTCAAATCAAAGGCCTGACCAAGACTCATGTGCGCGATTTCGCCTTCGGCCAGTGCGGTTATTCGATCCTCACCAACAAGCTGCAACTCACCATCGCTATCTTTCAAATAAACCCTGACTTTGCCCGCAGGCAAAGGCTGGCCCAGCTGATTCGATGACGTATTCGCAAACTGCATACGGATATCGACATTCGCATTTCTCGACTCAACCGCCTGATAATTCTGCAGCTGCGAGTCCAAAACATATGATTTCAGAAAGCTCACGCCAGTGGCAGCCATCAATCGCAACTGTTTGGTTTCGTTATGGGCAATCGAGGTCTTCAGGGGCAATGTGTAAAGATGATAATCGAAGAATGACTCTTGCCGAGGAACCTGGCTTTCCATCCTCATGGCGGTCAGAGGTCGCTCCATATCAGGCCGGCGATCATTAACCCGATTGATCTGACCCGCGACCAATTTGATTGAAGCATGCGAATACTGCGCACCACTTTGATTCTCCAGACTCACCCAGGTGGAGAGATCGAACATGGGTTTATCCCGGTCGAGCACCAGCACATAATCAGCCTGCCATTTAATATTAGTGGATATATAAGTGGTCTCAAGCAGGCGCGACCCGGCTCGGTTATTCTCCACGAGCCACACTAATGTTGGCACTGTCTTCAGGTCGGGGGGCACAGATCCTAGGGTAATGGTCCCTTCCGGCGCGATCGCTATCTCATCACCAAAATTGACGATCTCAGGGTTGATTGCAAGCAGATTTCCTTCTCGGTAAATCGTCTCGAATTTGTTATCAAAGCGCACACTGCGCGCATACTTTAATTTTCGGTTGAGAAACCTCGCCAGCAGCGACTCGCGGTTCAACAGATCATAGCGATAGCTTTGCTCAAGCACCTCGAACCCGCTGGCGTCGCCGCGAGACACAATGGCGACCGATGTCGGGTCAATATGGGCTGCCACATCGCGATACTCAAGTTCGATGAGCCCCTCGGGCAGTGTTACTCGCCTCACCTCCCGGACAACCGCGAAATTATCACTGTAAACTGTCAGGCTAGCCGCCACCTGGCTATCTTTACTCACGTGCAAGGCCATTGGTGCCGTCGGAGTAGCGACGCCCGACGTAGCGACGCCCGACGTAGCGACGCCCGACTCTGCGATAGCCGAGACCGCCAGGAGGGATGTCAATATCGCCAGTGGCACTGTGCGCTTCAAAAATTGGATCATGATATCTTCTCGTCGAGGCTGTGTGAGACGGCTCAGGCTTGTTCCACAGCTCAATGTGAATGGCACCACTGCAGATGAACAGTGACTATACAACGCCTTTATTTAATACAAAAGGTTACCCATCGGCAAAGGAGTTTCGTCAGTCGTAGCCGACTGTTAGACTAGACGCTTTTAACGATCCCTGTAACCTCCCTATGACTATCCGCAATCAGCGAACCGCGTTCGGCTTAAAAATACTCAACTCGAACCACAAGGAAATCCGCCGTCTGAAGCGCGCGGGTTACATAGCCGACATTCACGGTAACAAATTCTGGAACTCCAGCTTCCTGATTATGGACTACCTGAAAAAGCACCCCCTGAAAAAAAACCTAAAGGTCCTGGAAATAGGTTGTGGCTGGGGTTTGTTGGGCATCTACTGTGCACGACAATTCGATGCGCAAGTGACGGGTATCGACGCTGACGAAAATGTTCTGCCCTATATGCAATTACACGCCGAACAAAACGGCGTCTGCATTGAAGGCAAAAAAATGACTTTCCAGCAGCTGACCACCGCGAAATTACAGGACTTTGATATCATCGTTGGTGCTGACATTTGTTTTTGGGAAGAAATGTCTGGCATGCTGCTCAACCTGATCAAGCGCGCAAAAAAGGCGGGCGTCTCCCAGGTGATCATCGCCGACCCCTGTCGTTCACCATTTACCGATCTTGCCCAGCGCTGCCAGAAAATTTATGGTGAGCAAGCACAGATTGAAGGCAAGTGGCTGAAGCGGCCGGTGAATGCCTCAGGCGAAATTTTGGTCGTTGACCTGACTGAATGACCTCAATGCCGAGCCTTTGCCTGGCCACCTCGACATTGACGGCCATGCAGCCTGCCCATAGGCAGACATTAACAGGGGGCGTACAGACCCACATGGCGTTGGCGCAGATTTAACTCGCGCAAACTAACTTCGACCTTGCCAAACCACCAGCGCGGCCTTACAGTGCCGACTCTTTCACAGGCGACCAACATGTTTGACCAGCGCACAATGCACGGCGCCTATTTTGCACTGGCAGCTTATGGCTTCTGGGGGGTGGCTCCGATCTACTTCAAGCTCCTAGGCCATGTCTCGCCAATAGAAATTCTTTGCCACCGGGTCATCTGGTCGGTGTTCCTGCTCCTCGGCATCTTGGCTTATACGGGCCAACTGGCGGCGTTACGGGTGACTCGACGCCAGCTCGGCTTGTGCCTGGTAACAGCGATACTCTTGTCGATTAATTGGCTGATTTTTATTGATGCCATCATCAGTAACAATATCGTTGAGGCCAGCCTAGGTTACTTTATCAATCCCTTAGTTAACGTCTTTCTTGGCATGCTCTTTTTGCGCGAATATCTCCGCCCGCTGCAGTGGATCGCGATCAGCATCGCCGCGCTGGGCATCGGCTTTCAGGTATTTACGCTCGGCGCACTGCCTTGGGTTTCACTGGCGCTGGCCTTCAGTTTCGGTTTTTACGGCCTGATTCGTAAATCGCTGCAACTTCACCCTGTGGGTGGGCTCGCCATCGAAACTCTGATGATGCTGCCCCCGGCGCTGGCTTGCCTCGCCTGGTTCTACAGTCAGGGGGCCGTGAGTTTTGCGCATATAGATCGTTCTACCGATGTCTTGCTGATGCTCGGTGGCGTCGTAACTTCTTTTCCCCTGCTGTGCTTTGCGGCTGCAGTGGGTCGTTTGTCTCTGACCGCTGCAGGGATGTTTCAATATCTTGCCCCCAGCCTGACACTGGTGATCGCCATCGTTATTTTTAACGAAGCCTTCGGCATTGAGCGCCTGATCACTTTTGCCTGCATTTGGGTCGCACTGTTGATCTTCAGCATCGAGGCATTGCATCATCATCGACGCATCAGCTTGCGCCTGAAGACCAATCTGTTGTGAGCTGCCCGGCACTCGAACTCAGTTACATGGCCTAGCGGCGGGCATCCATCTCGTCCCGCATCTGTTGGTGAGTTGCCTCATCCAGCGTAAAACGGGAAAATAACGCAGCACCTATGCAGTAGCAAATCAACGGTAAAAGCCCGTAGAGAAATACCATGGACACTTGTACGTTCATGGTTTGCAACTGATTGGGCACAAATCCGGAGAATTGCAAAACGTAGCCTGTGATCAGGATCATCACACCGGTTGCACTCTTATGGACAAAATTAAAGGCCGCAAAGTAAGAACCCTCCTTGCGCTCGCCCGTCATATACTCATCGTAATCAATAATGTCGCTCTGCACCGAGGGAGCGATGGTTCCACCGCAACCTGCCGCGAGCCCGGCAAACACCGCGAGACCAAATATCACCACCAGACGAATGTCCGGTTCCAGCCAGGGCAGACTGAACATGCCGCCAAAGGAAACACCGGTCAGCATCATGGAGAACATCCATAATCGAATCTTGCCAAAGCGACGGGATAGCGGGATCCACAAGGGCACCGACAACGTTGAGGGAATCATGTAGCTGAGGATAATCAGCGCCGCGAGCTCCGGGCGCCCCACGACATATTGCGCAACGTATAGGGTCAGGATACCAATCACCGCGCTGCCAATGTTCTCAATAAACGAGACTGCCAGGACGAGTCGAGCGTGATGATTACGCCAGACATCTTTGAAGGCTCCAAAGGGACTAGCATTGACTCGACCCTGATAATCCGGGCGCTCACGAAGCTTAGCCACCGCATAGAGAATCAGGCCGGCGGTGACCAGCGCCGCCAGCGCGCTAAGTTCAAAGGCTGTCTGCCGCACAGCAGCCTCGCTGACCCGCTCGGCGTTGATCAACAATTGCATGCTCACCAGCGCCAGTATCGAGCCAATCGTAAACGCCGCGTGGCGCAACCCGTAAAGGCGGCTGCGTTCATGGTAATTTGGTGTTAACTCGGCGCCAAGAGACATATGCGGAACGATAAAAATCGTCGCTGCTGAATAAAACCCAATCACACCGACGGCCATCCAGGCAATCAACTCGGTGCCATGGAGGCTGGCAGGCGGCGAGAAGACCATGATAAAAGTTCCCGAGATGGGCACTATACTCAGCAACAACCATAATCGGCGACGACCCAAGGAATGCCGAGTGCGATCACTCATATAGCCGACCAATGGATCAGAAACGGCATCCCAGACCCGTGAGATACCAAAAATTGTGCCCATAACCGCCGGTGCAATCAGCAACACATCGGTGGAAAACTTCATAATATAGAGGCCGATCAAGAGATACATATAGCCAGCACCCACGCCTGGCGCCCCATAAGCGCTGATCACAGACCAGCGTAACCGGCTTGCGTCCCTATCAGTCGTGGACTCGTTGCTGACTGCTTGCTTCATTCATGACACCCAAACACAAAAACCGAATATAACGGTTCCAAACCGGCAACACTAGCCATTACCCAATCTCGTGGACTCTGGCACCCCACGCAGCCCTGAAGCTCCGGCCTCAGCATCACAGTGAATACCGCGATGATTTATAATCCTCTCCGTTTCCGTTATCCTAGCGCCTTTTGTCGAGCATCTGCGGCGGAAGCAGCCATCTGCAGCCCGCTAAATGAATTCTAGGAGCACCATCATGACCATGCAAAATACGCCATTGATCCTGTCCAGGATTCTAGGCCGGGGCGCGAAGCTAGATCCCAATGAAGAAGTGGTCACGCTACAAGCCAACGGCACTCATCGACAGACCCTCAAGACCACCTGGGATCATGCTAACCAGTTAGCAGGTGCACTGCAGGCTCACGGCATTCAGATTGGCGACCGGGTCGCGAGCTTTATGTGGAATAACTATCGCCACCTCGAGCTCTACCAGGGTGTACCGTCCATGGGCGCGGTGCTACATACCTTGAATATTCGACTTGCGCCGATGGATCTTGAATACATTATCAATCACGCCAACAGCCGCGTTATTTTCGCCGATGAAGATCTCCTGCCATTACTCGAACCCTTGGTCGGCAAGATACCCAGCGTGGAGCTACTAATCATTTGTCGGCACGGCGAGGGTGGCGAATCAAGCTTCCCAAATTGCATAGACTATGAAGACTTTATTCAGGGTCATTCGCCGGTCTATGACTGGCCTGAGATTGAAGAGACGGCCCCCATGGGCCTGTGCTACACCAGCGGCACCACCGGCAAGCCTAAGGGCGTCATGTACACCCATCGCTCCACCTACTTGCATACAATGACTCAGTCCATGACTGACTCCATGGGGCTCACAGCATTGGACTCACTCTGTGGGATCGTCCCCATGTTTCATGCCATGGGCTGGGGGCTGCCATTCTCCGCTTCCATGCTGGGCTGCAAACAGGTCTTGCCACATAAATACATGACTGCCGACAAACTCCTACAACTGATGGTTGATGAGGAGGTGACCATCTCCGCTGGCGTGCCAACTATCTGGCAAGGGATTCGTGCCCTGCTCGATGCCGACAAGAATGGCAAGTATGATCTGAGTCAGCTATCACGTTTAACCTGCGGCGGCTCAGCGCCTCCGGTCTCGATGATGCGTTGGTACTGGGAACAATATGGCGTAGAGATGGTCCAGGGCTGGGGCATGACTGAAACCAATCCTCTGGGCACTCTGTCACGCAAGGTTGCGAAACGTTCGCACCTGAAGCTGACTGAGGACCAGCAATTTGACAATATTGCCAAAGCGGGCCTGGCGATGCCGGGTCTTGAAATTGAGATCTTCGACGAGAATTGGAACCCTCTACCCCACGATGGCGACTCCGTCGGCGAGTTATTGATTCGCGGTCCCTGGATCGCGGCCGAGTACTTTAATGACCCGCAACCTGAAAAATTTCACAATGGCTGGTTGGTCACCGGCGATGTTGCCAAAATTGATGCCGAGGAATATCTGATTATCGCCGATCGATCCAAGGACCTGATCAAATCTGGCGGGGAGTGGATTTCTTCGGTAGACCTTGAAAACCATATTGTCGCCCTCGACGGCGTAGCCCAAGCAGCGGTCGTCGCCCAACCGCACCCAAAGTGGGACGAACGACCTGTCGCGCTCGTCATTTTGGTAGAGGGCTCGAATGTTACGCCAGAATTGATCCTCGAGCATTGCGCCGAGGTATTCGCAAAATGGCAGCTACCTGATGATGTTATCTTCGTCAAACAGATCCCGATGACCTCAACCGGAAAAATTGACAAGAAGACCATCAGAGCGCAGCTGGAAGCCGAGCATTACCAGCTGCCAGACCAGCGTACCGCTTAACCAATAGCTAGCAAGGAACGCGGGTCGACGGAATATCGAAGACCCGTTAACTGCATTTTAAAGAGTGATTCAAAATGGCAGAAGGATTCTACGTGGTCGCTGCGACCTCGGAATTGGTAGAGGGCGGTCAACTATTTGTCGAACTTGATGGCGAGGAAATCCTGCTGATCCAGCATCAAGGTCAGTACTATGCTATTGCTTACTTGTGCAGCCATGCGGAATTCAGTCTGGAAGGCGGATCACTGCACGATGGCTGTATTACCTGTCCCTATCATGGCGCAGAGTTCGCTCTCGTCAACGGCGCGGCGCTCTCGCCACCAGCTTATGAAGGCATCAAAACTTATCCGGTGCGCGTCGAGAACGAAACCATCAGCATCAACTCAACGCCGAACCCCATCGCAGCCTGATGACATCGCCCCTGGAACCCTCTAACCGCGCCACAGAACTGCTGCAGTTGCTCCAACTGGAGCGTATCGACACTCGGGTCTGGCGCGGCCAGAACGAGGCCCGCTTTGGTGCTCGCCTGTTTGGTGGCCAAGTGCTCGCCCAAGCACTGGTGGCCGCGACTAACACCGTTGCGCCAGACAGACACTGCCATTCGCTGCACGGCTATTTCCTACGACCTGGTCGCGCCGACATGCCGGTGATCTATCAGGTTGAGTCAATTCGAGATGGCAAGAGCTTTACCACGCGGCGCATCAAGGCCATCCAGAACGGTGAGGCCATCTTCAGTATGGACACCTCCTTCCATATTCAAGAGCCAGGCCTCGCGCACCAGATTGACATGCAGGAGATACCCGAGCCGGAAAGTCTCGTCGACGATCGCGACATCGCCACCAAGCCCAGTGATCCGAACCCGCAATGGACTCAGCGCGAACGGCCCTTTGAAGTTCGTTCAATATTTCAACGAGGCCGACCGGTTGAAGACCATACTAGCCAACCGATCTGGATCAGATATCAAGCGCACGTACCGGATGTCCAGAGTCTGCACCGTTATCTATTGACCTACGCCTCGGACATGAGCCTGGTATCCACGGCGGTACTGCCGCACCGCCGCGAGGTACAACAAAACCAACTACAGGTGGCGAGTCTCGATCACGCACTGTGGTTCCATCACGATGTGGATGTCAACGACTGGCTGGTCTACATCAAGGACACCACCCAAGCTGGTGCAGGTCGGGGGTTTAACCGCGGCGCTTTCTACACTCGCGCAGGCAAGCTCGTCGCATCCGCCCTGCAGGAAGGTGTGATTCGGGTGCGCACACCGCGCGACGACAGCCAAACATCAGTCTAGCTTCTCGCCGCCATCAGATGCCGCCAAAACTCTCCCTCGAAATTTTTCTGTGAATTATTAGCTGATGAGGGACTTGTCGTTCTCGCCACAACTATATTGAGACTCGGCACAATCGTCAGAAAGTTACCAAAGGCACCGCGGGCTGAAAACAGGTCTTGGGGCGCATCAGGCAATGGCACACCCGCATAAGTCTTATCACTGCCAGGCAACATAAAGTGTGACTGATTGTTATTCCACCAAAACCAGCCCCAGGCCGGGTTCATGGCAGATCCTGGTTTGATCAGATCGTCGAGGTAATAGGCATCGCCGAAAATCGTCTCGCCTGCCACTCGACCTCGATTCAGTATCATATCTCCCAGCATGACAAGATCGGCAGCCGTCGAGACCAGGCCGGTCATGGGGGTTCCATCTGGCAATACTTGGTCTCGCGCCCGCCACCGAGTCTGGCTCATACCCAAGGGTTGCGTCAACCACTCGTCAGTCAACACTGACAAAGTCTTGCCCGTCGATTGCTCCAACAACTGCTTTAGATAGCCATAGGCAACATTATTGTACCGCCAAGTCTTATTGATCTCACCACACAAACCTAGCGCATCGTCCATACCCGTAGTCATGGTTAATAGCGTTTCGACATTTAACTTTGCTTCATCCCAAGGCGATAGCTGAGTCCACTCTGGTTCTAGATGGTGATTAATATGATCATAAATTTCCAGGAAACCCTTTTCCTGCGCCATCCCAACCAGAATCGCCACGAGACCTTTTTGCACCGCAAATACATCCACCGGCTGCGCCTCGAATTTCGCATCAATCAACAGACCAGCAGAATGCTTGATCATCAACTGCGCACTACCGGCACTCTGTGCGAAATCGCTCACTGTTTGGAGACCCTTTGGATCCCAACCATGAGCCTTGGCGTCAATCAATTCGAGCATTCACATGTACCTCGTTAACAGCAATTACGTCAAAGCTAAGCACCCTAGATCCTCATGAGGTCACGGACACCTGACGGACTGCTGGTTTCACGTTTTGTGACAATCAGCACATTTTCCTTGCTCAACACCAAGTTTAATGTTCCCTCGGCTGTCGAACAACAACGTAAGGAAAAATGCCATGACCCTTCACCGCCTGGAAGTCTACCTCGATTCCTATAACAGTAAACCCTTCGTACGTGAGTATGATGATAAGACTGCGCTGTCTACGGGGTTTGAATCCATGCTTGAACACTGGATCCAACAAACCGCTGGCCGCCGGGTCGACATTGCAACGGACCTTAGGGTGCAAGACATTCGCCAGCAGACAGCCTCTTCGATACAGAACCCGATTTCTGCGACTTGTTTACGGGTTAAACTGATCGATCCGGCGAGCTATGTCAGTCGGGATCGGGACGATACTGCGCCTCCAAAACCCGTTCCATCTCGCGCTCAAGGGCAGCCATGCCCTTGACATGAGTCTCCACTAACTCGTCTACTGAGGAGTAGCGCTGCATCACTTCGTCGCGCCACATCACCACCACGCCTGGTGGTGCCTTGGTATAGAAAATGCCAGTCTTTTTTACCGGCGGCTGTGATTCATTCATGCCTGTTTAGCTCCCACCACATTGACGTCATAGACGCTATAGCCCCATGACTGCCCTGCGCAAGTTACCTCGTAATCTTTATCAGACAAAACTTGTTGGCTGACTACCTCGCAGCGAACAATAACCTCTGCAGCCGGTTAGACGCCACCGGTCATGCGCTTTACGACCGATCAAGCATTCAACTCACTGCAACCCTGTCCGCCACACGTGCTCGGCCTACAGTCGGTGGCGTCAGAGCGAGTGGAGGTCGTTATTCTTGAACCCATGAATACCGATGGTCAACCCCACGAAACCCGCCTGTGGATCGTCGATGATCCAGACTATCAATATCTTCCCACCAGCGCCGATGCCGGTTAGCACCAACCGCTGGTGGCGAATCCGCATATTAGGGTGGAACGTAACGGCCAACGCCGCGCCTATATAGCGGTGCCCGGCCCGGAAAAAATCATCGCTCTGAACCAATTGATAAATTCAGAATATAGGCTCTATGATGGACCGAAAGCAGGCTATTGTCGTGACATTACAACCGCTCGATCCCGCCGATGCCGGGGCTTAAGGGCGTATTTCCAGACTCAAACTACTGTGCTAGACCGGTCGGACGACAAATGGGTTAAAACGCTGGCAATACCTCATCGATCAAACGCTGAGTCTGAATCATCACATCCCGATCATCACTGGCTATAGGCAACAACACGAATTTCGAGCAGCCCGCCTGAATATAGCCCTGAATTCGCGCCACGATGGCCGCGGCATCACCTATGACCAGGAAGGGGCCAGGGTCTTTGCCAAGACGTTGCTGCAAGGCTTTAACCGCGCGCTGCGCGACTGGCTCTTCAGCGCGGCCAAACCGAAAGGAAAAACTCGCGCCATAATGATCATCATCGATTTGCCTGCCGGTCTCGAGTAACGCCGACTTGATTCCCCGCACCATAATCCCAGCCTGCTCAGGTGAGTCTAGACCGCCTATCCAACCGGTGCCAAAACGCGCCACTCGACGCATAGCAACCTCACTGGAACCACCAATCCACAATGGTAAATGCGCACTATAAGGCTTGGGTGAAATACAGGCTTTGTCATACTGGAAAAATTCACCATCGAAATCTACGCTGTCTTCCTGCCAGAGACGACGGACCAGTTCAAGGGCTTCGTCCGCCTTCTTACCCCGCCTTCTCGTGTTGGTACCGGTCGCTTTATAGTCCATTCCGACGGCACTACCCAAACCAAACGCCGGCACCAGCCGCCCCTGACTCAAAAAATCAATCGTCGCGCATTGTTTAGCGGTCACCAGCGGATCACGCAGGGCGATTGAGGCAACGTTCATCCCAAATCGAATTCGCCGGGTTGCGCCTGCCAACGCCGCCATCGCTGCCAAGCACTCCAACATGGGTTCTGCCGACACCAGTCGATCTGTTTGCCAGATCGAGTCTACGGCTGACTCCTCACACATCTGTACCCACTCCCAATAGCCTTGCGCGCCCGCAAAGGGAAATCGAGAGAGTCCAACACCAATACCTACTGTCATAATATAATACCTACCCAGTTAGAGCATGATAGATCTCGGGAATTCACGATCGACGGCGAGTAAGAGGCTCCCAACATCAGCCAGAGTGTTACGCTGCGCCACCAAGTGCTGGCACATAGTTTGCGCGTCGCGCATGCCCCGATCCAGCGAGGTGCGATAGGTATAGATGCTATCGGCACCGATCAGGTCATACAACAGTCGCGTCACGTCGCGAGCTGCTTGAAAGGCATTGAGCCTAGACAACCAGACATCGGCCCGCTCTTGAGCGCTTAAAGGCGCGTTATCCACCAATCGCTGCCATTGGGTATCCAACGACGCATAGACATAAGACCTGGCACCGCCGAGAATCATTTCCGCATCAGCAATGCCAGCCTGCACAGTAGCCGCCTGTTTATAGGATACTCCGGACAACCTGTGACTTTTCTCCATCAGGACAGATTGCGCCTCATCGATGGCCTGGCGAGCGACGCCTAAGGGCACGCCGACCATTTTCCTCAACACCGCATCGGGTTTGCGCCACAGCGCCCCCTCTCTGATTGGCTCAGAAAAACTGAAGGTGTGCTCCCGAGGGACCATTAAATCATTGCCCAAAGTTGAATAATCGTTGCTCGCCGTACCCTTCAAACCCGTGGTATGCCAGGTATTTTCAATTTTCCAGCATTCCTTTGCAGCCAGCATCAGTCGCCACTCAGGTTGTCCGTTAGCGTCGATTAGCCGCTCACCATTTCGATAAACTGTGCAACCCGCTACGATCATATCTGCATGGGATGAACCACTACAAAACTGCCAGCTACCGGAGACTTTGTAACCGCCTTCGACCTCTTCTGCGCGCCCTACGGGATAAACCCAACCGGCCTGTATCATGTCAAGATGGGGATAGAGATCGCGGGCAATATTCTCAGGCAGATAACCGGAATATAGCCCGGAATCGCTGCCTATCATGGCGCACCAGCCCGCAGAAGCATCACCCCGCGAAATCTCCTCAATAATCCGCACCTGTTCTGGTGAACTGATTTCAGGACCACCCCAACTCACAGGCATATTCATCCGAAAAACACCTGCTGCTGTTAACAACTCTACTACGCTAGGGCCAAGACAGCGCGCCAACTCAATATCGTTAGATTTTGAATTCAACCAGCGCTTTAAGCTTCGAGCATTCTTCAGGATATCGCTAGCTGTGGCTGGCACCGACAATTCTGACTTTATCGCCTGCATTGCACCCGACCCGAATGATAAAATTTGATCATATGTCAATTATGTAGCAATTGGCATCTTTGCCAGAAATCTGACTGTGGTATATTCTCCCTTCAAGTATCTGAGAAAGCACCATGCGAGCTATTGTCTGTCAAGAATTCAAGTCTCCAGCCGACTTAACCATCAGTCAACTCGATGATCCGGTACCGGCACCCAACGAAGTTTTGATTAGAATTAAGGCCACCGGACTGGGGTATGTGGACGCTTTGACCGTCGCGGGCTTGTATCAAATCAAACCAGCCTTACCCTTTATTCCCGGCAATGAGATATCCGGCGTGGTTGAGAAGACCGGCAACAAGGTCAAACACCTGCGAGTTGGCCAGCGCATTTTAGCCATGCCCCGCAATGGCGGTCTGGCCGAGCTCATTTGTCTGGATGAGAAGTCCTGTACCGCGATACCTGAGACGCTATCACATGAGAGTGCCGCCAGCTTTCTGGTGAATTATTGCACCGCCTACCACGGTCTCATCTACTGCGGGAAAGTCAAACCAAAGGAAATCGTGCTGATTCTAGGCGCCAGCGGTGGTGTTGGTGTCGCGGCGATCGACATAGCCCGCGCCCTCGGCGCCGAAGTGATCGCCGCGGCCTCGACTAAGAAGAAACGCGATGCGTGCCTGGCGCTGGGCGCTGATCATGTGCTTGACTACAGCAAGGAGGATTGGCGCAAAGATTTGCAGAAGATTCTCGATGGTCGACCCTTAAATGTCGTCTATGACCCGGTCGGGGGTGCCTATGCTGAACCTGCGCTACGCTCACTAAGTCCTGACGGTCGATTTTTGGTAGTGGGTTTTGCCACTGGCGATATCCCTAAGGTGCCCCTCAACTTGGCATTACTCAAACGTTGTTCGATCATCGGCGTCAACTGGGGTGGTTATCTGGCGGCGAATCCCAATCAATCCCGGCCAGTCATGACAACTTTAATGGAATGGATCGCAACAGGTAGAATCAACCCAACTGCAGGCGAGACGCTACCACTCAAGAAAGCCGGTAGCGCCTTAATGAAGATGCTAAATCGTAAAGCCATCGGCAAAATTGTCGTTACTATGCAAGAGGATCAATAGACCACAATGAGCGATATCAGACCCTTTACTATCGATATTCCGGCTCAGCAAATTGCTGATTTAAAAACTCGCCTGGCGCTCACCCGCTGGCCTGACAAGGAGACCCCCGACGACTGGAGCCAGGGTATTCCCTTGGCCTATATGCAAGAAATTCAGGATTACTGGCTACATCACTACGACTGGCCGGCACGTCAGACCAAGCTTAATGTGTCCCCCGGGTTCCTCACTGAACTGGACGGGCTCGACATTCATTTTCTACATATCCGCTCACCCCACGCCAATGCTCGCCCCTTACTGTTGACCCACGGCTGGCCAGGTTCCATCGTCGAATTCCAAAAAGTCATTGCACCCTTGACGGATCCGACTCAACACGGCGGCAGCGCAGACGACGCGTTCCACTTGGTTTGTCCGACACTGCCGGGGTTTGGTTTTTCCGGTAAACCCACCACACCTGGCTGGGATATTGCCAAGATTGCCACCGCCTGGAACACCCTAATGGTCCGTCTGGGATATGACCATTATCTTGCCCAGGGCGGCGACTGGGGCGCCATCGTCACTAGCATGATCGGCGCGCAGAATCTCGGCAACTGCCAGGGCATCCATATCACCATGCCCATCGTTCCGCCCGACCCCGAGACCATGAACGACCTGAGCGAACTGGAGAAATCCACTCTGGCCGGCCTCAAATTTTACCAGGATCACGACTCCGGCTATTCCAAGCAGCAAGCAACCCGACCGCAGACTCTGGGCTATGGGCTGGCGGACTCGCCCATTGGCCAAGCTGCCTGGATTATCGAGAAATTCTACCAGTGGACTGACTGCGACGGGCACCCTGAGAACGTCATCAGCCGTGATGAGTTGTTGGACAATGTCATGCTTTATTGGCTGCCCGATGCGGGCGCCTCCTCGGCACGGATCTACTGGGAGAGCTTCGGCAGAACCGGTAACGACCCCATCAATCTGCCAGTCGGCTGCAGCATTTTCCCTAAAGAGATTTTCAAGACGTCGGAACGCTGGGCGAAGAAGCGCTTCACCAATCTGGTTCACTTCAATGTGCTGCAAAAAGGCGGGCACTTCGCCGCGTTAGAACAACCTGAAGCCTTTATCGGGGAACTCCGAGACTGCTTTAGAAAGATGACTTAGGGGCCAGCCTGAACCTGCACCCGGCCGCCTTTTGCTGGGTTTTCAAGGCGCGTCAATGATTTATCTAAAGTTGGCCTGATTTCACCTTTTACATAACCCATGACCTGTTTATAAAGGTGTCGTTTTTTGATATCTTGCATCATGATAACCACCAAGGAGCTCACAATGGCGAAAATCAAGTTCATCCAACACGACGGCAACGAGATCGTTGTTGAAGCAGTCAATGGCTCTACGGTCATGAATGCGGCTCTCGACAACATGGTCGCTGGTATCGACGCTGATTGCGGTGGTGAATGCTCCTGCGCCACTTGCCATGTCATCGTTGATGATGCCTGGATCGGTAAGTTGGCAGCAGCAACTGCACAGGAAGAGTCAATGCTTGACCTGAATCCTGATCGTGAGCCGAATTCACGTCTGTCTTGTCAGATTCCGGTGACCGATGCACTGGACGGTTTAGTGGTTAATTTGCCGGAATTCCAGTACTAGTTGTCACGCTTTCTCGCCAGCATGCTTAATCGCATGCTCGGCGTCCCTCCACGCGCCTTCCTCCCATAACCCGGCTATCAATCCTGCCCCTGACAAACCTGACGGGCTTCTCAGGACAGGTATCAGAAATTCCTGAACAGTCTATGACCCTCCCCATGGATGCCTGCACCAGCAGCTCAGGTCTTAGCCCTGATGTGCACCCCGACGGCGAGCAGGAAACCCGGCCCTGAATTCAGCCAGCACCGGCCTGGTCAACCAACTGTTGAATAAATTTCACATGGGTGCCGACGAACAAATCAGCAACGACCAGGTCCTGTACAATTTTGTCCTGACCAATTAAGAAAGTCGCCCGGCGAACCCCAATCCCGAAAGGACCCTCGACACCAAAGGCGCGAATCGCTCGACGCCCCTCATCAAATAACAACGGAAATGGTAACTTGTTCGCCTGCTTGAATTTTTCGTGACTCTGCTCAGACTGTGGACTGATACCCACCACCTGCAGGTCAGCGCTCAGTATCTCCTCATGCATATCCCGAATACTACAGGCTTCGGCCGTACAGACCATGGTGAAGTCAGCAGGATAAAAATACACAATCACCGAGCCGCCAGCCAGCAAACCATCAAGGGTGACGGTCTTGCCGGATTCGTCTTTTAAGGAAAAGTCTGGCGCAATATCGCCTTTCTTCAACATGCTAAGTACCTGATTGGGTTGCGGGAGCACTCAGACTCGCCTGTGACGTTTTCCCGAACAGTCATGGGGTTAAAACCCATCGGCTCAGGCCAGACGTGCTATCTTACAAGCATACCAAGCCAATTGCTCGGCACGATTGGCTGACATGTTTGACTGAAAAAATACTGGCGATCCGAAACAGGATGGGTGGCTCCGCCCCTAATCCAACGATTTAGCTCATTGCCAGCCCTTTTGGCCCGAAGATAATTGGTTGAGTTCAAAAATATTTCCCCCTTGACTAGGCTGAACAAGCGCCAGCGTTTATGGTGAGACTTTAGTAATACATTTTTAACAAGCTACCTCCAGGAACGCTTTATGGAACACTACGATGTCATGCGCACGACGTTCGCGGCGCGACAATATACCGACGACTTGGTCAGCGACGAAACCCTCTACAGACTGTTGGATAACGCACGTTTCGCCCCCAGCGGCGGTAACCGTCAAGGCTGGAAAGTCCTGGTGATCAAGAATACGGCTCGACGCCAGGCCTTGCGTGAAATCATGGCACCGACGATTAGGCAATACAAAGCCCAGGCCATGGCCGGCGAGACGCCGCTCAATACTGTGGTACCAAGCCAAGTAGACCAAGCGACTATAGACGCCACATCCAGTAACTTCCCATTAGTGGACGAGCTCGAGCACGCACCTGTGTTGCTGGTCATCTGCGTCGATCTTACCGTCGTGTCATCCATGGACAAAGATTTGGATCGAGTAGGCCTCATCTCTGGCGCCTCAATCTATCCTTTCGCCTGGAATATTATTACAGCCGCCCGCAATGAAGGCCTGGGTGGAGTTTTGACAACATTCTTGGCGAATCAGGAACCCCAAGCCAAACAACTGCTGGACCTGCCAGAACATGTGGCGGTCGCCGCCATGATCGCCATTGGCAAACCTGTTAAACAACTGACTCGACTTAAGCGAGCCAGCGTCGAGTCTTTTACGACCATAGACTCGTTCACAGGCGAGGTTTTCCGGAAATAAGATATATAAAGCCTAGACCTGATAAAGCGCACTAGGTGCAAGATTCCAGCAGACTGGAGCATCAACCCTATTGATTCTTAACCCAGGTTTTTAAGTAAGCGGTATCATTGCCACGTGCGGTATAGCCCCAAAAATTAACTGTTAGCGGCGCAACCAGCCTGGCCTACTATAAATTCAACGGCTTCGCTACCAACCGCTCTTGGTACTACTTGCCGTCATGACCGATGTATAAAAACCGATCATAGTTGTCTTGCCTCCATAATAGTTGAGTAAAAAAAAGGGCCGACCCTATTCGGGCGACCCTTCTTCATACTACTTTAGAAGCAGTGGTTTACAAGCCAAACTCTGGCGTGTAAACGAAGCCAACCTTGATCATACGACCAAACGGGTTGTGCGTGTATCCATCATAGCTCAAGTCAGTTGAGGCTAACGGTGGATCTTCGTCTGTAAAGTTGACGATTGACAGAGACAAAGTCACATTTTCAATCATGTTATTGATGTAGTGCAAATCATGAGTCATCTGACTGTCAATAACCGCCATGGTTGGCAACGCTGGACGAACGTCATCGTAAGAGCTGACATAACGCAAAGCGTAGTTCACACGGTGGTCGATATTACCCCACCTCGCAAAAGCTTGAGCCTGCAGCTCAGGCTTTGGCAGAGTAGGTTCGCCATCGTTCAGCTTACCAACGAAATCACCGCCATCAGCCAGCTTGGTGCCTGCGATAGAGGTAAAGTCGTCCGAAGTGTACTCAAGCACGTAGGTGCCTTCTGCGCCCACTGTGAGTTCGCCACCGGCGATGTCGTCAAAACTGTATCGAGCGGTGAAATCAAGACCAGAAGTCTTTTGGTCAGCACCATTGATGATATTACGACGAATGCGTTGAATGCCACCGGTCGGTGTACCCGTTGGGGTAAATCGAGCCAATAAATCATCACACGCCGCAGTACCCACACCCGCGCCTGCTGCACCGGTTGCGTCGTTAGCACAGCTATTAGCCGAGTATGCAGCAATCAGCTGATCAGCACTCTCAGTCTGGAACGGATCTTCAAAGTCAAAGGACCAGTAGTCCAAAGAACTGTAAAAATTATCTTTAGCTAAAATGATACCAAAGTTTAACGTTGTCGCTGACTCAGACTCCAGGTTCGGATTACCCACTGTGTCCACAGCCTTAAAGGCAGCTGCCGGTGCGATATACTGCAATGACGTGCCTACACCACCCAGGAAGCTGCCTGGAGGTCCACGAAAGGTTGTAGAAGCAGAACCACGAATCTTGACAAGATCAGTAATGGCCCAGCTGAATGATGCTTTCGGGTCAAAACTAGAACCACCTTGACCACTACCATAATCTTCGTATCGGAACGCTATCTGCGCATCTAACGTATCGGTGATTGGCAAAGCAAACTCAGCAAAGGCGCCATAGATGTCGCGGCGAGTGGATTCCGCATCGCCATTAGCCAGGAATGCCAGACGACCAGCACCCGCAACGCCACAATCCAGCGTATCTACATTACCCAAAGTCACCGACGCTGGGTCAATAAACGGACAAGGATTGATAGCACGATTCGCAATATCTGCCAGGGTGAAGTCATAGCTTTCTGATCGGCTTTGTACGCCTGCCGCCCAGCCTATGTTACCACCACCAAGCGCCATGCCGGTTTCACCATTGAAGATGGCATCAAAAACCAACAACTCATTGATCGCACGAGACGCGGTTTGTGCTGTCATCCAGTTGATCAAATCGTCAGAATTAGCGACCGCCGCGTTGTATTGCGGATTGGTAGCGCCATTGACAGCAGAAGTTTGAAGCGCATTCGAGAATGGGTTGTAGTACTCACAATCACCCACACCGGGCGTACCAGTAGACGCATCACAATTTGGTCCACCGAGGCCATCCAAGCCAAATGCCATGCGTTCAATATACATGTCACTGCCCTGCACCCTACGATCTCTTTCAGACCAGCTCATGCTTAAGTCGAAGCCAACGCCATTACTGAACTCACCCGTAAAACCACCGGCGAGACGCTTGGTTTTCGTGCTTCGCGCACCATCTTCAGGTTCGCCGTTACGACCAACAACACCCAGCATCCGTGAAATCACAAAGGCACCTTGGCCAGCGACTAGGAACCCGGGGTTCTGTGCGATCATATCAACCAAGCCTGGGTGGGTGGGGTCGATGTAACGGTCAGGCCCAAACAGAGACTGTGGTGGGTATGAAGGAGAGGTCTTCCAGCTTGGCAAGTCTACATCAGAGACCAGAGCTTCCGCATGAAATGACAATCGATCATTCACATCAAGATTGAACTCACCGAAAAGTTTAGTGGTCTCAGTTTCTTCGATCAAGTTGTCAAAGAAAGTAAACTGAAAACGGCAAGAAGTACCTGTTAATACGCCACCAACAGTTTCGCAGCCGGGATCAGGCACTGCACCACCGAGCAAATCACCCGGAAAACTCGGACCAGAAGCCGGATACGCGGTGCCAGGGTTACCGATACCTGAGAAGCCACTTTCTGGGTTTACTGAGTAGTCACGCAAGGCCCAATCTCGAGACTTGATCGGCAGTTCATCGCGAGTTTCATATTCCGCCGCCAAGGCAAAATGGAAGTTTTCACCGCTATGACCAAAGATGATACCTAGACTATCGTCGCCATCTGAACCATCGATGTCCTGGTGCGAACCTCGAATCTCAAGGCCTTCAAATTTATCGCGCGTAATAAAGTTCATTACGCCTGCAATAGCATCAGAACCATAAAGCGCGGCAGCACCGTCTTTCAGTACTTCAATCCTGCCGATGGCGATGGAAGGCATCGCGCTGACATCGACGCCAATGGATTCGGTAGCGACGTGTCGTCGACCGTTAATAAGCACCAGTGTTCGTGCCGAGCCCATGCCGCGAAGGTTAACCGTAGTCACCCCTTCGTTGCCTTGGCCACCACGAGTATCGAACTGGTTGGTTTCACCAATGTTGCCTGAAGTCACACTCAGGTTACGAACCATCTCAAGCACACTAGGATTACCCTGGTCTTCTAAGTCCTCTCGACTAATGACATCGATGGGTAATGCCGCATCTTCTGCTGAGCCTTTAATGTAGGAACCCGTGACTACGACTTCCTCCATTTGCGCTTCGGCCCAGGCCGGCAGAGACCAAACACCCCCTAGAGCAAGTGCAACTGCCCCGACGGTTGCGCGTCTATTAAAAAATCCTCTCATCTATACTCTCCCCAAAAGGTGATTATATTTTTTTTCACGATTTATATACCCTCGCTACGACAACATAGTAAAAGCCAAAAAAATATGCAAGCCTTGTTTGTCAAGACTTAGCGGAATGTTTTTACTTCAAAGACTACATATCGCTAGAACGACTCAAGAGCAACTTGTCGAAGTAGCCAACGGACATCCGTCGACGCCAACCTGTTGGGTATAACCGCAGCTGGCGCGGCGAACACAAAGCCTGGTGCTCCGCACTTTAATCGAGGTATTCATGATCACATTTGGCGCCCTGGGCGCAGCTAGAATAACGCCTGAAGCGCTCATCAAGCCCTGCCAACAGGAGCCCAGAGCTCAGGTCAGTCTGATTGCGGCGCGTGACAAGCGACGCGCAGCAATCTTTGCAACGCAGCATTCTATCGATTTTATTGCCGAGAATTATGACGAACTGGTGAACGACCCACGCATCAATGCGGTGTACATCGCGCTACCTATTCATGCCCATCACCAGTGGGCGATACAAGCCCTACGCGCCGGCAAGCACGTTTTATGCGAGAAATCTCTCGCTAGTAATCAACGACAAGCCGTTGAGATGGCACAAGTCGCCGCTGAAACCGGGCTTATTCTGATGGACGCCTTCCACTATCGTTATCATCCGCTATTCCACCGCGCGCAGGAGATCTATGCTTCAGGGCTGCTGGGCAAGATCATCAGTATCCACGCTGAATTTAATGTACCCGTGCCAGATTCGAGGGATATTCGTATGAACTACGGAACTGCTGGCGGCGTTACCATGGATATCGGCTGCTATCCGATTTCCTGGGTTCGCCACCTAACGGCCACTGAACCCATGGCAATAGAAGCCAACGCCGAAGTGGGACCCATGAACGTTGATGTTTACCTCGCCACCCAGATGCTATTTCCCGGCAATCTGCAGGTTTCCACCGCGGCAGACATGCGCCCCGATGCTAAATTTACGGCCTTTATCAAGGTTGTTGGTGAGATCGGCACCATGGTAGTCAATAACCCCATTGCCCCTCAGCTAGGTCATTACATTGAACTGCAGCTTAATGATAAGGTTAGTCGCGAACAGTTTTCAACCCGTCCCACCTACAGCTATCAACTGGATGCCTTCGTGGCTGCCGTCGAGTCCCAACGCCAACCATTGACCGGGCCTGAGGATGCGGTGCAACAAATGGCTGTCATTGATCGCTGCTACGAAGCCGCGGGACTTCCCGTCCGCGGTCTTTAATCCAGAATCGGCAATGTGGCGCCAGCCAAATTTTACTGAGCCGGGTGCCGTACCTTTGCGGCTGATGCGGTTTTTTGTGTAAACTGACGCTCCGAAATGAACGATGCTCATCAAAACCAGCTCATCAAAAACAGCTCATCAAATATTGTTCATCAGCCGATGGTCATCACGAGATGCTAGACATGCAAGGTAGTCAAGAAAACGGTAGTCAAGGCGAACTGTCACCACAGCCGATCATGGTCTGCGCCCTGTACCATTTTACTGCGCTGCACGATTATGCAGCTTGGCAAGCACCCTTGCTGGCCCTGATGACAGCAGAGGGCCTACGTGGCACCCTACTGCTCGCTCGAGAAGGTATTAACGGTACCGTGGCCGGCCCCAGCGCTGGTGTTACAGCGTTGCTGAACTTTTTACACCAGGACTCGCGTTTTCACGGCATCAAGCACAAGGAATCTTTTGATACAGCAATGCCTTTTTATCGGCGCAAGGTTAAACTCAAACAGGAAATCGTCACCATGGGTGTGACCGACATTGACCCGTTGGATATCGTCGGCACCTACGTTAAACCCGAGGATTGGAATGCTCTAATATCCGACCCTGATGTCACGGTGATCGATACCCGCAACGAATACGAAGTGATGATTGGCACCTTTGACCACGCAATCAATCCACATACCACCACTTTCAGAGAGTTCCCCGCTTATGCCGAGCAACATCTTGACAAGGCGGTACACAAGAAGGTTGCCATGTTTTGTACCGGCGGCATTCGTTGCGAAAAATCTACCGCCTACTTGAAATCACAAGGCTTTGACGAGGTTTATCATCTGGAAGGCGGCATTCTCAAATATCTAGAAACCGTGCCAGAGGAAAACTCACTGTGGCACGGTGAATGCTTTGTGTTTGATAACCGGGTGACCGTGGATCACCAGCTTGAGAAAGGCCATTATGATCAGTGTCATGCGTGTCGAATGCCCATCGACAACCTGGCCAAACAGAGCAATGCCTATGTCGAGGGAATCAGTTGTCCGCACTGCATCGGCAAAACATCTACCGACCAGCGTCACCGATTCATTGAGCGCCAACGACAGATTCAATTAGCCCGCGCTCGAGGCGAAGCCCATATCGGTGAAGATGCTGTCAACGCCCAGGCAGAACACAAAGCCGAGAAAACTGCACTGCGTGCGCAAACTCGCGCCGCGCAGAAGCCACCACCAGGTTAGTGCTCGAGATCACCTCAGACTTTTCGCACCGCATTAGCCTCACTCGCCATGACCCCGAGGCGCCAGCAATGCCGGGCCGCCCACGGCCAGTAGCTTTGAATGAGGGTTCACGCCGAGCAGCAAGAACATTGCATCTCACCATTAAGCTTGCAAAGATAGGGCTATGGATAAGCCAACGATCAGAGACCAGTTCGCCGCCTGTGTGGCCCAGCCAGACGCCGACATTGCGCTCGATGTCGCGGCGCTGCTGATCGCCGCTGAATCTGAACCCGATCTCGACATCAAGCGATACCTCAGATATCTGGATACAACAGCAGCGCGGTTTAAAGCTGACTTTGACCACTCGACGAATTCAGGTGCGTCGATCACGAGCCTGAATGACTTTATTTATCGAACTGAAGGCTATAGTGGCAACATTAAAAGCTATTACGAACCCCGCAATAGCTTTCTAAACCATGTCATCAATACCCATCAGGGCATTCCGATCACCCTCGCGCTGATCCACATTTGCCTTGGCCGGCGCCTACAACTGCCGGTGCATGGCATCAGCTTTCCCGGTCATTTTCTGGTGCGGTACGGCGACGATCAACGAGTGATCGTTGATCCCTTTAGCGGTCGGGTGTTGAGCGAAACGGACTGCCGCACACTACTCAAACAAATCGCAGGGCCCAGTGCCTTGCTGCAACCAGAATACTTAGAGATCGCCACCAACAAGAGCATTCTGATCCGAATATTGGACAACCTGAAACAAATTTTTTGGCACAACCAGGCCTGGGATGAAAGTAAGGCCTGTATCGAAAGGCAATTGTTGCTGATACCGGAACGACAAGAGTTTAATGTCCAGTTGGGCGCCGTCTATGAGCGGCAAGGCAAATTGGGCCTAGCCCAGCATACCTATACCATGATCCTTGAAGCCAGCGTAGACCCAGACATCAAGGTCCTGGCTAGTCAGCGTTTGATCGCGATGGGCACCAGCAAACCCATCGTTCACTAAACACTGACTACCCCTTAGTCAGCAGCCTTATGCCTGAAGCAGCGCCAGTGCAGCCTGTGCTCGGCGAAGGACACCATTTTTCTGTTTTTCCAGATCAACATCACGATCTTCGCCCATAGCCCCGGTCAGATAACGCTTGTATACGCCCTGACCGATGGCCGCCAACCGCCAGTGAGAAAATGCCCGATAATAATTGATCTGGCTAAGGTCTCGACCCGTGTTAGCGCTATAAATATCGCATAATTCCTGACGCTCAGGATAGCCGCCAACCGCGGTGGGTGATTGATCACCCTCACCTGGCAGCTCAATTTCGCCGGGTGACACCCAGTTGTTCAACAGATAACCCACATCTGCTAACGGATCACCCAGGGTGCAAAGTTCCCAATCTAAGATCGCATCGACTTTGTCGGCATTGACAATCATATTGCCCAGCCGATAATCGCCATGAACGATGGTCGCACCGATCTGATCCGGCATGGTTTCGGTGAGTATTCGGCAGCTTTCTTCCATCTCTGGAATCTCGTGGGTCTTGGATGCCACCCACTGTTTCGTCCAGCGATTAATTTGCCGTGACAAATAGGCTTCTTTGCGGCCCAGGTCTCCGAGGCCAACCGCATCAGGGTCGATACTATGCAGCTTCGATAAAATATCGATCACATGTAAACCAATACCCCGTCGATGTTGCGCGGCCACCTTGAGACCCACCACTGAATCGTTTAACACCAGACCGCCAATAAAATCCATCACATAAAATGGCGCGTCATTGACTTCTACGTCACGACACAAGCCATAGGTTTTCGGCACTGGCACATCAGCAGATTCAAGGGAGCTGATAATTTTGTATTCTCGTCCCATGTCATGCGCGCTTTCGAGCACATGACCCAATGGTGGGCGGCGTAACACAAATTGGCTTCCCGACCTATCAACGCCAAGATAGGTCAGATTCGAGTGTCCCCCGGCAATAAGCGAGAACGTGATGGGCGCCTGCAGATGAGGAACCTGGTCCTGCAGCCAAGCTGTCACCTTGTCAATGTTAATTCCTTCTACCACGTTCATGCTCCTTTCAAAGTATTCTGGGTATTGCCTGTGGACAGGCAACCCTGTATCTGTGGGTATGACGTTACACTGCCGTATTTCTAGGCGGCGCCAGACCTGCTGGCAAGCAAGTTCATCGCAACCGCGATCGCTATGCTGTTCGACGCGCCATGACTCAAGCACCAGAGACTCTGTGGCTATGGCACTTTGACATCAACGTTTCAGCCGCCACCTAATTCAATTTTGGCGTGATCTACGGCAGCCGATTAGCCCGAGTATAAAGCTGAGTCGCCGACGCTGCTAGTCGCGCTGGCGGCTTCTCACCCAATCTTGCCTCAACTTACTGAAAACTCACAGAAAACTCACCGAAAACCAATCTCACTTCCAAAAGCCAGGCGGCGAATAACGGATTATGCATCGTCGCCAGTCTCAATAACGTGGAAACGGCGAACACAAACTCGAAGGTCTAGGACCTCGATTGAGGCGTATCAACTGTCATCCTGAACGATCGAACCGGATTTCAGCAAACTGCTTATTTCAGCCTCTGCGTAGCCAAGCTCAATCAAGACTTCTCGACTGTGCGCACCAATCGCTGGCGCCTCAGTCGGCACTCTCTTGGGTCGACCGGCGACAGTGATCGGGCTCGCAACCGTCCATTGATAGTCCGGGTCGCTAGAATCGGTCTTGATAATGACCTCGTTCTCGATCAGGTGTGCGTCAACAACCACGTCGCTGTTTTTCTCTATAACGCTGAAGGTCACTTGCTCCTTATCCAGTCTGAGGACCAGCTCATCTAGTTTAAAGCGCGCAAAGGCCGCGGCGAACATCACTTTGACCTCATCACGCAAACTCATCACTGCGGCTATATCCACAAAACGCGACTCAAGGAGCCATTCCGGATGTCCCAATGCCCGGCAGAGTCTTGGCCACTCCCGTTGCGGCGCCGGGCCAACCAACACGATATAACGATCATCCCGGGTCTTATAGGACAACACGAATGGGCTACGATAACCATGCTGATCCAGAATCGTAGCGAGATCATACCCGGCAATGACACCTTGCAGATGCATGCCGTTTGACCAGGCGCCATTAGCGACCAGTGAAGTGGACACACATGCACCGATGCCCGTGCGTTCGCGGTCGTACAGCGCCAGCATGATGACGCCAAACAAGGACATGGCGCTGGCATGATCACCGACGCCACCAACACCATTAACCGGCGCGCCACCCAGTGGCTTCATCATATCCATGATGCCCGTTCTAGCCCACCAAGCGGCGAGATCAAAGGCTCGCTTGCTTCGATCAGGTCCACGGGTCCCGTAACCGGTAATCTGGGCGAAGATAAGTCTTGGATTGCGCTGCCGGAGGAATTCATAATCGAGTTCGTACAGGGCTAATTGCTCAGCATTGAAATTCACCACGAGCACATCGGCCTGGTCAATCAGGCGATGCATCACTTCCCGCCCTTCTGCCTGCTTCAAATCCAGCGCCAGGGCGCGCTTGTTCCTTGAGGTCAGCTGCCAGTTATAGTCAGTGCGATAGCGTGCCGCCAGGCTGCGATATGAATCACCCATGGGCGGCTCAATCTTGATGACATCGGCTCCATAGTCAGCCATTACCGTTGTTGCTGCCGGGCCAGCCACATAGGATGCTGCATCGATCACTTTCAAACCTGCCAGTAAAAATGTCATCACTTCTCGCCTCAAGACTAGTCGGACACAGGCTTGAGCGCCTGCACTCCCATGAATAGCACCATCTTCTCCGCGCCAGCCAAACTAATTAGGATTGCATCGGGGCACGAGAATCCCTATCTTAACCAACTTTAGACGGCACATTGGTGCCACGTGAAATTTTTAAACAGTCTGATCCATCGGCGGCGCAATCGTAAAGCTGGTTGACGACGTGGATTTACATCACTGTTTTATTATGTCTCTAAGGGAGCCAAGTGAGCATGTATCAAGCCTTAAAAACCGTCTGGAATGAATTGACCAGCCCAGGACAACCATTTGAAATCACCTCTGTCGAGGTCCGAGGACAATCTATCAAGGCGTACGCCGCGGCGCCACCCAGTCTGCGCGAGATGTGGTTGGCCAGCGCGGCCTTCGCCGATCGTGACTATCTGGTTTATGAAAATGAGCGCTGGACCTACAGTGACGCGCACCGTGATGTGGCTGCCATCGCCAACTGGATGGCGAAACAAGGTATCAAGCAAGGCGACCGAGTGGCGATCGCCATGCGTAACTACCCAGAATGGTTGCTGCTTTACTGGGCATGCGTCTCGCAGGGTATCGCGGTTGTAGGCGTCAATGCCTGGTGGGTCGCTAGCGAATTGGCCTTCGGTCTTGAAGACTCGGCGCCAAAATTGCTGATCTGCGATCAGGAACGTCTGGACCGATTCAATGAAATCAAGGACCAGTTTCCCGACCTGCCGGTGGTTGGCGTCAGGCTCAAGGCACCGATTGATGGCGTAATCGATTTCAGTGAAGTGCTTAAAGATGGTGGCGAACTACCCGCGGCCAGCATAGACCCTGACGAAGATGCCTGTATTTTCTATACGTCGGGCACCACTGGTCGGCCCAAAGGGGCCCAGTTGACTCACCGTGGCTGCGTCAATAATGTCATGAACCTGGCTTTCTGGGGAACCGCCATGAGCCATTCCCTGGCCCGCGCCAACAATATGCCACCACCGGACCCCAGCGTTGCACCAATCGCTGCGGGCTTGATTACCACGCCACTGTTTCATGTGACCGCGAACAATTGCATGGCTCAGGGCACCACCCTGTCCGGCGGCAAGCTGGTTCATATGTATCGCTGGGACGCCGGTGACGCACTAAAAATTATCGCCAAGGAACGCATCACCAGCCTGTCCGGCGTACCCGTCATGTCACGGGAACTCATCAGTCATCCAGATTTCGATAAGCATGATACTTCCAGTTTATTGACCGTTTCCGGTGGTGGCGCTCAAGTTCAGCCCGATCTTGTGGGCAAGATTGATCGAACCGTCAAGACTGCCCGTCCTGGTACCGGCTATGGCATGACGGAAACCTGCGGCATTATCACGTCTATCGGTGGTGACTTCTTTGTGGATCGACCGGATAGCTGTGGTCCGGCCATGCCGAACTTCGAGGCTAAGTGCGTCGATGCCGAAGGCAATGAAGTGCCTCAAGGCAGCGTCGGCGAACTCTGGGTCAAGGGTGCCTGTGTCATTAAGGGCTATTTGAATCGCGCTGAGGCCACCGCTGAAACCATCACCGACGGCTGGCTTCACACGGGCGATGTGGCCCGCATGGATGAAGATGGCTTTATCTATATTGTCGATCGCATTAAAGACATGGTCTTGCGGGGCGGTGAAAATATTTACTGCGCTGAAGTCGAGGCTGTGCTGTTCAACTTGGATGTTATCAAGGAATGCAGCGTCTTCGGTATTCCTGATGATCGTCTGGGAGAAGAAGTTGGGGTGGCGATTGTGTTGAAGCCGGGCACGCTCATCACCGCTGACGAGATCCGAGCTCACAGCGCCGCCCAAATGGCCAAGCACAAGATTCCCCGGTATATCTGGATCCTCGAGCAGCCATTACCTCGCAACGCCAGCGGCAAATTTCTCAAACGCGAACTTAGAGAATCCTTAGCCTTGCAAGACGCGATCTAAGTCTCGATCTAAGTCGCGATCTAAGTCGCCGTCAGCAGGTACCGCCAGACATCTCGTCCTGGCGGGGCCTGAGGTTTATTTCTGGTTATTCGGTTGGTTCGGCTTGCCTTTGCCCCTGCCTTTGGCCGGCAGCGCAGGAATCGTCGGCAGGCCTGTATGTTGCGTCCGAAAGAATTTCCCACCTTTAAGCCCATGCGGCTTGCTGTACTGCGTCAAGGGGATGAGGTGCATCTTACCATTGCCGATAAGGTCGTGGCGGCCCATCTTCTTGAGTGCAACACGCAACATAGGCCAATTTTCCGGATCATGGTAACGCAACAATGCCTTGTGCAGGCGCCGTTGACGAGTACCTTTGGGCACATTCACATCTTCTGAACTGCGGCCAACTCGCTTCAACGGGTTCTTACCGGAGTGATACATGGCGGTTGCCGACGCCATGGGTGACGGATAAAACGATTGCACCTGGTCGGCCTTGAAACCATTCCGTTTCAGCCATAGCGCCAGATTCAACATATCTTCTTCAGTGGTTCCAGGATGACCCGCAATAAAATAGGGTATCAGATACTGTTCCTTGCCGGCCTCGCGAGAAAACCGCTCGAACATCTCCTTGAACTCGTCATAAGTCCCAATCCCCGGTTTCATCATTTTAGACAGGGGACCCTGCTCGGTGTGTTCCGGCGCAATCTTTAAATATCCGCCCACATGCTCGGTCACCAGTTCTTTCACATACTCTGGCGTTTTGACCGCCAGGTCATAGCGCAGGCCAGAGGCAATAAGCACCTTCTTTACACCCTTGATATCCCGCGCATTGCGATACAGAGAAATCAGCGGCGTCTGATCCGTATCCAAATTCTTGCAGATATTCGGGTAAACACAGGACAGACGCCGACAGCTGGATTCAATTTCTTTGGTCTTGCAGGCCAAGCGCCACATATTCGCTGTCGGCCCACCCAAGTCGGAAATAATGCCAGTAAACCCAGGGGTTTTGTCTCGAATATTCTCAATCTCATCAAGAATGGACGACTCTGACCGACTCTGGATAATTCGGCCCTCGTGTTCGGTAATTGAGCAAAAACTACAACCGCCAAAACAGCCACGCATGATATTCACAGAAAATCGAATCATATCGTAGGCAGGGATCACCGCATCGCCATACTGCGGATGGGGAATACGTTGGTAAGGTCGCTCGAAGACCCAATCCATTTCTTCCGTGGTCAGCGGGATCGGTGGCGGATTAAGCCAGACGAATCGATCGCCGTGGGCCTGCACCAGCGCCCTGGCATTATGCGGATTGGTTTCACGATGGAGAATTCGCGAAGTATGGGCATACAACAGCTTGTCTTCTCGAACCTCTTCATAGGCAGGCAGCCGAATATAGGTCAGTTGCTGCTGGCGAGCCGCCTCCGCTGGATCGATCATGCGAATAACCGCGGTCTTTGGCTCAACATTATCACTGACCTGATCTTCCGCTAGGGTTGACGCATCAATTTCTTGCACATCAGCAGGTAAGGTCGAGAGCGCGAACGCCGTCCCACGGATATTACGGAGAGCCTCTATCGCCTCACCATTGGCGAGTCGGTGCGAAACCTCGATGATGGCCCGTTCCGCATTACCATATAACAACAGGTCAGCCTTGGCATCGAGCAGGATGGAACGCCTGACTTTCTCACTCCAGTAATCAAAATGGGCAATCCGTCGCAGGCTAGCTTCGATGCTGCCAATAACAATCGGCACATCAGGGAAAGCCTCGCGGCAGCGTTGGGAGTAGACAATCACTGCCCGATCTGGCCGTTTACCGCCAATATTGCCGGCGGTGTAGGCATCGTCGTGACGAATTTTCTTATCCGAGGTATAGCGATTGATCATCGAATCCATATTGCCGGCGGCGACACCATAGTAAAGATTCGGCCGCCCCAACTGCTCAAAATCGGCCGTTGAAGTCCAATCCGGCTGGGCAATAATGCCAACCCGAAATCCCTGGGCTTCCAAAACCCGACCGATAACCGCCATACCGAAGCTAGGATGATCCACATAGGCATCCCCAGTCACGACGATGATGTCGCAACTATCCCAACCCAGCGCATCCATCTCTGCACGGGTAGTGGGTAAAAATGGCGCAATACCAAAGCATTCGGCCCAATAGGGTCGATAATCAAAGATACGGGTCGTTTCAGCAGGTGGTTGCATGGGCTGGGGCGCGGGTGGGTGCATTTCGCTGCCTATCATACGGGATGCACGGCCCGCTGTAATTACACGATTGTCATAAGCTGAATCTTTTTACGCTCCATTGACAGAATTCAAAGCTATCCAAAGTCGATTTAGAAGACCAATTCATGTATCCTTGCGTACCGTTAAAAACCCCGATTTCACTTTTCAGCACAGTGGGTCAATATTTACAAAGGGGTAAGGTGAAACTCAAAAAGGGTCCTTCAATGTTTAAGAACAAAAAATTACAGGCTTGGGTAGAGCAAATGCAAGCGCTCTGCCAACCAGATCAGATTGTCATCTGTGACGGCAGTCAAGACGAATATGATCGCATGTGGCAACTGCTGCTCGATGCCGGTGCCGCCATTAAACTCGACGAGGCCAAGCGACCCAATAGCTATCTGGTTCGCTCAGACCCTGCCGACGTCGCCCGCGTCGAGGGCCGCACTTATATCTGTGCCGACAATCCTATTGACGCCGGACCAAACAATAACTGGATCGATCCGGCTACCATGCGAGACACCCTCGATGGTTTGTACGCTGGCTGCATGCGTGGCCGAACCATGTATGTTGTGCCGTTCAGCATGGGGCCCGTCGGCTCGCCGATTGCCCATATCGGCGTCGAATTGTCAGACTCCCCCTATGTTGTCACCAACATGCACATCATGACCCGAGTCGGTCAGGCCGTACTTGACGAGCTCGGCGAAACTGGCGATTTCGTACCTTGTATTCATTCTGTGGGCAGCCCACTGGTCGACGGCGCCATCGATGTGCCCTGGCCGTGCAATCCGGACAATTTATATATCGCCCACTTCCCGAATACCCGTGAGATCTGGTCATTTGGTTCCGGCTACGGCGGTAATGCTTTACTCGGCAAGAAATGTTTTGCCCTGCGCATCGCCTCAGCTATGGCCCGCGATGAAGGCTGGCTAGCAGAGCACATGCTGATCCTCAAACTGAGCAATCCTGAGGGCGAGTCAAAATACATCGCTGGTGCATTTCCTAGCGCCTGTGGCAAGACAAACCTGGCGATGCTCGTACCGACTATTCCCGGCTGGCGTGTCGAGACCGTTGGTGACGATATCTGCTGGATGAAATTCGGCGATGATGGTCAACTTTATGCCATCAATCCTGAAGCCGGGTTCTTTGGTGTCGCGCCGGGAACTGGTATGGATTCAAACGCCAATGCCATGCTAAGTCTGACCGAGAACTGCATCTTCACGAATGTCGCCCTCACTGATGATGGCGACGTTTGGTGGGAAGGCATGACCAAAACGCCACCGGCACACCTCATCGATTGGAAAGGTAATGACTGGACCCCAGCATCACAGACCCCGGCGGCTCACCCCAATGCGCGCTTCACGGTTGCTGCCGACCAGTGCCCCGTGATCGCAGATGAATGGGAAGCGTTAAAAGGCGTGCCCATCAGCGCTATCTTGTTTGGCGGCCGGCGAGCAACCGTGGTTCCTTTGGTCAACGAAGCCAAAGACTGGGCTCAAGGTACATTTTTTGGCGCCATCGTATCTTCGGAAAAAACTGCCGCTGCGGCGGGCAAAATTGGCGAACTGCGTCGAGATCCTATGGCAATGCTGCCCTTCTGTGGCTACAACATGGCTGACTACTGGCAGCACTGGCTAAATACAGGTCAGCGCGAGGGCGCTAATCTACCAAAAATTTATTACGTCAACTGGTTCCGCAAAAATGAACAGGGCAAGTTCGTATGGCCTGGCTTCGGTGAAAATAGCCGTGTATTAAAGTGGGTGTTCGAACGTTGCAATGGCACGGCTGAGGCAATCGAAACCTCGATTGGTAACCTGCCGACCCTAGACGCCCTGGACACGGACGGCATCGACCTGAGCACAGACCAGATCGCTCAACTATTGAAGGTTGATGTGGAAGGTTGGCTGAATGAGATCCCTTTGATCTCGGAGTACTTCGATCAGTACGGGGATCGCGTACCCGCCGAGTTCCGTGAGGAACTGGCTCAGCTTAAGCACCGCTTAGAGGCCGCCAGATAATAGCTAGCCTGATCTACACTGGAGATCTGAAGTAAAAAAAAGGCCGCTGATAGCGGCCTTTTTTTCTTGGAGCTTTTTGCTTCAAGATAGCTCTAATCCATTCTCTCAATGATGGTCCCTGTACCCAGTCCGCCACCACAGCACATGGCGACGAGCGCGTACTTACCACCGGTGCGCTCCAGTTCGTGCAAGGCGGTCGTGATCAGGCGAGCACCCGTGCTACCCGTCGGGTGACCCAGCGCTATGGCACCACCGTTCACATTGACTTTACTGTGATCGATACCGAGATCTTTCTCCCACGCCAAGACCACTGAGGCAAAGGCCTCGTTGACCTCAAACACATCAATATCTTCAATCTGCAAACCCGCACGTTCCAGGACCTTGCGTGTGGCAGGAATCGGTCCCTTGAGCATGGTCACAGGATCCACACCCACCAGCGTATGGGCAACAATTTTTGCGCGGGGTTTGAGATTCAGCTCCTTGACCGCTTTTTCCGATGCCATGATAACCGCAGCTGCGCCGTCTGAGACTTGCGAACTGGAACCGGCCGTATGGATCTCCTGGCCAGGCACCGCAGCCAGCCCCTTCAGTGATTCAAGGGTCGTGGCTCGCAGCCCTTCATCCTTGCTCACGACCCGGGTCTCACCGGTCGGCTTAAAATCTTCGCCCAATACAGGCGCAGTGATGGCGACAACTTCGCGATCAAAACGGCCTTCTTCCCAAGCTTGAATGGCTTTCTGCTGGCTCTCAAGACCAAACTGGTCTGTGTGAGCACGGGTAATCTGGTATTCCTCAGCAATCATGGCAGCGCCCATAAACTGACTGGCGGGCTGGTAATGGTCGTTGTAATGCACGCCCATCGGATTGCCATCCTTCATGGCCGCTCCCAGAGGTACCCGACTCATCATCTCAACGCCACAGGCCATCACCAGGTCTTCAATACCAGCGCCGACCATGGCAGCACCCATGGAAGTCGCCTGCTGGCTCGAACCGCATTGGGCATCAATGGTCGTCGCGGCGACTTCTAGCGGTAAGCCCTGCGACAACCAGGCGATCCTGGCAATGTTGAAGGTCTGCTCGCCTACCTGAGACACACAGCCCCCGATCACCTGGCTAATTTTCGATGGCTCTATGCCACTGCGATCCAGCGCAGCCTGCTGCACAGCGCCGAGTAAATCAGCCGGTTTCATGCCCGCCAGACCCTTGCCACGTTTGCCGATAGGGCTGCGACACGCCTCTACGATATAAACCTCTCCCATGGGATTTCCTCTTCTCTATTGATTAAAATTCTTGTTCAATTCGACAATGCTTAGAATAAGCAGCACCGCAACCAGAAGCAACTCTTGGCCCACTCACCCACATCGACACCGCGCCTAAACCGGCGTCAGCAGATAGTGGCCGTGGGCGGCCGCAATCGGCCGGGTCTTCTCATCCTGCCAAATCTCAGCCCGCACATTGGCCACCCTGCGCCCTTGGCGGGTCACTATCGCTCGACCATAGGTGGCGACGGGTTTACCGGAGCGCAGATAATCGATGGAAATATCCACTGTCTTGGGCAGCCGCTCGCAAGAGGTGTCAAATAGCAACTGAATGACTGAAGTCAGCTCCAAAAATGCGCCAATGGCACCTCCGTGAATCGCCGGCAAATTGACATTCCCGACCAGCGAGTCCTTGAACGGCAATATCGTGGTAATTTCATTACCTTTGCGCTCTACCTGCATCCCGAGAAACCGTGCGTAAGGGATACTTGCGAGCAGCGCCTGCATATCGTCGGCGCGACCCTCATCCCGTAACTGCTGGAGAATTTTCATCAGCTATCTGCCCTCGGTGTATTAGGTGTCCCTAGCATAAAGGCGGCGACTGACGTGGCAACCTGATCTTCGATATCGTCCTGATAAGCTACTGCTCGGACAAAGGCGATATTCTTCGCCAGCTTGTAGCATTCGGCCTGCACCATTAGGTCCTTGAATGGCTCTGCTGGGCGCATATAGTCAATCCTTAAATCGAGGGTCGCCATCCCCATTTCCATCGCCCAATCTTCGTGGCAACGTACCGCCCAGCCAGAGGCATTATCAAGGGTCGCCGTGATGACACCGCCGTGGATAATGCCCGTATCTGGGTCCCCCACCAGGTGTTCTGCATAGGGCACCTTAACGGTACAAACCCTGCCAACAACGCTGACCAATGACATGCCGATCGCCTCACCATGGGGTGGCAAATGTTCCAGATCGTCTTTATCCATTTTCGCTTACCATTTACCTTTTATACTCTTACTAAGCCATTACTAGAGGCTGCATAATCTAGGTCTCAGCAGGGCATTGCAAGTCGAAGCTCGAGCATCAACCACACTACAGGCTCGAGGCTTAGAGGCTAATAGTTAACCGTGGGGCAGAATCGTCCGCAAGCACCTGCGGACGGCAGGAGAACAGGCGTTCAACCGCGATACCTGCATCGACCAACCGGCGAGTCACCACTTTGCCACGGGTCTCAGCCAGTATCTGCAATTTGGCAGCCAGGTCCTCTGCCGCCAGCTCAGCATCTGCGTCCCTGTGTTGCTCAACCACGGAGCTGGCTATTTTATCAGCCTGGGTAGCGACACCGCAAAGTGTGATGGTCAAGCCCGGTCGGTTAATCATCAGCGCCACAATCTTGTTTATATAGTCTTGTTGTGACGCCGCAATGTCGGCACTGCCCGAGGCAAATATAAGGGGTTGAAAACGTGGCTTGGCAGCTGCCGATGCCATGTCTTTGACGAACAGCAAGGTGCCCAGTGGCTGCAGTGCCTGTTTTACATAGGCAAACGCAGCCTGCTTGGCCGCGTTCGCCAGCGCCGTATTAACGATATCGCTGGTATCCACCGTGAACTTACCCAGTTTGGTTTGGATCGGTACCTTAAGATCAATACGACCGTCCTGATCCTTTAGCAAGTTGAGCGCCACCGAGAGCGGCAAATCGGCACTCGCCTGCGCTTCGGCTTGGCTAGCATCAACTTTCAGACCTTCGATGCGGACACGATTTTTAGCTGCGATTTGGTTGTCTGTAATTTTGATTGACGAGTCGAGTCCCAAACGGCCACTGCGAATGCCGTAGCCCAAATAGGGACTAATTTGGTGTAATTCAAATTGCGTCAGGCTCATTGTCAGTTCAGCATTGATCGGCGAATCGAGTAGCTGGCCGGTACCCGTGATCAGCAGTTCGCCCGTTTGATGTTCCTCCTGATGTCTGGCTTTAAGCTCGTACCGAGTCAGCAAACCCTGGCCCAGATCGTTGACCTGCAATTGAATGTCCGGAATAACCACAGTGATCAAAGCGGAGCGGGACTGGTCGATAAAACGCACCTGGCCCGTCAAGTCCAGCGCTGCGATATGAATCTTCGGCGCGGCCACCTCTGCTTCGGGCGCTTGTTTTGCAGATATCGCTAATCCCGCGATGGCCCCTGACCGGGTTATCTTCAACAAACCATCCAGCCCGTTGATCGAGACATGATCAATAGCCACTCCAGTGGAACGATAATCAATATCCCGTAATGCTACCTGTTTGATCTTGCCAAAGGGCGGTGCTGCAAGCTGATCAGCCTGCAACAAACCGGTTGCGTTGAATCTCATGCCCGTCTCTTCAGACAGTAGCAAGCTAATTGACCCCGCCCAATCCAATTGTTCCAGCGACAGTGGTTGCTTACCGACCAGGGCCAGCTGTTTAATCTGGGTTGACCCGGTTAGGGCAATAGTGCGCTCGACACCATCGAAGCGCGCACTAACTTGCTGATTGAGCACCAGGGTTCCCGCCAACTCCAGCGGCCAATAGGCATTGAAATCTGCCAACCCCGCATCGAGCTGAACCTGAGCAGAAATTGCGGTGACAGCCCCCAAATCAAGCTCGCCCAGGGCAAGCAGATGCGCTGAGTCAATCGCCGTATCCAGGTCATAACCCATCGGGCCCGAGAACTCACTGTTAGCCCCCGTTACCTCTAAATGGCGAACCACCACAGCGTGCGTTTGATTCAGGTACTGCACTGCGATTTTCACATCCTGCAGTTGCAACTCATCCACTTGCCAGGTCCATGTGGGCGACGGTGGTGCGCCCACGACCGACTGGGCTTGTGTGATAGGCACTACCAAGCCGCCTATTGTCAGGGTTTGGCCTTGACCACCTTGAGATGGCGCGCCTTGAGACTGTTCACTTTGCGCCTGATAGCGGATTGGCAAACTCACTGCTTTGATCCACACTCGCTCAACATGCAACCGCTGACTAAACAGCGCTTTCATATTCAGGGTCAAATCCAACAACTCGAGCTGTATCTCAGCACCAACCTCTACCCGCCGGACTTGCAGATTGCCAGTAAAGGGATTGATTGACACTGACGCCACCCGCGCGGACTCGCCAAACAGCTCAGACAGCCCCTTCTCGAGTTGCCAACGCGCCACTATCGGCACACTGACAACCACCGCGAACAGGCTAATGATGACGACGAAACCGCCGGCGATTTTTCGCATATTCATACCAGTCATTCTCCCTGAACGACCCAGCGAACCCTTCTACCAAATTTGCTGGCGAACTGGTTCATGACTTTAAATTATCGGCGATTGAAGTGTCATATTCCGGCCTTCGCCAGGATTACAGCCGACGAGCCGGGATGCCGAAGGAAACGTTAACGGACCTAGACGGGACGATCGCCCTTGATGGTCACTCGTATGCCATGGCGAGTCTGCGGGAAGTAATCCCAGACCGCCATGTGCTGAGTGCAGCGATTGTCCCATAAAGCGACCGAGTCCGGCTGCCACCGGAATCGACAATGAAAATTGGGATTTTTGATATGCGCAAATAACATGGCGAGAATGCCATCGCTTTCGTCGCGCTGAAGACCCTTGATGTGCTTGGTAAAACCGCTGTTGACAAACAGCGCCTTGCGGCCGGTGACCGGATGAGTACGGACCATCGGGTGAACCGCTGAAGGACTCACCCGCTGCGGGGCATGAGCGCCATAAAAACCCGAATAATCTGCCACATGCACCGCTGAAAGCTCTGCCAAAAGTCTCTGGATCGGTGCACTCAGCGCGGCATAAGCCTCGTACATATTTGCCCACAAAGTATCTCCACCGTGAGAAGGTGTCTGGTGCAAATGCAAAATACTCGCCATCGGCGGTTCTTCATCTGCAGACACATCGGAATGCCAACCCTCGCCATTATTACGAAAAGAGTCTTTGTCTGTATGGATCTGCATCAAAGCGGGATTATCTTGCACATAAGGCGCGGCAGGATGGATATGCAATTCGCCAAAACGCTGACCAAAGGCCAAATGCTGCGCTGAACTCATGGGTTGGTCTCGAAAAAACAACACTAGATGCTTCATCCAGGCCTGATGAATTTCTTCAAAAACCTCATCGGATAAGGGCCCACACAAATCCACCCCAGACACTTCCGCGCCGATATGCGGCGTCAGCGTGTGTACTTGTATATAACGATAATTCATTAATCCTCCGACGTTGGAGCGCATGACAGATTACTCAAGATCGCTTTAAGGCTGACTTTGTCTGTAGGGCGAGTGTTCTTGGAGAAAATCAATCTCCTCATCAATATAGCGATTTTCTTCGGTCAGAAAATGGCCCACAGCTTCACTGAATGACTGATTTGCCAGCCAGTGAGAACTGTATGTATGGGTCGGCAGATAGCCTCTTGCGAGCTTATGCTGGCCTTGAGCCCCAGCCTCAACCCTCGACAAGCCATGACTGATCGCATACTCAATCGCCTGATAATAACAGGCCTCGAAGTGCAGAAATCGGTGATCTTCGAGACAACCCCAGTTTCGACCAAACAGACATTCACTGCCGATAAAGTTGATCGCGCCGCCGATATAGCGCCCCTCACGTCGACACATGATCAGCAGAATATTATCACTCATGCTTGCGCTAATTCGGGAAAAAAAATCACGGGACAAGTAGGGCGAGCCCCATTTTCGACTACCCGTATCCACATAAAACCGATAGAACGCATCCCAGTGCTGCTCCTCAATCGCCGCACCCTGCAACCATTCGATCTCAACCCCATTAGCCAGTGCATCGCGACGTTCCCGGCGAATATTTTTGCGCTTTTTCGCAGACAACTGCTGCAGAAAATCCTCGAAGCAGGTGTAGCCATCGTTCTCCCAATGAAATTGATTGTGGGTTCTTTGCAGGAACCCGGCATCACCCAGTCGTTGCCATTGTTGTTTCGCCGCAAACGTCACATGCACTGAAGACAGACCGAGCTTTTCTGCTAGCTGCATCATGCCCGAGATCAGGTACTGCTCTAACTCATCGCTCTGCGGCGAATCTACGGTTAGTAATCGACGGCCAGTGACCGGTGAAAATGGCACCGCTACCTGTAGTTTGGGGTAATAACGACCACCCGCCCTTTCAAAGGCATCAGCCCAGCTGTAATCAAAGACATACTCGCCCTGAGAATGGCTCTTCAGGTACATGGGAACGACACCATGAACCGCGCCACTATCCGACACCAAGCTAAGGTGCTGGGCAGCCCAGCCGGTCTCAGCCGTCGCTGAACCGCTGTCTTCGAGGGCGCTGAGAAAAGCAAAAGACACAAAGGGATCAAAGGCAATCAAACTTTCGGGATTCGCCAGCCGCGGATTCGCGCAAGCATCCCAGTTAGCCTGGCCAATCTCGTGAATCGAGCTGCAGGCTTGAATTGTATAGGTCATAGTTTCGTCAGTCAGAAGGCGATTCAGCCAGGGTGCAGCAGCACCCTGGCGGTTAACCGATCAGAGCATCTCGCTGGCGATAAACTCAAGTGCCTCGGTTTGTCCGGAACCAATCAGCATGCTACCCACATGGCCCTTGGCCGCAGCCGCTTTCCAGGCTTGCAGACGCTCTCTAATACGTTCTTTGGGGCCTACCAAATGCACGGCGTCTACCAATTCATCGGGCACTGCCGCCGCAGCCTCATCTTTTTTGCCCGCAAGATAAAGATCTTGAATCTTCACCGCGGCATCTTCATAACCCAGCTTCTTGGTATAGTCGTTATAAAAGTTCGCGCCCCTGGCGCCCATGCCACCAATATACAGAGCCATACTGGCTTTCACAGGCGCACGACAGTGCTCAACGTTATCACCCATGATGCAGGTCACAAATGGCGCTATATCAAAGTCTAGCAAGGTCTTGCCCGCCTTGTTCAGACCTTTGCTGATATCGGCTTCGAACACATCGTAACGATCGGGATTCATCCAGATAGGGAACACGCCATCGGCTACCTCCGCACTGGCTGCGAGCCCCGCTGGCGTAATCGACGCCGTGAAAATAGGAATGCTCGTATCCGCTAGCAGAATACTCTTGAGCGCTTTACCCAGACCGGTGCCATCTTCTCCCTGATATGGCATGGAATAATGAAAACCCTGGTGCTCCACGGGTCCTTCACGGGCCATGATCTTTCTCAAGATCGTGATGTATTCTTTCGTCCGAGTAATTGGCCGACCATAGGCAACGCCATGCCAGCCCTCAACCACTTGTGGTCCAGAAGCACCCAGACCGACAATAAACCGACCCTGAGACAGCTGATTCAAAGTCATTGCGGTCATGGCAGTACAGGCAGGTGATCGCGCCGGCATTTGCATGATGGCCGTTCCCACCTTGATTTTGTCTGTATTCGCCAGAATCCAGGCAGCTGGTGTCACCGCGTCGGAACCATAGGCCTCGGCGGTCCATACCGAGTCATAGCCCATGCTTTCAGCGGCCTTTATTCGATCAATTCCCAAGTCCATGCTGCGACCAGAATAGCCGCTCAATATGCCAAGTTTCATGCTTTACCCTCTTTTCATTAAATTCATCATATCCAGATCACTCAGAACCCGAACGCCTACCTCAGCCTTTGATTAAAACGTAAAATTTTTGGCCGTGAAGGTGTCATAAGTGGTTTGGGTATCTTTTGGCGAGACGCAGGAAATAATATGCGTGGTAATGCCCATTTCCCCATACTCTCTAATTCGCGCCTGACATTCTTCCGCAGTGCCCAAAATCGCGATATCGTCTACCAGCCTGTCATCCAGCGCGCTGGTGGTTTTAGCCCGATCTTTCGCCGCCCAACCTTCTTTAATCTGCTGCGCCACATCGGCGTAACCGGCCCAGGCCAAAAATGCGTTGTACACTGGCGTCGCGTAATAGGGCGCGAACGCTGCCCGAATCGCGTTGCGAGCCGATTCTTTATCGTCGGTAACAATGACTTGGTGACGACAGACAATCTCAACATCCTCCAGGCGTTTGCCTGCGCGCTCAGCACCGATCTTGATGTGCTCCATCATGCGCGGCAGCGCATCCTTTGGAAACAGATTGAGGATCACACCGTCACTGAACTCCGCGGCAGTCTCTAACATCTTACTGCGTAATGCCGCCATATAGACAGGTTGGGCACCCGGCGCCAGTGGCAGCTGTCGATAGCCATGACTGACGACAGTCTCACCATCAAAGTTCGACTTCTCGCCTGCCAGCATACTCTTGATTAGTTGTGTCGTTTCCTTCACGCGGCTCAAGGGCTTCTCAAACTTCAAGCCATGCCAGTTTTCCATCATGGTCTGGCTCGAAGAACCCAGACCAAGGATAAAACGACCCTTCGACAATTGATGCAAGACATGGGCAGTAGATGCCAGCACAGCCGGTGTTCGGGAGAACACTGGAATAATCGCTGTGCCAATTCGGCAACGGCTGGTTTCCAGCGCGACAGCTGCTGAAGTCGTTAACGCATCGACCCCCGAACTATCAGCAAACCATAGGTCATCGTAACCCTGCGCCTCGGCCCACTTGGCTAATTCAATCGTCTGCGCCACACCCCTGGGGTCTGGTAACGTCAATGCTATGCGTTGTGGTACGGCCATAATTTCGTTCCTGTTCTTAATTGGTTGTTTTTAAAATCGTCAAACCTGAAGTCGTCATTGCTGCTCAGTACAACATCTTAATTTCAGCCTTCCTGCCCTCTAAATAATATCCGCACTGGTAATTTTATCACCGTCGTCTATCATTTTTATGGCGTCGACGTCATCCTTCTCGAGCCCGGGTCGATACAGTGTTTTCTTACCGCCAGAGCGTTCATACTTTTTGGCCGACGTGTAGCTCGGCTCTAATAGTACATTAGCGCCTAACGCCCGCTGGTGTTGTAGCGGGGTAATTTCGTCATAATTTGTCGCCCGCTGACGGGGGCGCCGGCCCATGCTGGAGATGATCGACTCCATTTCTTCAGGCGAAGTTTCCTGACCATGGCTAGCACCTGCCGCACGGGTGATCGTTTCATTCATCAAGGTGCCGCCCAGATCATTGACGCCAGCATTGAGGCAAGCCTTCAGGGCCTCGGGACCGAGCTTCGTCCAGGACGCCTGAATATTTTTGAACAACGGATTCAACACCAGTCTCGAAATCGCATGAATGAGCACCGCCTCCCTGAAGGTCGGCCCCTTGCGCGCCCCACCTTTCTGATACATTGGTGCTTCCATATGGATGAATGGCAGGATCACGAACTCGGTAAAACCGCCTGTTTTCGCCTGCAGTCTTCGAACCTTTAATAGATGGTTCGCAACATGCTCATATTTTTCGATATGACCATACATAATAGTTGCTGTGGTGTTGAAGCCTTGCTTATGCGCAGCCTCCATGACTTCCAGCCACTGTGCTGAGTTGATTTTGTCGGGGCATAGTGTGGCACGCACCTCATCATCGAGAATCTCTGCCGCGGTGCCGGGCAATGTTCCCAGGCCCGCCTCTTTCAGCAGACCAAGGTATTCATCCAGGCTCAAACCTAACGTGTGGGCACCTTGCCAGACCTCAAGCGGGGAAAATGCGTGAATATGCATATCAGGAATGACTTGTTTAATACTGTGGCAAATATCGATGTAGGTCTGACCGGTATACTCAGGATGAATACCACCTTGCAGGCACACCTCAGTTGCACCACGCTCATAGGCCTCACGGGTGCGCCGCATGATCTCTTCCGGAGCCAAGTCATAAGGCCGACCACGCAGGTTGTCACTCATTTTGCCCTTCGAAAATGCGCAGAACTGACATTTGAAATAACAGACATTCGTATAGTTAATATTGCGATTGACCACGTAAGTCACCTCATCACCGGCAACCTTTTTACGCAATTGATCGGCAGCCTGACAGACATACGTAAAATCGTCGCCACGGGCCTGAAATAAACGCACAATCTCTGTCTGCTCAAGTTCATCACCGGCAACCGCCTTATGGATGATGCGCTGCAAATCCGCACTTGCCGGCATTTTGGTCAGACTTGAGACCCGCGCAAGATCACCTGCTGGGGCATCGACGATCGCACCCGCGGCCCAGTCTTCGACTCGCGCAAAGCCCTCACCATCAATACCTTGACGCAACAGTGGTTGCAACTGGGGGTCAACCCAATGATCAAGATCCATCGCGTAAGCCGGATAGATAGCTAAACGCTCAATCAGCACTTTGCCGGCACTCGCGGTCTCATCAGCAAGGTGACCCAGGTGCGGCCATGGAGCCTCGGGGTTAACAAAATCCGGCGTGACGGGTGACACGCCGCCCCAGTCGTTGATCCCGGCACCAACGATCTGTTCCAGCACACCAGGACTTAAATTAGGCGGCGCTTGAATATTCATCGACGAACCAAAAATAATTCGCGCTAGGGCAATGGTCCACAATAACTCATTAAGATCAGGCTCTGGCGCTTTCGCCATCAAGGTTTCCGCCTTGGCCCGAAAATTCTGAATGATAATTTCCTGAATATGACCGTGGGCAATATTTGCCTGTCGTAGAACCAGCAAGGATTCGATACGTTCTCGCCGAGTTTCACCTATGCCTATTAACAGCCCACTGGTAAAGGGTACTCGAGCCTCTCCTGCCAGGCGAATTGTGTCAAGCCGCAAGGCTGGAACCTTGTCCGGAGATCCATAGTGCGGCATACCTTTTTCTAACAACCTGTCAGAGGCGCTCTCCAACATAATGCCCATGGAGATAGACACCTGACGCAATTCGGCAAATTCAGCAGCGGTCATTAGCCCGGGGTTAAGGTGCGGAAACAAACCCGTTTCTTTAAACACCATCTCTGCCATATCCCGTAAATAGGACAGGGTTGAGTCTTGCTTCAACTCTTTAAGGCCCTCTCTTGCCGCCTTGTAGCGTAATTCGGGCTTATCTCCCAGCGTAAACAAGGCTTCTTTACACCCAGCTCGAGCGCCGTCTTGAGCTATTTTTAGCACCTGTTCAGGCGTTAAATACGGCGCTTGTAATTTTCTTGGAACCTGGGCAAAGGTACAATAATGACAAACGTCTCGGCAAAGGTGCGTTAGCGGAATGAAAACTTTGCGCGAATAAGAAACTGTATTCTGGTGACCAATATCGCGAAGATTTGATGCGACTTGCATCAAGCTCTGGGTGTCTTCTGTAGTCGCAAGCGCCAACACTTCATCATCCGACAGTGGAGCAGTGGCGGCCTGGGTCAATAACGCACGATAATCAATCATGATTTCATCCTCTATTTACCAATTCTGGCGGTAGATTTTCGAGAATACCGCTACTCTCAATGAATCGCTGCGTATGGGTTTTCAAATTTTGTCGGAGTAACTCTGCAGCGAGCACGACAACGTCAGCCGCCGTATCAATATCCAGTCCGATACCCGGCAACTTCGCCACCAGCGGTTCTATTCCGCGCGTTCTGGCAATACTCAAATGGCGCCGAAAACTATCTTCGCCGAACCCGAACGCCATACAATCAGGCGGCGAACACACTACGCAATTGGAACCGCCGAGATCCGACGCGGGCACGATACCAAACTCTGCATGATCTTGATGACCAAAGCCATCTAGCACGACCTCCAACTCTTCAACCGTCACCAGCGGCACATCACCGGGCAAAAACATCATGGTCGTGACGCCCTCTGCTCGCAGCATCTGCCCCGTACAGGTCACCGCATTGATAAGACCCGGTTCAGCCGGCTCCGCAATGAGTCTGACTGAATAGCTTCGAGCAATTTCCGCAACTCTGATATCGTTGCTGACGATAAGCACTTCATCAATTCGATCACAGGTCGTCACGGCCTCGAGCACGTCCTCGACCATCGCCTGAAAAAACTCAGCTCGTTGACTCGCCGACAGCCAGCTGCCCAACCGCTGCTTGGCATTTTCCAGCTGTTTGATCGGTATAACCACGGCAGTTGTCATGATGGCGTTTTGGCAGTCGACAGTTGATGGGCAAAATCCAGAACGCGTGTTGCGAGCGCGGTCCGGTCGTCCAACGTTAACATGACTGTGTTGGTGACGATAGTCGGTATCCCCAACGCCTCAATTTCAGATTTAAGGTCGGCATCCTGGTCATCGATCACGAATCCATCGATTCGACCGAGGTAATGCTTGGCTACCGCCAGCGCCGACTGGGGCATCCCTAGTTCCGCCATCATTTTCGCTGCGGGGCCCTTAATGGCCAAGCCGCCAACAATCGGTGAGACAGCGATCACTGGCGCGTTGGAGGCTCTCATCGCCGTCAATGTACCAGGCAAGGCCAGAACCGGATCGACGCTCACAAAGGGATTAGACGGGCAAATAACAATCGCAGACAAGTCCGGATCCTGTAGACCGGCCAGAAACCCGGGACTCGGCAGCGCCGCTCCGATCCCTTCGAATTCGAAACCGATGACTTCCGGGACGCAGCGATCGCGGACAAAGTAATGCTGGAACGCCAGCGACTCACCTGTGCGGGTTTGAACAATGGTCGCTACAGGATTGTCTGTCATAGGCACCAGTTCATGCTGAATCCCGAGACGCTGACAGAGTGTTCGGGTCACCTCAGACAGGCTCGCACCTGTCGTCAGTAGTTGCTGCCGCAGGATATGGGTTGCCAGGTCTCGATCACCAAGGGCAAACCAGGTCTCACCCTGAAGCTGGGTCAGGGCAGCGATAAAATTCCAACTTTCACCTTGCTGACCCCAGCCAAGCTCCTTGTTGTTAATGTCGGCCAGGGTATACATGACAGTATCCAGGTCCGGGCAAATGGGCAGCCCGAGGTGGCGAAAATCATCGCCGGTGTTGGCGACAACCAACAACTGCTCAGGTGCCAGGACGTGAGCAAAACCCAGCGCAAGCTTCGCCCCACCGACGCCACCGGAGATTGCAAGACACTTGGGTCGGGTACGGCTATTCATCATCAATTATCGGAATAGATCCATGGCCTTCGGCCTTATAAGAGGCCTGACACCCCGTAACGCCTGATCTTCAGGCTCTTTAGGTTGGTAACCCCGGACTAGTACTACTGGCGTTTTCTCACTCGTCTGTCCCATCACCAGCGAAGCGCCGGCCGCCATTTCGTCTGCCGCCGCCACCAGAGTAACCTTCAGCTCACGCCCATAGATGTCGGTCTTGCCTACATAGTCTTCCAGGGCTGTAAAACCCGCCACACCAATCGCCAAACCCAGCGAGCCATTGCGCCATGCGCGACCGAGGCTGTCGTTGATAATCACGCCCACATCGACACCGTGACACTGTTTAATAAAGACTCTGATCCGCTCCGCGCTGGCATCAGGATCCACGGGCAACAACAGGCACAGGGAATCATCGGCATCATCCTCATGGGCGATGTTCGACTGATCGATACCCGCATTGGCCTGGACGAAACCCAGCCTGTGCTCAACGATCAATACACCTTGGCGCTTGCGGACCACTTCATTGGACTCATCCAGGATGGCCTGCACCTTACGCGGATCTTTGTCCACTTCCAGGCCCAAGGCCACGGCGTCAGCCGAAGGCGTTACCGAGCGCAAATCCAGATAGCGATTCTCAGCCTTCGAAATTACCTTCTGAGCGATCACGATGACATCATCTGCCTGCAATGCTTCGCCCATGGCCAATACTGCATCACTGATAATTTGCGCCAGATCATCCCCAGGCTCGATCATGGGAACGTCTTCAATACCGATGAAGCTCAGTCTCATGGACTATTCAGCCACTGGTGCGCCGGTGATGACGATGCCGGCTCCGTTAATCTTGTGATGCCGGTTAATGGAAATCAGCACCGATGTCATCGCCTCAGCCGCCGCAGAATTTGCTAGGGGACCCGCATGCCAGCCCCGCAGCCCAAGGGCTTCTACCAGCTTAATAACGGTGTCACGAGCCGCGCGTTTGTTACCCGTCACCAAAACATCACAGGCGATGCCATGGTCACCCTGCAAATGCATAGCCCCCACATTCTGGAAGGCTGAGACGACATCAACCTCATCGCCGAGCAATGCTTGGGCTCGAACAACCGCCGAGCCGCCTTCAGGCAGCTGCACTGTGCCGACCTTAGGTGGCATCAGAGGCACAGTCACATCAATCAGCACCTTGCCGGTCAGGGCTGGCTTCACCGTCTCTAGGGTACTGAGCTGGTGAGAGAACGGCACTGTTAGTACCACTAAGTCCGCAGCCGTTGCGGCCTCGAGGTTTTCATGCCCACTGACGTTCAAATCCGGAAACTCTTTCAACAGGTCAGCGGCCGCCGATTGACCCTTCTCGAGGGTCCGTGAGCCAATCAAGATCTGATATCCAGCTCGGGACCACTGCCTGGCGAGCCCACCACCCAGATCACCTGTGCCGCCTAATATTGCAATGGATTTAATTTGGTCTGACATATTACGTTTCTCGTTGGTAAAAGGGCCTGATTATTCCTCAATCGCCGCATGCAAACAACCGCCAAACCCTCGCGAGCAGAGATCCACCGGCAATGCCATCACGATTAGCTCATATAGCGCCGGTCAAGCTCGTTCTGAATAATGCTAATACACTGGGACGCGTGAAGCATTACTGGACCCAGGGAGATCTTTTTGACACCTTGCCGCACCATCGCTTTAAAATTCTTTTTTGGCATGGGTATATGGTCCGTCAACAGGAATACCGCATCCACTGGAATATCCACTGTTCGAATGTCATCGCCCTTGGGATCCAGCAAAAACACTTGTCGCTCTAAGACTTTGGCTTTCACTAGATGTTCGAAGCTGATGGCGGTGGCCCGCACGCCAATGGGCGTGGTAACGCTAACCTCTTTACCGAGACCCTTGGCAAACTGCAGGCTGTCAGCAATCACCTTGAGCAGCGCGGCTTCCGTCGTACCACCCAAGTTACCAAGCTGCGCACCTTGCAGCGTCAGGCAACGGGAAAAATCCAATGAATCTTCAAGCACCAGGCTGAGCGTTGTGTCTTCTCGATGACCTTTGGATATTAACAAAGCGCTGACGATGATCTGCGCCAGGTACTCTACATGGGCACCGGTACCCACTGACGCCAGGAAATGAGCGGGATCGGTGCTGGCGGCACGGGCACGAACAATAAATTCAGGCATGGACCACTAACCTTTTAGACTGCGGTAGAAAGCTGTCGCCAGCGTCCCCGAACGTGTATCACCCATCAGACCCGGGTGCATCTTATTCATCACATAGGCAATGCTACTGCGCGCCGCTTGGTCGATGACCACCAAAGAACCACCCCAACCACCCCAGGAACACACCTGAGGCTTGAGAATCCCGAAGCCCAAACCAAAGCTCATTGGCACATTCAACACCAGATCCTCGCCTGAGATCCGCGGCCGCATCACGCTGGAGGCAGTCTCCGGCGACATCAGCCTAACGCCATTGGCCTCACCACCACAGGCCAGTATCGCGTGGATTTTGGCGACTGATCGCGCATTACCATGACCATTGGCCGCCGGAATTTCCGCTCGACGCCAGCCCTCGGTTCTTGACGCCAGGGCATTGGTTGCAGGGCTTCTAAAGGTTTTTACGCGAATGGAGTCAGCGTCACCGGCCAATTCCAGTCGACCTTTCGAGTTAGGGGGCACCAGATCACTGATGCGTGGGAATTCAGACAGCGGCACTCCGATAAAGAAGTCAGCCTGTAATGGCCGCGCAATCTCGGTCTGAAAGAATTCGCCGATACTCTGACCGGTAATGCGCCGAACAATCTCGCCGATTAAAAACCCCTGGGTAATCGCGTGATAGCCCGTGACCGAACCCGGCGTCCACCAAGGCTTTTGCGCCGCCAGTAAATCGGTGATCTTGTCCCAGTCATACAATTGGGTCTCAGAGACCCTGACCTCCAGACCTGAGAGCCCCGCCGCATGGTTCATCACATGCCAGACTTTGACTTCCTCTTTCCCGTTCTGGGCAAATTCGGGCCAGTACTGTGCTACCGGCGCATCGAAGTCCAATTCACCCCGATCCGCCAAAAGCAGCGCACACAAAAAAGACATGGTTTTGGTCGTACTGTAGACATTGGTGATGGTGTTTTCCTGCCAGGGTATCTGTTGCGCCTCATCCTGGTGCCCTCCCCAGAGATCAACCACCATCTCGCCATCAACCGTGGCCGCGAAGGAAGCTCCGAGATCAGCCCCAGATTCAATACTCGCAGCGAGTAATTCTCTGACATTTTCGAATCGGGGATCGCAATACCCTTGAATCTCTATAGACATACGTTTCACCATCATAATATGAATGTTTCGCTCACTGGCTGAGCTGCCAGGCTGACTTCTCTCCAAACACGTCAGCCTGCCTCTTATTGCCTCGCCTCGACCGACGTTATAAGAACACTCAGGTCAAGCCATTGGCAATACCCAACATCGAACAGTGTCTTGATATCGATGCTTCAGTTTGGAATCTGAAGCTCACCCCATCTTAAAAAGCAAATTAACAGGAGATTTAGATTGCGTTGAAGATCGAATCCGTGAATGACAAAAGTTTTCCACAATTTCTGTGGATAAGTCTGGTGATAACTTCTTCCACCAAGGGTTTAAGGGCTAAAAACCAGCCACTATGAAATTGTACATTTTTTAACCAGATCATGAGGGCCGCGTAATATCAATAACTTACGCGCGCAATCTAGAATAATCGAGAACAATCATGATCTCTGCTGGAATTTTTCTAACTCGGGTCAGATTGTGAATAAGTTTTTCAGGTTTTGTTAAAAACACCCTAAAAAACCCGTCTCAAACAACCTGTTAAAGGTGGTTTTTCGACATCTGACCCTAAATTTAGCCCAACCTAGCACGGGGTTAGTCTCCACATGATGGGCGCCACAGTTGAACTGCAATGGGATGCCTGCGAGCAATAGCCAAAATAAAGAACAGCATTCAATCGAAACATTTCCAGCCCGATATACCGAATGTCTGGTGGCACGGTCTGTCTTTGTGCTATTTTTGCGCCACATGACTCCACAATAAGCCGCGACACATGGGTGCAATTTCAAACTTTTTCGGTGATCTCAAGGTCATCCTCGCAACGCTAACTCAATCGGCTCCGCAAGATGACCAGGTGGGCTCTCTGGCGCTACTGGTTCAACAACATGCGCGATCCCATCCGCAGGATATTGCCTTGTTGTGCGAAAACGAGGTCGTTACCTGGCAAGCATTGAATGCCCGAGCTAATCGGGTTGCACAAACACTCAAAGCTCAGGGTGTCGAGCATGGTGATTGCGTCAGCATTTTCATGCAAAACCGGATTGAGTTTGTCGTCGCGCTGCTTGGCGTGACGAAGTTGGGGGCGATCGGCGGGTTAATCAATACTAACCTGACACTCAAACCACTCACCCATTGCATCAGCTTGATTCAGTCGAAGAAGTGTATCTTTGGTGAGGAATTGACCGGCGCACTGGCAGAGATTCGTGGTGATCTGGACCTGCAGGACGGCAGAGATTATTTATTTGTCAGCGATAGTGGCGCCTCGAAGGCACCAGACTGGGCCCTGAATCTGAGCTGCAAAGATGCCGCCGATGACGCGCCCGATCCGGTTGAAGCGGCCAAAGTCAAACTGGGCGACAAGGCGTTTTACGTCTTCACCTCTGGCACCACCGGCTTACCCAAAGCAGCCATAGTGTCCTATAAACGCGCCTTGTTCGCGGCCGACTTATCTTCCAAGTCAGTGATGCGGATCACCCGTCAGGATCGAATGTATAACTGCTTACCGCTGTATCACGGCACGGGCCTGATGATTGGCCTCATGGCGACCTTTCAGGTAGGTGCGTCAACGGTCATCAAGAGACGCCTGTCGGTCAGCGCTTTCTGGGACGATATCCGCCGCTATCAATGTACGTGCTTCGTCTATATCGGCGAATTTATTCGCTACTTGATGAGCAGACCAGCACAGGCTAACGACGCGCAGAACCCTATTAGAGCCATTATTGGCAATGGTCTGCGCCCGGACATATGGGAGGCTTTTCAGTCGCGTTTCAATATCGAGCGCATTGGTGAATTCTACGCAGCAAGCGAGGGCAATGGCGGCTTTGCCAACGTGTTTAACAAAACCTGCACCGTCGGTCTCAGCAGCGTACCGGTCAAACTGGTTAAATATGATGTCGCCGCTGACGAAATACTACGAGACAACGACGGCCACTGCATTGAGGTCGGAAACGGCGAAACGGGTCTTTTGTTAATCCAGGTGACAGATAAATCGAAATTTGACGGCTATACCGATGCCGAGGCCTCAGCAAAGAAACTCCTGAACGATGTACTTGAGCCGGGCGACCAGTACTTTAACAGCGGCGACCTGATGAAAACCGTGGATGTCGGCTTTGCCTTTGGGCAAAAGCACTATCAATTTGTCGATCGGGTTGGCGACACCTTCCGTTGGAAGAGTGAAAACGTATCCACCAATGAGATCGCGGAAATCATCAACGACCACAAAGATGTCGTGTTCTCTAATATTTATGGTGTCGAAATCCCCGGCGCCGATGGCCGCGCCGGCATGGCTGCCATCGTTTTCAGGGACGACATCAATCTTGGCAATATCGATCTGACGTCACTCTCTGAGCACATCGTCAAGAATCTACCCAGCTATGCTCGGCCACTCTTTCTTCGCGTTCTGAAAGAACTGCCCACAACTACGACCCACAAACTGCAGAAAAATGACCTGCGCGCCGAAGCCTATCACCTCGACCGAGTTGATGATGACTTGCTGGTACTGAAACCCGGCACTACCTGCTACGCCAGGTTAGACACCGACTTCTACGATAAAATCATCAGTCGCGAAGTGGCATTCTAGAAGTGGCATTCTAGAATGCCAAACGCCACCTTGCGGCGCGAGGTAAGGCCCATGTCGCCAACGTGAGCGCTGCGCTCAAACCTCTTGAGAGGATCTGACGCTGACGCCGAACACTGGTTTGTTGACTTAAGGAGACCCACATGAGTAGAACCATCGTTGGCGTGATCACGACCACCTTTGTCATTTTTATCTATGGTTTTTTGTTCTGGCAGGTCAATGCCCTGCCCTACGAAGCCTTGCAGCAAACTTCCGATGACGTCGCCGCCCAAACTATGCTTAAAGAGCATTTTCCTCGCTCAGGGAGCTACTATATTCCCGGGCGACAAAACAGCGAGGCTGACTTCATCAAGCTCGCAGAACAGGGCCCGGTGGGCTTTGTCCATATTGATATCGATGGCAAGCCTGCCTTCGATCCTGCCGTCATGATCAGGGGCCTGGTCTTGAATTTTTTGTTCGTCAGTCTGTTGGCTGGCCTGTTCAAAATAACTCGCGCGACTGAGTTTCGAGATTTCGCCAGAACCTCACTGGTTGCCGGCGCCGCTGCCGTGCTGCTGATTGACGGTGGCAACATCGTCTGGTGGTCAGCACCCATTAACTGGCAAATCTGGTTCAGCATTTATCACTTCACCACCTTCGTCATTGCCGGCCATCTACTGGGTATTTTTATGAAAACCAAGGCCTCAACAATTGGATGATCGAACGCGCCACAACGGGTACTTTCAATGACCACAAAGCCTCAGTCACGCTGGACGCGCTTGGCCTGGAGCCATACCCTCTTACCCATTAATCTGAGTGCGGGGCAGGCCGAAGCAAGCTTTACCGATGACGCGCAAAGTTTGGTTCAGACTTGAACTTGAGAAGCAGAAACTGCTGCCCGTTAGGTTCATGACCTGCGGGCAGCAAACTCAGCTTACCTAAAACTCAGCGCACCTAGAAGATGGCTAACATCTCTTCAAATGCCACCATCTGCCCACCCTTGGCAGACGAGGGCACCAAGATGGGCGTTTTTATCCCCGCATCAAACCAGGCTTCAATCCCGTCTCTAACCTGCGTTGCGGTACCGAACAGGGTCGTGTCAGCCAACCATTGATCTGTGAGAAAGTGCGGGATTCGATCTCGATCACCTGCTTCTATCGCGGCTTCGATGCCATTCATTTCATCTTCGTAACCGGCTTCTTTCCAATAATTCCGGTAATTCGGCAACATGGCATAGGAGGTCAGCGTCTTTCGATTCACTGCCTTGGCAGCTTCAAGATCATCGCTGATACAAGTCGGGATCATGTCGCCAATAAAAAAGTCATCACTGTTTCTGGCCGTCGCCGACACCGCCGTCAACGACTCAGCCATATGGGACCGTGCGCCATTCGCAAACACCATACCCTGGCCAATATCCTCAGACAGCCCAATCATCTTCTTTCGCAAGGTCGCAAGGACAATGGGCGGTAATTCGCCGACTCGGGGTACTGCACGTAACTCTTCCACAAAATTACGCGTATCGGTCAGGGGCTTACCCGCTGAAATACCCCGAGATCTCAAGGCAGGCTCATGACTAACACCAATACCGAATCGAAACCGGCCATCTGATACTTCGTGAATAAAGGATGCTGTTTGGGCAAAGTCTGCCACCTGCCGAAAATAGATCGGCATGATACTGGTACCAAAGACGATTTCATTCGTGGTGAATGCCAAGGCTTCGCAGAGCGCCATAGAATCCCCCATGCTTGGGGCGAAAATACCGCTGAAGCCACGCTTCTCAATTTCAACCGCCAGCTCAATCGTTGCTTTTCGGCGGCCGGGCACGGCCGCCAGACTTAATGCGGGCATTCTGGTCATGATCAATTCCTCTTCCAGGTCAGTTCGATTCAGATTTTGATAACAGCTAACTTTTCCTCATCGCTAGCATGGTACACAATTCACTCGGGCCTCACCATCAACCCCGCTAATGGGTATACTTCAGCCTTCACTGATGAGCAGGAGTCCCGCCCGATGGCCAAGCGCAGCAAAAAAATTGTGGTTATACAGAAATTTTTCTTTGGCCTTGTTGGTCTGGCGGCACTGGCCGTCGTCGGCTATGCCTTGACCACCATCGTCGTGGACGCGCCGGACGGAGAGTTTATCGAGGGCAAGCATTACTTGGTCATAGAGCAACCCCGCCGGATCCGGGGCGACAAAGTCGAAATCATGGAGTTCTTCTCCTATGGCTGCATCCACTGCTACAACTTCGACCCCTTGCTCGACGACTGGCTAGAGACTCACGGAGACGAGGTTAATATGGTTCGTAACCCAACAGTAGCCGGCGAATCCTGGCGATTGCTGGCCCAAACCTACTACACGATGCTGGATCTTGACCTACTCAAAGAGACTCACAGCCGGATCTTTATCGAGATTCATCAACTGGGCAACAATTTCAGATCCGCCGAGGAAATCGCCGATTGGTTTGACGGTAAAGGGACTACCCGCGCGGAATTTTTAACAGTCTTTAACTCGGCGAATATTCAACGCCGCCTGGCGAATGCCGATAATCTGAATCGCCAACTCAAGATCGTGACAATCCCCAGCATTGTCGTGAACGGTAAGTATCTGGTCAGCATTAACCGCGAAGTCGGTCCAAAACGCATGCTCGAGGTCGTGGATTATCTGATCAAACAAGAATCTCAGCCAGTCGCTACAACCGCCAGCAGCGGTAGCTAGGTGCCCCCGGCTAGGTGCCCCCGGCTAGGTGCCCCCGGCTAGGCGCCCCCGGCTAGGTGCCCCCGGCTAGGTACTCCCGGCTGGGCAGGCCTGTTACTCGCCATGCTTCTTGTGTAGGTGTGGCGTAGATGCACTATCCCCAGACTTCATGTAGCGTTGTTCTGTGCCGGAGCGAGTGACATTTTCATAGACACCATTATCTCGTTTCACCAACTTGGTAAACCCCAGGTTTTTCAAACCACTATTACCCATGGGTGTATTCGCCATCGGGGCGCTGGTAATGATTCGGCTCACTGGCTTTGACCCGTCCACAGCACCCAAAGCATGGCCACTCACCGCACAAACTTCCCCCCAAGTTTGTAGCTTATGAGTCATCGGGTGACTCACCTCAACGACTTCGCCGTTGTATTCACAGAAATAGTCGTAGCGTGGCATCACTGTCTCCTAAGCCGTTGGTCACCGATTCATCCATGAATCGGCGTCTATGGAGCTTCTACATTCAAGCTTTCACCTTCAGTCGGCGAGTCTAACGACCCACCAGACTACGAGAAATCAACTCTTTCATAATTTCTGATGTGCCACCGTAAATGCGTTGAATCCGGGCATCTACATAGGCTCTCGAAATTTTATATTCGCGCATATAGCCATAACCGCCGAAGATTTGCACACATTTGTCGGCGACTCGACCCTGCATCTCACTGGCAGCCAGCTTACACATTGAGGCCTCCGCGGGGGTCAATTCATCGTTGATATAGCGGGCAACATACTTCTCTACCAAGGCTTTGTTCAATTCAATTTCGGTTTTCATATCAGCCAGTACATAGCGCGTGTTTTGAAAACGTGAGATCGGCTCCCCGAAGGCTTTGCGCTCCAACGTATACTCAATTGTCGAATCCAACATGCCTTCCGCTGCTGCCACACAGCCAACGCCCAAAATCAGACGCTCTCGCGGCAGCTCGTTCATCAGATTTGCAAAACCTTTACCTTCACCACCGAGTGCCTGGTCAGCTGGAACGCGCATATCTTGGAAAAACAATTCAGAAGTATCGCCGGAATGCAGACCCATCTTCTCCAAATTCCGGCCGCGCTGAAAACCAGCCAACTGGGCATCAACCGTAAACAGCGTCATACCTTTCGCACCCTGGGTCGGGTCAGTCTTGACCGCCAAAACGATGACATCACAATGTTGACCATTGGTGATAAAGGTTTTCTGGCCGTTGACGACGTACTCGTCACCGTCTTTCACGGCGCTGGTCTTCATGCCTTGCAAGTCGCTACCCGCACCGGGCTCTGTCATGCCGATGGCACCCACACATTCACCACTGGCCATCTTTGGCAACCAATGGAGTTTTTGTTGCTCTGTACCCAGGTGCAAAATATAGGGCGCAACAATGTCGGAATGCACGGATACGGCAGAAGCCAAAGCGCCGTAGCCAAGCCGTGAAATTTCCTCAACGACGACGCAACTGAGCTCAAATGAGGCATCAAAACCACCGTATTCTGAAGGTAGGTCAACGCACAAAAAACCATTCTCACCAAGCTTGTTCCAGAGTTCACGAGGCCAGATTTCGGCCTTCTCCCATTTCTCGTAATCCGGTTCGACTTCTGCGTCCAGAAACTTGACCAGGTTTTCCCGGAATAGGGCTTTCTCGGCGGAACTCAACTGCACGACTTCACTCACGGCTTCTGCCTCTCTAGTTCAAAATTGTCATATTATTAACATCAAACGACGCGCATTCTAGGCGTTTAGCGCAAAGAATTCGACCGTCAACATAGATTTAGCATCTGGCAACTGCTCCATCCTCAGGACTTCAACCGCGCAATGAGTTCAGTTTGCTCATCGTCGGCCATCGAGAGTACCTGAAAGCCGGTGCGTTTGATGATGCCGCCAAAGCGTGCCTTCATGGCATCGATAACCTCTGTAGGCGTTCCAACCAGGGCGATAGTATGGAGAATTTCATCGCTGATCAGCGCCGCCATCTCAGCCGGCTGACGACGTTTATTTAGCTGATTGAGTTCCGTCTGTAGATCACCCCAGCCGTGAACTTCCAGCACTGGACGATAAGCCTCGGTGGAGCCATAGAAGGCAATTCTATCTCGAGCGACACCAATCGCCCGCTGAATAGACACTTCATCGATGCCAGTCGCGATGATCGGCGCATAGTCCAACTCGAATTCATCCAGTGTTCGACCACTGCGTCGCAATCCTTCCTCAATGGCGGGCAGCGTGACTTCACGAATATATTTTTCTGATGAAAATGGATGCATAATCATGCCATCGGCCACCTCAGCAGCAACGCGAGTCATGAGCGGCCCAGTCGCCGACAGATTGATTCTGGGGCGACCCGTCTGCACATCTTCTGGGATGAATGTCGATGGCATCAAGTTGTGAGTGTAGAATTCACTCACAAAATCCAATCGCTGACCCTCATACCAGCAATCATAAATCGCGTGCATTGCCTCGATAAACTCCCGCATTTGCTGTGCCGCCTTGTGCCAGGGCATGCTAAAGCGACGCTCAATATGGGGTTTGACCTGGGAGCCAAGGCCAAGCACTAGGCGACCACCTGAAAAAGCATTCAGGTCGTGAGCCAACATGGCCATCGTCATAGGATTACGTGAAAATGCCACGGCGACCGAAGTCACCAAATCCACAGTCCGGGAATGCTCGGCCGCCAGCGTCAATGCCAGGAACGGATCATGATTGAGTTCGGCGACGCGAATCCCATCGTACCCCATTGCCTCGAGGCGTTTGGTTTCTGCTACCACGTTTTGTAGCTTACCACTGATACTGGCATCCACTTTCATCCCTTGCTCCTTAGTTTCATGACCAGGCCAGCCTGCCTGACGGTCACCACTAGCATGCCAGCATTGCTCTCAGGAATCTAAGCTCGGCACTCCAATAGCAAGTATTTTTAGTACTGAGCGAATTATTCCGCAGATAATTCGACTATTTATCGCCATAAGTCACTATTTCTTCGGCGAATAAGGGTAAAATACCTTGAAATCTGCGCAGAAAACCCCATTAATAGCGCCTGCACGATAGCACCCTACATTTTGACCAACCCATCTGGAGAATTAAGTGGCACAACCCGCAATAACCTTGGACGTCTGGAAAGAACTCGCCATACACAATCAAATGTTGATTCATACTGTTACTGAAGCGCTGTCTATCGATCCAGACTGCGCCGATGAAGAACTCAAAGCTGCATTGGATGCTGGTGTCAAACGGATACAAGATGCGCAAACACTCGTTAGTGCGGGCGAAGAAAAAAACAAACTCGCCATCGCTGACATCGAAAAAAAGCGGCTTGTAACAGAGAATGCGAGACTCAGACTCGAAGCTGAGTTTAAAGAACTGACTGCCGAGAAAGAAAAAGTTGACGCTCTGCTTGAGGCCACCAAAAAGTCGGCTGCGGATGAAAGTACCAAGCTCAAAACTCAGCTGGAAGAGAAAACCAAAGCGCTCAAGACGATCAACACCCAACTCGGTGATACGCCACAGAATGTCACCAAGAAGCTTAAAGCGCTGAACAAGAAAAAGTTTGACGAGACGACTGCACGCCAGCGTGCGGAAGAGGAGCTTAAGGTTGCGAAGAAGGCTAAAAGCGAGCTCACAAAAGAGGCCAAAGCAGACACCGCTAAAATCGAAAAATTGATCGAGGGTTACAAGGCGTTGCAAGCCTACTGCGACAGCCAATATGATCAACTGAAAGCCTTGATTGATGATAAAGAATCGCTGGTGACACCACCTAAGTTGGACAACGAACTGCTGGGTATTGTCGAAACAGAAGAAAGCGCCTGATAAACCGTCTCTGTGCTATGGCGCCTTGGCGCCTGGCGCAGACTGACTATTACCGCGTTGACCTACCCCGTTGACTTACCCCGTTGACTTATTACCTCGTTGACCTACCCCGTTGACCTACCACTATTGATCGTCTTCCCTTAACGCCAGCTCAACCAATTGCCCGAGGTTATCGCTGAGTGCCTGCAGATGCTCAGCCGCCTGCTGAAACTCCCCCTTGCCCTGCGCCGACAAATAGCCCTTGAACGACTCTGCAGCTTGCAGCACGATAGCAGCTTGGCTTTGAACCCCCACAACGGACCTACCATTCACGGCGACAAGTCCTTCAAGAGCTTTATCAAACGTGGTCGCATAGCTGAGTTGATCGCCGTACATCACCGCCACCAGTCGTAACTCAGGATATGCGGCAGTTTCTGCCCGCAAATAGATGGGTTCAACATAGAGCAACGAATTATCTACCGGTATCGCCAATACATTGCCGCGAATCACCTCCGAACCCTGCTGATCCCAAAGGGTTAACTGGCCAGAGAGAAATGGGTCTTGATCAATCTTGGTTTCCACCTGCTGAGGACCAAGCATCCGCTTATCCTTGGGGAAATTATAGGCGAGCAAACGTCCGTAATTATCACCATCCGATAAGCCTGCGATCCAACCAATCAGCACCTGCTTGTTCTTTGGCGTAAAGGGCAATATGACGACAAACTCGGCCCGATCAGAGCCAGGTAGTTCCCACATCACATAATAGGGTTCCACAGGCACGATCTTCTTATAATGTTTTTCTGTCGCCCTAACCCATAGATCCTCCTGGTTGTAGAACACCTCGGGGTCTGACATATGATATTGGCTATAGATCAAGCCCTGCACTAGCAAAAAGTCATTGGGATACCGAACATGATCGCGTAATCCCTGAGGCATATCCGCTTTTGGTTTCAACAAACCCGGAAACACCTTGTGCCAGCTTTGAATAATCGGATCATCGTCTTCAAAAATATAAAAATCCACGCTGCCACTATAAGCGTCCACCACGGCTTTGACGGAATTACGCACATAATTCACGCCATCTAGGCTTTGAATGGTCCGTCGACCTTCACCACGGGAATCGAACGCCTGACTGTAAGGGTAATAATCGGAAGTTGTATAGCCGTCAATAATCCAAACAAGACGACCCTCATGGGCGACGATATAAGGGTCAGCATCGAAGGTTAAGAAGGGCGCCAGACGCTCAACGCGTTTAGATATTTGCCGATGAAACAGCACCCGACTTTCGGTGGTAGGATAACTTGAAAACAGCAAAACACTGCCGTCAAACTTCCAACCAAACAATAATTTGCGCCAAAAATTACTCAATCTTACGCCACCCTCACCCTGATAACGTGTGTAAACATTGTTATCACCGCTTGGGTAGTCAAATTCTGCTTCCTGGGTATTGACGATCACCGGTTCGGTCGTCAATTCCCCATAGTAAATTTCGGGTCGGGTTACAGCCAACTCCAGGGCACTGGCTACTGGCGGGATATCCTTAACTAACAAATTCGGTAAGCCCTGCTCCGTAAAATCACTCACGGCCGCAGCGGTGTAACCGTATCCATGGGTGTACTTAATGCGCTTGTTAACGAATGTCTGACTCTGGAGCGGCAGATTGTCCTGAGCCAATTCTCTGGCCGAAACCATCACCTGCCGATAGCGATCTCCAATCGTATAACGGTCAATATCTACATCAACGAATTCATAATACAGCCGAATTTCTTGAAACTGGCGATACACCGCATCGAGTGCTCGCCAGTCCCAGAGACGAACTTCTGACAATAGATTTTGGTTATTCTCGATGGTTTTACGATCAAAGGACTTGGAGGCTGTAAACGCCTTGGCTTCAATTTTATCCAGTCGAAAACCTTGCCGAGTAAAGTCAATATTGTTGGCGATATAAGGCTTTTCAAAGCTGATTTCGTTGGGCTTGACCACCAACCATTGCACCAGTACCGGCACCACAACCAACACCAGGAGACTGACCAGTGCAATACTCGACCAGACCACCGCCATCGCTGCGATTGCCGACCTACGTACTGCCAGCCAGTGGTCCAGCTTCTGACTCATGGACCGCCTAAAGCCACCGAACAAGGGCAACAAACCCACGAGTACATAGCCCAACGCGACAATCAATAAAGCCGGGTACAACACATGAACATCAACCCACCCCGGACCTTGTACCACGCCCCAGGCAGAATACAGCAGATGAAACACCCCCAACACCATACCGGCACCAAGCACCCAGGCAAAACCTGCGTTGGCCATGGGCAACACCAATCGATGTCCTTGCATCTCCACCACATGACGAAAACGAATGCCGCCACCGAACTCCCAGACCAATAGGGCGGCCATCAAAGCCACCGATGCAACAAATAGCAGCAACCAAAAGACACTATCAAGTAGCGGCAGAATGAATAGGTAGAAGCTGGTATGCAGTTGCAACATGGGTTCGACAGTGTCGGTGGCGACACCATAGATGAACAACTGGAGCAGCAGGTAGTGCTGCAACCCCCAGACAACCCCTGCCAGCACACCAATGCCGGCCACTAGCCGACGTAAGTGAGTGCCCGCATACAAGGCCAGAATAAAACCCATGCCGCCAGCCAATAGGCCGCCACCCAACACAGCAGAGACTTGGGCCAGCAATAGCCGCCAGAAACGGGATTCATATCCCTGACTGACAAACCAGAGCCACTCACCCCAGATATCCATCAGAACGAACAACCCAGCCGTCATCAGTAACAGGAGTACACCAACGCTCTGGCGCAGGGTGCTATCCCGGTCAATCCCTGACTGGAGAAGTTTAGCACCGAAGAAAATCAGGATAACCAACGCGAGTATATACATTCCAAACTTTTAACATACTCAGCTACCGCGCTCTTGACCTGCCTCAAACGAGCTGCAAACTCTCAACTAATTCGTCTCGTCAGCAGCGCACACCAACGTTTAGCTGGGGCTCATGCATTCTTCCACTAAGGTTTTTAACTGACGGCGACAGAGCACTCCCACTCTATAGTCTTTGGCATCCTCAGGCACGGTCATCGCCAAGATGCCAGCCGCAGTGAATTCAATCACAGGGAATTCAATCGCAGGGAATTCAACCGTGGTAAGGGGCTTGCCATAGACCCCGCTCCTGAATCAAAAATTGATCTGCGGGTAATAAACGGCGAGAATAGCAACCTTCAGACATTGAGCTCGGTGAAAAATTAACCCAGTTTGCATCGTCCCTTTACTTAGACGACGCTTACCTAGACGACGCCTACCTAGACGACGCCTAACTGACAGCCACCAGCATAACTGGTTAACAATAACTGGCGCTCGGGTCCTCGAGCATACAGCAGGCGTGGCGGCGAACATCAAGCAGGGTGCGTTTCAGTAACTCTGTAGACAGCACTGACAACGAATTGGGCAACGTATTGAGCAATAAATTGAGCAATGAATTGAGCAACGAGTTGATTAAAGGGATGCGCGAAGTACAGAGGCTGTATCAATTTTCGAGCACCGCCAACTCAATCTAATGGATTCAATCAGGTTTAAAATGACTGAACGAAACAACCAAGAACAGCCTCGCCAAGAGCCACAAAGATCTATTTTTCAGCCACAACGGCGGGCTGATCTAGAGCTCGTGGGATACCTGCATCGCTGGTGCGTCAAGCCACGGAGCAAGGGTGAAAACCAGTACCTGCATCATATTTTGGCACCGGATTATCCCGTCCTGCATGACCATCCTTGGCACTTCAAATCGATCATTCTCAGTGGCGGCTACACGGAAATGACCCCCAGCGGCCCTATCACCCACGTTGCTGGCGATGTCTATACCCGGCAGGCCACCGACCTGCACTATATTGCCGAAGTCACGGCCAACACCTGGTCGATGGTGTTTACCGGGCCGACTATCCGAGACTGGGGATTCCTGCATCAGGATCTATGGATTTCGCACGCCGACTTCACCGAACGTCGAGTCGAGAGTATTACGCGCAACGGCTATGACGAGGCCTAACTAATCGGCGCGTCGGCAATCTTCAACAGTTGCTTGCCAACATTTTTACCCTCAAACAGGCGCATAAATGTTTTCGGCGTATTTTCGATGCCGTGCTGAATATCTTCGGCATGCTTGAGCTCACCGGATGCAATCCAACCTGACAAATCCGCAATCGCCCGACCCGCCTGAGCCAGGTAATCGATAACAATAAAACCCTGCATAGTGCAGCGCCGAATAACCAGTTGCATGTAGTTTCTTGGCCCCGCCGGCAACTCGGCTTCGTTGTATGCAGATATGCCGCCACATAACACGATGCGACCATTTTGCGCCATGTTGAGCAACGCACTATCCAGAATCTCACCGCCGACATTATCAAAAAACACATTGATGCCCGCCGGACACTCCTCGCGCAGACGCTGTTGAACATCTTCATGCTTGTAATCTATCGCAACATCAAAGCCCAGCTCATTCACCAGCCAGTCGCATTTCTGCTGACCACCGGCGATACCCACGACTTTGCTTGCACCCTTAATTCGAGCAATCTGCCCGGCGACGGAACCTGTCGCACCGGCTGCGCCTGAGACCACCACCACATCACCCGCCTGGGGCTTGCCAATATCGAGCATCCCGAAATAAGCCGTCAGGCCCGTTGCACCCAGGACACTGAGCAACAAGATCGGTGGTACCCCCGCCGGAATTTTGCTCACCGCACCCATCATGCCTGGCTGACCGTCGTTTATCGCATATTCCTGCCAGCCCAGGGTGCCGGAAACATAGTCGCCAACGGCATAATCCGGGTGCTGTGACTCGATCACCTGCCCCACTGTCGCAGAGCGCATGACCTCGCCAATTTGTACCGGTGGGACATAACTTTCTTCCGGGTTGATCCAGCCACGCATGGCGGGTTCAAACGCCAAATAGAGGTTACGAATCAAAAATTCACCCGCCTGTATTTCCCGCACGGGGGTTCTGACGTATTCGAAGTCACTTTCCTTGACCATGCCTTGCGGCCGTGAGGCCAGCAACCATTGGCCATTCATTCTATTCGACATTCAAGTTCTCCTGGTTTATTTGCGCCTCACATTGAATTCAGCCGACGAGCTCAGGCCGAGTCATCAACCCCCGCAATGGGCTGATAGTAATGATAGCCAGCTCGAGCGGCGACTCGCTGCTGCCAGTTACTGCGGGCCTGGTCTTCACCCTCAAAGATCCAGTTTTGCCGATGGTAGTTCCAGCTGGCTGGATTCAGCCTGCCGGCCTCATCCATATACTGAGTCGCCTTGGCTCTTTGACCGCGCTGCTGGAAATAAACCCCCAGTTTAAAGTTCGCCTCGGCAAGCCCTTCATCTTGGGTCGGCACACGCAAATGCTGCTGCGCTAAGGGGTCTTTGACATAGGGGCTGTCTGCCCCCTTTTCCATCCAATCACGCACTAGCGTGACATAGTCGTCTCGACCGAAGGAAATACCGGGCATTTCATGCTTCTCAGCATAACTGCCTTCATCGATTCGAACAATCTGCTGCTGCTCGTCAATCCAGACCGTCGAGGGTACATTCACCAGATTATACAAGGAGCTGATGGTATGGGATTCGTCGATCAGTTGCACATAGGTACTATTGGCCGCGTCAATAAACTGCCCGGCGGCGGCTTCACCGCCCGTATCCTCAGCGACACCGATGACCACAAGGCCCTGACCTGCAAATTCTTCATAAATTGTCTGCCAACCTGACAGATCAAAGCGGCATCCTCACCAAGAGGCCCAGGTCATTAATATAACTTTTTTATCGGCATACAGGGACAGGCTGACGGGCTGACCTGCTCGATCCACCAGATCGAAATCCGGCGCCTGACCTTGCGCAAAGCGCTGTCGAACAGCAGCAATGGGACCCAAACTGATCACGTCTTCATCCTGCACCAGCCCTTGCTCCAGCTTTGCCGCAACGGCCTGCAGATTCACTTCGCCGTCGGTATGAATGGCTTTGCCTTGTGCCGGCAGCAGCGGGATGCAGGCGTCACCATAACAGGCGCCTTCCGGCTTAAACTCAAATCCTGTCAGCGCCGCCAACTCCGCCGCCGGGATCCAGGTGGCATTCCCAACTTCTCGACTCGTGACCTGGCGAATCTGGTCGTTGTATAGCAAGGTGACACTCATCTTCTCTCTCCTACCTGGAATCCTGTTTTACGATGCGAGTGTTTTACCCAATGCGGCAGCATCCTGCGCGTAATTCGCGTAAGAGTCTTTCAACGTCGCCGAATTCAGCAGACACTCGGCAACCAGTTCATTGGTGTCGTTGTCGTACACCGATGTCATGATCCAGTTAGACTCAACCCGGCGACTCTCGCTCAAACAGACGATCTCACGTTCCAGTCGATAAGACTGATTCACGAACAGCGGCCCCTTGATCATCTTGATCTCCTGATCGGCAAACAATCCAACGGCAGGACCCTTCATACGAAACCCAGCTTCACGTGAAGTGTACTGAGTCAGTACGCTGAGCATTTCCAATGGGATGATCGCTCTGCCCCAGGGTGAGCTGGCGCCGTGTTCGGCCGTGTACCAGGGTGATGGTTCCGTAATTTTGGCCAACTTTTCGTTCAGCGAGAACGGATAAAGGTCGCCCATATTCTGATCGAAATCCATCATGGCAGATTCTGCTACCAGCCCCTTCTGCCCCACACGTAGCTCGGACAGAATCACCAACTGCTCTGCCGGGCGCAGCTTTGCACGGCGCAAGTCCAGCTCAGAGGCTGGATGATCGGGGCCGATACTGGCAGTGCCTGTCAGCACCGGCGTGCCATCGCGCTTTTCTGCCCAGATGCGGGTAATCTTTGCCCCCGCCGCTGGTCGCGCGGCGAAGGCCCGGACCTCTTCGCCTTCAATGACCATATTCAAGTAATGAGAACTGATGCAACCTGACTCAAACCAGGCATCGCCAAATATCTCAGCTAACAGCGGCACAAATTGACTGAAGTGGGTTGGACCTTCGATCGGCGCGCCCGTAAAGCCAAGGTCAGCTGCCATCTTGTCGTCATGAATAGACACATGCCCATCGTAAGTCTGGTTATCCAGCATCTGTCGAGGGTGACGAAACTCGCCACAAATAATTAAGTCGGTATCAAACGCAGGCATCGGTGCCTCCAGGATAAAATGATCAGACTGCTGATCAAGCGACTCATCGAGCCGCACATCAGACTGCTTAAAGAAAAGCGCTGGCAGCGCGGCCTAGTTGAAGCTCTCACGCGCAGAGACCTTTTCGTGCCAGGTAATGACTGCCGGCGCCTGGAATAAATCCTGGCCAACCGCTTTAGCGAATGTCAGGGTCAGTGCCAGCGTAATATCAGCGATTGAAAATTGATCGCCGGCCAAATATTCCGTCTGCTCAAGTTGTGTCTCAAACATGGGCATCGCATTCCGGGCAACCTCGGCGCTGATCTCGCCCCATTCTTTCGAAATTTTCTCCCGATCTTTGAAGACCCCAGTAAGATTTCGAAACGCCTGAGCCACGGGAATCATTAAGCTGATTTCGGCGCGCCGGTTCCACATCTCGATGATTGCCTGCTCCTCGCCTGACTGACCAAACAAGTTCGGCTGCGGCACTAACGACTCCAGGTATCGGGAAATCGCAACAGTTTCCGCAATGAATGTGCCAGCATCGGTCTCAAGCACCGGCACTCGAGCAACGGGATTCTTCGCCTTGAACTCGACGCCAAGATTTTCGCCACCGCGCAGATCGATCTCGGTGGTGGGTATCTCGATACCCTTTTCTTTCATCACGACCGCCACTCGACGCCCGTTGGGGGACGCGCTCATTGTGTACAAATGCATAGGACTCACCTCTTTCAAATCAATCAATAAATTCAGGTGACTCGGCCCTGTTACGCGCCAGACTCACCAGATAAACGCCGTAATTCGAATACCACAATACCATCGGGCGGCGAGTTATACTGCCGAAAATGCAGGATCTTTGCTCGCTGACCAGGTTCGACAACGGGCACCGCCTCAAGGGCATACAGTGATTGATCAAGACGCACGGTAATCAACGGCTGCTCCTGCCAGATCAACGCCCAGCTAGTACCCGGCCACCAAGGTGCAGTCACCCATCGATGGGACTGAACATAGAGTTTATCTTCGAACAAAAAACACGCCAATTGAATCGAATGTGGCTTCGCGGGACGTGACTGAACCTCGCAGATCTTGGTGTCACCCATCACGTCATGCCAACTCTCGGGTGTGGCGCTGCGGGTGCCCGCCAACAAACCACCGGGTACGGGTCCACAAGCCCCCAGCAGCAGGACCGTTAGTATCATCATCACTCGACACTGCATCACTTCGTACTCCTCGAAAAAGCGGACTCTGTGTCCCAGCAATTGCGACACCTGCCCAGATTTAAGCCTTGCACAGGTTCCTGGATTCAGTCGCCAAATATCGCGGTGAATCGCACATTACCTTTGTCTAAGCCATCACTGACGATGTCCAGGCCCGCGGTTTTAATCATCCATTCGAGACGATGATCACGATATTCACGTTTAAACAAGCCTGCCTCCAACGCGTCTCTGACCGCTGCCAGGCCGATAGAGGCGCTATCAAAGGCATTCTCTGCGGCCGTTGCCATGACTGCTGCGACGCTGGGCACCTGCTCGGCGCGGCGCAACCAATCTTCCAGATTTGAACCGGCCTGCGGCGCGAAACCATAATTCGCCGCATTAAGCACACAAGGCACTACCGCAAGATCACCCCAACCGAACGACTCACCATTAAACCAGCTACGGTCACCCAGCTGCTGCCCCAGCCATCGATTCCACTGCTGGATTTGCTCACCGGCCAGGCGCGTAATCGCCGCAGCTGACTCACCCTGTGCGCGACCGAAATGGGCAATTTCAGCCAACCCCCAGATAATTGCTTCGTAGTGGGTATCCATGACGTCTTCCAGTATTCGAACGCGGGCACGGTCAGCCGGCGTCGCCGGTAACAGTGGCGGTTGTGGCCAAACATCCTCGAGGTATTCAAGGATCACCGTGGAGTCGAAAATCTCAACATCATCATGGATCAGCGTGGGGACTTCACCCCGCGGACTCGCGGCGGCAAATTCGCCCCCAGCGGCGCCAGTACCAAAAGCGTCCGGCGTGAGGATATCGCACTCAAGGCCCTTTTCCAGCAAGGCGATCTTGACCTTCTGAGAATAAGGCGACAGCGGGTGATCATAGAGTTTCAACATGGCATTTTCCTGGTTTGGGACTCAACGTTTCACAGGCAGAGTATCACCAAATGGCGCCGCGACAACAAGCCATGCTAAATCAGGACTGCCTGTAGCGGCACCACGTCTTCGCGATCAACGGTGTTCGGGTCTTCGACAGCAGTCTGTCGGTGCGCCGCAAACCCAGTAGCGCCAGTTGGTCCTATTTCCCTTTCTAGGCCCGGAATTCTGCTCTACTATTCGAGTATCAGTCAGTTAAACAAGGAAGCCATCATGTCAGAGAAATCTCAAGATCTGCAAGCCGCCGGTATTAGCAATCGTGAAACTCAGGCCCGTTGGGCAATCGATGTCAACGTCGACCCCATGAGCATCCCCTTAGCGCAACTCGATCCCTGCCACCCGTCACTGTTTGAGGCTGACAAATTCAAACCCTATTTCGATCGCCTACGGGCGGAGGATCCAGTGCACCTGACGGCCGAAAGCATGTTTGGGCCCTACTGGTCTGTGACCCGCTTTGACGACATTCTATACGTCGACAGTCACCATGAAATCTTCTCTTCGGATATTGATCAAGGCGGCATTCGAATGGGTGGACGACCCCGGCAGGCCGGCGAACCCGATCCGATGTTTCATCTACCCATGTTTATTATGGCGGACCCACCCGTCCACGATGAACAACGTAAAGTGGTCGCCCCCATGTTTACATCCCGCGCCCTGGCCGACCTGCAAGATCTGATTCGCGAAAGGGCTATCAAAATTCTCGATGGCCTGCCGCGAGATGAAGATTTCAATTGGGTCCAGCACGTCTCGGTGGAACTGACCGGGCAAATGCTGGCCACCCTGTTCGATATTCCTCAGGAGGATCGACACAAGCTCATCCATTGGTCAGACACCATCGAGAACATCGGCAATCCAGACGTCTACGAGACTCCAGAGCAGGCCTTTGCCGAGCTCTGGAAATGTTTCGAGTATTTCGATGCTGCCTGGAAAGAGCGGGCAGCTAGAACCACGCCGGGCACAGACTTGATCTCCGTGCTGGCCCAGGGTGAGTCTACGAAAAATATGGCACCCAACGAATTTTTGGGCAACATGTTACTGTTGATCGTCGGCGGCAATGACACCACCCGCAATTCCATTTCTGGCGGGCTACTGGCCATGAGCCAATACCCGGCGGAGTACGATAAATTACTCAGCGATCCAAGCTTGATACCCAAGATGGTCCCTGAGATGATTCGTTGGCAGTCGCCAGTGGCACATATGTGCCGCACCGCCCTGATCGACACGGAACTCGGCGGCAAGCAGATCAAGGCCGGCGACAAGGTGGTGATGTGGTATATCTCCGGCAATCGTGATGAGCGCCAGATCGACAGACCCGATGAATTTATCATCGACCGCATCAACCCGCGACATCATCTTTCTTTTGGCTTCGGCATTCATCGCTGTCTGGGCAATCGTCTGGGCGAGATGCAATTGACGATTCTCTGGGAAGAAATCGTCAAGCGCCTACCAAAGATCGAGGTCGTGGCCGACCCCGTCTATCTTCGTTCGAATTTTATTCACGGCATTCGTGAATTGATGGTGCGTATTCCAAGCTAGCGGCTTTGCGCTTGGAATACTGGATTGGCGTTCCGGCTTTAGAGCACCGGCGTAAAGTCCAATGCCGCGGCTTCCGCTGCACAATTCCGGCTCGGCGGCAAGCCGCGGTTGATGAGCTCGGCCAACTCCTGTTTCGCCGCCGCCATATCCAGTTGGAACACCGGGTCGGCGTGTAAGCGGGCGACAGTGGCGGCGCCCATAGCTCGACCCGACTCCACATCCGCACTCCAATGGACATTACAGACCATACGGCTGACACCGTAAGCACGGCCACGCTTGATAATCTGATTTGTCCGTTCTGGAACTAGCTCGCTCAAGATCAAGCCCCACGCCCAGCCAAAGGCAGTGTGGCCGGATGGGTATGACCCGTTGTCACGCAGAGCAGCTTCGCTGTCTGGCGTACAGGTCGGCTGGCTATTGACCATAAAAGGTCGAGGCCGCTGGTAATGATTTTTTGCCGCGCCCGTTGAATAACCTGCATCTACCAAACTACGGCGCAATAATCGATAAGTATGGGGCGTGTCGACCTCATTGATCGGCGCATTGATAGCGCAGCTGAAGGTACCCGCGACTTCCGGAAAGGCATACACCGCATCCTGAGCCGCCAAGTCCCAACGCGGTGAGCCTTTCAACCTCAGAGCCATGCCGCTGAGCCAGACATCTTGAGCCTCCGCGGCCGAACCCAGCGCCGGAGGCGCCGGTAACAACCCCAGACTGTCGGGCAGATCGGCGACCGGCAAATAACCGCGAAGTATTCCGGGTCGTATTTCATCCACCGGCGCCGGTTCATAGGGTTTGGAACTGCAGGCGGTCAGCAGTAACAGCGCCAGAACCACTAGACTGTTTCTAGCGATCTCAGCGCCGGCCCAGCGCTCTGTTTTGCACTCGAATAAGTCGGATCGCTCTGCCACCAGTGGCCTCCTTTAAATGTCATCTTTTCATCGGTCGCCATGTCCATTGCCTTTCAAGACTGATGCACACAGCTTTAGTAATGCCAAACAGTATACGGAACTCAAAGGAATTTTCGATGGCCTTTGTCGCTGTCAACAAGCCTGCAACCGGCATTCAAGCTTGCGCCATGCTGATTTTTTTCAAAATTCCACGCTTATCTGAAGGTTGTATGGGGGCTTGTATGAGCGATCCATATCTGGCGCCCGCGGGTCAGAAAAAGCCCTCAATTATCTCAACTATCCCAACTTCTATCCCAACTTCCGCTACTATCTATTCGCTCGGTTTTTCACCGCCTTGGCAGGCCAGATGCAGAGTGTCGCTATAGGCTAGCAGGTGCACGCCTTTACTGGCGATCCTCTGGATCTTGGTCTGATCGGTCTTGCCGCGCTTCTACCC